>Ga0078972_1001803_pt1 | contig 76723 bp, 67 predicted proteins | sample YelNatPaOPGAMG01_FD_67568 | JGI IMG/M metagenome (GOLD analysis project Ga0078972, IMG submission 67568) | Hot spring thermophilic microbial communities from Obsidian Pool, Yellowstone National Park, USA - OP-RAMG-01 (SPADES assembly) (version 2) | ecosystem: Environmental > Aquatic > Thermal... | reverse complement strand
TATCTGGACTTCCCTCTGCAAGGAACATCCCCAAGGCTTTTTTTCAACACAGAACTATTTAAGCTTTGCCCATTCATCAGAGCTAAAGCTCTGGGTTTTCTGGGCACCCATTTTTATAAATAAAAATCGGTGAAAACGTGATATTCTAGCGATTCCCATCCTTCAGCTTTTCGCCGGAACTTTCATTCTTTGCAGGAGCCGAGAGAAGCTCTGCCGTGTAGTCGATCTGCTCCAGAATTTCACTAAAAACCCCGATGGTCTCATTGCTGTCGAGTCCAAGGGAAATTATTTTTCTGAATCTTTCCAGAAGCATTTCATAGAGTTCCATTACTGTTTCCGCGCTGAGTCTGGGATTCAGTTTTGCCAGCGATTCGATCGAATACCCTACAACAGGCTTGCCCGTTTGAACCGATGCGCTTTCAGCCTCTTCCCCCATTTTTAGCAGTTTCAATGCGATTTCGGTGATCTCCTCTCTGGAAAGGTTCCCTTCAGCTGCAGCTTTCAGAAGGTCATCCATCAGCCCCTGCGCTCTGATCTTTTCGGCCAGATCATTGCCAAGGGCAAGTGCAACCCTTGCTTTGAGCGTTGGCGATACCCTCTTTTCCGGGCTTTCTTCAGGAATATCCTTATCAAGCCCCTTCACAAATGAACCCTCAACCTCCGAATCGGGCAGTTTTTCCAGCTTCTTTTTCCCAAACATCGATCCCACCTCAACCTCCTCCACCTTCAGCCCGTCACCAAACACGGCAAAAATTACGGTCCTTTTGCAAGCCCATTTCCTGGCGCAGTCCAGTACATTCTGAAAGCTCCCGGCGCTGCACCAGACATGCCTGATTATGAAAGGAGAGGCTCTTTTCATGATTTCCGTCAGCTCCTCCTTGCCGGCGATCTCGACTTCGACAGCGTTCTGGTAATCCAGGTACTGACCGTCAAACGGGATGCACACAAGCTTTGGGCTTTCCCCGATTCCCGTCTTCGTTTTGGCAACGTAGTAGCCGTTTCTAATGTAGTGGTTCACGGCCCTCTCAATCAGCTCCCTACTCTCCCCAGAATCGCAGGATTTCAGGAAATCCCCGATGAACCCGTTCGAAAGGCTCACGAGCATCCTGTTCCCGAAGCCGGTCTTCCTGACGTAACCTTTTGATGCCATCATCGAGATGACCCTGTTCAGGGTCTCCTGCTTCAAACCGGTGGCATCGGATATGTCGCCAATCGAAGCTGAGCCGCCCATGGAAATCAGCACCTGGATTATTCTCTGCGGGATGACAAAGGGCGGATCTATGTACCTGAAAATGGGGTTTATCATTTCAAAGCCGAAGGGTACATCCTTTGGCCGGAATTCCTCAGTTCTCGCCTGTTCGATCGTTCTGACCTCTTCCGCCATGAATTCGTTAACCTTCAGAAGGAGCGGAGGAAGTGACTCGTCGCCGGCCCTCGAGCCGAGCTTCACAACGCAGTGTCCTGTTGAGAGCGATCCGATCAAGCTCCTTATCTCTTTCTCGAAGCCGGGATCGACTGTTGCGAGAAGGCCGACGTCTTCGCCAGAAACGTTGAATATGAACTTGACACCGGCGTTTGTGATCGCAGCCTGCCTGACGTCATCGCTGAGCTGCTTTGCGTACTGGTGGGCAACGATCAAATGCAGCCCGAACTTTCTCGCCTCGCTCAGGATTGTCGCCAGGATGGGTAGGCTCTGGAGGGTCTGGAACTCGTCTATGACCACGAAGACGTGCTCGTCCCTCTTCTCCCCGTGCCTGATCAGCTTCGCGTAGTATATCTTCAGCAGGATCGTTGAAGCCAGCAGCGTACTGGCTGTCAGTCCGATGTGCCTCTGGGGGAGTGAGAAGAAAACAGTCCTCTTTTCCTCGAGAAATCTCCCGATATCTATCGTTGTCGAGGACGTGATCGCTCTCAGCAGGCTGTCGGCGGCGAATATCTGGAGTCTTGAAAGCGTGGAAACAAAGCTCTGGCTGGGCATGTTTCTCAGCGTTTTCTCCTCCTCCCTGAACTGTTGATCCGAAATGCCGACATCCTGGCCGTTGTAGATTGCCGTGATAACTTTGTAAAGGCCTGCAAGGGTTGGAACTCCACCATGCTTGTATATCTGCCTTGTGACAGTCTGGAGAATGTAGCGAACGTTCATCGCGGTCTCGGGAAGGTGAAAGGCGTTGCTGAACAGGTTCATCAGCTCGTCGACGCTCATCAGCACCTGCTGGTTCCTGTCCTTCATTGCCGGTAGCTCGAGCGGGTTGATTCCGAAGGGCGAATGCACGGGGTGCAGGTACACCGAGTCGCCTATTACCTTCGCCATTTCCTCGCTCAGCTCGCCGTGCGGATCGATAACGAAAACCGGATATCCGAGATCGTGCAGGCCCTTTATGATAATCTTCAGCAGGTTCGTTTTTCCGCTTCCGGTCCCTCCTATGATGTATGCGTGCCTGTAGAGGTCGCTGGGATCGAGGCTGAATATTTTGTCCTCAACCCTTCCCAGTACAAGCGCACCCCTGCTTATGTCGGCGGAGAGCATTTTCGCGAACCTGGTGAACTCTATCCAATCGCTTCCCGCATAGGGGAGCAGCGGGAGCTTCAGAATACTGCGATAGGTGGCATTAAGCACCCTGAGGCTCATTCTTGGCATCTCCGGAGGCAGAAGAAGTCTGTAGAAATCCTCAAACCGCTTTACGCGCCTAATCCTCCACTTCACGGGCGCAACGATGAACTTCTCCATCAGCTCACCGCAGCGCTCGGCCGTTTCCCTGTCGTCCGCGAATATGGCCATTCGGAGCAGCATGGGCTTTCCCGAAAGCTTTTCCTCTAGGGGCCTAGCAGATGCCTTCGGATTCCTCCTCATCGAAGCGATCCTTTTTTCGATCGCCCTCTCCAGTTTGGGACTGACACTTGCGGAAAACAGAAGCCCCGTCTCAGGAGGGAGAGCGAAGACGGCATCTATCCCGCGGTCGAGGATGTATTCCGTTCTCAGGGCTTCACCTTCGGATCTCGGAATTAGAAACGCTGCGTATTTCCTTGGCAGTGGATCTCCCCTCTCCAGTTCGAAGCTCTTTGAAATCCTCTCTGAATTCCCGCGGGTTATTGCGTAGACCATAACCTTTTCCCTGTGCCTCTCGTAGTAAAGCGAAAAGCTCATCCCGAAATCTTCCAGGCTTGGCTGTGCGTTCAGCCTCGGGACGAGGTAGTTGCAGTCGTATTCCCCGTATATCAGCCCCCTTGAGAAGTCGGGAAGTGCAAAAGGCCCGCCCTTGAGCTGGGGAAGGTTCTTTTCTAGCCTTCGGTACATTGCAAGCTGGCCCTCAACGGAGTCCTCACTGCGATACCGCAAAGGCAACCTCATAGGGTTCACCCGCGGCCCTCGTGATGCTGGCCTTGAATACCGAAATCCCGTTTCTGACCTCTAAAATGGTCGAGAGCCGCGAATCCGTGATGGAGTACGGCAGCTGAACTTCCTGGAGACCGCTGGTGGTTGCAATCTTGACCGAGTAGTCCCAGCTTCCGGAAACAAAGCTCAGGGATATGTTCCCCGTTGTGGGATTGAAGTAGCAGTCCAGGGCCTCTACCGAGGCGACGGCCGGAGCTTTCTGCACAGGCGGTGAAAGCGCTCTCAGGTAGGCCGGCTGCTGCTCGGACTTCCCGCCTACGAACGAGGCCACGCCCGATTTAAGCAGATAGCTCCTAGGTGGGACCTCAATTGTCACACTCTGCGTGCCGTTCGCAGACGTGATATTCACAAGGTAGCCGCTTGCATTGCTGTATGCCTCCCAAACCCGCCCCGGTATTTTTGAGCCGGAAACGGTTACCGTTATGTTCTTTGCCGGGTCAAAGGGCCTGATCACCACGCCTTTTCCACCGGCAGAAGCGGGATAGAGCTGCATGCTAGGGGATCCGTCGAAAAAGGGGAGGTATATCTCGCCCCTGCTCACCGGAGACCCGTCGAGGTACGCACCATCCGTGGCCAGGATCCCGAGCTCGAGGAATGCAGTCACGGGAGTGCTGAATACGGGGTTGAAGTTCGCATTCAGGGCCTTTCCTTCCAGAGTTATGCTCCGCGGAATCTGCAGCTGATCGCTTGCAATGTTGCTCACGGTCACGCTTATGTCGTAGGTCGAGTAGGATGCAGAGGCGTAGGATGGTGTCAGGAAGAACGGGATCGAAGGATACGGGTACTGCGTTTCCAGCCTTACTCCCGAAGTTTCTCCCGAGCCGATAACATTCCTCTGCCTTGCGGCTAGGTCCCTTAATCCCGACAGGAAGTCCTCCAGCATTTTCCTTTCGGCGTTCTTGCAGTAGCCCGGAACCCCATGTGCCTGGTAGACGACGTAGGCGCTGGCTATGATCGAAAGGAGGAGTGATGCCACAAGTACGCCTGCAAGCCCGCGCGAATTCATGCGCCACCTCCGAGCCTGGCTATGTACTTCTTGAAGGGCAGATAGTCCGCAGGGGCATTCTGAAGTGTATTCACCTTCTCCTCGAAAGAGTCTCTCATGGCCTTCTTCGGTTTCAAACTCTTCTGGCTGATCTTATCAAGGGCCGCTGCCAGACGGTCAATCCTGTGTGCTCCCTCCTCGACGGAATAGCATGCTACATCCGTCCCGAAGAGCGGGCCCAGAAGCCTCTGCTCACCCTCGGAGGAGATCATAGTCACGCTTGTGCAGATCCTCCTCGTGCCGACAAGGCTCAGGGTGATTATGAAGTCGAGGAGCATGAGCTGGTCGTGCTTTATCCCCAGCGTTTCGCCCGTTAGCCTCCTGAGAACGCTCATCACATCGCCGCCGTGGAACGTCGTGAGCGTCGTGTGCCCGGTGCCCATTGCCGTGAACATCTCCCTAACCTCGACCCCCCTGGCCTCGCCGACGATGATGTACTCGGGCCTCTGCCTTAAGGCGGCTTTCAGGAGGTCAAGCTGTGTGATGCTCCCCTTGGTTATCATGGCGGTCCAGTTCTCGTGCGGGAGCCAGAGCTCGAATGTATCCTCGATGCTGACGATCCTGGAGTGTGGCGGGATGAAGAATGCGGCCGCGTTCATCGCCGTCGTCTTCCCGCTTGCAGTTGCCCCTATGAACATGAGCGAGCACCTGCTCTCGAGTGCGAGCCATAGTAGGGCCGCGATCTCGGGAGTCCAGGTTCCCTTATCTATCAGCATCTTTGGGGTGAGGGGAGTCTTCTTGGATTTTCTTATCACGAAGCTTGCCTCTCTGGAGATGCTTATCGTTGCGTTCAGCCTGCTGCCGTCGTAGAGGGTTGCATCGGCGATCGGGCTGTCATAGCTCAGCGTGGCCCCAGTCTTCTGCACAAGAGAATGAACAAAATTGAGGAGCTCTACATCAGAAAAAACAATATTGGTAGGAATATAACCGTACCTGCTGTGAAAAACATATACTGGCTTGTTCGCACCGCTGCAGGCTATGTCCTCGACGTTCGGATCGCTCAGCAGCGGTGTGATCCTCCCCGCCCTGAAGGCGAAGTTGTAAAGGTGGTACCAGCAGCTTCTGGCCTGCTGCGGGGGAATCTTCTTCTCTTCTGCAACGCTGAGAAAAGCCCTCATCAGCCTGTCCTCGGGCCTGCCCTCTTGAGAGATTGAAAAGCGGAATATAACCTCCTTCAGGATCTTTTCAAAACCCTCCGGGATTTCCGGCTGGAGGAGGACGTACTTATTAGGAGTGATCGCTACTTTCGCACCGTCAACATCGTAGCACTCCACCGCATTCAGAGGTGGTTCGGGTAGAGGAGGGGAAGAGGAAAAATCGACTTGGATCTTCTCTTTTTCTCTTCTCCTATCTAACTTGATCCTGAACAGGAATTCAATCCCTGGTTTTATCATTCTCCGCACCCTGAAAAAAGAAAAAAAGGTAAGGACTTCAGGATACCGTCACTACATTACTGGCGATCTTCTGCTGTGTCGGAGCGTGTATCAGCTCGACCAGATATGTTCCTGCTGAGAGCGGGATGTATCTGACGTCACCCGTGTTGAACATTGTATTGGAGCCGACCTCGGTGCGGGATTGAACTGTGGTGCTGTTGAGGCCTGTCGGGTAGCCGCTAACGTTCTGAATCGATGGATAGCTGTAAACCATGACCTGGACGTCCGAGTAGGATATCGAATCTCCGCCTTCGTGCTTTATCAGGACGCCATTGGCTGTAGGCACGACCGCCACTGATGCTACGGGGGCCGTCTGCTTTGGAGCTTTGGTCAGGAGGACTGATCCTATCCCGGCTACCACCACAGCACCAACCGCGAGCAGTAGCAGCATCACCAGCGCATCGCTCACAGCTCTTCTATCCTTCAGAAAACTCTTCCTTTCCAACATATCACCTCCCGGTTTCTTCAGGCCTTTTGTGGTCAAGATCTGCCCCGGAAGCATTCGTGCGAGTGGGTTCGGCCAGTTCGAGTATTCTTGCCACCCTCTTCGCGGCCCTCCTCTTAGGAAGCTTCATTCCGAGGAGGTAGCCCACTGCAAAGGCAACTGTGCTGGGTTTCAGGGATCCGAGCAGATCTCTGTGCCGGTTGTATATCTCCATGGCCGGCTCGGGCGGAATTCCGAGCTCCAAGCACTTCTCAAAAAGGCGATCCGCAAAAATGTCCGCTCTTTTCATCGGAGAGTATAGCTTCCCCTTAGCCTTCCTTAAAACGGCCTTTGCATTCCTTACCGTGCTTTTTGGGGCCTTCACTCTGGGCTGAATTCCGAGCTCCTCCTGGGCGGCAATCAGTCCGGCAACAGCGGCAACGTTTTGCCCTACGTGGTACTTTTTCTGGAGCTTCACTGCTATGTAGCTCGCCCTGCGCTTCAGCATTGCGGAAATTCCGTCCGAACTTTTCTCGACACTCTGCAGAATTCTCCCTGTCCAAGTTTGTGCTCTCTGCGGGGCGGAGTCGAATACAAGCTCCACCCCAACCACAAACCCGCAGCGGCGGCAGTAGTATATGCCGCGGTTTTCCACGACCGTTCCACTGCATTCGGGGCAGATCTCTTCCACGTCACAATTAAAGTAGACCCCAGAAAAAAAGGGTTTTGGTTTTTGGAAATAGAATAAAAGGGTTTTGGTTCACGTCCTTTTTAAGGTTTTATCCAATTTATGAATATACAATCGGATCAAAAAACATTTAATAAAAAGATTTCAGAAAAACCATAACCTCGGTTCCGGAATGAACAAAGAAACGGCCAAAGATGGCATAACCCTTTTAAGCCCGAAAGTGGATCTGACAATGTGAAGGGGTTTGAGGCAAGGAATATAAGGTTCTGCAGCGTTAGGGAACTGAGCCTGCTCGACGAGAACGTCTTCTGGATCGTAAAGGTGAGGCAACTTGCTTACCTCCTGCTTGCCGCATTCATACTTTTTGCCGCATCCGGAAGAATGCTCCTTTTTTCCGCATTGTTCGCTCTTTTTGCAGTTTTTGCGGCGTTCTATCCAGAAAAATCCGTAAGCTTCGAGGCATATGTGCTTGGAGCGATCCTGAACTCGATTCCTGCAAGAAAGAGGGTAAGGGTAAAGCTTGAGATCCCGGAATTAGCCGGAAACGGTGTGGATGTCGGGATCGAGGGCTTCGAGCCCGGGGAGGAAGAGAACGAGGAGGGAATTACTAAGACCAGGATTTATTCGGAGACGCTGAAAAAGGAGACGATAAAAATAAGCTGACAGATCAGACCTTCGGTGTGGTTGAGAACTCCCTGAACTCCCTCTGCGTTAAGGCTATCCTTATCCCTATCTTTAAGTTCGAAGTCTTTAAGATCCCCTCTCCCGTCGCTGCCCTTGTCAGCATGCCGGCCTCGCCAGCTGACAGCCTGAATATCTCCTTCACGAGCTCTATGCCCCCGATTTCCTGCCTGAAGAGCATGACCGTTGCGGCCTGTTCGAGCAAGCTTCTTCCCTCCGGGGTTGAGGCAACGTCCTCGACGCGCTGGGTTATGAAGAGGAAGTGCAGCCCGTACTTTCTCCCCCTCCTAGCAGAGTTCTCAAAAACCCCCATGAGCTTCGGCATTTTTACAAACAGCCAGCCTTCATCGACAAAAAGAACCGCAGGCCTGTTCAGCATCTGGGTGAGATAGGCCGAGATCAGCGCTGCAGCCAAGGCCTTGACGTGCGGGCTTTTTAGATCTCTCATCCCGAAGATTACCGGCTCTCCCACGGTTGGCGGTTTTCCCTGAAAGATGTTTGAATCCGGGGGGACTGCTGCAGCCTCAAGGTATTTCCTGAGCTCCTGCGAACAGTTTTCAGCAAAGTTCAGGATATCACCGTCGAAGGTCTGCAGCTCTCTCCTCAGCCTGGGCTGCAGTTCTCTGGGAACAGAGTAAAACTCGGCCAGCATGTCTGCCACCATGACCCTGTCTATCCCGAGCATTAGCGGATCCAGGCCCAGCTTTTTCTCCTCGGATATTTCAATTCCCATGGCCCCGAATTTTTCGGCCAATCTGGAGTATTCGCTTTCCGGATCGATCCCGAATATCGGGAGCTTTTTCTTTGCGTGAAGCCTTGAAAGATAGACCTTTGCGGTCATGCTCTTTCCGCTACCGCTCTCCCCCAGAACAAGCATCAGGTAGTTCAGCCTTCTGTAAGGATCGAAAACAACGGGATCTCCGGTGCTGGAGAAACCCAGGAATACCCCGCCCTCCTCGGCAAGGGTCTCTTTTATGAACGGATAGAAAACCCTTGCGGAGCTGGTAGTTGTTATCGTGTTCTTTAACTGAAAGAAAAGCCCTATTTTCGTTCTGAATTCGAATAATTCCTGCTGGTAGAACAGCGGGGACTCCACTTCGATTCCGTAAAGCTTAAGGGCGCCCTGAAGATTTCTGCTGGCCCTTCTCAGCTCCTTCTCGGTATCGGCGTAGAGAACGAAGAAAAGATGGAAGGACAGCGCATCGACCCCGCTCCTTATCTGCTGCAGGATCTCCGCAAGATCATCGGCAGTGGCGGTATCCGAAATTCTCCTGCCGAGTTTCCTCGCTATTATCCGTTCAGCCTTTGCGGCAAATCTTCCGGAATCCAGCAGCCTCCACTTCAGGCAAACCTCTTTTGCAAGACCGAAGACCGAGTAGAGAAATCCCTCGGGAAGAACTGAGGGGAATCTGTACGCAACGAACACCTTTGCTAGACCTTCTTCAGTCCTCAGGTATCCTGGCCTTCTTTCCAGCACTTCCGGCCTCGAATCCAGCGGATTCTCTGAAGGGATTGATTCGAAGTAGGTACCTAGAGTCGAAAAGTACCTGGTATCGTTTGTGCTAAACATTTCTCCGTTGAATTCGACGATCATTTCGGAATTCCTGGCGTAAATGATCCCCGATCCGGAAGAAAGCATCGCCTGGAATCTCTGGAGCTTCTCTTCTCTTTCATATTCCGCCGCAAAGCTCTCCCCGAGGATCTCATACCACCTCGTGTCCTTCCTGCTTTGGTAGCCATGATCCTTGCCGATTATGCCTCGTATGCTTCTCATCACCAGGCTAGAAGAGCTTAAAAATCGGACAGATGGATTATGACTCGTTGCAGGAAAACCTAATGAAACTAACTTTAGAAATAAAAAATGGTTTTATTTTTCCTACTGAGCAGATAAGCTGCTGCAAGAAGCCCAGCTGCAGCAAAGATCGCCTCAAAGCCCGGAATTAACGGTTTCGCAGGAGCAGTCGTTGCTGGAGTTGTAGGCGTTGGCATCCAAAATGTGTCCTAAGTATGCTCTATCTCTCCTCATAAATGACTCGCATTTCCTTTTTCACATCTTCTATTATATAGGGGCTTAAGCTGCTGGAGATCCCGAGGTCGACCTTCCTTTTAAATACCTTTCTCAGCTCATCTTCTATCCTAACCAAATCCAAGAGGCTCTTTTCACTATTTCGCTCAAATTCGATGACTATATCTATATCGCTTTTTTTGTTTTGCTTTCCTTTTGCAAAGGAGCCAAAAATAGCTATAAACGCTATGTCGTTCTTTCTACAGATCTCGGCCAGCTTCTCCTCTAGGCCCTCTCTCCTTAGACCCTCTGGTATGTTTTTAATCTCAATTTTAACACTCATACCTTATTGCCACCGACTCCCTCAATTTGAGCCTTTTTCTCCTGAGCTGCCCCGCCCTGAAGGGCGAGGTTTTCGGTTAAAATCTCTTGTTTAAGATGGATGCTCATAACTTCTCTCGTTATTTCTGTTCCCAAGCCAAGGATTTTTTCCCTTGGAAAAGATATGAAGTGAGCTGCTCCACGACTAAATTCGGGAGCTTCCGGTGTTAAGGCATGAGCTATATTCATGGACTTCTCTCTGCAAGGGAACGTCCCCAGGACCTCTTCAACGCAGAACTATTTAAACCTTGCCCATTCATCCCAGAGCTAAAGCTCTGGGCTTTCTGGGCACCCATTTTTATAAAAAGAGTGTCAAAGACTTTCGAATGCATATGATTGCTGCGGGCAAAAAATTGTATCAGATGGGCTCAGATAGAAATCTGCGGAAAAGTGCATAGAAAAGTGCTGACAGGAAGACAAGGATGCTCAAAAGCAGAAATCCCAAAATTACGTAAACCGCAGCCATCGGAATCTCGATATAGAAGTTTGCAAAGCTTGAAATGGGAATGCCGCCTTCTGTGATGACCACCATGAATGGATATCTGGAGCCATCATTCATCAACTCCCCGAGAAAAACTGCCAGGAGTGAAAGGAAGGCCGAGTACTTTGCAAAAACTGACTTTCCCTCTAGGTAACCCTTAAGACCCAGTGATAGCAGGGTCAGGACGGCCAGTACCTTTAGCACCAGTACCGGCATAAAGGATCCGTATGTTATGGCTTCGAAAATGTACTGCGAGCGAGAACCGAGAAGGATCCAGTGCACGGCACCCACTGGAATCTGGAGCAGCAGAAATCCAAGACCGTACCTGTAACCGATTCTGACGCCCTTTTCATGCCCCTCTTCGGCCATAAGGTACGCAACGACAAACCCGCCGACCGAAAGGGAGGCGAAGATGGAGTGCAGATATAGAACCCAGAAAAGACCGCTCAGATAGGCTGCAAACGGATCTGCAAGTCCTGATGACAGGAACTGCCCGAGCGCGGTTGGAGAGTTAATTTCCGAAAACAGGGTTCTGAATCCAAACGGGATCAAAAACCCGGAAATTGCCATCAAAAGACCAATGGCCGAATGGACCCTCGGATCAATTCTTCCCCACGTGTACCAGAAGGCCGCGATGCTGGGTATTCTTATCATTATCGAGATCAGTGCTATCAGCAGCGGTGCAAACAGAACGTTAGTTGCCAGCGCAATCAAAGTCGGGAAGAATCCCGCCAATACGACTGTTATTATCGTTCCCCATACTCCTGAGAAAAGCTCGAAGACGACAAGGATCCTGAATGCACTTCTTGAAACCCTCTCAAGCTCTGAATCCTTTTTGAGGTAGGCCATCAGTCTGGAATAGGCAGAAATCCAGCCAGTTCCTATTGTGATGCTGACGAAGACCACATGAAGCAGAACCGCAAACCCGAGAATTATGAATGGAAGCTCAGTCATTTTCATCACCTCCGCTAAGTTCCTCCGATTTTCTGCCCCTTGTTGCGACGATGTACATCGCAAGAAGACCTGAGAACACAACCGAGGCAATTACCAGGGCCATGAACAGCGCAAAGCCACCACTTCGGGCTGGCTCAAAGACGGAAACGAGCTCATCTGGATACAGCAGCCCGTAGACAGTCCAGGGCTTTCTACCAACTTCCCTAACATACCATCCAAGCGCGGAAGGCACAGTAGAGCCGAGCATAATGCCAACGGAAAGCAAAAAGACTGCTCTTTCTCCCAGAATCCCCTTCACCACTTTTGACAAAACTGGTACGGTTCTCAAAGCGGCGAATAAAGCTATTGCAGAGAGAAATCCGAGAATTCCGAAGAATATTTTTGTATAGTATGCGTAGTGCAGAATTTCGGTTTTTTCCTCTGCCCTTGAAAGATCTGAAAGGCATAGATCCCTCAATTTTGTATCCAGCACTTCTTCAGTTCTGCTTCTGTCCAAATTCACTCCCAGGCTCCCGGCTATTCCGATGATCGCGTCCCGATCAAGGCCGACGCTGAGAGCCAAATCATCGAGCCTTTTACCTCCATGCTCCTCGCAGCGCTTTTTGAGTTCATCAAAGCCGGGAATTGGCCTGTTAGGATCTCCATATGCAACGAAAGAGAGCAGGGGGCTGTATAGAGTTTGATGCGCACCCTCCATCATTGCGAACTTTGTCGGATTGTATCCGACAACGGATTCGCCCATTAAGTGACCGAAAACCGTGGGCTGAATCAGAAAAACCACAAGAACCAGCGGGGAAACGACCCTAACCGCCTTCAGAAATCTCTCCTCTTTTTTCTTCTGCCATCCAACCGAGAAGGCGAGAAGCGCAATGGAGAGGCCGACGAGAACCGCGGCTGAAATGTTGTGGAACGCTGAAGCAGCTGCATACGGGTTATAAAGGGCCACATAGGGATCTTCGAGAATTACGCCCACTTTTTCCGCGACTTCTGGATTCTGAATTATCGCCTGAAGAGGCAATCCTGAGGCAAGGGCGATTATTTTAATGGCAACCAGTTTCTGAACGTCGACTGAATTTTCGCCGAAATCGGGCATGAAGGGGTAGAGCGCACTGGGAACCTCCCCCGTTCCCCAGGGGGCAACAAGCCAGGAATTGACAGCCGTTATCAGCACACCCGAAAGAACGGCAAAAATCCAGTAAACGGCCAGAATTGCGATGCTTCGGGATGTCCTTATCTTTCCCAGCGTTACGATGAAGAGAACCAGAAAGGCTATTTCGTTTGCAAAGGCCAGAAGTTCAAGTGCCAGAGGCACGAACGCAAAGCTGGCAATTGCGATGATCGTGCCCGGCCAAGCCTGCACCAGCCCGAATTCAACGAGGGTGCCAGTTATGGCTCCGAGGGCGAAATTTAGCGAAAGAACCCAGGTCATGGTCTTTGCCGTCCTGAAGTATTCTTCATCCTTGGTTTTCATGTACTTGAAGAGCAGGGCCATTATTGCTGGAGGAAATCCGAGTGTTATGCTGATGAACACGGCGTGGCAGTAAACCCCGAATGCCGAAAGGGGCAGCAGAGAGTCGACATTCACCATGACATAAAGGTTTGATAAATATATATTAATTTTTTGTTCGATTTTCGAATTTTAATTTAAATTCGATAAAGTTTCAGACCGTTTCAAGACTTGCAAGTAGGGCCCTGACCTCTTTCTCGTTCTCAGAACATCTGGCCTCCGGAGGGGGATCCTGCCAGGGTGATCTCCTTACTTTCGCTGGGATGCCGCAGAAATAAAGCACGGAGTTTCCCCCCACCTTAATGCCGCCGTCATCCATCAGGGCCGCAACGATCTTGCCCTCCCTTACCCAGAATGAGAAATTCAGCCCTCCATCTGAGGCCTCGACAATTCCCGTAAAATCGCCGATTTTGGAGAGGTATTCTTCGAGGTTCGCAACACGCCCGTTGTCGTGCTCGTCAACGAGCCCAACCTCGCTTTCCTGCGATACCGCTCCGGAAGGGATTGAGGCTGCTGGCTCGACGAATTTCGGACCGACGATGGTATCGATAAGGTCGAGGCTTCGGATTTCAAGCATAAGATCCCTGTAGCTGCGTTTGATTGATATCTCGGGGAAAATCCTGACGAGGGTTTCAAGCAGTCTTCCGTCGCATTCATATAACTCGGCCGAAATGCTGGACTGGCAGAGCCTTGAGAGGGCATCAATGCCGAAGAGCTGCTCCTGGCTGTCCTCGTAAAATGCAGCAATTACCCTTCCCCTTTCCACTGCTACCCATCCAGTTCCGAAAGAAATGCAGATCGCACCCTTTATCCCCTCAGCATCCCAACCTCCAAAATCAAAACACGCTTGCTTTCCGAGAATTTTACCTGCGGGAGCGGGAATCCTCATTTCGATCTCCTCAAAAATCCCGGCCATCTTGTCTCTTTTTTGAGATAAAGGTCCACGCCCGCAATTGCACCGGCAACCCTCAGAATCTGCTTCGTAACCATGCTTTCCGGGTATTTCAGAACATAGGGCGTTCCGCAGTTTATCGAGTCCCTAACCCTCGCGTCTTCGGGAATCGCCGCAAGTATCGGTCCGATAAGGTTCGCGACTCTGAACTTCGAGAGCTCGATCCTCCCGATCTTGTTGAGCACAGCCCCCAGATATCTGCTCCTCCCGCTAAGAACCGACTTTACCTTGTAGGCATCCGCAAGGCTTGTTATTTCGGGATTGCAGACGACCAGATGCGCCTCTGTCATCATGACGGCCGTAAGCACCTCAGCATCGAGACCCGCGGGAGCATCGATTAGCAAAAAATCTGGAGCAGCAACCTCCAGAACAGAGGCTATCGCCGCATCCAGCTCGCTCGGCCTTATCCTCCTCTTAAGCCTTGCGCCCGAAGGCACAATTAGAACACCGTTCGGTCCGCTGTAGAGAACTTCCTCGGGCTTTGCTTCCCCGGAAACAAGATCCTGAAGCGTCTTCTGCGGAGTTATACCGTAGATGATCTCAACGCTTGCCATTGTTGTGTCGGCATCGACGATGAGCGTTTTAAAGCCGGCGCCTGCAAGAACTATGGCTGTGTTGCAGGTAACGAAGCTTTTCCCCGTACCCCCCTTTCCGCTTACGACGGCTACGCTCCTCCTCATCAACCTCTATGGAGTTGTTTAAAAATGCGGCAGAAAAGAGGGAAATTTTAAAATTCCTCTATCGGGCAGAAGGAATGAAATCTTCCGCCGTTATGATTTCAACACCTTTCGCCCTGAGCTTTCTCGTGCTTACGACTTTGGCCCTAATTTTTTTCGCACAGGCTATTGCATATGAAAGCTCCTCGCCGAATTTTGCAAATTTTCTGGCATCCCTCTCGTCGACATCTATAACCTGCAGGTTTGCCCTGAGCGCGAGTTTTGGAGGAATCTTCTTGAAAGTCTGCCTAGTAACGTATATCCTCCCGCTGTAACCCATTTCCATGAGCCTTTGCAGACCTTCGGAATCCACAACTATTTTCGTTGGCAGCGGTGGCAGCGGCATGGAGGTTAGCAGATAAACCCCGATTATCATCAGAATCCAGGCAGAGATTAGCAAAAATATCGATGCGGGCATTTTAAAGGCAGGCGGGATGGCTATGACGTCGAGCAGGATTATGACTATGATCCCGAAAACTATGAAGGCCGTTGATATCGCAACTGCTGCAACCATGTCGCGAAATCTGATCCTTTTCAGGACTTCCTCATAGAGCTCTTCTAGGTTTTCCATACATTATCACCGGTATGCCAATGCTTAAGGCAATCTTTGCAACTTCCTCTCTATCAACAATCAGGGGCTTTTTAACCTTTGCTGCAACCGCAACCGACTCAGCGTACTCCCGCGGGATACCGCTTTCGATCAGAACGGAAACCAATTCCTCATCGGGCTCTACAACAATACCGTAGCCTATCGGGCTTGAAGGAGGACAGTAAATTCTGAACCTCCTAGCAAAGAGTCTAGCAATGTTTTCATGCTCCCTCATTGCAACGATTCCCCTCCTCGCTCTCACCGGAAATACCAGCACGAAGAAAAATCCGGCGAAGGAGAGCGAGAAGACGGTAAAATAGGGGGAGAGCAGCAGTTCGGGAATTTTCAGCGGCGGGATGAACACCTGCGGTCTGAAGCCGCCAAATTCTGCTGGCGGTGTTGCGGTGGTTTCCGGGGTTGATGGGGGCGTTAAGGTAACTTGGGCTGGCAGCGCACCTCCCCAAACGCCAGATGGATAGGACGGGGTGAAGGAAGAACCGAGGCCCTTAAGCAATGCCTGGCCAACGACGTGCCTTCCGTCCACCTCATAGGCCGGAACCATGGTCAACTTGCAGAAATCCGAGACCCTTGCCTGAACTTTGAACAGGAAAATTGGGACTTCATTGCTCTGCACCTCAACACTTTTCGTGAAGCTTTCCCCTGCTCCCAGCCTTTCATATCTCTCGAAGAGTTCGTTTCTGCTTCCATCCTGAAATTCGACGAATGCAACCATTTTCAGATCTATTTCTCTGTCCAAAGTGTTCGTTACTTTGAAAATTCCTATCCAGCTGTCGGATTTGCTCTTTTCAACGCTTACGGGAATATTTGCAGTGAAATTCAGGTTTAAAGAGTCTTCATAGCTGAAGCTAACCGTACCGTTCGGAACTGAAAACTGCCTGGATGTGATAAGGGTGAAATTTGCAGTCTCGTTCTTTTCGAGGCTTTTTCTGAAGATCACGGTCCCACTGGATATTTCGCAGTTGCCGCACGAGATCAGATCCCTGAAAACTGGGATGCGCACTTCGACTTCGGTTCCGTTTCCAAGATTCCTCACTGTGTATTCGATCTCGCTTCTTTCCTGAAACGTTTTAACGCTGGCCGTTATGCTCAGAGGAAATTCTCTCGGAGACAGATTTTTGTAGGGATCGATTCTTACCTCCTCCCCTTTTCTCACCACGGGAACTTTTGCTATATCCCCGATTTCGACATCGAAGAGATCGTAGCCGTATTGGTTTCTGAAGTCAACAATCACCCAATCTCTCGCAACTTCCTGCGATCCGTTTGGGTAAAAGACAACATCCCTTATCTCGTAAACGCAGCCCCGGGATGTTGCAACCAGCATCAGGAGCAGCAAAGGGAGAATCATGTCCGCATATTTTTCCTTTTTCTTAGAATCACAATTGCAACGAGAACGAAGACCAGTAAAAATCCCCAGAAGAGCAGATAACCACGAATTGGGAGCACCGGAAGAGGAATAATTGAGAACTCGGCCGTGAAGAATGCAATGTGGTTCGCGGGTACGGAACTTGCATCTCCTTCACGGTAGCATAGGTTCCAGTCTGAGGAAAAGGTAACATTCAGGCTCCTGATGTCTGTGTCCCCTCCAACGGGGAATGTCACGCTTTTGAAGAGTATGCCGCTGTCCACGAGATCCGCATCGAACTCCAAAACAACCTCCTTTTCTCCATGCGGCTCAATAGGGTACCAGATCTCGTAGTAAACAGACGAATAATCCCCGTGTTTTTCATAGTAGGACCTGAAATTCATGTTTCCTGAGTACGCCCTGAGATTTTCCACATCTACTCCGCATCTCTTTTCCCCAAAAGGCAGGGGTAAGAGTAGGAGCCTCCGGCTCTCGACTTTCTGAAGCCTCAGCTCAGAAATTCCGGGGACAAGAGGTTTGTCTATCTTGTTCTTCAGCGTTATCTCGTATCTGAAGTGGGCCTTTTCTGCAACTTGAACCGTGATATTCATCTCGGAAATCTCTATGACAGCCCCACAAGCCGCCTGCATTGCCAGCAGGGCAACCAGCAGGATCTGCAGTTTTACGATGCGTTTCACGATTCTTCACCAACCTCTATTTTAAAAGTCTTTCGATGAAGATATATCAGTTTTTTATTGATTATTCAATACCGCGAAAGTTTTATGTAGTGCTGTCTGAAGGCGGAAAGCATGTTAAAAGTCCCGGAATTCGGAAGGAAGTTTGGAATGCTGCTGATTGGAATGATAACAATAATTACCATGGCCAGCGCAGCGCCGCTTGAGATAAACATACAGGAAAAGGTGAACACAACAGCATCACCCCAAGACTATACAGGAAGCGGTCCGGCATTCAGCTTCACAACGAACGTAACGGGATTCGTTAACATTACGAACAAAGGAAGCGACCCGATTTACGATATATGGATTGCCCTGAATTTAGTGAACAACACAACAAGCTGCGGAAATCTCGGAATAGTGGAAAAACCAGTATATGCAGAAGTAATGCTGAATGCGAATCCTCCCGAAAGAATAGCGAAGGAGGGCGTTTTCAACAGCAGCGGTGCAAACTGCATCGTGCATATAACGATTTTAAAGCCTAAGGATAAAGTTTCACTCTTCTACGACGTTAACGATGGTGCAATGGGCATTGAAAATGGAGCGCCGTTCAACGTCAGCGAAACCTACAGTCCATCCAAGATACCTGCAGGCGGCAGCTACACCTGGACCGTTTACCTAAACACCAGCCTCAACGAAACCTGGTGGGCGAAGACTGCGCTTGGTAGCTTAAGCGGTAACAACGTGATGCTGAACATAACGAAGTACCTGAGCAACCAGAGCAGTAATTATGGAAGCAGTAATTGGGTAAGTTTGGGGCCTATAGCTAATCCACAATACGTAGATGGGGCTCAGCCGCAGTCTGTAGTGATTTGGGATAGCCCATACGTTAGCGGAACGAATACAAATACAGCATTGAATCTAACAGGAATCCAGCTCAACACAAGCAGCAAGTACTGCAACGTCTCCTTTACTGTTACAGGAAACTATACGAATAGCAGTGCAGCCCCGCACTACTTCGAGCCATTCGGCTTCGCGGTGTTTGAGTTCAACCTCAGCTACGGAAACATAAGCGGAAGCTCCGTTGTTGATGTGTTTGCGGTGGGAAATGCGAGCCTCAATGTTACCAAATACGGTCCCGACGAAAGCAACTACTGGCATGGAAACGCCTCGATAACGAACACGGCGAGCGGGCTGACATACGTTCTGACGAACGTTACCATGTGGGCAACTGATAGAGATAATCTAAATAATGAAATCTCTGACTCGAGAAAGAACTGGACACCAAGTGCCATTTTAAATCCCGGTGGTAGCTGGAACACTTCTCAAGCTTCCTCACAGGGAATAGCCTTCTATTACCCCGGGGTTCCGATAATCTGGGCAAACGCTACCTTCAAGCTGATTAAAGATTCTGAGAAGGGCTGGGAAGCAAACAACACGACATTTAACGACTACAACGCAACCTACGGAAGCAACTTCATAGTCATTGAAAAAATCTACATCATAGGCACCTACTTGGTCAAGGTCACGAAGCACGTGAAGTTCAACGAAACCGCAAGCACTGGAAGCAATAACGTTTTCGACATCTACCTGGTAGTTGAAAACATCGGCGGAAACGAGTCGCCTTACGTTTACGTCTACGATCTGATTCCGGAGAATTTCAGCAAATTCAACTGGGACTACAGCTGGTCTAGCGACGGAGATGGAAACTGGGTGAAACAGCCCTCAATGCTGGCAGGAAACGGCAGCGTGAGCAGTCCTTTGAGCGGCTACCAAGAAGGGCTATACTGGCGGCTTAATCCAATAGAACCGGGAGCCGTCGGAGATGGAGATTACACCAATACAACCGCCATCAGTAACAACCAGACAGTCGTCATATTCTACCAGCTCAACGGAACTGGTGATTTCAGAGTCCTAGACGCCTTCATAGTTGGTATAGACCCAATGTACTCGCTCAACGAGCAGACATCGCCTAAGATAACGCTCGTGAGCGGTGCAAAGGCGACGAACTACGAAACTACACTTGCAACGGTCACCTTCGCGGGATTCGGCGTCCTGCTGATGGCACTGAGGAGAAACGGAAGGAACAAGTAAAAATTTTTAGCCTTTTCATTTTTTCACTTTGAATTTGATGAGAGAAATGGGAAGCAAAACCGCATTTCTCCTGCTCATCCTCGGCTTCTTATTTTCGGCTAATCTTGAAGTAAATTCAAGCTCAACGGTTCTCGGGCTGAAGGACGTGTACTCTCCTGGAGAAAAATTGACCGTAATTACAGATTTCAGACCTGAAAAGGCCCTGATAGTTTCCCCTGCAAAGGAGGTCTTTGAACTGAACTTCTCTGAACGAGAAGGGCTCTATTATTCTGAATTCGAGTTCAGAGAAAACGTTGTCCTCGGAGAGTACAGGCTCATCATGGACGGGATCGAGAAAAGCTTTATCGTTGACCACTGCAATCTGAGCACCGAGTATGCAGATGGAACCTTGAGAATCTCCGCGAAGACCTTCTTTACCCAGCCAAGGATCAGTTTTACCCTGGATTCCGAACAAGGAGAGGCAAACGGAGAGGTCATTCTGCAGCTGTCACCGGGGGAGCACGAAATAGCGGCAAGCTGCCTGAACTCCGAGATCAGAAAGAAAATTGCTGTGAACTTCACGATCTCCTACAACGGATCAGTCTTTGCCGAACTCGACGGAAAATTTGTCAGTTCAAGGCTTAAGGTCATTTCAGACAGGGAATACGAATTCGAGGGTCTTTTCAATCCCGGAATGCTGAACCTAACCAGATTCAGGGTTGAAGCCGAGTATGCACATCTGAAGGCTTCGAGGGATTTCGACTTCAGCCTCGATCTGAAGGATGTTTACTTCCCCGGAGAAACGGTTACCATAAGGGGAGATTTCACCTCCTGCAGGATGATCAACCCCCTAGGAGAAGAGGAGGAGATCAAACTGGACAACGGCCTCGCTGCTGTTGAGCTTAATAAAAACGTTGTACTCGGGAAATACAGGCTAATTCTAGATGGCTTTGAAAAGGAATTCTTCGTTGACAGCTATTCGATAAACGCATCCCTTTCGGAAAACCGGATTGAGGGGAACGTTACCTACTACTTCCTGGGCCCTGAAGAGGTGGCTTACAGAATAAACGGCCAGGAAGGAAAGGCGAAGGTAGAGAACGGAACCTTCAGAATACCCCTGAACCTTAGCGAGGGAAAATACACGGCTATTCTTAGAGCCGGAAATGCGGAGCTTTCGCTTGACTTTGAGATCAGGTCAGAAAAAACGATTTCGTGCGAAAGGCTCTACTTCATCGGGGAAAAGGTGGAGATTCGGACAAACTTTGCTCCGGAAGAAAGCTATCTGATTTTTGGTGATGAAAAAATCCCGATTGAGTTTTCTGAAAGGAACGGGAGCTGGATCTACGATTTCCTTGCTGAAAAAGTGGGGAAATACAGGGTAATCGCGGACGGAATTGAGAGGGAATTCCTCATCGATTCCTGCAGCCTTGAAGCCTGGAGTGAAGACAGCAAGGTTTACGGAAGGGCCTCGGCAAATTTCACCGATGCGGAGGTCCAGTTCTCAATCCTGCCATCCAATTCCAGCGGTTCGATCACTCCGAAAAACGGAACCTTTGAGATGGATCTGCCGGAAGGGGCTGAAGAGGTCATTCTGGTATGCAAGAACTCTGAAATGAAGCTAAAGCCCGGGCCCATGGTTTCAGACTTCAGGAGAGTCGATTTCGACGGGCAGACCTTTAACTTCTCTCTTAGCAAGGGTAAATTCAGGGAGCTGAACTTCGACGGTGAAAACGCAAGCCTTGTGATTTCCGAAATAGGTGCCGGAGAAAAGGTTGAGGTGAAGATCGAGCTGCCCTTCGAGATCCCCGATGGTGCCCATGCATACTACTGGAAGGAAGTCAATGGTAGCTTCATTCCCGTGAACTACACGGTCGGCGAGAACGGGAGGCAGGTGACATTAACGCTCCAGGATGGCGTAGTTGACGAGGATGGCGAAGCAAATGGAGTGATAGTGGATCCGATAAAGCTGTACATCCCGAAATTCAGCGTCGAAAAGGAGCTGGAAGCGCACGAGGGGAAGCTGAAGGTCAAGGGCGATAGGGATTTCGAGATCGGTGTTGAAACGAATAAAGAGCTCAGCTACCTTGCGTTCGTGGATCCGGAGAATCTTCCATCGAGGCCGGCTGAATTTCCCTACGGGCTGATTAAGTTCAGGATCGAAGTTGAGAGGGGCGGAGAAGCCGAAATAAAGATTCTCTATCCCTCCCTTGAGGGCCTTCTGGACGATGAAGGAAATGCCACGTTTTTCAAGTTCAATCCGAAAACTCTCGAGTGGAGTTCGTTCAAGGCCAAAGTTGAGGGCAGCTATGTAGTCCTGCATCTCAAAGACGGCGGCTTCGGTGATGAGGACGGAGAGGAGGACGGGGTAATTTCGGACGACGGGGGCGTCGGATGGGTCGGGTTCATAGGAACCTACGGCGCATCGATTTGCAGAGAAAGTAAAACTAATGAAGTCCACGTTTACTGGCTCTACGTTCCGAGTGGCCAGAACTTCACCGTTAACATTTATGACGGCGACGGATTGCAGGCTAGGGTCTACTACCCCAACGGTAGCCTGCAGGGAACTTACAATGCGAACTCCGGTGACAACTGGGACTCATTTACGATCCAAACCGCAAGCTCCTTTGGATGGTGGAGAATCGAGCTATTTGAAGATAGCTGGAGCAGCAATAATGGAAACTATTACGGTATAAACGTTACGGGGGCGGATGAGATTAACCTCAGGGTCAACAGCAGCTACAGCGTTTCCGGGCAAAATCTGTATGGGACAAATGACAGCGTGATCGTTGGAGATTTGAATGAAAACCTGAACCCGTATCAGAACTACTACGTTTTTGCGGACAGCTTCAACTTCAGCGTATATGATCCCGACGGCAACAATCAAAACCCTAGAATTAACTTAACGGTTACCTCTCCGACTGGATCCGTCCAGGGATGGAACCTCTCCGGAAACAATGTATGGACAGCCGTTCAGACCGTATCGGGAGATTATGGGGTATGGAGAATAAACGTAAGCCAGAGATCGAACCATGACGATTATAATGCCGGAGGAAATCACTACAGGCTTGCAGTAAACCTCAGCGAGGGGCTGTACTTCAAGCCGCCGGTTGTTTTCAACATAAAAGGCACCGTTCTGCACGATCTATTCCCGCTGGGGAGAAACAATGGCGAAGACAGGCCGATAAGCGGCGTGGAAGTTCTGCTGGTCGAGGACATGAACGGAAACAGAATTCCAGACAGCGGAGACAGAGTTCTGAGAAAAAACGTGACGGATTCAAACGGTAACTTCAGCTTCAGGGCCGTGAAGGACATAACGAGGACTTACTTCGTTGTGGTAAACTCAAGGACTATAAACGCAGCAAATGCAAGCCTGAGCTACAATTCAGGCTACAGCATCGGCCACGTATGGGCGGAGCAGACTTTTCAGACGAACGATAGCAGTTACTCACAGCTGGTCCCCTTCTTTGGAGGAAGAGGCGAGCTTAGCGACAATGTGAGCTACGTCGGGACAAGCCTTACAGGCAGAGCGGAGCATTTCATCACGATAAACTGCTCAAGCTACAACAACGAAACCCTCTACTTCGGCTTCAACTTCAGCGTGGTCACCAACACAAGGGATGCAGACGACGATACGGCAAATCCGAGATCCTGCCAAGGTTGCTTCAGGCAGTTCGTGCTCAACTCAAACGCGATCAGCGGGAAGCAGAGGAGCTACTTCGTGATGGGCGTTCCCGCAAATGCTTACGATTCAAACGGCTCCTGGTGGTTCATACCGCTGAACGCAAGCCTTGGAAGCTTAGACATTTCGGATCCCGTCGAAATAAACGGAACCTCGCTTAGGGCGGATATGAGCGTCATAGAAAGCAATCCCGGATACGTGATCTACGATTACGGAATGAAAGACCTTAAGAGTGTCAATTCGCGGGAAAGCATTCCCGTAGGCGTCGGCCCCGACGGAGTTCTTTTCAGCGGAGACGAGGCTATGCTTTACGCAATTCCAAAGCCAGAACTGGAGATCTACGGGGCAAATCTGAATCCCGCGCTTAATCTGACTTTCTCGGCCTCGAATTCCGAAATCCGAAATATTTCGATCTTCGGAAGTAATTACAACCAGTATCCAGGAGTTCTGCGCAGCTATGCGGGAAATTTAAAGATCGAGAACGTCTTCGCGGGTCTGAGGGCCAATGGAACCGATCCAAAGGCAAGCGGGCTTAACAGAACGGGAGGGGCAAATCTGTGGATAGAGGGAAACAACACCACTGTCCTAAATTCGATTGTCGCCTTTGCAGAGCGTTACGGATTGCTCTTCTACAGTAGCAGTATCAAAGCAGGAAGGGCTGAGAATGTGATCGCTTTCAGAAACGCCCTGACCTTTGACGGGGGTGACAACGTCGGTGTTGAGAGTTCCGCATCGAACGTTACAATCGAGAGAAGCGTTTCTGCCAAGGCCGCTGCGCAGGGGATAGAAACCTATAACTCGGGTGGTGGGGTAAGGATTTTCAACTGCTCCGTAGAAGCAAACGCCTTCGGAAATGAAACCGGATACGTCAGCGAAACGGCCGGAATAAGGATTAATGCGAACAACAGTTTTGTTGCCTACAGCCTGATAAGGAACAACTTCGGCCACGGCGTGACAGTGGTGAGATACGGCAGCGATGTTCTCAACGTCACTATAACGAGGAACTCGATATACAACAACTCGAAGCTCGGAATAGATCTCGTGAATGCGGCAAGCACACAGGTTGCGCATCTCGGAGACAACGTAACCCTGAACGACGGAGTGCTGAACTGCAGCATGGCCAACTGCGGTGTGGATTACCCCATTCTGACACTCGCTGAACTGGATGGGGATGAGCTGTACCTCGAGGGTTTTATAGGAAAAGAGGGGGCAGCAGGGAACCAATTGTTTGCAAATTCTGTCGTGGAGGTATATCTGGTTAGGAATTCAACGGATGGAGATGATCTGAAGGGCAACAACTGGAGCAGCTCGGAGCTTCCCAGATACTACGGGGAGGGATGGATTTATCTAGGAGGTCTGACTGCAAACAGCAGCGGATACTTCAGCGGATCTATCAGCGTTTCTGGAAAGGGCGTCGATGAAAATTCGCAGATCACCGCACTCACGATATTAAACGGAAACAGCTCCGAATTCGGGCCAAATGCGAGGGTATCTAAGAAGCTCAACGTTTCCGCCGAAATTTCGCTCTATGGAGTGAATGCGACGATTAAGGTTAAGGCCCACGAAAAAGCCAGGAACTTGAAGGTGTACTGGATCAAACCCGAAGGGATTTCGGTGGCCTTCAGCGGAAACTACAACTCCTACGGCTCTGACGGAGTCGTCTTCTGGTGGGAGTTCAGTTCGATTGAGGGTGGAGAGGAGAGGTTTGTTAATTTGAGCTTCAACCCTGCAGGTGCATTCTCGCTGAGCGAGGCGCTAAGAATAGGCCTAGACCCGTAGCTTAGTTTTTTATTCTTCTTTTTCGCTTTGAATTAAATATCCGGGCTTTTTGTATGGTCATCCAGCCTCACAGCTGCGAACCTCGCATTTCGGGATGAGAGAAGGTCAGCTTGAGAGATATAGATCATTAATTTAAAGAATAAAAAAATTTAGATTAATTCTTCCTCCTGAGCAGATAAGCCGCTGCAAGAAGCCCAGTAGTTTCCGCCTATGATGTTAGTTCCTTCGCTCTTTGTGGTGTTCCAGGTGTTTGGCTGGCTACTGGCGATATAGATTCCTGAATCCCTAAAGAAGCTTCATAGCCTTCTCGAAAACCTCCTCTCCGAATTTGGCGTGAACATATCTTGTCCTTCCCACTCCCTTTTCGCCGAAGGCTATATCAACGAGCCTGAGCCTTTCGAGCTTTTCAAGCACATCGTAGAACTTCCTGTAGCTCATCCTAACCTCGCCGCTGAGAAGCGAGTAAAGTTCACCCGTTGAGATCTCCCTCGCGGAGCAGATTATCCTCAGCACAGCCCTTTCTTCGCTGTTTAGCGCTGCGAGCGCCTTGGCCAGAAACGGAACCGCCTCCCCTTCATGGGCTCTCTCGACATCATCAACCTCAACCCTCAGCGCCCTTCTGCTCTCCGCAATCAATCCTGCTGTCTTAAGAAGGAAAATGCCGTATCTGACATCTGCGGCCCCTGAAGCGATATCGACGACCCTTTCGAAGGCTTCATCGCTGAGGCAGCCTTCCGAAAAGCCCTCCTTCACCCTTCTCAGAAGGATCTCCCTTATCTCACCCCTCCCGTAAGGGGGATAGAAGACCTCGAAGTACCTGAAAACTGCCCCTGCAAAGGGATCTAGGTGCAGGGGGAATCTGACGTCGGTTGCCGCTGCGAATATCCCGACCTTAACCCCGTGCTCGTCCGGGGCCTTGAGTATCTCGTATATGACCTCGCTCGCGCATTCAGAGGTGAGGAAGTTCACATCGTCGAGAACGACCAGAAGCGGCTTCTCGAGCTTGCTCCAGATCTTCTCGACCAGAACGGACTTGCTTACCCCGCTAAGTGGGGGCTGCTGGGAAAAAACGTCGCGGAATATCTTCGAAAATATCTTGTATGAGTCCTTGGAAGTCGGGCAGCGAATGTAGGAGCAGTGAAAGGTTTCGAGGTCTGAGGCCCGTCTCAAAACGAATCTTATCGTCGAGGTCTTTCCTGTGGATGGGGGCCCAAGGCAGAGTGCATTCAGAGGCGCGAATCCCTGGAGTGCGGGATCGATGCAGCTTACGAGCTGCGATATCTGCTTTTCCCTGAAGGGTATCTCCTCGGGCAGATAATCAGGATCGAATACCTCTCTCTTTCTGAAAATCATGGCACGGCTCCTGCGAGATTGTATATTCGCACAACTGCTTCAAAACCCCTTGTTGCATAGCTCAGGCTGCATCCGGACCTCGTCCTGCCGTGCAGGACCTTGAACCTTCTGCCGTAGGCCGTGCGCTCCCTCACATTAAGCCTTCCCCATCTTCCGCACACCGGACATACGATAAGGATGCTCCGCCTTCCGCCCCTTCTGATGATCAAGTACCTCACCCGCACGCCCTCAGCTTCAACTTCCCCGCGCCCAACAACCCTGATCCCGGCCGTGAGCTCGAAAAGCCCGCGGCACTCGGGTGGCGATTCAATCCATGCCAGATTCAGGCTCTCATCAAGCATGGTATGCAACGCGCCTGATATAATATAAGCTGTCCCCGCTGCCTGCAAGTGAGCCGCGCGACGAGAGCAGAAACCAGACATTCTAAAAATTTTATAAAAATTACTTGAAATTCCCAATTATCTCGTCCACAAGTGCGTAGGAGCTCTTTATCTTCGTAACGTCTCCGAAGTAGGTCAGATTCCAGATGACGATGTGCTCAACGCCTATCTTTTCAAACTGCTCGAATGTTTTCACTATCTCATCGGGAGTTCCGCAGACGAATGCCAGTCTTGAAACCTCGTCGGGAACCCTTTCTATTGCCTCCATTATCTGATCCTTCGTGTACTTTGTCGGAATGTAATCCAGAAGTCCGTAGAACTTTCCGAATGGATGCTTGTATCCGAGAGCTTCGTAGAACTCCGACGGCAGCAGCAGAGCGTGGATTTTCAGAATCGGCGTCCTTAGCAGCCTTTCAACTTCCTCCTTTTTCTCGTCAACAACAAGACTCACGAATATACCCTTTTTGATCTCGTCCGGATCCCTTTTTTCCTCCTTTGCAAACTTTATCAGCTTTTCCAGCCTTTCGGCATAGACTTCGGGAGGCAGGGTTGAAGGGAGCCAGCCGTCACCGTATTTTGCAGTCAGCTTTAGCATCCTGTTTCCGTGTGCGCCAATCCATATCGGAAGTTTTCCAACCGGCTTCAGGTCAAAAACGGCATCCTCAAATCTGAAGAACTTCCCCTGAAAGTTTATCTTCTCTCCGTAGTCCGCTGAAAGCATTATTTTTATCAGCTTCAGCCCCTCTTCGAGCCTTGCAACGGGGTTATCAAAGTTCAGTCCGAAGGGAACTATGTTCTCCGCCTCTCCTGCCCCTATCCCTAGGATGAACCTTCCGTTCGTCGCATGATCGACTGTTACGGCCTGCTGCAGCATCACGGCCGGGTGCCTTCTTATTATCTCCGTCACTGATACGCCGAATTTTATCCTTTCCGTTGCAGGAGCGGTGTAGCAGATCGAGCAGAACGGATCGTAGAACATGTGGCATGACGGGTACCGCATCGCAAAAATGGTCTCCCTCCAGACATCGTGCGGATACCAGCCGAGAAGATGATCCGCAAACCAGAGAGCAGCATATCCTTTTTCTTCAAGCCTCCTAGCAGTCTTCTGGGCTTCGCTGATCGGAGGAAAAGTTGGACCAACGGTTCCGAACTCCATGTGCTCCCTATTCTTCACAGTATTTGAAGTTAGTGATTGAAGTCCTCACACCAATCCGTAACAAGCTTTTATACTGAAATCGTATTATAGAAATGGGTGCCCAGAAAACCCTGAGCTTTGGTTCCGGGATGAACGGGCAAAGCTTAAATAGTTCTGTGTTGAAAAAGCCTTGGGGACGTTACCTTGCAGAAGGAAGTCCAGATATGCGATATGAATATAGCCCATGCCTTAACGAGAGGCATGGGATGGGGGAGCTGTGAGCCCCCCGAACCGGCAGATGAGGGGAAGGGCGTAAAGCCCTCCCTTAACGCCGGAAGCTCCCGAATTTAGTCGTGGGGTAGCTCACTGGCATGAATGCGGAAAGGCTTGTGATGGGGTTTGCAATCCTCATTCTGGGGCTGGTGCTCATCTCTTTATCGAGCCTTCCGGCCGCATCCTACGGAGCCCTAGTGTTGATAGGCCCCATCCCGATTCTGGTTTCCTCAGACTACGGAACCGCCGCATTTCTGGTTCTCCTGGCTTTCGCACTCATTGTACTCGTTCAGCTTTTCAGGTGGTTGAGATGATGGAGCTAGCGTGGCTTTTCGGGCTTTTTCTTGTAATGCTGGGGTTTCTGCTTATCATATCATCCTTCTTCGGAGATCAGGATTCCGGGCCAAAGGAGGGTTATCCGGAGTTTCCCGAGAGAAAGGAGAAAAAATTCGGGGGTGTGGTGCTTATAGGGCCAATTCCTATCGTTTTCGGCGATGCTAGGATGGCAGTTATTGCCCTGATCTTGGCGATAATGTTAATGTTGCTCTCGTTCTCACTGATCTTAGGGTGGTTTAGGTGATCGAAAGGAAGATCTTCTACTTTGAAAAACCCGGAGAGGAGAACACCGAGGCCACGCTGAAGCTCGCCTTCGAGAGGGCGAGGGAGCTCGGAATAAAGTACGTCGTTCTCGCCTCATCGTACGGCGATACCGCGAAGAAGGCCCTGAAATACCTCGATTCTGGTACGAAGCTGGTTGTTGTGACCTACCACACCGGATTCCTAGAGGAGGGAAAGAACACGATGGATCAGGAAACCGAGAATTTCCTTAGGAGCAGAGGGGTAACGATCGTCAGGCAGTCCCACGTTCTTTCTGGCATTGAAAGAAGCATAACTAGGAAGTTCGGGGGTATAAGCAGGGTTGAGGTGATCGCAGAGGCGCTTAGAGCCCTTTTCGGTCACGGACTGAAGGTATGCGTTGAGATCGCGGTGATGGCTGCGGACAGCGGGGCGATACCGCTTGAGGAGGTCGTTTCAATAGGCGGCAGGATCAGGGGCGCGGATACCGCGGTAGTTCTGAAACCCGCGCACATGAACAACTTCTTTGAAATGCAGATAAAGGAGATCATCTGCATGCCTAGGGAGAAGAGGTAGTCTGAACACCTTTCAATTCCCAAAGGGAAAAGATTAATAAAATTTTTTAGTTACAGTATTTCATGCCTTCTGGCGGAGATTTGTTGGTTAAATGCCTTCTCAAGGAGAGGGTCAAATACGTCTTCGGCGTCCCGGGAGCGCAGCTGATCCCGATTCTGGATGCCATAAAGAGATTCGGCGAGAAGGAGGGCCTGAGGTTCGTAAACTGCAGACACGAGCAGGCCGCTGCCAGCATGGCCGACGCATACGCAAGGGTAAGCGGGGAAATAGGAGTCTGCATGGGCACGGTAGGCCCCGGAGGCGCTGATCTGGTTCCCGGAGTTTATCCTGCGTTTGCGGACGGGATTCCGATTCTGGTTCTGACGGCGCAGAATCAGACTTGGAAGTGCTACCCGGAGCGGGGCTCAATGCAGTCCCTTGACCAGCACAACCTGCTGAAACCGATAACCAAGTTCAGCGCTGTTGTTTATCACTGGCAGAGGATCCCGGAACTATTACAGAGGGCCATTAGAGTGGCCCTTTCGGGAAGACCCGGTCCCGTGCACCTCGATCTGCCATCGGACGTCCTTTTCAACGACGCGGAGGAGGAGTACGCTGGAATCTATCCCCCTGAAAGGTACAGGCCCATGAAGAACCCCGTGGGAGATCTGGAACTGGTTAAAAAGGCTGCTAAGATGCTGTACGAAGCCGAAAGACCGCTGATTCATGCAGGCGGCGGGGTTCTCAGAGCCAAGGCGTGGAAGGAGCTCAGGGATCTTGCAGAATACCTCGGAGCAGTTGTCACAACGAGCATGTCCGCGAGGGGTGCGATACCCGAAGATCATCCCCTGTCCCTGATCCCCACAAGCCCCGCAGCCGTCGCAGCCCAGAACGATGCCGACGTTGTACTCATTGTAGGTAGCAAGCTGGGTGATCTCGACTTCTGGGGAAGGCCGCCGGCCTGGGGAGATCCAGATGTTCAGAAGACGATTCAGATAGACATCGAGCCCGAAATGATCGCCCTGAACAGGCCCGTAGACCTTGCAATTTTGGGTGATGCAAAGGAGACACTCGGGCTCCTTCTTCAGGAGGTTAGGAAGCTGGGAGACAGAAAGCCCCCCAACGAAAAGCTCAGGGAGTACAGGAAGATTCAGGATGACTGGCTTTCGGACTTTTTGAGGCAGGCGGAGTCAAATGAAAAACCGATACATCCGCTCAGGGTCATAAAGGAAGTTAGAGATTTCTATCCCAGAAACGCAATCGCTTGCATAGACGGCGGGAATACGGCAGTCTGGGCCTACTACCTCAACAGGATTTACGAGCCCAACACGTTCCTCTGGGCAGCAGACTCGGGGCACCTCGGAACCGGGCTTCCCTACGCAATAGGAGCAAAGCTGGCAAATCCTGAAAGACCCGTTTACCTCATTACAGGTGACGGAGCCTTTGGCCTCACCATTCAGGAGCTGGAGACAGCCAGCAGGGAGAACGTGAAGATCACCGCCATAGTTATGAACGACGGAGCCTGGGGAATGATAAAGGGGGCCCAGATGGCAATCTGCGGGGGGAGGTACATAGGCGTGGACTTCGCCGACGTTCGCTACGACAGGGTTGCGGAGGCCATGGGCTGGGTGGGGATAAGGGTAGAGGAGCCTGAAGACATAGCCTACTCTCTTGACAAAGCCGAAAGCACGGAAAAACCCGCACTTCTGGACGTAAAGATATCGCAGGAGATAAATCTGAATCCTCCCGAGCTTTTGACGCTTGGAATAGTCTGGCTTGAAGGTTGTAATCTGCAGAAATATGCGGGCGATCGTACTTGAGCTCAATTTTTTGAAGGTTGGACTCACGATGTTTCTTTCAAAGTTTTCAAAGAGCGCCTACTATGGGCCACTGTCCATTGTGAAATACCGCAGAGACTATCCGGAGCCGAAACTGCCCTCTGAAGACTGGGTTAAATTGAAGACGAGGATTTGCGGAATATGCGGTTCAGATGTGAGGCTGATAACCCTTTCAGAGAGCACATATCTTTACCCGATGACCTCCTTCCCGCTAATTCCGGGGCACGAGATAGTCGCAACGGTGGAGGAAACGGGAAAGAACGTTGGGGACTTTCAGAGGGGCGACAGGGTCGTCGTTGTCCCGGCACTGCCATGCAGGGTCAGGGGCTTCGAGGAATGCGAGTTCTGCAGGATGGGACGGTTTGCGATCTGCAAGAACACGGACCGCGGAACGCTCTCCCCGGGGATCTTCGTGGGAATCTGCAGGGATGTGCCGGGGGGTTGGGCGGAATACACAATCGCACACCACGATGCGCTGGTGAGTGTTCCCGATGAAATCCCGGATGAAAACGCCGTTTTTGCCGAACCACTGACTGTCGGGATCCACACCGCACTCAGGGCATTTCCTGAGGAAGACGACATAGTTGCCGTGGTCGGCTGCGGAATGATCGGCCTGGCAACCATAGCGGCCCTCAGACATCTGGGCTTCAGGGGAGAAATATGGGGAATAGAGAGGAATGAGAGGCTTAGCGAGATAGCCAAGAATTTCGGGGCAAGTAGAGTCATCGTTGGAGACCCGATCAGCGAAATTGCAGAGCTAACGGGCGGAAGGGTTTACAGACCCCCTATGGACGGCAAAGTCCTTGTTGGTGGCGGCGTGGATATAGCCTATGAATGTGTGGGAACAGCGGAATCCCTGGACACCTGTCTGAGAATAGCAAAACCCCTGGGGAAGGTAGTTGTTGCCGGAACGGTTTCGAAGGTCCCGATAGATCTTGCACCAATCTTTGCGAAGGAACTGGAGGTTCTCGGAGTTTTTGGAGCCAGCTATGAAAAAGTAGGTGGTGAGATAAAGAACCCGTTCGAAATGGCATTCGACATGATGAGAGAGAGGGATTTTTCCAGCCTTCTGACTCATACCTTTCCGCTTGAAGAGTACAGGAAGGCCCTTTGGACGGTGCTGAACAAGAGGAAATCGGGAGCGATAAAGGTCGCATTCAGACCCTGATTTTTAATCTTAAATCCGAAAGGATTAAGCCATCGAAGTTGGGCTAGCAGCATGCGAAGCGAGCAGGTATTTGGTGGACCGCTCAGAGTCGGTCACAGGGCCCTTGCAAGGTGTCTGGGCTTTACGGAGGAGGATTTCGGGAAGCCAGTTGTTGCAGTCGTTAACTCTTGGAACGAGGTGGTTCCGGGACACATACATCTGGAAAAGATTGCACACTTTGTCAAGATGGGAATAAGGGAACGCGGCGGGGTTCCGCTCGAGTTCAACACCATCGCAATCTGCGATGGAATAGCCATGGGCCACAGCGGGATGAGGGCGTCCCTTCCGAGCAGGGAAGTCATTGCGGACTCGATAGAGCTCATGATCGAGGCACACGGGTTTGACGCAATGGTCTGCATAGCAACTTGCGATAAGATAGTTCCCGGAATGCTGATGGCAGCAGCCAGGCTTGACATTCCAACGGTCTTCGTTCTGGGAGGAGGAATGCTTCCTTTTCGCCCGTCCTACGGTATTTTCAGCGGCAGAAATCTAACGGCCATAGACGTTGCGGAGGTATTCGAACTGGCGCAGAGAGGTCAGATAGACCCGGACTATGCGAGATACATTGAGGAAAACATCTGCACAACACCGGGAGCCTGCGCGGGAATGTTCACCGCCAACACCATGCAGTGCCTGACAGAGGTGATGGGTCTGACGCTTCCTACGATGGCAACCACGCCTGCGGTTTATTCCGCAAAGCTTAGACTTGCGCTCGAAGCCGGAAGGCTTGTGATGGAAGTGCTTAAGAGCGAGATCAGACCCTCGGAGATACTGACCGAGGAAGCTTTCGAGAACGCGATCATGGCCGATATGGCCCTTGGCGGATCGACAAATACCGTCCTTCACCTTCCAGCAATAGCAAGAGAGCTTGGAATCGGACTTTCGCTTGAAATCTTCGACGAAATCAGCAGAAAAGTCCCACATATTTGCGGAATAGCTCCCGGGGGAAAATACACGATTTTTGACTTCCACAATGCAGGAGGAATTCCTGCGCTGCTTAAAAGGCTTGAAGGATTTATAAACAGAGATTGCAAAACTGTAACTGGGCTGAAAATCGGGGAAATCGCGGAAAAGGCCAGGATTAACGATGAAAACGTGATAAGACCGCTGGACAATCCGGTTCACAGGGAAGGGGGTATAGCGGTTTTGAAGGGTAATCTCGCTCCAAGAGGTGCCGTGGTCAAGACCTCTGCCTTGAGCGAAAGGATGATGAGGTTCAAGGGAACTGCTAGGGTATTTGACAGCGAAGAAGAGGCGGTATCGGCCATTCTGGGTAGAGAAATCGGAGAGGGAGAGGTTATAGTTATCCGGTATGAAGGGCCGAAGGGAGGGCCCGGAATGCGCGAAATGCTGACGGCGACGACTCTACTGATGCTCTACGGTCTCGGAGAGAGTGTCGCCCTTGTAACCGATGGAAGGTTCAGCGGTGCAACAAGAGGACCCTGTGTCGGCCATGTTTCCCCTGAGGCAGCTGAGAGAGGTCCTATTGCCTCGCTGAAGGACGGGGACGAGATAGAAATAGACATCCCCACCAGAAGGCTAGAAGTGCTGCTTGATGATGAGGAAATACGGAAAAGGCTGAGCAAACTACCCAATTTCAGGCCTAGAGTCGAGAAGGGATGCCTGAACAGGTGCGCGAAGTACGCCACAAGCGCGGATGAAGGAGGGGTATTAAAATAGTATCTCAAATCTCTCTCGGATCCGTCAGAACACCGTATATGGCGGTTGCTGCGGCCACGGCCGGGTTCACAAGGTAGATCTTGCCCTCCGGGCTTCCCTGCCTTCCCACAAAGTTTCTGTTCGATGTGGAGACGCTAACCTCTCCGGCTGCGATGAGCCCGAAGCTACCCCCCATGCAGGGGCCGCAGGACGGGAACTCAACTATTCCGCCGGCTTCAACGAAGACTTCTATGAGCCCATCCTTCAGCGCCCTCATGTACTCCCTTCTGCTCGCCGGGATTACGATGAGCCTAACATTTTTTGCCACCCTCTCTCCTCTGAGAATTTCGGCGGCTATCCTGAGATCCTCGTACCTTCCGTTGGTGCAGGAGCCGATGAACACCTGGTCGACCTTAACACCCTTCACTTCCGAGATCCCTACGACGTTGTCGACCCTGTGAGGAACCGCTACCTGGGGCTCCATTCCCGTAACGTTGAGCTCGATCTTCTCGAATTCCGCATCCTCATCGCTTCTGATCAGCTCTCCTCTGAATTCCCTGCCCATTTCCTTAAGGTAGCGCAGCGTCGTGTCGTCGGGCTCGACGATACCTGCCTTTCCCCCCATCTCTATCGCCATGTTGCACATCGTAAGCCGGTCGGACATCGGAAGCTTCTCCACGACCCTGCCAGAGAAAACGCAGGCCTTGTAATTCGCTCCCTCTGCTCCAATGTTTCCTATTATCCTTAGAACGATGTCCTTGCCATACACGTACTTCTCGAGCTTCCCATAGATGTCGAATAGAATGCTTTCCGGAACCTTGAACCAGAGCTTCCCCTTGGCAAGAACGCAACCCATGTCCGTCGAACCTATGCCTGTTGCAAACGCGCCAAGGGCACCGTACATGCACGTGTGGCTGTCTGCGCCGACAACCAGCATTCCAGGCTCAACGTGGTTTTCAACCATGAGCTGGTGGGCAATTCCGCCGCCAACGTCGTAGTTCAGAATTCCCTGTTCCTCGGCAAATGCCCTCAGCATCTTCTGGTTTTCTGCAGACTTCACGCTGTCTGCGGGGGCCTGATGGTCGAAGGCCATTATGACTCTCTTCGGATCCCATACCCTCGCCCTTGCGCCGGCAATCTCCCTGAAGGCCTTTATAGCAAGAGGAGCCGTGATATCGTGGATCATGGCCAGATCTATGTTAGCCAGAACGAAATCACCAGCCTCGACCTTCCTTCCGCTTGCTCTGGAGAATATCTTCTCAGCAAGTGTTTCACCCATGCCCGCAAAATCTTTCTTGGGTATTTCATGTTTGCTGTTCGGATTCGATTATGATTATTATTGTAATTATCTATATACATAGAATAGAAAAAATTTATATACCCGTAATTGTCCAGATTGATCATGATTCGGTTCCTTCTGTTGCTTCTGCTGTTTGTGGCCCTTTCGGGGCCAGCGCTAGCGGATTGCCCTTTCGAAAAGCTCGGTGCAATTTACAGTGCCAAAACCGATGATGGCGTGTACATAAAGCTCCTCCGGTACGCTCCGGCCGAGGAGAAACCAAACGCGGGGGCGCAGCCCATAATTCTCTTCTCAGGCCTTGTAGAGAACATGGCAGAGTATCTCCCGCACACACCCGATAGCCTAAAGGGTACATACAAGGCAAAACTGCCCGAGAATCTAGCAGACTGGGCAAAGAATGATCCGAGAATCCAGAACGATCCAATGCTGTACTACAGCCTTGCTTACTATCTCTGGAAGAAGGGATACGATGTCTGGCTTGTTAACTACCGCGGAACCGGTTGCGGGAATCTCAAAAGCGAAGTCGGTTCCAAGTACACAAGCCTTGACGTATGGGCAATATACGACACAAAGGCCGCAATAAGGAAGGTTTACGAGGTTACTGGGAAAAACCCCATCATAGGAGGGCACAGTACGGGAGGTCTCGTCTCCTACGTCTATCTGCAGGGTACAAAATTCGCCGACACTCTGGCATGTGCAGTCGGAGAAGTGTGGTGCAAGAAAGTTGTGAGTGATGATAGGCTAGCGAAGTACAGGAATGGGGACTATATCAATTCCGAAACAGTCCTGGGAGTCATTGCAATCGATCCCGCGATGATTCCACCACTTCCGAAGATAATTGACAACATACTGGTTTGGAGCCTGCTGGACATCCCGCTCTACATCGACATCAGAAACATAATAGATAAGATTGCTGAAACTGATCCCCTCTGGGGTGTAACGCTGCTCACCGAGGACTTCTTGTTCAAGGTCCTTTACCGCGTTAACAGCATTTACGGTAATTACTCAGACATAATAAAGGCCCTTACTTTCACAAATCCCTACAATCTGGATCCCTATCTGAATGATTTTCTTGTTAGATACATCTTCGACAGTGCCTACACCCCAACATTCGCACAGTATGCCGATTTCGGTCTGAGGTATACTGCAAGGGAATACTTCGAAAACGGAGGCAGAGGATATCTGATTGAGCCGCCAAAGCCAAACCCTGGTTACGATGGCTACTACTACTACATCTACAACATGAAGAAGGTAAAGGTCCCGTTCGTTACCGTTCTTTCAGAACTTGATGGTCTCGTAAAGTCCGACCAGATAATAAGGGATCTGATGCAGGCAAAAACGCCACACCCGCTTGATAGGTACAGGATAATTCCGAACACCGGGCATGTGGATCTTCCGTTTGGATTAAATGCTCCCACAGATGTCTTTCCATTTATAGGACAGTGGCTTGACGATCTAAAAGCACAGAAGGGCTATACAGTAACTCCGCATTAATTTTTTAGCCTATACATCCTTTTTTTGAACGTATTTTTCGACAAGCTTTATCGCGCACAGATCACCGCACATGCTGCAGTATTCTCCCTTCGCCCTCCTCCTCTCCCAGATCTTTCTGGCCCTTTCTGGATCAGGAGAGAGAGCGAACTGTTTCTCCCAGTCAAAATTTCTCCTTGCCAGTGACATCTCATAGTCTTTTGCCATTGCCCTCTCTCTCTGTCCCTCCTTTATGAGGTCAACCGCATGCGCCGCAATCTTCGCCGCTATAACTCCCTCCTTGACGTCCTCAGCCGTTGGCAGTCCCAGATGCTCCGATGGAGTAACGTAGCAAATGAAATCCGCACCGGCCATTCCCGCTATTGCGGCTCCTATTGCCGAGGAAATGTGGTCGTAACCTGCGGCAATGTCAGTAACCAAGGGTCCCAGAAGGTAAAGCGGCGCGTTGTCAGTGACGCTCTTCATCGCTTTAACTGCCGGAAAGATCCCGTCAAGGGGCACGTGTCCGGGGCCTTCGACCATGCACTGCACTCCCTTCGCCCTGCACTTCTCAACAAGCTCCCCGAGGATTATGAACTCCGTGTATTTTGCCCTGTCTCCTGCGTCGTGAATGCATCCCGGTCGAAAGGCATCACCTAGGCTTATTGTAACGTCGTATTCCTTCAGGATATCGAGAAGGTAATCGAAGTTTTTGTAGTACGGGTTTTCCATCTCGTTGTGCAGCATCCAACCGATTGTTATTGCCCCTCCCCTGCTGACGACGCCCAGAAGCCTGTTCGACCTTTTCAGCCTTTCGACCGTTATCCAGTTCACCCCGGGATGGATTGTCATGAAATCCACTCCCTCCTTAGCCTGCGCTTCCACGACAGCTATGAAATCGTCCTCGCTCATGTCCACAATTCTTCTGCAATCTCTTGCAGCCTCGTAAACAGGAACTGTGCCAAAAGGAACCTTTACAACCTCCATAATTCTCCTTCTGATCTCCCTGAGATCTCCCCCCGTGGACAAGTCCATTACGGCATCAGCACCGAACTTCTGAGCAACAATTGCCTTTTCGACCTCATCCTCAACGTTCACGTATTCCTGGGACGTTCCAACGTTGGCATTAACCTTGGTCGAGACAAGTGTTCCGATGGCTCTAGGTTCAACTTCCCGAAGAACGTTTTTTGGAATTATTACGTGACCTTTAGCAACTAACCTGACAATTTTATCAGCTTCAACCCCCTCGTATTCCGAAACCTTTTCAATCAGTTCATTCTTTATCCCTTTTTTTGCCTCCTCGATTAAAGTCATTGCAGAAAGGTATTCTCATCTTAATAAAAGCTTTTTTAGTGGTGAGCAATCTTTCAGAGCATTTTGTCAAATTCCTCGGAACTTATTATGTTGGCATTAAAGACGTTCTTCATATGTCTCAGAGCGTATTCGTAATCGTAGTCGGTCAGGGCCTTTGTGCAGTCCCGAAGCACGGAAACCCTGTATCCCCTGATGGCCGCATCACCAGCGGTGTGCAGAACGCAGATATTCGTCGCGACACCGCAGACAAAAACCTCGAGAACCTTCAGTTCCCTTAGCAGCAAATCGAGATCTGTTCCGAAGAAAGCGGAATACCTCCTTTTTCTCACAAAGTAGTCCCTCCTAGTTGGCTCAAGTTCTTCGATGATCTCCGCTCCTTCAGTGTCTGCGATGCAGTGCCTGGGCCAGATTCTGAATTCCTCATCGTCTTCCCTGTGCCAGTCCTGTGTGAATATCACGGGGATTTTTCCTCTGGCAATCCTTACGACCTTTTCCATGCTCTCAAAGATCTCCTCTGCTCCCTGAATGTACAGGGCGCCGTTTTTGTAACAGAAATCCTTCTGCATGTCAACTACAATTAGCGCCTTCATGAATCAGTTTCGGCAGAAGAGGATATATTTTTAACGAACTAATGTTTGCATGGAGTTTTCCCATCTCGATGGCGAAAGGGTCAGAATGGTGGACATTTCATCTAAAAACGACGTTTTGAGAACAGCTACTGCTGAGGGTTTTATCAGGCTGAAAAGGGAAACTATTGAGGCAATAATCGGCAATAAGGTTGCAAAAGGTAATGTTCTGGCAACCGCAAACATAGCAGGAGTCATGGCGGTAAAAAAGACCCCAGAACTCATTCCAATGTGTCATCCAATACCGCTTACATCGATTTCGTTTGATTTCAAAATTGAAGGGGAAGGAATCAGGGTTCGCTGTACCGTGAAGTCTCTGGGGAAAACCGGGGTGGAGATGGAGGCTCTGGTTGGGGTGAGCGTGGCACTTCTAACGATCTGGGATATGGTAAAATCCCTCGAAAAGGATGAGACCGGGAATTACCCCTTGGCCTCCATTGAGCATTTGCGTGTTCTCGAAAAGAAAAAGGAAGTTACAAAATTCCCCTGAAATTCAATCAGAGACTCGGTGGAGTTAAACTAAAAGTTACTATCATCAACGAACATAAAACTTATAAACTCAATCGTTTCAAATTTAAAACAGTGATGTTATGAAATCGGGAAAATATGTGTTGCTGGTATTGGTGCTTGCCTTCTCGCTAGGAATCTCGGGTTGCTTACAGCAGGCGCCTCAGCAGGAGAAAACCCCGACAACAAGTCCCCCGGTTGTGGTTGAAACAACCCCGCGGGAAACCACTCCTCCGGCAACAACACCCGAGGTCACTACAACCCCTCCGCCCGCCACAACGCCCGAGCAGAAACCCCTGGAATACGGAGGGGTTATAAACATCGGATACACCGGTCCGCTAAGCGGAATTGCACAGCCCTATGGAGAAGCAGTTTTCGCTGGACTGAGTTTTGCAGCTGAAGACATTAACGATGCAGGCGGGATCGTGTTAGGGGAAAAGTATTACAAGCTCAAAGTTGTCGGCCTAGACGACATGTATCTGCCTTCTGCTGCGGCTCAAAACGCCGAGAAGCTTTTTAAAGAAAAGAATACTCCGATTGTTTTCTGTTCCCATTCCGGCGGAATCCTGGAGATCGAAAAGATAAACGAAAAGTACGGATTCATTGTTGGAGCTTTCACAACGGATCCCAGGGTTCTCAAGACGGGAGACAAGATGATAGTGATGTATCCTCCAAACTTTGAGCTGATCTACGTACCGCACCTGTCCGACTATTTCCTGGCTCGTGGTGCGACCAAAGCAGCGATGTTGAACGGAACGCACGAATATGCAGTGGCATGGGGGGCAGCATTCAAAGAATACTGGAAGTTAAAGGGAGGAGAGATAGTTGCTGAAGTGCCCCTCGACTACTATCTGACCACGGACTATACTGATGCGGTTGCAAAGGCTTTGGCCAAGAAACCTGACGTCATTCTTCTAGCTGGACCATCCAAACCCGTTGCCGGAATCATAAAGACGGCCAGAATGATGGGCTACACTGGTGGCTTTATAGTGGCAGAACAGGCCAAACTGGAGGAAATCATGTACTACCTCGGCATCAAGTACGACTTTGCCAAAAACACCGTTATAGAGGGCAATATAAGCCTGATAAAAAAGGTTGTTGGAACAACTGCCCCCTGCAGCATAGCTCTTACCCCGATTGCTGCCGTGGATCCAAACACCCCCGGATACATCGAGGCCTGCAAGCGCTTCTCAGCAAGGCTGGGAGATACCCCTATAACATGGGAGCACGTTCTGAGCTACCAGGCACTCTTCGTCATAGCGAAGGCCATGGAAAAGGCGGGTACTACAAATGCTACGAAGATAATGGAGGCATTGGAGAAGGAAACGTTCCCGGCTGACGGATACAAGGGCTTCCCCAAGTTCATATATTCTGCCATGTTCCGCATCTATCCTTATGGAACCATCGGGGCCTTTAACACCCCAGGAAACATGATGTCAATTGATGAAAACGGAGTCGCTACCTTTTCTCCAGGCTTAACGCCGAAGTTCTGGGGTCAGGAATACGCGTACACAGACAGCGAAGGAAAGATTATCTGGGGTTAATCCCTTAAATTTTTTAATTTCGAATATTGAACTGCTTGAATTTTCCGGGAATCCAATATCAGCATTTTTTGCAGAACTTGGATAAAAAAGCTCTGAAAAGTCCGGTCTACGTCTCGAACCATTTAGATGCATTTAAAGCGTTTTCCGAATTGGATGCCTGCAGAAAAATTTAAATAACTTTGAAGTAAAATAAAACAGGGAAGTTCCCAAAACGCTAAGGAAAAGGTGTCTGGATACAGGAAATACGGAATCTAACCCAGAGAGTAGCGAAATCTTCGGGATATCTGAGCCAAAGTCCTTTGAAACTGCCCGATGCTGAGCGGGGAACAAGGCTTCCTGAGCATCGGAAGTTGCCTAAGCGCCGATGGTGTAGCCTGGTCTAACACAGGGGCTTGCCGAGCCCCTGCCCCGGGTTCAAATCCCGGTCGGCGCATATTTTTTGCAATCAAGATCACTCCAGAACTGACCGTTCTGGTCTAGCATTAACTTTCTAACCCCTTGCTCTTGGCGTACTCGACAAGTCTTTGTTTCTGCCTCTCCAGTGCTTTCTCGCCGAAGAGCCTCTTAATCTCGCTTTCAGGATACCTGTATTTACCGCCGGGCGTTTTAATGTACTTGATCTTCCCCGAGTAAGCCCACTTCTTCACAGCAGCGTAAGGTACACCGAATATCTTAGCAACTTCACCGGTTGTGTAGAGCTTCTCAAACATTCAATTAATGGAAGTCAACGCTAGTTAATAAAACTACGCTAGAATGAAGCAGTTTTCTACCCCCTCCTGCCCTAAATGGCAGGCTTGTCTGTTGTCACCTTCAAGCCCTCAAAAAAGGATAATGGTTCATCTAACCAAACCCGAAATCTCCTCCCCATAGGCGAGTACCAGTAGCAGAATTGCCGCAGAAGAAATTAATAGAAATAGAACAAAACCAAGGACAAAGGCAGCAGTCTGAATCGGCGAAGAGAATATAGGCTCAACAATAAAACCAATGAAAAAGCTCAAAAAAATCGCCATCCCAGCAAGCCTTACTTTCTTGGGTTCCATATGAAATTTGGATTCTCTTATGTCCTTAAAATTTAAAAAATTAAGAAAGCTTTCCTTCTGCGTACTTCTTTTCAAGCACTCTCTTCAGTCTATCGAGGGCCCTTTCAAGACTCTCCTCTATCTCCTTTGCCTTCAGTCTTGTGGTAAGCCAGCCCAGACCTGGCGGACCCAATTTGACGTGAAGCACAAAGATGTATCTGAATCCATCCTGGGTTGGCGTGAATAGTCCCTCGTGGACGTATTTCCTTACCAGCGTGGTATTGAATCTGGATACATCCACGTACCTCTTTGGTGGATCCCAGTGTGTAACCCTAGTCGTGAATTCGTACTTTCTCTTTCCGATCTGCGCCACGTATTTCATAATGGATGAGGGGCCGAATTCCCCTCCTATTCTCTTTGCCTCCTTGATATCGGGATGCCATTCTATCGCGTTCTCGCCGTTTGCAATGTATTTGAAGCCCAGATCGATGGGAACTTTTATCTCCACAGCTTTTGCGATTTTCTTTTCTCCCAGCAGTCTAGGAACTAGAGGAAGCTTTTCGAGCTCCTTCATGGTCCATACAGCGCTGGTTTTGAGCGTCTGCCTTATCTTATCCCTGATCAGATTGTCCGAGACTTTGAATATGGATGCTATGAACGCCGTTGCGCATATGAGCAGCCCGAATAACCCCACTATTATTGCAAGCAATCCAAGGCCCGAAAAGAAGAACAGAATCCCTGCAACAACAAAAAGCATTCCAACAATGAACCACAGCAGTCCTAGAATGAAGCTCTTAATTCCTAGCTTGTATGCTGTTAGCCAGTTCATAGTCTATCAGCATTTATTCGTGTATTTATTTTTTGCTATTCGTCTACTGCATCTTGCTGAGTTCCTCCTCTAGCAGTATTCTTTTCAGTATTTTCTGAACATAGTTCGTCGGCAAGTCTTCTCTTATCTCTATCTCCCTCGGAACTGCGTATTTTGGAAGTTCCCTTGTGCAGTACTCTTTAAGTTCTTCAACCTCGACTTTTTCCCCTTTTCTAAGCTTGACGAATGCTTTTACGATCTCTGTGCCGTCCCTTCTGGGAACACCTATGACGGCGCACATCTCCACAGCGGGATGTCTGAGCAGTACCTCCTCAACGACTCTCGGATAAACCTTGTAACCCGAGACGTTTATCATCTCCTTGCATCTCCCCACGATGTAGAAAAATCCGTCCTCGTCCATGTATGCCAGATCGCCTGTGGGAAGCCATCCATCTCTTACAGGGCTCTCAGCTTCCCAGTAACCCTTCATAACCTGCGGACCGCGAACGTAAAGCTCTCCGACTTCACCCACCTCAGCGATCTGGCCGTCGTCCTTTACTATCATCGCTTCAGTTCCAACGACCGGAACACCTATAGAGCCGATTTTCGGATCCACATTCATCCCCAAAAACTTCGCAATGGCAAAGATGTTAACGTGAGTCACTGGTGATGTTTCAGTAAGCCCGTACCCCTCTATTATCGGAATCGGATTCTTTTGCATGTACTTTTCCGCAACCGACTTCGGTAGCGGTGCGGAGCCCGAAATAGCTAGGGTAAAATCGACTTCTTTGGACAGAAGTTTCATGTACTGCTTTGGAACGCCAACCGTGAGAATCGGCCTGTATCTGTTGACCTTTTCTGCTATGTCATCGTAATCCGAGGGATTTGGGATCATAATTATATTCATAGCCCAAGAGATTCCGGTCTGGAGAGCCCAGTGACCGTAAGAATGGGAAACTGGCAGCGCAAGCAGCGCAGCGGATCCCTTGAACGCGTCGGCTGCACCTCCGAGAATCCATGGAAGAACCTGGTAGACGTTGGTCGTGATGTTGTAATGGGTAAGCATCACCCCCTTCGGAATCCCTGTAACTCCTCCAGTGAAAAGTATCACCGCAACATCGTTCTTCGGATCCACTTCGACACCAACGCTTTTCGGCTCTGAATTTTGGATTGTGGTCCAGAATTCATCCCTTTTTTCATGTTCAACCAGAATATGCGGAACACTTTCATTCACAACTTCCGTGGAAATGACGAGCTTTGGTTTTACCTTTCCAATGCATCTGTTCACTTCCGATTTTCCCTGAAGAGGATTGGTTATCGCACAGATTCCGCCGGCCTTTAAAACAGCCATTTCCGAGATCAGAAATTCAGGACAGTTTGGGAGGTTTAATAGTACCCTATCGCCTCTCCCTATTCTGCCAGAGATGTGGCTGCTGAGCCTGTTTACGAAGTCTAGGATCTGGGAATACTTGTATTCAGAGTCTTTGAACGAACATGCGGTATTGTCTGGGAAATCCCTTGCGGAATCCTCCAAAAACTTAAAAATGGGTATTTCCGGAAATTCAATGCTCTCCCTAAGCCCCAGAACCCTGTAGCTGTTGATCCACCTATACATATGCCGAGAAACCGTGTCCGAGCAACTCCCTTCCTACTATGAGCTTCTGGATCTCTGTTGTGCCGTCAGGTATTGTCATCATTCTTGCATCTCTGAAGTACCTCTCTACTGGATACTCATCGCTCAGCCCCAAGCCGCCGTGGATCTGGATGGCATTGTACGCAACCTTCACGGACCCTTCGCAGGCATATCCCTTTGCGAGCGAAGACATGAGCCTTGCATGCGGATCACCCTTTGTTACAAGGTATAGCGCCTTATATGACAGAAGCCGGGAAGACTCGGTTATCGCTGCCATCCTGAAAAGCATATCTTGAATGAGCTGGAATCTGCCTATTGGTCTTCCGAACTGCTTTCTCTGCTTTGCGTAGCTTATCGAGGCATCAAGACAGGCTTGGGATATTCCAGTAGCCATCAGGGCCATTCCAGCACGCATCATGCAGAATATCGCATTCAGAGGTGACATATAGCCAAAGAGTTTTGCTATTCCCTCGTGGATCGGTATTCTGGCCTCTCCTGCCAGAGATTTCGCAATCATGTTTGTCAGCGCATTTTCCTTCGGAACCCTGCAGTTTTTCAGGTATATCTCACCGGTAGGTGCGCACCTCCAGCCTATCTTGTGCAGTTCGCTTGTCTCAAAGGGCGAGTTGATTTTATCAACGAGGAACATTTCCTGAGTTCCAGTGTCCTTGACAGTTGCAGCCACCAAAGCCACGTCCGCAATCGGCGCGTTGCTTATCCAGGTTTTGGTGCCATTTAGAACGTACTCATCACCGTCAAGCACTGCGGTGGTTTTCAGATTTGATGTGTCGCTTCCCGCCTCGGGTTCTGTAACAGCCAGACAGCCAATCACCTGATTCTTCTCCAGCTTTTTTCCGAGGGCATCTCTTGTCTGATCGGAAGCGAGATTCACGAAGACGACTGGAAAAGACATCCCTATTACGACGTTTAGACTTGCCCAAACCCTGCTAATCTCCTCGCTCGCGATGCCGTAATAGAATGGGTCCTCAAAGTAAACGGATATGCTTTCAGGGTCGTAGCCAATCCCGATTTTCTTGAACTTTGCATAAAGCTCCAGAGCCTCCTCCTTGGTAAGCCCTCCCCTTCTCTCCTTTTCATCGACAATTGGTGCAATTTCCTTTTCAAGAAATTCCTTTAGGGAGCTCCTGAATATCCTGTGTTCTTGCGAGAATTCGAATTCCACCAAACCACCTCTATTTAATTGGAACCGAAGCCATCAGTTCCATGAACCTTCTCATCGCGGGCATGTTTCGCATCATGTATCCCACGTCTCCCTGAAGCTTCATCTTTCCGCTCACAACCAGCGTTATCGGATCAGCCTTTCCGGTTATGAGCTGCTTGAATACTCCATGAGTGCCAAAAAGCTTGAATTTTGCGTTTTGATGTTCTCCTGGAGCCGCAAATTCCACGCCCCTTAATTCTCCGTGCCAGAAGTCCATCCAGACGTATATTGCGGATCCCTTAATATCCTCGAGTTTTATCTCTGCAACCTTTTTTGCCAGCTCCTCTGCATTGAGCTTAGAAATGTCCAACTTGTCGGGATCGAGCTCTATACCAAGTCTGTTCAGGAATTTCTCTTCCTTTGTACCCTTAAACTTGCTCCACTTTTCTACGGGAATGGTGGAGAGCATGGCTATAAAACCTGCAAGCTTTTCTGGATCCCTGAAATCTTTCAGCGCTTCTTCGTCCACTTCGATCCTGCATAGTATATCTCCCTCCCAGTTTGCTGCAACCTTTTTTAGCTGTTCGTCGCTGTTGACCTTTTTCAAAACCTCCTCCATCCACTCGAGGGACGGATATACAACCGCCATGGAAATTGAAGATTAAAAGATTTTAAAAATTTTTCGTGCACTTTGGCTAGCGGGTGCTCATTATGGTACTGAGTTTTTTTGCCAGCAACATCTTTTTTATTTTCAGCTTGCCGGAAAGCATAAACTTCAGGGACTTTATCGTGCTGTTGTTGCCAAGCAAGTAGCTTATTACACCAAAATTGGCGGATATAAGTGCGCAATCTGACAACTCCTCCGGTTTTCCGTTTCTGACTTCGATTCTATCACCCTTAAGTTCCACTGTAGCAGTAAAGCCGAGATCTCTGATCTCGATTACAACTGTTCCCCGGGTTTTTCTGGCAATTTCTGCCTTTTTTATGTCTCTTCTTGTATTCTGCATTATCAGGTTTCCCAAAAGGTTTGCAAGACCCTCCTTTGGATAGATAACCTCAACCATGGAGCTTTTCGTAATTAATAGTTAATAAAATCTTCGCCGAAAGTTTTATTACTAAAAAATATCACAAAGGCATATGCCGTTCAGAGTCGCAAGGGCTATCCTCTACCTTCTGGGGTTCGCATTTCTTTTTGGCGGATTCTACTTTCTGCTATATTCACAGGAAATGTTTCTGAATCTCAGGGGCTTTGGCGTTGATACCAGCAACGAGCTTGTATTCTGGAAAACCCTAACCTTTGCGTACATGATCACGATTTCATCCTTGTCCTTCCTTATCGCCTACAACATAAAGGCCTACTGGAGGGCAATTCCGGTGCTCATTCTGGCGAAGTTATCATCCTCACTCACGGGTTTTGCATTCTACATAACCAGCGGAGTTGATTTGGGCGCCGTGATTTTTGCTGTAGACTTCCCGCTCGCATTGCTCCTCATTGCCATTTACTTCTGGATTCTGAAAGTGAGAGGATGAAGGAATTTCTGGAAAAACTCGGAGAGGCATTACTGATTTCAGAAGAATTTCCGGAATACAGCGTAGATGAAAAAAAGCTAAAAGAGCTTTTTTCAAGGCTCCCACTTCACATCAGGATCTTTTTGAGGTTATCGGCAACGTTTCTAGACCTTCTTCCAATCTTTGGGATCTTTCTGGGAAAAAAGCCGCAGAGAATGTGCAAGATGCCTGTTGAAGATCGAAAAAGATATCTGGAGAAGATATCCAGAAGTAAATTGGGCCTCCTCAGGAATTCATTTTTGATCATGAAACTCCTCGCAGCTTTTCTTTACCTTGAGCGCGATGACGTAAAGAAAAACGTCGGATGCTTTGTGCCCATCCCAAATAAAAAAGTCAGGAAACCGAATATTCCGGAAGATGGGATCTTGGAATTTAACAAACGCTTAGGGGAGCTAAGGCTGAAATGCGACGTTGCAGTCGTAGGTTCTGGCGCGGGAGGGGCCGTGGTTGCAAAGGTCCTCTCGCAGAAGGGGCTGAATGTCATCCTAATTGAGGAGGGTTTCATGCCGGCCCCGAGTGGAGACATATTTGACTCCCTGCTCAATCTCTACAGAAATTCCGGTTTTCAGATAACGATTCCTCTCTCCCCAAGTCAGCCATTCATCCTACTCCCCTCGGGTAGATGCGTGGGCGGTACAACCGTTATAAACGAGGGCACGTGCTTCAGAATCCCGGACAGTGTTATTAAGAGTTGGAATTCGGATTTCGGACTGGATATTGATCTAGAAGAGATTCACAGGTACTTTGACAGGATAGAAAAAGATCTAAACGTTCACAGAGCTTCAGCCCAGCTTGTCGGTAAAGCGTCGCTGAAAATAGCCGCCAGCTGCGAGGATCTGGGTTACTCGTACTTCCCCCTAAACAAAAACATATCTCAATGCGAGGCTCTGGGCCTCTGTGAATTCGGATGCCCCATCGACGCAAAAAGGGCGATGCATGTGAGCTATGTTCCCCTAGCATTGAATGCCGGAGCCAAGATTTACACCGGTCTGAGAGTCGAAAGCATGGAATTCAGGGGAAGGCGTATAACCAAAATCGGCGGTAAGATATTCGCAAGAAATGGAGAATTTCTTGGTAATTTTTCGGTTGAGGCAGAAAGTTTCGTTTTGAGTGCAGGAGCAATACAGACCCCCCATCTGCTTCTCAAAAACGGGCTGGCAAATTCAAGCGGTCTTGTTGGCAAAAACCTTCATATACACCCGTGCTTTGCGCTCATCGGCATTTTTGACGAGAGGCTTGAAGGATGGAGGTCAGTTTCTCAAAGCCTCGCGATTGACGAGTTTTTCGAGGAGGGTTTTCTTTTCGAGGCGACCTTCCTGCCCATGAGCATCGGGCTTTCCAGTTCTTATATCGCTAGAATTTCAGAAATCACTGGTTTGTGGGACAGGACTGCGGTTCTCGGAGTGATGCTGAGCGATGAGGATTCGAAAGGTTCGGTTAGAGTTCTTGCCGATAAACCTGTTATTCTGTACAGGCTGGAGAAGAGGGATCTTCAAAAAGCGCAGAAGGCACTTCTGGAAGGCTGTAAAATTCTCCTTTCTGCAGGGGCGAAGAAGGTGATAACTCCTGCCTACAACTTCCCCATTATAACCAAATTGGAAGATATTGGAAAAATAGTACCGAACGGATTTGTATGGTCAGCCTATCATCCCCAAGGCACATGCAGAATGAGCGGAGATCCATTCAGGGGTGTGGTCGACTCCTATGGAAAGGCGCACGATTTTGATAACCTCTACATAGCGGATGCAAGCATTTTTCCGACAAGCGTGAAGGTAAATCCGATGCTTAGTATAATGGGCTTTGCAATGAGAACAGCCGAGAGGATTGCGGAGGTGTAGGATGCTCGACGACAGCGAGTTGAAGGCGATTCGTAGTGCCGTTTCGGACTTTATTAAGTCTGAAATCGAGAAGGAGAGCGATTTGTTCAAGATATGGAAAGAAGGATTCAGTCTCGGGTACTTTGATTTATCCTCCCTGAAACCGATTGAATCATCCACAGTTTTTTCGGCGGTTCATGAGATAAATCCGGAGGTAGGCTCAAGACTCCTTTACCTTTCGCTTTCAAATTTTGCCTTCGGAGATCTTGCCTCTCTCTCTTTACCTTCCGACGGCTATTTTGTCACTGACTGGGATTTTGAAAAATATGTAATCGTTGCGGACGAGGTTAGGCTGATAAAGGCATCTACCGAGTTCCTCACAACCGAGATCTCAAAATTGAGGAATTTGGAAGTCATTGAGTCCAAAAAAGTCAATATGAAACCGATCTTAAATGTTCTTCTGGCTTCTAGATGCGTCGGAACTGCACTTCATGCTTTCAATCTGGCTTTGAAATATCTAAAAGAGACCAAGCTGAACAAAAATTATTACCACGTTTTTGAGAAACTTGGTGAAATTTTGGTGGAGATCAGAGCATCTGAACTTCTGACAAAGTTTTCGGCACTTCAAACTGACTCGAAAGAAGCGGAAAAAATAACAGCAATGGCTCTCTGGAAGTCTGCGGTGACCGCAGTTATGGCAGTGGACGAAGCAGTAATGGTGCAGGAAGGTGCTTACAGATATCTTGAGGAGTTCAAAGTTGGGATATTCAGAGATATGTCGGTAATCAAGCACAGAAATCCGAAAATGGCATCTATTTACAATTTGAAGATTTCGGAGCTTTACTATCCAAAAACCGCAGACTTCTTTCCGAAAATATGATTGGCCGGAAGCTCGAGAACACCTGGCAAAAATCGCAGGTTGCAGGGTTCCCACAGCTAGATGACCCGAAAATTTCAATCGGCTGTGATAAACCTCAAGAGATGAGAAGATCCTAAAAAATCCTTATATATTTTCCTACCTCTGTAAGCTTATGAAGAGGCTACCTGCTTTTGGGGATCCCGGAGTACTAAAAAAGCTAGAAAAAATAGCCGAAAAGGATCTCGATCCGCAGAGCGGTAAATTGTTCGGGCACGTATACAATGCTAGACTTTTTGATCTATTGGAGGTTGCTAGAAAGGCCTATTTGATGTTCATGGACAAAACAATGCTCGACTTCACGATATATCCGAGCATTCTGGCTATGGAAAACGAAATCGTTGCAATGACCGCTTCTCTGCTGGGAGGCGACGAAAACGTTGCCGGGAATTTCACCTACGGCGGGACTGAAAGCATAATGCTGGCAGTTAAGGCTGCAAGGGAGAAGTTCAGAAGGGAAAAAGACGGCGTTCCGGAGATTGTTTTGCCACTAACAGCGCATCCGGCATTTATAAAGGCCGCAGCCTACCTCGGCCTGAAGGTCGTGAGAACGCGGATCGATGAAAAATTCAGGGCGGATCCGGACAGCATAGCAGAGGCTATAAACGAAAAAACCGCAATTGTTGTCTGTTCCGCCCCGAACTATCCATTTGGCTGCGTGGACGACGTAAAAAGCGTTGCCGAAGTTACGGAGGGAAAGGTTTGGCTGCACGTTGATGCCTGTATGGGGGGATTCATTCTCCCGTTTCTGAAAAGGCTGGGCGAGAAAATCACGGATTTTGATTTCAGCATAGATGGCGTTTTTTCCATCTCTGCCGACCTTCACAAGTACGGTTACGCTCCCAGAGGAGCTTCTGTAATTCTATACAGGAATCCTGAGCTTAGAAGGGGGCACATATTCGTCAACGCGAGCTGGCCTGGGTACCCGATGGTCAATACCGCCGTGCTGTCCACGAGGTCTGCGGGGACTCTAGCGGCTTCCTATGCCGTAATGCACTATCTCGGCGAGGAGGGCTACCTGAAGCTTTCAGAAAAGGTTTTGAGGGCCAGAAAGAGAATAGAAAGATATCTGAATGATACGGGATTTGAAGTGCTGGGGATTCCCGAGGCCGGTATAATATCTTTCACCTCCAGCAAAGTTAACGTATTTAAGCTGGCAAAACTGATGGCAGAGAGAATGTGGTACATTCAGGTCCAGCCCGGTTCAAAGAAGCTCGGATTTCCGAAATCGATTCATTTGACTGTGAATCCATACCACGATGAGGTTGTCGATCAATTCCTGAAAGATCTCGGAGAATGCTCGGAGAAGGCTGGAAAACCGACCGAAATCGATGAAAGCAGGGTTCTAGAGCTCATTTCCTCGCTCAAGGCCGAGAGGGGGAGGTTACCGGATCTGGAGCTCGTAAATGATTTGATTCATGTCATGGATCCCGATTTTGTTGAGGAGATGCTCCTGAACTTCGTTAACGATTATATTTTCCGGTAATCCTGCGAATTCAGTGATTTATAAACATTTTTTAAACCCTTATAGCTTTCGACGAATAACCTGAAAAGTCTGTCGTATCTCTCCGTATCGGATGGTCTGAAGGTTTTATCCACTTTGAATCTCTTTGTAACGTTTTCAAAGCTTTCGCGCAGCAGCGCCACAATCGCTATTGCAGCGGCACCCCTGAGACCCGCATATTTGGGCTCTCTAAGTCTCAAAATCGGCCTTTTGGTTGCGTCTGCAAGCATCTGGCAGAACTTGTCGAAGAGCATGCAGCCTCCAATGGCTCTGATCGATTCCTGTCTTCCAGCATGCTTTTCGAAATATAAATAGGCCCATTTTATGTTCAGGGCAATTCCCTCCATCACGGAATTCATGACCTCGCCCCTGTCGTTCTCAAGGCTCAGATTAAGAATGGATCCCCGAAGGAACGGGTTATCCACCGGCGACCTTTCACCGCACATCCACGGAAGGAAGAGAATGTTACCCTTTTTCAGGATCCTTTCAACCTCCTCGTAGCTATCTATCCCAAGATTTTTCATAGCCCATTCTATGGCTCCGCCTGCGATTTCCTGTTCTGCGATTAACAGGTACTTCCTTTGGATCGCACTCAGCAGACAGCCTATGTAGTGCGGAATGTCAACTATTCTCTTTCCCATATGAGCTGCAACCCAATCGCTGGTTCCAGCATAGATGTGTGCTTCCCCATCTTTCACTGCTCCACTGCCGACTGCTGCGGAGGCCAAATCTCCCGCCCCGACGATTACCTTTGCCTTTATCCCGAGATCCTTACAGGCGTCGCCTTTCATCTCCCCCGCCACGGAGGCGGAGTCTTTTATCTCCGGGAAAAGATTGGGATCTAGTCTGTAATTTTTCAAAAGGCTTCTGCTCCACTTTGCAACCCCTCCACGTGTGTCTGCGAGCCATGTAAGCGTCGCCTCATCAGGGCTGGTCACGAAAACGCCGCAGCACCTGGCAATAAGGTAGCTCTTTATGTCAAGCATCTTTGCGGTTTTGGAAAAAATTTCCGGTTCATTGTCCCTGAGCCACAGGATCTTCGATATAGGATCCTTTCCGGTTTTGCTCGGCCCTCCACCGGTTATCCGCAGAAATTTCATGAGCTTCGGTATATTGTATCCGGCGTATTTGAGGATCCCGGAGAACAAGTCTTTTGGATATCCGGCAGCCCTCTCGTCGAGCCATATCATTGCCCTCATCAGCGCGTTTCCTTCTTTGTCAACGGGAACAACACCAGCCATATGAGGAGCAAAAATTAACGCATCCACGGAATCCAGTTTGTCAAGTTTGCTTGAAAGCTCGCACAGATCGCTCCACAAATTATCGAGATCGATTTCAGCCCAGCCGCTTTTTGGAAAATCTATTTTTGCATTTTTTGACACCAGATCCAGAATTTCAAGGTTTTCATCTATCAGTGCAGCCTTTACAGAAGTTGTGCCAATATCGAAGGCGAGAACCTTCATCCAACAAAATATTGAAAAATAATTAATAAATTTTACGACTGAAAGCCTTCAGGGCGAAGAAGAGCCTAGGTCAGAGGTATCGTATCTCATCTTTTCTCTGGCTAACGGAACTGTTTTTGAACGAATTCGCAGACCTTTTCTGCTAGCAGGTCGAATTTTCCAAAGTAGAAGTGATCGGTGTCTAATATTATAAAATCCTTCGGTTCACTTGCCCTTGAATAAATTTCAAGGCTTTCAGAAAATGGTATGAACTGATCGCGCCGTGCGATAACAAAGAACTTGGGCTTTCTGGAATCCCTGAACTCTATGGAATCTATTGACGGTAGAGGTGAAATGTAAACACTCAGATCGCAAAGATCGGCAACATTCGATGCCACAACGCTGCCAAAGGAGTAGCCCAGAATGGCAATCTTACTGTGCTTTCCCTTTAAGAATTCCAGACATGTTTTTGCATCTTCTACTTCCCCCAGTCCCCTCCTGTATTCTCTGTAATCGAATCTCAGGCTTGAAATTCCGAGCGCGGACAATCTTTGCGAAATTCTCTCAAGCCTCTCATCGAATCTGCTCCCTCCCATAAGGGGGTGCGGAGGACAGAGAAGGACAGCATTGTCGCCCGAATCTTCGTAAGTAGCCTTTATTGATTTTATCAGGATATTCATCGCCATTGCTGTCGGGCTAAAATTTTATAAGCTTTTTGAAGACATTTTCCGATGATCAGCTGTCCCGAAATATGGGCGGAATTTTTTGAGAAATACTACTCTGAACAGCTTAACAACCTCGCATTCCGAATAAAGAGTGGTGAAGACAAAAGGGCAATATACGTAAACTTCATTCAGCACCTCTCCGTTTTCCAGGAGGGGAGACTGGCAGAGGAGCTTATGGAGTACCCGGATGAGGTTATAATTCACGCTGAGAAGGGTCTTGCCTCTTCCACGAACATTTACGGCATCCCTCTTGAAGGTGTAAAACCCAGATTTTACTCTCTGCCGTCTACCAGGAAGATCTTGATACGAAATCTGAGGAGTACCCATATCTCGAAATTCGTGGCGATTGAGGGGATCGTCCGCAAGGTCACAGAAGTTCGGCCAAAGGTAATATCGGCGGCCTTTAGGTGTATTAACTGCAGAAACATCCTCTACGTTCCCCAAGAGGATTCATCGCTAAAGTTCCCCTACGAGTGTGGCTGCGGAAGCAAGAGGTTTCAGTTCATCCCCGAGAAAAGCATCTCCGTGGACAGCCAGAGGGTGAAAATCCAAGAGTTTCCGGAAAATCTCAGGGGTGGTGAGCAGCCCCAGAGCATCGACGTGATCCTCGAGGCCGATCTAGCCGGTTTTGTAAATCCTGGAGACAGAGTTATTGTAAACGGTATAGTAAGGGCAAAGCCCAGAGGGGTGCAGCAAAGAATTCTCACCCACATGGATCTCTTCATTGAAGGAAATTCCGTCGAGATGCTGCAGCAGGAATACGAGGAGTTTGAGATAACCGAGAAGGACAAGGAGGAAATAATAAAACTCGCAAACAGTGACGACATCTACGAGAAAATAGTCAGGACGATAGCACCCTCTATCTACGGTCACGAGGACATTAAGCTTGCGATCGCACTCCAGCTATTCGGCGGTGTACCGAAGAAACTTCCGGATGGAACAGAGATCAGAGGGGACATTCACATTCTTCTTGTCGGAGATCCCGGAGTTGCTAAATCTCAGCTACTGAGATACGTCCACAGAATAGCCCCAAGGAGTGTCTACACAACTGGAAAGGGGACGACCTCTGCCGGGCTGACAGCCACCGCCGTTAGAGATGAAATAGATGGGAGATGGACTCTTGAAGCTGGTGCACTTGTTCTTGCGGACAAGGGCATAGCTCTGGTTGACGAGATAGACAAAATGCGAAAAGAGGACCGTTCTGCCCTTCACGAAGCTTTAGAACAGCAAACAATAAGCGTGGCAAAGGCAGGTATAAATGCAATTCTAAAGGCAAGATGCGCTCTTCTTGCCGCGGCGAATCCGAAATTTGGGAGATTTGATCGCTATACTCCGATTTCCGAGCAGATAGATCTTTCTCCCACGCTGCTCTCCAGATTCGATCTAATCTTCAGAATGATGGATGAACCCAGCCAGGAGAAAGATCAGATGCTCGCCAGACATATCCTCGGAATGCACCAGCTCGGGGAGACGCTGGAGAAACTGAAAGACAAAAATTTCGGGGAAGAACTGAGGGGTGAGATATCAAAAATTGAACCGGCAATAAATCCCGATCTTTTCAGAAAATACATCGCTTATGCAAAGAATATCTATCCGGTACTAACCGAAGAGGCAAAGAGAAAAATAGAGGAATTTTACGTGTCTCTTCGCTCCAGAGCCAAAGAGAACTCACCGGTTCCGATAACTGCAAGACAGCTCGAAAGCCTCGTTCGAATGGCAGAAGCTTCCGCGAGAGTTAGGCTGAGTGATAAGGTTTTGCCTGAAGACGTTGACAGGGTGGTGGAAATCTTCCAGAAGTGCCTGTCGCAGATCGCAGTGGATCCGGAAACTGGTAACTTGGACATAGACTACGCACTTACCGGAACATCCAAAAAACAGAGGGACAGAATCTTTACCATAAAGAGGATCGTGGAAGAGCTTGAGGAATCGACCGAAAATGGAGCTCCCGAAGAGGAAATAGTAAACAGAGCAAAGGCAGAGGGAATAGAAGAGAGCAAAGCTAGGGAGATACTTTCTAAACTCAAAACAATGGGAGAAATATTCTCTCCAAAATACGGGTTCTATAGAGTCGTTAGAACCAGACTCTAGCTACAAAGATTTTATAAATTGTAAGGTGGTAAAAGTACCAATGAGGATCTACAGGACGGGAATAGTTCCATTCGACGTTCAACTCGAGGGCGGAATTCCTGGTGGCACCGTTCTTCTGATACTGGAGGAGCCTGGTGCAGGAGGAGATGTTTTTTCCTATCACTTCGCAGTAGAGGGTGCCAAAAGCGGCGAAAAGGTGATATATTTCTCAACCGACGACTACGAAGATGATGTAAAACGCTTTTTGAGGGTATACTTCGATCAGTACAAGGAATTTCCAGTTCTGAGCCTTAAAGGGCAGAAGAAAGATGAGGCGAGGGTTCACGTTAAAAGAGCATTTCATGATGCCATCGGTAGATTGAAAGGAATTTTAAGGAATGACAGATATGACAGAACGATTATAAACAACCTCGTTTACTTTTTCTCAAAATATTCATACGAGGACGTAGTATCGATGATTGAATTCCTCTCAGATGTCTGCAAGGAGAATGACTCGGTTAGCGTTCTCTTAATGACTAAGGGAATGGTTGACGATAAACAGGAGACAGCCCTGAAACACTACTGCGACGGCGTAGTAGAACTCAGCTTGAGAGAGACGGAGAACGAAATTCAGAGAAGGCTAAAATTCCTGAAACTGGAGGGGGTGGTTGTACCGAGAATAGTCCTGAGATACGACATCACTAACAGGGGAATCAGAATGGAGTCAACCATTAGGGTCCTATGAGGATTCTCTTTGGAGAGCTAAAAAAACAGGTTTTCGGTGAATTTGCCTGTTTTATAGATCCAAAATACGTTCCCGATCTTTCAGTCGTGGAATTTGCAGTAGAGAAGACGCTTAAAAACTGGAATTCCGGTAAGAGGATATCAAAGTCGCTTGCTATGGAGATACTTCTCTATTACTCTGCAACCAGACAAATTAACATCGCCAAAAAGCTGGCTGGAACAAAAAAGGCCGTAGCGGTTGTTATAGACGAAGAAGAGTTCTCAAAAATAGAATTTGAGGAAAAAGAGTTCAAACCCGAGTTCGACCTGAAATCGATAATGGAGCACTACGAGATATCCGAGGAGGAGCTGAAAATCGTTGGTCTGGAGAGACTTCCACTACTAATTCGGGAGAGAATTGCACTCTTCTCTGCCTTCGGTGATTAGATGATCGGCAGAGCATACGGAGCCGGGACGATACTGAATGCACTCGCCACCGGAATTGGAAGCGCTTTCGGTGTGAACCTCGTTACGAGGGCCAGAGTTAAAATCGGTTCCGAGAACATACTTGTTGTTAATGGGAGGGAGAGGGATTCCGGGATTCTCGAAACAATTCTGTCCCCGTTCGGGATCAGAGCCAAAATTTCAGTAAGAAGCACTATACCGGAAAGAAGCGGCCTCGGTAGTAGCTCAGCCTTTATAAACTCAGTTCTGTGCGCGCTAATGAAGAAAAATGGGGAAATTTTTGCACACAGAGTTCTGAAGCTGAACGCAGAAATTTCTCTGAAGGCAAAGATAAGCTACACCGGAGCATTTGACGACGCATCTGCCTCTCTTCTTGGCGGAATCGTGGTCTCGAACAATTACGGGATGAAACTTAAGAACTGGATTCCGCTCGCAAAGAGAGTGGCAATCCTAATTCCCGAATTTCAGCGCGGAGAGGTAAACTGGAATAGGATAAAGAATGAGTCTGATAGACTGAAAAATGCTTTGAAGAAGCTCGAGATGCTAAAATTCAGGGAGGTTATGGTTGAAAACACCAGATACTACTGCGAGATGATCGGTTACCCGCTGGATATCGCCGAAAGGGTCTGGAGGGAGGGGATTTGCTGCGGTCTTTCTGGTAACGGTCCGGCTTTCGTTGCAATTGGAAATTCTGACGAAGTTTTGACCGCGAAAGAGATCTGGGAAGAATATGGAGAAGTTTTCTTGGGAAAAATCCCCGAAAAACCCGCAGAAAAGGTTGTAATAACCTCCGAGCTTTTTGAAGAGACTCAAAACGGTGCGGATTAAAAAATAAATAAAAAATAGTAATTTCAGAGGATCAGAGAGTGTCTATCAACTTCTTCACAGCTCTCTTCTCAGCATTAACGCTTATTTCCTTGGCTGGAGAACTGCTCGGATTCGGACTTGCAAGAACCTGTTCGTATTCCTCGCTGCCCACGATCTCCCTTTGTATACCTGTCATTATGGCAACAACTCTGACAAAGCCCTCGAACTCCCTCGAAATCCTCGCGCCCCAGATGACGTTTGCAGAATCATCGAGTTCAAAGGTAAGGTTCCTTATAATTTCCTCCGCTTCCTTCAGCGTCAGATCGTTGCCTCCGGAGATGTGCACTAGAGCACCCGTTGCACCGCGGTAATCGACATCAAGCAATGGATGAGACAGACAATCCTTAACAACCGTGGCAGCCTTATCCTGCGCCTTTGCCTCGCCAACCAGCATCACAGCAACTCCGCCATGGCCCATTATTGCCTTAAGGTCCGCAAAGTCGATGTTCACAAGAGATGGGCGGGTTATTGTGTCGGTCAGGCCCTTTATAGTTTCGGCGATTAGCTGGTCCATTACACTGAAAGCGGCATCTATTGGGAGGTTTGGATAGTACTCAACGAGCTTGTTGTTGTCCAGCACGACTACGGTATCGCAGTTCTCCTTTAGCTCCCTCAGCCCCTGAATTGCCTTTCCTATTCTCGCCCTTTCAACCTTGAAGGGCATCTGGGCAAATCCAACCACTATGGCCCCCTGTCTCTTTGCCACTTCCGCAACTACAGGGGCGGAACCTGTTCCCGTTCCACCGCCCATTCCAGCGCAAACGAAGACCATGTCAGCATCGGCTAGCAATTCCTCGATCGTCCCTCTTGCAAGCTCTGCCGCCTTTCTCCCTATTTCTGGGAATCCCCCTGCCCCCAAACCTCTCGTCAGGCTTCTTCCTATCAGCACCCTCTTGTCTGCCTTTATCATCAGCAAATGCTGTTTGTCCGTGTTTATCGCTATCGTCGTCGCGTCCAGATCCATGTGCGAAAGTCTGTTTATTGTGTTGTTTCCGCACCCTCCGCAACCCACTACAACAATTTTCGGCTTCTCGAAAAAGTCCTTTACTTCCTTAACCTTTTCCTCTCTCCTAGCTCTATCCTGCTCCAAATACTGCTGGGCCTTACTTACCAAACTTTTCATCCCCCACACCCCCTACTCAATTTTACTACTAACTCAGATCCCGCAAATGGGATGCCTTCTCGATCTGCTCCCTGTGATCTTCAATGAACTTCTTTACCGCTGCTCTAATTGCCTCACTAACAGAGGTATATTCTCCAATTTCAACTAGGGCTTCCAATTTGCTGTATTGGGCTTCCGTCAGCCTTATGCTTATTTTTCTTGTTGCGGGCATCTTTCCACCGGAAATTTTGGGTGTATATCGGCGCACAGATGGCATCTTTTGTCCACCATCTGTCCGCCTCATGACCCCCTTTAGGCACATATTGTCCGACATTATATTATTTAAATTTTTCGGTGTCAATTATGATAGAATCTAAAAATAAGAAAGAAAAGAAGATATACGCCCAAAATCATAAATTCGGGCATGATAGCCGCACACGCTCCCGCTCTCGTTGATTACGTTTACCTTATAGAATCGTTTCCAAGCGTTGGAGGGCACGCAAAAATCCTTTCTTCGGCAAAATCGCCAGGTGGGGCCGGGGCTAATGTCGTGCACAACCTTGCAACACTCGGGATGAAGACCGTACTCTTCACAACTCTGGGGAAAGATGCCGATGCAGAGTACTTCGTCAAAAACACCAGGGCGAAGGTCATCGCAGAGACAACGGACGAGTTAACCGGCAGAGTTCTTGTTTTTGTGGACAGGAATGGAGAAAGGACATTTTTTGTGCAGCCGAACGCAGCGGGAAAGCCATTTGTCAGGGTAAAGGAAGGGGATTACCTTTACGTTGACCCGTTTCCCAGTGAATTCAGTTTCGATGTTCAGAAGGAGGTTATGGAGAACTTTGGCGGATCTGTAGTCTTCAGTCCGGGTTATCTGTATGCATCAGTTGGTTTTGAAAAGATATCGGAGCTTTTAAAGTTTTCAGACATGGTGATAATGTCTTCGAACGAGTTTGAAATGCTGAAAGCTTCTCCGGAGGACTTTTTGCAGTTCGTCGATTATCTAATAGTAACCCTAGGCGCGGAGGGCAGCGTTTGCTACACCAAAGGGGAGAAGTTATTCCAGAGAGCCTTCAAGGCAAAGGCCGTGGATACAACAGGAGCCGGTGATGCTTTTTCTGCGGGATTTCTTTACGCCTTTATCAACGGTTATCCGCTTGAAGTTTGCCTGAAGCTAGGGAACTTTTGCGGGGCATATAATGTTGAGAGAGTCGGAGCAAGAGCCTTTCCAAGCAGAGAGCTCGTTGAAAATTTTCTCGCAAATATTTTAAAATGAGCGAAGAATTATAAGTTGATGGATTTAAGGCTCTTGGTAGAGAGGCTCGGAGCCAAGAGAGTTTATAAAGAAGACTGCGAATTGTGCATCATCGGCTACACGGGCAAAAAATGCCCTTACCTCAGGAGGATAGGCAAGGAGTTTTACTGCGTTAGGGATGCTGCTAAGAAAGATCCCCGGCTTAGATTTTAAATAAAGCTTATAATCTCCGGAAAAGCGGTGGTTCGATGAAGTGGAAAAGTTGGAAACACATAACAAAGCTCGACCCTGACAGGAAGAACACCGATGATCTGATAAAGGCTGTTGCCGAAAGCGGTACGGATGCTGTTATGGTCTCAGGAACGCAAAACGTGACATATGAAAAGGCAAAAGCCCTGTTTCGGGCTGTTAAGGACTACTCCATACCAACGGTTCTTGAGCCCTCTTCTCCAGATAACGTGATTTACGAGGCAGACTACCTTTTCATACCCACCGTCCTGAACGCTAGGAGCGGGGAATGGATCACAGGGAAACACGCGGATTGGGTAGAAATGTACTACGAAAAACTTGAGGAATTCACCAGCGTATTCGAAAGCGCAGTGTTCGAGGGTTACATTGTTCTGAATCCAAATTCAGCGGTTGCGAGGGTTACTGAAGCAAATTGCGACCTCTCCCCTGAAAGGGCTGCGAGCTACGCCTTTGTTGGTGAGAGGATGATGAAGCTTCCGGTGATCTACATAGAGTACAGCGGAACTTACGGAGATCCGATGGTTGTTAGGGAGGTCAGGAGAGTTTTGAAAACTTCGAGGCTTTTCTATGGAGGGGGAATTGATTCCAAGCAAAAGGCCCTCGAAATGGCTAGGTATGCAGATACGATAGTCGTGGGCAATGTTATTTACGAGAAGGGAATAAATGCGTTCCTTGAAACGATCCCTTAAGGCTTACTGGGAGCTTTTGAGACTTGAACACGGAATAATGTACGGTATAGGGGTTCTTATCGGAATATTTTTGGGTGGAGGAGCGAGTCTTGAAATAATAGTGCTCTCCTTTCTTACGGCCCTTTTCCTCGAAGCCTCAGCCTTTGCCATGAACGACTATCTTGACTACGAGGTCGATGTTGCAAACAAAAGGCTTGACAGACCCCTCGTCCGGGGGGATATAAGCAGAAAGACCGTTCTGAGTCTTTCTGCGATCTTTTTCCCCCTCGGACTTATAACAGCATTTCTCATTTCCGTTGAGGCGCTGATTTTTGTGCTAGTCGTAACAGCCCTCGCCTTCCTGTACAATGCAAAGTTGAAGGAATTGGGGCTCATAGGAAACGCATACGTAGCATTTACCATGGCTGCACCTTTCATCTTCGGCGGGATAATAGCCGAGTTCAGCTATTCCGTTTTGCTGCTCTCTCTGATAGCCTTCCTAACCGGCTTGGGGCGGGAGATAATGAAGGGCATTGAGGATGTCGAGGGTGACGCTTTGAGGAACGTCAGGAGCATTGCAAGGGTCTACGGAATAGATACAGCTTCAAGGGCGTCTTCTTTGTTCTTCCTCCTTGCCGTTTTTCTGAGCTTCTTCCCGCCCGTGCTAGTTCCAGAGTACTATGACCTGAAATACGCCATTCCTGTCGCGATAACCGACATAATGCTGATCTCAGTGGCCGTAAGACTTCCTAGAAACAAGAATCAGATCTCGAAGTACAGAAAGGAAACGCTCATAGCAGCACTGTTCGGCCTGATAGGTTTTCTGGCAGGAGCATTCTGAGATAAGTTTTTAATTCCTTTGGCGGTTCTCAGGCTATGTTCAAGCAGATTGAAGAAAAGTGGCAGAAAGCCTGGGAGAAGGCTAGGATTTTCGAGGCGGATCCCGATGAAAGGCAGAAGTTTTTCCTGACCGTTCCCTATCCCTACCTTAACGGCAATTTGCATGCCGGCCATACCAGAACATTCACAATAGGGGATGCATTTGCTAGGTACATGAGGATGAAAGGTTATAACGTCCTCTTTCCGCTGGGATTTCACGTCACCGGCACACCAATCATCGGACTGGCGGAACTCATAGCAAAGCGGGATCAGAGGACTCTGGAAGTTTACACCAAGTACCACGACGTTCCGCCTCAAGACCTGCTCACGCTGACAACTCCTGAGAGGATAGTCGAATACTTTGCAAGAGAAGCCCTGAGCGCCTTGAAAAGGATAGGTTACTCCATAGACTGGCGCAGGAAGTTTACCACAATGGATCCTGCGTATCAGAAGTTCATAGAGTGGCAGTTCTGGAGGCTAAAGGAACTGGGGCTGATAGAAAAGGGCAGCCACCCTGTGCGCTACTGTCCGAACGACCAGAACCCCGTCGAGGATCACGACCTGCTCACGGGTGAAGAGGCGAGCATAGTCGAGTTCACCGTAATAAAGTTCAGGCTCGAGAATTCGGATCTAATCTTCCCCTGCGCAACCCTCCGTCCTGAAACCATCTTTGGGGTCACGAACATATGGCTCAAACCGTCAAAATACGTAATCGCGAGGGTCGATGGAGAGAAGTGGATTGTGAGCAGGGAAGCCTTTGAGAAGCTGAAGTTCATGGACAGGCATGTTGAGCTGGTTGAGGAAGTCGATGCAAAGGAATTCATCGGAAAGAAGGTTATAGTACCGCTTGTCAACAGGGCCGTGCCGATTTTTGGGGCCGAATTCGTCGACATGGATAACGCCACCGGCGTGGTTATGAGCGTTCCAGCCCATGCTCCCTACGATTTCGTTGCTCTAAGGGATCTGGGCGCAAAGATAGAGCCGATCGTGATAATATCCTCGGGAAACAAAGATGTTCCGGCAAAGGAGATAGTTGAGGAGCTGAAAATCAGGGATCAGAACGACCCAGAGCTCGAAAAGGCGACCAAGATTCTATACAAGAGGGAATTCCACACCGGTGTGATGCTGGAAAATACGGGCAAGTTTGCGGGAATGAAAGTTTCCGAGGCCAAGGAAAAGGTTGAGAAGGAGCTGAAAGACCTGAAGGTCGGAGACGTCTTCTATGAATTCAGCGAGAAACCCGTTGTCTGCAGATGCGGAACGAAGTGCGTCGTTAAGGTTGTCAAGGATCAGTGGTTCCTGAGGTACTCGGATGAGGGGTGGAAGGAAAAGGTGCTCCAGCATCTCGAATCGATGACCATAATCCCCGACTACTACAAGGAGGAATTCAGGAACAAGATTCTGTGGCTTAAGGACAAGGCCTGTGCCAGAAGAAAGGGTCTTGGCACCCGCATTCCCTGGGACAGGGAGTGGCTGATAGAGAGCCTTTCAGATTCCACGATCTACATGTGCTACTACATCCTCGCGAAATTCATAAATTCAGGTCAGATAAAACCGGAAAACCTTACAAAGGAGTTTCTAGATTACGTTCTGCTTGGAAAGGGGAGTTTGGAATCTGCAAAAAACTCAGGACTGAGTGAGGATCTTATAAAACAGGTCAGAAGGGAATTCGAATACTGGTACCCTGTCGATCTGCGAAGCAGCGGAAAGGATCTCGTTGCGAACCATCTTCTCTTCTACCTCTTCCATCACGTTGCGCTCTTCGAAAAAAGCCTCTGGCCAAGGGCAATTGCCGTTAACGGCTACGTTAGCCTTGAGGGACAGAAGATGAGCAAGAGCAAGGGTCCGCTGCTCACGATGAAGAGGGCACTTGAAACCTACGGAGCAGACGTCACAAGGCTGTACATTCTGCACTCAGCAGAGTACGACAGCGATGCAGACTGGAAGAGCAGGGAGATTGAAGGGCTTTCCGCGAATCTCGAGCGGTTTTATGAGCTGGTAAAGGAGCAATATCTGAAGGAGCCAGCCGAAGTTACGAGGCTGGACAGATGGCTGGTCAGCAGATTTCAGAGGGCGGTGAAGGAGGTCACAGAGGCGATGGACAGGCTCCAGACCAGAAGGGCCGTAAACTTCGCCTTCTTCGAGATCATGAACCTTGTCAGATGGTACCTGCGCAGGGGCGGAAAAAATCTTTCGCTCATTCTGGATGACTGGATTAAGCTTCTCGCTCCTTTTGCACCGCACGTTTCCGAGGAGCTATGGCACCTGAAGCATGATAGCTTTGTCAGCCTAGAAAGGTATCCCGAATTCGACCCGGCGAAGATCGACGAGGAGGCAGAGAAGGCAGAGAAATACCTGGAACAGCTGGTTGAGGACATAAAGGAAGTGATGAAGTTCGTTGAGAAACCTAGGATCGTATACATACAACCTGCAGAAGAGTGGAAGCGCAGGGCCCTAGAGATTGCAATTGAAAAGGGGTTGAGCGAGGCAACGAAATGGCTGGTCTCCCAAGGAGTTGATAAAGCCGAGATTGCCAACTTTGCCAAGAGATTCAGAAGTGCCGAGCTGATTCCAAACGAGGAGAGAATAATAGAGGAGAACATAGATTTCTTGGAAAGGGAACTTCAGGTAAAGGTTTCTCTGCACTCAACAGCGATGCCGGCAGAAAGGAGGAGGATGGCACTCCCAGGAAAGCCCGCGATATACGTAGTTTAAATAGGTTTAATTTTTAAAGCCTAAAAATTTATAAGCGCATAAAACTTAGGAAACTCATGGCCGAAAAGGACACCATTGGTGCAGCCCTCAGCAGGTTGATCGTTTACGTTATAATTGCCGTTGTCGTGCTCGGAGTTCTGAACTGGATTTTCTACTATCTCATCCCCGACATCGTAGCGAAGTTCCCCGCGTTGCGCGGCCTTGCAGTCGTGGCAGACTTTGCGCCCTATGTGTTCATCATAGTAGCGCTCGCAGTAGGCTGGATGATCATATCTTCGATCGCATCGCTCTTCTACGCAATGACCGAGCCGAAATACGGCGTTTCAACGGCCTCAGCCCTGAAAAACATGATCAAGATCCTCGGAATCGGGGGCCTGTTTGCAGCAATTGCAGGCGGTGTCGCAGGCGGAGTGGCAGGGGTTGCACTTGGAGGTTTCATAGGCATGGTAGTTGGCTTTGCTACACAGCAGGTGCTCGGGCAGGCGATTGCAGGGCTATTCCTGCTTTTGGCAAGGCCCTTCAAGATCGGGGACAACGTCGACATGGCGGGCGAGAGCGACCTCATCGTGAAGGAAATCGGAACCCTTTTCACGGTAACAGAGCGAAAGTCGGACTCCAACATCGTTTTAATTCCGAGCACGATGATCATAGGCCAGAAGATCGTGATCAGAAAGAAAAAACAGTAGCTTTCGCAAATTTTTATTTTTTGGGTGACTGGAGTTTTCGGCTGAAAAAGAGAAAGATTAATTAGCAGAATTATTATGGGCAAAACGATGAAGGCTTCAGAAATAATGAACCCGAAGGTAATCTATGCAACTCTGCCAAGCACGAGAGACTCTGTTCTGCAGCTCTTCAAGGGTTATGGTATTTCAGCCGTTCCCGTTCTTAAGGATGGAAAACTCGCCGGCATCATCACCAGAAAGGACATCCTGAGGAAAATCGAGGAAGACCAGGTTGCGCTGCTGATGACCCCAAACCCGGTCACCGTTAGTGTCGACGACAGTGTGAAGAAGGTTGTTGAGATCCTCTGCTCAACGCCTTTCAGGAGGCTTCCCGTTGTCAAGGGGGACAGTCTTGTTGGAATAATCACCGTGAGGGATATAATCAAGAAGATTGCTGAAATGAACCTCGAGATCCCCGTAAGGAAATACGTTAGCCCACAGATAGTTTGCGTTTGGGAGGAAACCCCCCTGAAGGTGGTTGGGGAAATAATGAGGCTGGCAAATGCTGAAATATGCGGCGTGCTGAACGAAAACGAGGAACTCGTTGGTATTATGGACGAGAAGATCATGCTCAGCGAGGCTCTGATCGAGGACTACATAGTTCAGTCCACGCACTCCTCCTCCAGCGACACGGATGACAAGTGGAGCTGGGACGGAATGAGGGACTTGTCGGTCAGGTACTTCGAGGTCAGCGTTGTGAAGCTCCCGAAGGAACCGGTTAAGAAGTTTATGAGACCCGCGGATTTCGTCTATCCGCAGTCCAGCGCATCAAAGTGTGCTAGGAAGATGATAAAAAACGATCTCGACTGCATTCCCGTGCTCGATTCCGCAAACAGGGTATCGGGGATGGTAAGGGATAAGGATCTGATAAGGGTTCTGCTTGAGGTTCAGAAATAAGGAAGAGGTCAGGCAGTACGTCTGGAAGAAAATAGAGCCTTTTTGCGATTTTCCCAGCCCATACGGCAGAATACCGAATTTCAGGGATGCGAGAAAGGCCTGCGAGAGGATAAGGGAGCTTGAAGAATACAGAGCGGCAGAATGCGTTTTTTCTGCTCCGGATTCTGTGCTGTTAAGATTGAGGGAAATCGTTCTTGAAGACGGAAAAACTCTTCTTGCGGTTTTGCCGAGAATGAAGGATTTTGTGGTTCTGAGAGAGAGGGTTAAACCAACCATAGAAAGGCTTAAGCTGGGCAAAAAGGCAGATCTTAGCGAGCTCAGGGGAAAGGTCCGAATTTTTGCGCAGGGCTGCGTTGCCGTGGATATCCACGGAAACAGGATCGGAAAGGGTACCGGGTTTGGGGACATGGAATTCCAGCTGCTGAAGAAAGAGGGGGTTCTGGCCGAGGACGCCCTCTTCGTGGTTGTTGCCCACGACATTCAGGTTTTCGGCGATCTAGGCTATCTTGCGGAGGAACACGACGTAAAAGCGAACGTTATCCTAACCCCCACGAGAACCATAAGAGTCCAGTAGCTGCTTTACTATGGCAAAAACGTCCTTTTTGACTTCTTCGAGCCCTTTTTCTGCGTTTACGACAACCGTTCTCTCGTCAGCCAGTTTCAGGAAATTTTTCCTGACTTTCTCCAGATAATCCCGGGATTCAAACGCGGTGAGCTTTCCCCTGCGCTTTATTCTTCTGAGTGCAGTTTCAGGCGAAACGTCAAGTATAATTACAAGATCGGGTTTCGGCGCGAATTTTTCGTTCAGGGATCTTATCCTCTCAGCATCTATTCCCCTTGCAGACTGGTAGGCAATGTTTGAGTAGTAGTATCGATCCATCACAATGACTTTTCCCTTCTCAAGGGCAGGCAGTATTCTCTCTCTGACGTCGATTTCTCTGTCCCGCAGAAACAGATCCAGTTCCTCTTCCGGAGGGAGCCTTTGAGCGGATTTCCTTATTTTCTCCCCGTAGATGCTATCAGATGGCTCTTTCAGCAGTATGGCGTCATAGCCAACAGCATTCAAAAAATCAACAAGCTCTTTTGCAATCGCTGACTTTCCCGATCCGTCAATGCCTTCAATTGCAATCAGGATACCCTTTTTCACATCCCAAAAATTCCCTTTTTTCGTTATAAAGCTTTACCCGGGGGGCTTGCCCTTCAGGCGGCGGGTCAGCCAGAGAGCTTCATCAGGAGCCAGTTATCCTTTCCCACTTTTTCGAATTTCAGAAGAACGTAAACTCCTTTCAGCTTCTGCCCGTTCAGTCTGAACTTTATCTCCTTATCGGTCCTCTTGAGGAGCTCGTATTCTCCTCTATCCCAGATTTTCACCGAGCCCTTTCCATAACCCTCGGCTATTTCCCCTTCGAAATCCATGTACTCTATGCTGTGATCCTCAACCTGAATTGCTAGCCTTTTTTCTCCCTTTTCTGGGAAATCCTTTGGGATTGCCCAGCTCTTTGCAACTCCATCCATCTCAAGGCGCAGATCGTAGTGGTGCTTTTTTGCAAAATGCTCCTGAACGCAGAACTTCACGAATGACAGCCAACTCAGAGATTCTTAACCCTTGTGGACAAACCTTTTTATCTTGCGGGAAATAGCCTTTCGATGAAACTGCTAATCTGCCCGATGTGCTATTCCAAAAATGTTGAGCTCGATTCCGGCGGCGTTTCGGGGAAATACTTCTGCAAGGATTGCGGATACGTGGGTAGCTTCATTCTGGAAATGAGTGAAGGGGATTACGAAGAGATGCTAAAATCAAAGGGAGAAGATTTTAAATTTAGAAGCGAAAGAGATAAAGACCGAAATCCAACAAAAAAGCATTAAGAATTTTCAATTTAGAAAAGCTTATAAAATCGCTGCCTGATGCAGGCGCATGACAGGTCTTGAAACAGCGATCCCTGAGGAACCGAACCTTTTAGTATCGATTGGGCTTGGCATAATTCTTGCCCTCGTTTTGATTCTACCCTTCAGAGTTAAGAAAATCGAGGAAAACCTTGAACCATTTTTCCTTGTGATGGGCATAATTGCAGTAACTATCAGCAATCTCTGGAGCATAAATCTGATCATTGAAGCCCTTGAAGCCCCGGTGAAAATTGCAGAAGTCTACGGAATCCCGGTAGGCATTTTCCAGGTTGTGCTCATCGTGGGGCTGATAATCCACTACTACCACAAGCCGATATACTCGGCGCTGGTGGCGGCGATGAAAAAGATTGGAGTGAGAACCTTTGCATTTATATTCGTTGTTCTCTTCGGTCTGATCTCAAGCATCATTTCGGTCATCCTCTGTGCCGTTCTTCTTGCCGAAATAGCCCTCGTGATGCCTCTTGACAGAAAGAAAAAGGTGGAGTTCATAGTAATCGCCTGTTTCGCTGTCGGCCTTGGAGCGGCGTTGACCCCTGTGGGAGAACCGCTCTCAACAATAGCCATTAAGAAGCTTGCCGGAGAACCCTACCATGCGGACTTCTTCTTCCTGTTCAACATCCTAGCACACTACATAGTTCCTGCAATAATCGTACTTGGCATATATGCAGCATTCAGAGTTGGAAAGAGCACCGAAAGCATCGGCGTTCCCGAGTATACGGAGACCCTCAGAGGGGTAGTAGTGAGAGCTGTAAAGGTATACACGTTTGTTGCCGCGCTCATCCTGCTCGGCGGAGGATTCACTCCGTTAATAGTCTGGTACATATCAAAGATCCCACCGGAAGTCCTCTACTGGGTAAACATGGTTTCAGCTGTTCTGGACAACGCAACGCTCACGGCTGCAGAAATTGGTCCATCACTGCAACTGAAGCAGATTCAGAGCGCTCTGATGGGCTTGCTGATTGCTGGAGGTATGCTGATTCCGGGAAACATTCCAAACATAGTCTCGGCAGGCAGAATGAAGATAACTTCAAGCGAATGGGCAAAGGTCGGCGTGCCCCTCGGCCTGGTTCTGATGGTTGGCTACTTCATTATAATATTCTTCATCGGATTTTAATTTTTTAAAAATTTTTGGCCAAAAAAGAGGGATTCAGGAAATTCCGCAGCGCAGAATGATTTCTGACAGATCCATTACGGCAACCCTGTCCTTAAGCCCCTCATCTTTAGCTGCATCATCCAGCATGGCCTTGCACGCTGGGCATGCAACGGCAATTATCTCCGCTCCAGTTTCAGCCGCCTCCCTCACCCTCTCTCTTGCAGGGCTGTAGCTGCCCCTGAGTAGATCGAATACGAAATTACCGCTCCCGCCTCCGCAGCAGAAAGAATTCTTTCTGTTTCTCTCCATTTCCACTAATCTCAAGCCTGGAACGGAATTCAGCACTTCCCTTGGCTCCTCGTAGATTCCATTGTATCTCCCTAGGAAGCATGGGTCGTGGTAGGTTACGGTTTTTCTCAGCTCACCGGGCTTAATCTCACCACTCTGGATCAAATCCCACAGAATCTGCGAGTAGTGGAAAACCTCAAAACCTTCGTAGCTTTTAATGGCATTGTATGCGTGCGGTGAGATTGCGATAACCTTTTGCACTCCAAGCTCACTCATAGTCTTCTTGTTTCTCTCAGCAAGCTCCTGAAACAGCCCCAGTTCTCCCAGCATGAAAACTTCGTTTCCGTCGCAGCATTCATTCTCTCCGAGAATGCCGAATGAAACTCCCGCCCTTTCCAGGATTTCCACGAAGTTCTTTGCCATCGATCTTCCCCTGTCCTCGTAGGAGCACTCGCATCCGAGGAAAAGCAGATAATCATCGCCGTCATACTTCTTAGCTCTGAGCCAGTCTGCTCTCTGCTTTCTTGGCAGACCCCAGGGATTCCCGTATTTCCTTATGTTTTCCAGAAAGTCCCTCACGAAGGGAGGGGCAAGACCCCTTTCAAGGATTTCCCTCCTAGCCGAAACGATCCAGTCCACGATTTCATCCTTAAAACCCATTCTGCAATTCTCCGCACAGTTTTTGCATGCAGTGCAGGAAAAAATGATCTCCGAAAGATGTTTCGAGAAATCTACTTCTCCGTTCAGGAATGCCCGCGTGAGCCAGAGTCTCCCCCCGGGGGAGAAGCTCTCGAAGCGGAATCTCGCGTAAGGCGGGCAGTTGTACTTCGAGAAGTCATCTGGGAACTTGCAGTACCCGCATCTGAAGCATCTGTGGATGTCCATCATGGTTCCACCTCCCAGTTTCCCGGATTCATTATGCCGTTGGGATCCAGGAGGCCCCTAATCTGTTTCATCAGCTCCGCGGCATTTTTGTCCATCCTCTCCAGAATCATCTTCTGGGCAAAAAGCTCGGGCTTCCAGGGAATGCCTCCCAGCTCCAGCGTGGCCAAATAGGATTCATGAAGAGCCTCTTTGGCCCTTTCCATGCTCGCCCTGTCTGCCCTGTTGAACGGAAAGCTGAAGGAGAACATCATGCAATGTCCCCTGCCCACGATCCTTCCAACATGCCCGTAGGTGATTTCGTGTCTTTTTGCAATCTCCTTGAGCTTACGGAGCGCTTCGGCGAATTTCTCAACCGGGATTATTGCCCCGCAATATACGAATCCCCCTCCTTTCATCACGTCTGCAAATCTTGTCACGCTCGATGCCGGCTTCTCAAGAAAATCCTCCTGCACATCTGGAGTCAAAAACATGAAACCGCCGTCCCTGCTCCTTATATAGTTCATTACGGAATTCCAGAGCATTTTTCTTTTGAATTCTATTTCCTCTTCGCTGTCCCCGTTGAAGTATATCTGAACGAGCACGACGTCCCTGAACATCATCGGATAAGGTTGCTCCATTGTGATAACGTCTTCAGCCATCTCCGTGTGCGTTATTCTGTACACAACGTCAGCAACCTTTTCCGGATCATCCAGAACGAATACCTCGATATCTCTGAGCCTCTTTCTCGGATATAGCCTCAAACCGAGCTTTGTTATTATACCCGTCGTTCCAAACCAGCCAAGAAAAATTCCGGCCAGATACGGCAGCGGCTCTACCGCAAACCAGTACGGACTGAGGGAGCAGGAACCTATTCTGCAAATCTTTCCAGTGGGCAAAACGATCTCAAGGCCGGTTACCATCGTGGAGTTGAATCCGTATAGCTGCGAAAGATTCCCCTGGCCGTGAATCAGGATGTTTCCAACCACCGTTGCCGAGGGCGGAGCATCTGGCATGGAATGGCAGAGATCAGGGTAATTCCTTTCGAGAAATGCCTTCAGCTTTCCCTGAGTAACTCCCGGTTCAATCACGGCATATCTTCCAAGCCTGTTTACCTCAATTATTCTGTCCATTCTCCTGAGGTCGACGACAATGCCTTTCCTTATAGGAACCGCGAGTCCCGAAAGGGTAAGAGAAGCCCCAACAGGGATTAGCGGGATTTTGTACTTGTTTGCCAGCAAAACGATTTTCTGAACCTCCTCAGCGCTTCCGGGCATCACCACGAAATCCGGCTTCTCCCTTTCCGTCAGCCCCGAATCTCTGGAATATATGTATAGCTCCTCCTCATTCCTGGAGACGAACTCCTCCCCGACTATATCGACAAGGGCCTTGTAGATGTCCATAATTCACCTCCTAAGCCCTCTTGAGGGCAAGCTTGCAGAGTTCGTGGATCATTACCGGTTTTATCCCCTTCTCCTCAACCCTTTTCGCAAGGCTGGAATAGCAGGCCGGACAGTTGAAAACACAGTATTCCGCATTTGCCCTTGCCATGTCCTCGACATTTCTTTTCTGAACGTCGACAAAGAGGTCGTATCTCTGAAGGCTCCTAATTATACCGCCGCAGCAGAGCGCGTTCTCGCGGTCGTACTTTCTTTCAACCCTCTCTGCCCCTATGAGCTCGAATATTTTGTCCAGATAGTGCTCTTTCCAGGGTGTTAGGCGGGTAGAGCAGTTTCTTTGATAAGCCACTTTAACGTTCAAGGGTTCGATCTCGCTTTCGCGTTTCTTAAGATTCTCGTAAAGGTACTCGAAAAAGTGAACGGGCTTGAAGGGAACGTGTATTCCGTAGGCGTTTGCGTAGGATGTGAAGGTCGAGTAGCACTCGTCGTGGAAAAAGACGACTTCTTTGAAGCCATGGTTTGCGATGTTTTCGATTATTTTTGGAAGCCTCTCCCTTATGATCGACGGCTTTCCGAAGTGAAGATAGACGAGCTGGCAGAAAAAGTGCCTCCCCAGAATGACGGACACATCCTCAAAAAGTTTGCCCTGGATCGAACCGATGTACTCCGGAAAGAGACAGAGGGAGATAACCGGTTCCTTTGCACCGGGGAAATGCGGGAAATCCTTCTTTCCCGGAATCGCAAGGTTGATCCACTGCCTTAAAATAGGCCTCGGTGCCGGGAAAATTCCCTTTTTCTCCTGAAGATCTGTTATCAGATAGAAGGGGTGATTCCCCCTCTTGCAGTATTCCTCACACGCATAGCAGGTCGCGCATTCGTGAAGAACAACTGAATCCTCTCCATTTATCAGCTTCATAATCTCTCTTTTAGCCTCTTCCACATCAAAATCCATGTACTGGCATCTTACGAGGCAGTCAACGGTTGTGCAGTCTTCACAAACGGCTCTGTCGAATTTCAGTTCAAACATGGCGGAAAGTAGACTTTAACCATATTTAAAATTTTCTTGATTTTCTCAGATTTTGAGGGCCTATGAGAAGACCTGCAGTTCAGCTGCTTTCGCGAGTTCTTTTTTCATTTTTTAATTCCTCCAAACATGGCGCTTGAATACAAGAAGACTTAGGCAATCCCGCTACCCTACTTTATTACAGAATTTCAGGAATCCGAGCCCTCTTCTACAACTCACTTTTTCCAGTCAACACTTATGCTCTTTAATATATACCCCCTTCATCCCTTCATTTTTGCCGATTCCTCCAAGTCCTCTCGAATTTTCGGGGCGTCTCATTCAAAATTATTACATGAAATCTTTTAAATTAGAAAAATAATGTGTGAATATCTTTTATACTTAAAATTAACCACTAGAAAAATTAATAAACAAATTTAGAATTTATTTAGTATATTATACTATTAAAATTTTAATTAAATAAACTAACTAATTAAATTTTTACTTTAAAATTAAGTGTTCTTAAAAAATTTGTTCCAATTATTGTGTAATAAGACGATTTTAGGTTACCCTAAATCTGCGAAACTTAGCAACTCGGTTATTCCAAAATTTATGTGAATAAGGGGGTTTCTGCGAAAACAGGGGGGGTTAACTGCAAAAAGTGCCGGGGTTCACAGATTTTGGGGCTTGAGCTCATGGTTTTATTACAAAATTTGTGTAATAGAAAAATTTGACTTAAAAATCAAATTGAAGAAATCATATATATGCAGAAATGCAATTTTATAAGATAATTAATAAAGCTTATAAATTAAAATACTAAATTTAACCTATAAAATTTAATTAATTCAATTAAAAAACATAATTTTAACAATTATTTTTATTTCAATTTATAGAATATTGCCTAAATATGATACCTCGCGTGGAGTGAGTTTTCAAAAACAATAGTGGATTAACCCAGAGGGCAGAGTGTGTCATCTTGTTATCGATCACTTGGGGGGAAAAAGTGAGAGCCATCAATATTCAGGGGAGAGAGCCTTAAAAGGCTTTACGAGGCGAAAACCTTTATCAAAAAGCTCCGAGATGTGAATATCTACTACTTTGAGATGCAGCTTGTTTGGCTCTTGCGCACTCCACAGGCTTGTTGAGTACTGTAAGGGGGTCGACAGTCCTCCCGTCTAGCAATCCAGCCGCAACAATAGCACAACCGACCTCGGATAGAAACCGATGGTTCCATGTATTATGCAAAAGCATTTAAACGATTTCGGCAGTAAACAGCAAGAAAAAATTTACATTTATGCAGAATTATAACATAAAAGAAAGGTGGCACCATGAAGGAAGGAAAGGGCGATGGAGCTGATAGAAAAAGCATAAGAAAGAGAAAGAGGATGATAAATACGGTCGTAGACTTCATCACAGATCTCTGCCCGAAGGAGTTCAACAGCCGTGAGGAACTTTTATCCGCTCTGGAAGAGATTGAAAAGAGTGGATTCCAGGTTAGCTATTCTTCGGAGGAGGAGGTTGATCTCTACGATGTTATCGATTTCATTTCAAATGCGAGCGAGGAAACGGTGAGAGAGATATTGAGAAAGGTGAATAGAAATTTGAGAAAAATGGAGGATGAATGGGAAATTGCAAAACAGCTGGAGGAAAGGCTAAACAAAGACGCCCCTGTTGGCCTGGAAACGGAGATTCATAGCTTTACGAGATTCGAAAGGAATTTTTGGGGTATAAAGGTAACAGTTGGCGTGAACACTTATCTCTTCTGGTTCGAAGGCACTCTGGAAGAGCTGGCGGAAGTATTGCTGGAAGAGAGAAGGGAGCAGGAGAGAGACGTCGTGAAGTGCCCCTTCTGCGGAGAGGCGCATCTGAGGGCCTATGCAATGAAATATCTTGACAGGTGCTCCTGCGGTGCCAGAATCGTTCACGAGACAGCAAGAGATACCTCCGGATGGAGCCCCGAGCTCGAAATGCTATGGCATGAGGGCTGCTCAACTCTCGGAATCCCTGTGCCCATGGAATGGCGCAGGGTACACATAGACAAATTCTTCGAAAATGTGAAATACGTCGGAAAGGGCACAACAGGTTGGCGGATGTGGTTCGTAAAGGAACCTTGGCAGCTGAGAAAGCCGAGAAGTTGAATTTCAGAGATCGTTCTTTCCTCCAAGATCCCTGTATATACTCGCAAGAAGGACTTTAAGCTCGGCCTCGCTTTCAACGCGTTTCGCCTCATCCGGAGGTCGGACCATAGCTTTTTAGCGACCTTCGCAAGGATGTTGCAGAGATAAAGCGCCGAAATACCGGAAACTCTGAAGGGGCCGTCATTGATCTGTGCTGCAAATATCTCCCCATTCTTCAGCCAGAAGGAGAAAGTCGTGCTGCCATCGAGGACCTTGACAACGCCGGTAAAATCGCCAAGCGATGAAAGGTAAGTCGCTAAGCTATCAACGCGTTCTCCCTCCACCAGAATCACTGGCATTTTCCTCCCCTCAAGGCTTTTCAGCCCGATTCCGGAAAGGAGTCCATTAACTCAAGCGTCTTTCAATCCCCGTTTTCAGGGGACATGGATTGTTAGGAAGAGGTAGTGTCGCCAGCGTATACACTGGCACCGGACTTTCAATCCCCGTTTTCAGGGGACATGGATTGTTAGTTGAGTATATGGCAGAGCACGACAGGGACTATCTGACTTTCAATCCCCGTTTTCAGGGGACATGGATTGTTAGTAAGGCTCGGCTGGAGTCTTTGGCAAAACGCGGTTTAATCTTTCAATCCCCGTTTTCAGGGGACATGGATTGTTAGGGCACTCCGGCGGCGGTAGGGGACAAAAACTGTTTATCCTTTCAATCCCCGTTTTCAGGGGACATGGATTGTTAGATACTATACGACAGGAGTGCTGTGCGTTACATGAATCTTCTTTCAATCCCCGTTTTCAGGGGACATGGATTGTTAGTACAGCTATGGCCCCTATAGCGAGGCTCTTGAAGAGTGCCTTTCAATCCCCGTTTTCAGGGGACATGGATTGTTAGGATAAATGGCAGGTGGGGAATGCAGATATCCAGGGTGTACTTTCAATCCCCGTTTTCAGGGGACATGGATTGTTAGATCTTTTGGCTTTGGCGGTTACATGTCATGTTATCACTTTCAATCCCCGTTTTCAGGGGACATGGATTGTTAGGTATGATATTATATGCGAGCCTTATCGGGACTCAGCCGCTTTCAATCCCCGTTTTCAGGGGACATGGATTGTTAGCATACTGCCTTATTTTTACAAAGTTGAAATAAATGCTCTTTCAATCCCCGTTTTCAGGGGACATGGATTGTTAGGCCATGGTGAAAACACTGAGTGATAGAGCACACCAGATATTCTTTCAATCCCCGTTTTCAGGGGACATGGATTGTTAGTGAATGTAAAAACTCCTATGCAAATCACAGCTGTCCTTTCAATCCCCGTTTTCAGGGGACATGGATTGTTAGAGAGAGTAAAGGAGGCGGAGCAGCTTTACAAAAAAGGACCTTTCAATCCCCGTTTTCAGGGGACATGGATTGTTAGAACACAGCGGCGGTATACACGCAGTTTAAACTTTTTTTCTTTCAATCCCCGTTTTCAGGGGACATGGATTGTTAGGCATGAACGTCCTTATAGAAAAAAGGCGAAAAATCTGGCTTTCAATCCCCGTTTTCAGGGGACATGGATTGTTAGTCTCTAATTTCCATTGGCCCAATTTATTTGATTCTTCCCTTTCAATCCCCGTTTTCAGGGGACATGGATTGTTAGAGCGAAAGGCTGACTAGAAAGCTGGAAAGAATAGAGGACTTTCAATCCCCGTTTTCAGGGGACATGGATTGTTAGGAGCAAGTTTGGCGGCCTCTCAGTGAACGAGAGAATATCTTTCAATCCCCGTTTTCAGGGGACATGGATTGTTAGGAAAGCGGCAAGCTCATACTCCTCAACGGTTTTTGCTTCTTTCAATCCCCGTTTTCAGGGGACATGGATTGTTAGGTACTCTCACGGAACAGTACAGTGTGCTGTAACATTCTACTTTCAATCCCCGTTTTCAGGGGACATGGATTGTTAGGGACATAAGAGCTAAACTTTGCGTTTACTCGGAAAACTTTCAATCCCCGTTTTCAGGGGACATGGATTGTTAGACAGCTAAAAATTCTTTTTGCATTGAAAAACGGCCCTACTTTCAATCCCCGTTTTCAGGGGACATGGATTGTTAGGAAAATTTTTCTATATGTAGAAGGGTTTTTTATATATCTTTCAATCCCCGTTTTCAGGGGACATGGATTGTTAGTTATAGACGGAGTTAAAAGAAAAATAGACATTATAAACTTTCAATCCCCGTTTTCAGGGGACATGGATTGTTAGGGCTACCAAAAATTCCTGCAATTCAAAAAATATAAATTTTGCTGT
>Ga0078972_1001801_pt1 | contig 76839 bp, 59 predicted proteins | sample YelNatPaOPGAMG01_FD_67568 | JGI IMG/M metagenome (GOLD analysis project Ga0078972, IMG submission 67568) | Hot spring thermophilic microbial communities from Obsidian Pool, Yellowstone National Park, USA - OP-RAMG-01 (SPADES assembly) (version 2) | ecosystem: Environmental > Aquatic > Thermal... | reverse complement strand
AGCTCATTTCCAGACAGGCTTACGGCTTCCGCAACTTCGACAACTACCGCATGCGGGTCAAGGTGCTATGTTCTTAGAGATTCTTGGGATCGGGGTCTGCCCCCGTTGTTGGCGTAGAGCCGAGATTCTTGGGATCGGGGTCTGCCCCCGTTGTTGGCGTAGAGCCGACATTAGATGGCGTCCCCAGCGGGATTTGAACCCGCGTTACCGCCGTGAAAGGGCGATGTCCTAGGCCGGGCTAGACGATGGGGACTGTCTTTGGAGTGTCTATTCCAATCTACCGATGGGCCGGGCCGCTAGTCAACTTGCCGCATACGAAGTGCATAAAGCTCCCGCGTGCGGCCGGGCATCAGCCGCGCGCGGGGTGGCCGGCGCACGGTAAACGGCCGGCCGGACCTGCACTGAAAGCCGCGAGTGAGGCCCCGGCAGGGCGGCCTACTTCTTCGGGAAACCGGGCGACGCCATCACTTCCTTGATCTGCGCCATGTGCCGCTCGGTGTGGGCGGCGATGGCGAGCACCCACTGGTAGGCGTCGTACGCATGGTCGCCCGTGCCGGAGATGTGCGAGCGAAGATCGTCCTGGGTTTTGAGCACGTAGTCGATGGTGCGGTCGCGGGCAGCAGCGAACTTCTTTGCGAGCTCCGCCTGCGAGGGCGCATTGGCCGCCGGCTGGAGCGCCTGCGGGGCCTTGGCTTTGTTGCTGCGGTCCAGCATGGAGGCGTAGACCTTCACGTCATCGGAGTTGCCGAAGCGCGGCGCGACGGCCGGGGTGTCGAGCTGCTTCTTCAGCTCCGTCATCATGAAGCCCTCGGAGAGCAGTATGTGGTCAGCGATCTCCGCGATGGACCACCCGCCGCCCGACGGCTTGTACTTCCACTGGGCCGCGCTCAGGCCGGCCACGGTGTCCAGGACCATCTTCCGCGTGGCCTGAAGCTGGCTAAGCGCGTAGTCGCGCTCGCCTTGCGTCAACGGCCCCGCCGCCAGCGGCAGGACCGCGGCAAGGAGCAAACCGTAAATTCTCATACGATCCTAAATTTTCCCCGAACATTGAACGATAAATCAAACGTTACGAAAGGAATGGTTCACGGAGGAAATGTGGCGGGAACCGCGCCGGCGGGAGCGGTGGAGCAGGCAACGGCTGCCGCATGCCTGCATGCATGGGGATTGGACGCCACAGATGAGGGTGGCGCGTCCGACCGCACCCGCAACATCCTGATCATCGATCCGCTGGACATAAATCGCCGCCTGCTGCGGGGCATCCTGCGTCCGGACGGCTATCGGATCCTCGAGGCTGAAAGCCCGGCCGAGGCGCTGGAAATCGTCCAGAAGCACGACATCGACCTGGTCATTCTGGAGCTGATAATGCCGGGCATGGGCGGACCCGAGTTCTGCCGCCGGCTGAAGGCGGACCGTCGAACGCACCTGGTTCCGCTTCTCATCCTCACCAGTGTTCAGGGAAAGGAAAACGAGATCGCCGGCATGGCCTCCGGCGCCGACGAATTCCTCTTGAAGCCGCTGCACCCGGACATTGTGCGCGTGCGCGTCCGGGCCATGCTGCGCCACAAAGCCGCAATCGATTCGCGCGAGGAGGCCGAGGCCATCCTGTTCGCGCTGGCCCAGGCCATCGAGCAGCGCGACAAGGGCACCATCGGGCACTGCGAACGGCTGGCGATACTCGGCATGACGCTGGGAATCGCGCTCGAGCTGCCGCGCCGCGATATCGTGGCGCTGTATCGCGGAGGCTACCTCCACGACATAGGAAAAGTCGCGGTACCCGACGCTATCCTCTTCAAAAAAGGGCCGCTTACGCCCGAGGAGTGGCGCATCATGGAACGGCACACCGTGAACGGCGAGGAGATCTGCCGCAGCGCGCGGACGCTCGCACCGGTACTGCCGATCATCCGCAGCCACCACGAACGTTGGGACGGTTCGGGCTATCCCGACGGGCTGGCGGGCGAGGATATCCCGCTGCTGGCCCGCATTTTGCAGATCGCCGACGTATATGATGCGCTCGTCTCGGAACGTCCCTACAAGAAAGCCTTCCCGGTGGAGGAAGCCATCGAGATCCTTGAAAAAGAAGCCGGCCGCGGCTGGCGCGACCCGAAGCTGGTGGCGCTGATGCGGCAGGTGCTGGACCGCCCACTCGAGAACGGCCTGCCTCGCGGGCTCTTAAAATGGCCACCTGCGGAGCCCATGCAACTTTCGCTCGAAGCGATGCGCCGGGCGTTGAAGAAGTAGCTCCACGCGCGCCCGCCCTGGCATGCCGCGTGCTTACAATAGTGCGTTGCAGGTGGCCTAAATGATCAAACTGGTGAACGTCGAGAAGTGGTATCCGGTCGGCAACATGAAGAGCTTCGTTCTGCGCCGGATCAACCTGGAGGTTCGCGAAGGCGAATTCGTCACGATTATGGGGCCTTCGGGCGCCGGAAAGTCCACGCTGCTGAGCATCATCGGCATGCTGGACGGCGGCTGGACGGGAGAATTCTATTTCCTCGACCAGCCCGTTCACAAGCTCAACAACAAGCAGCGCGTGGAGCTGAACAAGCGCTACATCGGCTTCGTATTCCAGAGCTATCACCTGCTCGACAACCTCACCGTTTACGAGAACCTCGAGTTGCCGCTCTCCTACCGGAACCTTAAGAGCTCCGAGCGCGCCAGCATCGTCTGCGACATGCTGGACCGCTTCGCGATTGTCGGCAAGAAGGACCTGTACCCCAACCAGCTCTCCGGCGGCCAGCAACAGCTCGTGGCCGTTGCTCGCGCGCTGGTTGCAAGCCCCAAGCTGATCCTTGCCGACGAGCCCACGGGAAACCTGCACACCTCACAGGGCAAAGAGATCATGGAGCTGTTCAAACGCCTGAACGGTGAGGGGACCACCATTATCCAGGTGACGCACTCGGAGGCCAACGCGGCCTACGGCGACCGCGTGGTGAACCTGCTGGATGGCTGGATAGTGGACGCCGCCGGCTCCGCGAAAGCGGCCGAAGCGCCTGTCCGCGGCTGATACGGCGTGTCCCATAACCGGACACCGCCGGCCTGACGGCGCCCGTTATGCGAATATCCGTCAGTGGCATACGGATTGCCTCTGGATACGCCATGAACTTCCGGTACGCCCTGCGCTCGCTCGCCCGATCGCCGCTCTTCGCTGGGGCGGCAATACTGTCGCTCGCATTGGGAATCGGCGCGAACACGGCTATCTTCTCCCTGTTCGACCAGGTGATGCTGCGTTCGTTGCCGGTCGAATCGCCTCGGGAACTGGTCATTTTGCACACCGAATACCAGGCGCCCGGCTGGATGACCGCCGACAATATGCTCGGCTCGTTCTCCTATCCGATGTACCGCGACTTACGGGACCGCAGCAAAGTGTTCAGCGGCGTGATCGCGCGGACCGGAACGGGCGTTAATTTTTCAGAGGGCGGCGAGACCGAACGGATAGGCGCGGAAATCGTATCGGGCAACTACTTCCCCGTGCTCGGGGTGCACGCCGCGCTCGGGCGTCTGCTCACTCCCGAAGACGACCGCACGCCCGGCGCGCATCCCGTCGCCGTGATAAGCCACGATTTCTGGTCCACACGCTTCGGCGCGAGCCCCGCCGTGCTGAACCGCAGAATACTGCTCAACGGCCATCCCTTCACCGTAATCGGAGTCGCTCCGGCGCGTTTCCGCGGGGTGCTCACGGGGGCCAATCCGGATGTGTTCGTCCCGATGATGATGGCGAAAGAGATCAGCACGCTGCCGGTAGAATTCAATGATCGCCGGGGCCGCTGGCTGAGCATAATCGCGCGCATCGCTCCGGGAGTTTCGAGCGAACGCGCCATCGCTGGCGCAACCACGCTCTACCGGTCGATCCTCCAGGATGAAATCAAAGAACTCCCGCAGATCAAAGATGAGCGCGCAAGGCGCGAGTTCCTGACCCACAAACTCGAACTGCTCCCCGCGCGTCAGGGCATCAACCATCTGCGAATTCTCTGGCGCGAGCCGCTCATCGCAATCATGGCTATGGTCGGCATAGTTCTTCTGATCGGCTGCGCGAATGTTGCAAATCTTATGCTCGCGCGGGCAGCGGGGCGGCAGCGCGAAATAGCGGTTCGGATGGCGGTCGGCGCGGGGCGTTGGGCGATCGTGCGGCAGCTCATGACGGAGTGCTTCACGCTGGCGGCTGCCGCCGGCGCCGGCGGCCTGCTCATAGCGTTCTGGACGGCGGACCTGCTGGTGCGCATGCTCCCCGGAAACGATGGCATGGGAGGGTGGCTGAGTGCGGAACTCAACTTTCGCATGCTCGCGTTCACTGCCGGAGTGTCTGCGCTCGCGGCGCTGCTGTTCGGGCTCGCGCCCGCGGTGCAGGCGGCGTATTCCGGCGTCGCGGCGGCGCTCGGCAACCGCGGCGTGGGCGGCGGCGTGCGGCGCGGCCGGAGCAGAGTGCGCCGGGCCCTTGTGGTTGCGCAGGTTGCGCTGTCGCTGGTGCTCGTGGCCGGGGCCGGATTGTTCGCGCGTTCGCTGGCGAATCTGGATTCCGTGGATCCCGGCTTCCGCCCGGAGCGGCTGCTGAAGTTCACCGTGGCTCCGATGATGAGCGGCTACACACCCGAGCGGTCGGGGATTTTCTTCCGCGATTTGCGCGCGCGCCTGGCCGCGATACCCGGCGTCGAGTCCGCCGCCGCGGCCAATCCCGGTCCGTTCACAGACAGCGAGAATGCAGGAAACATCACGGTGGAAGGCTATCATGCGCGCCCGGGAGAAGATACCGGCGCGTCCATCCATTTGATCAGCGCGCAGTACTTCAGAACCGTCGGCGCCAGACTAGTCGCGGGCCGCGAGTTGACGGACGATGACGAAGCCGCCGGCCGCAAGTACGCGTTGGTAAATCAGGCTTTTGCCAGGCGCTACTTTGAGGGCACAAACCCGCTCGGCCGCCATGTCACTCCCGGCGGCGGCACGCCGGATCGCGAGATCATCGGTGTTGTCCGCGACCTGAAGCAGAACAGCCTGCGAGACGCCGCGAACGCCACGTTGTTTCTGCCGTATGCGCAGCCGGACAGCAGAACCCCCATGTTGACGTACTACGTCCGCACGCGCGGCGATCAGCGCGTCATTAGCGCCGCAATCCGCAGAGTGGTGCGGGAAATGGATGCAACGGTGCCTGTGATGGGGCTCAACTCCGTGGCATCCTCGATCGAGGATTCGCTCTACACGGCGCGCATCACGGCTTTTCTGTCCGTAGCCCTGGCCGTCCTCGCCCTGGTGCTCGCGGCGCTCGGCCTGTACGGCGTCGTCGCTTACAACGTCGAGCGCCTCAGGCCGGAAATCGGTGTGCGAATGGCTCTGGGCGGTGTGCCGGCGGACATCTTGCGTCTGGTGATGGCAGATGTGGCGCGGATGGTTGCAACAGGCATAGCCGCCGGACTGCCGGCGGCTTTTCTAGGGGCGCGCCTGGTTGAGTCGCAGTTGTTCGGCCTCACTCCACAGGACCCCCTGGTTCTGTCGGCGGCCGTCGCCGTGCTCGTGCTGGTTGCGGCGGTATCAGGTCTGCTGCCCGCCCGCCGGGCGGCTCGAGTGGACCCGATCGTCGCCTTGCGGTATGAATAACTGATAGGCTTGTGCCCGTAAAACAGAAAATCCTGATCGCCGACGACCAGCCGGACGTGCTGATCGCGCTGCGCCTGCTCCTCAAGAACGAGGGCTACGACACGGAATCGGCCACCTCGCCCGCGGCGATTGTCTCAGCCATCGAGGAGCGCGATTTCGACGCCGTCCTCATGGACATGAACTACGCGCGCGACACGACGTCGGGGCAGGAAGGCCTCGACCTGTTGTGCCGCATCCAGGCCATCGATTCCACGCTGCCAGTTATCGTTATGACCGCATGGGGCAACGTGGAGCTGGCCGTCGCCGCCATGCGCCGCGGCGCGCGCGACTTCATACAGAAGCCGTGGGAAAACGCGCGGCTGCTGAGCATCGTGAAGACCCAGCTCGAACTTGGGCAGGCGCTGCGACGTGGCCGGCGGCTGGAGGCCGAAAACCGCCTGCTGCGCGCCGAAGGGCGCCCGGTGCTGATCGCCGAGGCGGCGTCGATGCGGCCGGTACTGGATCTGATCGAACGGATCGGCCCTTCGGACGCGAACGTTCTCATCACGGGCGAGAACGGCACGGGCAAGGGCGTCATAGCGCAGGCGCTGCACGCGGTCTCCCAGCGCAGCCAGAAGCCGCTGATCACGGTGAACACGGGCGGCCTCCCCGAGGGCGTCTTCGAGAGCGAGCTGTTCGGCCACGTGAAAGGCGCATTCACCGATGCACGCTCCGACCGCGTGGGCCGTTTCGAGCTGGCCGACGGCGGCACGCTGTTCCTCGACGAGATCGCGAACATAACGCCGGCGCAGCAGGCAAAGCTCCTGCGTGTGCTGGAGACCGGCGAGTTCGAGCGCGTCGGTTCATCGCGGACGCACCGCGTGGACGTGCGGATTCTGTCGGCTACGAACTCCGACCTCAACAAGGAAGTCTCCGAGGGCCGCTTTCGCGAAGACCTGCTGTTCCGGCTGAACACCATCGAGATTCGCATCCCTCCGCTGCGGGGCCGCCGCGAGGACATTCCGCTGCTCGCCATGCACTTCCTTCGGATCTACGCCGCGCGCTACCGCAAGCACGTTACCGGCTTCGAAAACGCGGCAATGCAGGTCTTGTTGGACCACCCCTGGCCGGGCAACGTGCGCGAACTGGATCACGCCGTCGAGCGCGCGGTGCTGATGGCGCAGACCGCGATGGTGCGCGCGAGCGATCTCGCATTGCGCGCGGGCTGCGAGGGCGCGCCTCGCCTGGAGGATATGAGCCTGGAAGACGTGGAAGCGTTCCTCATTCGCAAGGCTCTGCAAAAGTACCAGGGCAACGTGAGCCAGGCTGCATCGGCGCTGGGCCTGAGCCGCAGCGCGCTGTACCGGCGCATTCAGCGGTACGCTTTGTGACGGGCTGCATGACGGCCGTGGCGCTCGACTTCAGCGGCGGCGAAAGCACCGGCCGGCCCTTCATCAACTGCGATAGCGCTCCCTGTTTTATGCAGCACCGCCCGGGCGGTTCGATAGGCCTCCGCGGGCGAAACGTTCGCAAAGCGCCGGCTTAGGTCCAATGATGCCCAAGAGAAAGCGCCGGCCCATCCGCCATGAAAACCGCATACTGCTGCTCGCGGTGATGGCCGGGTTTCCCGGCGCGCTGGTTTCCCTGCTAATCCTCTGGTTCGGCGACTACACGCCCAAGGTGCAATGGACCCTCACGGTGCTGATCGCCGGCGGCTGGCTCGGTTTCGCGCTCGCTACTCAGGGCTGGGTGGTGCGGCCGCTTCAGACGCTCGCGAACCTGCTCTCCGCACTGCGCGAAGGCGACTACAGCATCCGTGCCCGCGGCGACCGCGAGGACGACGCCATCGGCCAGGTTATCGCCGAAGTCAATATGCTCGGCGAGGTGCTGCGCCGGCAGCGCCTGGGCGCCGTCGAAGCGACGCTCCTGCTGCGTACCGTGATGGCCGAAATCGATGTCGCCATCTTCACCTTCGACGAGCAGCAGCGCCTTCGGCTCGTGAACCGCGCCGGGGAGAAACTCCTCGCACAACCAGCCGACCGTCTGCTCGGGCGCCGCGCCTCGGAACTCGGCCTGATCGAGTGCCTCTCCGGAGATGTCCCGCGCACCGCGCAGATGGTGTTCCCCGGCGGACTCGGCCGCTGGGGCGTGAGCCGCACCACCTTCCGCGAGGGCGGCACACCGCACCAACTGCTGGTGCTCACGGATCTCAGCCGCGCGCTTCGCGAGGAGGAGCGGCAGGCCTGGCAGCGCCTGCTGCGCGTGCTCGGCCACGAGCTGAACAATTCGCTCACGCCCATACGCTCCATCGCGGGAAGCCTGAAACTGATCGCGCAGGGCGAAATCGACCGGGAATCGCGCGAAGACCTCACGCGCGGCCTGGAAGTAATCAGCTCGCGCGCCGAAGCTCTGACGCGCTTTATGCAGGCCTACTCCAGGCTCGCACGCCTGCCGCAACCGAAGATGCAGCGGGTTAGACTTGCCGAGGTCATCCGGCGGGTGGTGGATCTCGAGCGGCGCATGCCGGTCGGGTTGTGCGAGGGACCGGATCTCACTATTCAGGCCGACCCGGACCAATTGGAACAGTTACTCATTAACTTACTCCGCAATGCCGTCGATGCTAGTATCGAGACCGGCGGCGGGGTAAGTGTCGGCTGGAGACGTCTTAACGGAGTCGTCGAAGTTACCGTTCGCGACGATGGCCCCGGCCTCTCCAGCACCGCCAACTTATTCGTTCCCTTCTTCACCACGAAACCGGGCGGCTCGGGCATCGGACTGGTGCTCAGCCGGCAGATCGCCGAAGCCCACGACGGCGCGCTGATTCTTCAGAACCGCGCCGGCGGCCAGCACGGCTGCGAAGCACGGCTGACACTGCCGCTCTAGGCGGGCGGGCGAAGGGAACGGGACCGGCAACTCTGCTGCATGGCATGCCCCGGTAATCTCCACCAGCCGTGTGTTTGGGGGATCTGCCATCGAGAGGTAGTCTTCTTGACTGGTCGCCTCACGGGAAAACCCGCACCCGCGCCCGCCGACCGGCGAAAACGCGCGGGACCCGGAATTCCCCGAGAAACAAAAAAGGGGCGGCCGCGGCCGCCCCTTCAAAGACAACGAACTGAACGAGTATCAGAAGACGAACTTGGCCATGATCTGAACGATCCGGTGGCCCGTCTTGAATCTCGTGTAGCCGAAGTCGGGGTTCGACATCCTGCCGCTCGCGTCAAACCGCAATTGCAAACCGGCGTCGCCGGTAACAAAGGTGTCGACGGCGTGGTTGAGGAAGTTGTACCCGCTGAGCCTGAACATCAGCTTCCTCGTCTCCCCGAACGCGAAGGTCTTCTGCAACGTGAGGTCGCTGTTAAAGAAGGACGGTCCTATCAGTGTCGGGAAGATGTAGTCGCCGTTCGTGCCGGGCGTGCTCGGCACGGCAAAGCAGCTTCCGTTGATGTACTGATGGTCGCCCAGGCCTTTCCGCGGATCGCAGGTGACCTTCGGCATGATCGTGATGTCCGGAGATCCCAACCAGTTCTGATTGCTCATGCCGACAGTCTCACTGGTGCCCGGCGCATAGCCGTTTGCGTCAGTGATCTGTGTGCCAAGGAACGAGGTGTTCGCGGGGATACTGGCCGAGAACCCGAAGTTCGAGCTGACCGCCGCCTGGAGGTTCGAGCCGCTCTGGAACTGCGTCATGCCCGAAATCTGCCAGCCGTTTGCCAGGCCTTTCAGGACCGGATTGGACTTCGCCAGGTCCGGAACCTCATACACGTACGCCGCATTGAAGATGTGCGGCCGCCAGTTCGGCAGCGTGCCGTAGTTGTTCCTCAGCAGCGTGGAATCGCCCACGGCAGCTCCGTTTTCACCGCGGATGCCGAGGTTCTTGCTGAAGGTGTAATTCATCAGGACCGTCAAACGGCCCGTCTGCTTATTCCACGACACCTGCAAGCTGTTGTAGTTCGAGTACATCTGGTGGTTGATGATCTTGACCGACTGGTAGTTCTGCATCGGCCGCGCATCAGCCACTTGCTGGTCGGTGTAAGTCCGTTCCCAAACGCCGTACTTCTTGAACAGGCCGCCCAGGGGGATTTGGTTGATGGACCCGAAGTTGTTGTTGTAATTGCTCAGGTAGTCGGCCTTGTTTCCGACATACGCGATTTCGAGCACGCTGTTCCAGGGCACGCGCTGAGCCACGGTGAAGCTGTAGCTCTGAGTCCTGGGCTGCTGATCGTCGTTAATATCGAGCGTGGTGATTCCGCCGGGCGCAGTCCAACTGCCCGCTGAACTCTGGCCGATCTGGTCCCAGCTCGACATCGCGCCGAGGCCCGTCGAGAAGGAGCCCTGGGTGATGCCATAGGCGCCGTTCTGGACGTTCTGCTCGTCGTGATAATGGTACATGCCGTAACCGCCGCGGAGCACCGTCTTGCCGTTTCCGAAAATATCCCAGGCAAATCCGACGCGCGGGTTGTAGTACAGGAAACGTGTCGGAGTGCCCGACAACGGGATCGAGGAATCTTTCTTGTGCCACAACACGCCGGTGAGGTCGTTCTTCCTTGCCGGATCGTTGCTGTACTTGGTCTGGTCCCAAACCGCGAAACCATAGCCCGTGGTGTCAACCCAGGGGCTCAGGTGCTGCAAGCGGATGCCGTACTCCACGGTCAATCTGCGCGAGATCTTCCAGGAGTCCTGCGCATAAAACTCCACCGGCATGTAGCGGAAGTTCGGGATCGTGTCGAAGTTCTGCTCGCTGTACCCGGCCATGGCGCCCACCAGCATGTCCGCATATGCGTTGCCGGTGCTGGTGCCGCCCCAGTTGGCGAAAACCATCTGCCCGTTGACGGCGCCGTTGCCAGGCTGTTCGTTCATGGTCCGCTCCCAGTAGAAACCGAACTTGCTGGTGTGCGTACCCCAGACCTTCGATACGTTGTCGGCGATAGTCGGCATGGCCTTCTTCGCGTAAACGGTGCCGTTGAACTCGAAGCCGGCGTTCAACTGGTTCGCGATGCCGTCGCCCCAACCCGTGAGCTGCGGGAAGATCATCTTATCGGGGTTCGGGTGGTCGAACAGCATTTTGTAGTCTATTCCGAGCGAGCCGCGCTCAACCTTGGTGCGGTCCTCAAAACTGTGGGGGAGATTCAGGTACGTATAGGTGAACAGAACCTCGTTGGTCAGCGTCGGGCTGAAGACGTGCGTCAGATTGGCGGTGACGCTATCCGAGACGCTCTTGTTGGCGAGCGGCGAAGGATACGGCACGGTGGGGCTTACCCAGCTCTGGGCATTGCCCGTCCACAGCGTATCCAGGCTCGAAATCGCGTCGTCGCGCTGGCGGTTGTAGGTGACGTACAGCTTGGTGTTATCCGTGATGCTGTAGTCGACGCGCGGGCGGATCTGCAACATGTTGGCCTTGCGCGTCGTCGAGAGAATGAAGTTCCAGCTATTCGGCGCCGTCGGAGTCACGTTCGGCAGCGGATAGGTGTTCATCAGCGCGAGGCCGATGGCTGTCCGCTGCGACTCGGGAATCTTCGAGTCCGGATACCTTTCAGCGTTCAGCAGGCCGGTTACGGCATAACCGTTCAGGTTCGCCATGTAGGCGGAATCGCTGAAATCGCCGGCGCGCATCGCAGCCGTCGGAACCACGGCGTTGTAGATGCCGTTGTCGATGGACTGCTTGTAGTACTCCGTAGCCAAGAAGAAGAACAGCTTGTCCCGGTTCTTGTTGAAGCTGGTCCAGGGCAGTGGCACCGGTCCGCCGATCTGGAAGCCCGGATAGTAGTAATTCGAGCTGGGTTTGGGCGCACCGTTCACATTGCCGTACCAGTCGTTGGCGTTCATCTCGCTGCGGCGCAAGTAGAGGTAGCCCTCGCCGTGGTACGCCTGGCCGCCGGACTTGCCGACCGCCGTGATGACCACCGGCCCCTTGGAGGACTCAGCGCCGAAGTTCGATGTGCTGACCTTAAGCTCCTGGGTCATGTCGGCGTTCGTATTCACCGCCTGGCCGCAGTTGCAGCCCGGGTCGATGATGTGCGCGCCGTCGGAGGTAATGTCCAGCGCCGCCGTGCGGAGTCCGTTAGGGGCGAAATTGCCCACAGGCCCGCTGCCGGTGCCCTCGTTGGCCGCCACATAGGAAGCCTGGTTCACCAAGCCGCCAGTGTAAGCCATGCCGGGCATGATCTTGATAAACTCAGCCGCGTTCTGCCCGATGATGGGCACGTTGGACATGAGTTTCTGGTTGATCACGGCCGACTTCTCGCCAGAATCGATCGGCGTGATCTGCTCAGCCGTCGCTTCGACCACGATAGTTTCCTTCGTGGCGCCCACGGCAAGAGAGATCCCCGCAAGTCTGCGCGCGTCACCAGCGTTCAAAATAATCCCGCCGGCCTCCCATTTGTTGAAGCCTTCCGCTTCCACGGTCACCGTGTAGGTGGCCGGAGGAACAGCGGTAAAGGTGAAGTATCCTTCACTATTGCTGACAGTGCGTCGAAGGATGCCGCTCGCTTCGTTCTTCAGGGTGATATTCGCATTGGGCACGACCGCCCCAGTTGCGTCCATCACCGTTCCCGAGAGAGATGCGCTGATCGTCTGCGCGCTCAACCCCGGGGCGAACAAAGCGAGAGCAACCGCGATTGCGGCCAATGCCAGCATCATTCGGTTGCAAAAGTTTTGTCTCATCAAGGAAGCACCTCTTAACAAACTCCCGCTTGGAACCCCTTGTCCTCGTATCCGCTTCTGCTTTCACGGCGTACACTACAACCCGCCCGTATGAAGCGGACCGACGGTATTGAACCACAAATAATTAGTTCAAGTAAGGGGTTTCACGGTGTATACACAGTGTCAAGTGACGCGGAATCACACGTTTACGGGTCTGAAATTACGCACCACATATGCGTGGTGGAACAATCATCTTTCGGTTCCAGAAAATGGTAGATCCGCTGCCGCCCGGTTCCTGTTTCGAGATCGGAGGAGACCGGCTGCCCGGGTGCAACAACAAATTACTGCAAGCGGGATTTCAAACGCCGTTTGTATTGCCTGGCCCTGCCCGGACGTCAGGCGCTATGGCCAGTTGGGCAACTCGGCCTTCAGGCGGTCGTGTTCCGCCTGCTCCCGGCGCATCTCTTCCAGGCGCCCGAGCGCCCGGTATGCGCCCACAAGGTAGAGCCGGATTTCGGGACTCTCCGGGTTCAGGCGCTTGGCAGCCAGAAATGCTTCGAGTGCGCCCTGGTAGTCCCCCTGTTCCCTCAGAACCCGCCCCAGCGCCAGATTGGTTCCCACCGAATCCGGGCTCATGCGCACGGCTTCGCGGGCGAGTTTCAGGGCGTCATCCAGCCGCTCCTCAATGATATAGCGCATGGCAAGTTGGACCCTCGCGGGCACGCTGTCGGGGTTTACCCGCAACTCCTCCAGGAATTCCCGGGCACACTGATCCGGTTCGTGCGCCCCCAGGTATGTGCCGTAAAAGTAGTGGACGTTGGGGTACTTGGGGTATTTCGATACCAGCACTTCGAAATCGGCTTTGGCTTCTTCGGGAGGCCGGGTCAGCAGATCCCACAACGCCTTTCCGGCCAGGGACACAACTTCCCTGTCGGAAGCGGGTACTTTTTCGGGCAGCAGGGGTATGCGCAGAGAGGCCAGGCCACAGGCAAAGACCATTTTGGGATCGTAATCCTTCACGTTGTGGGCGACCCCGACCATAATAGCCTGCGCCATCTCGAAAGCACCCTGCTGGATCAGAAGCAGAGCCAGATGGTAGTTGGCGACGTCCAGCAAGTGGCCGCCTTTCCCGGGCGGCACCAGCATGTGTGCGCGCTTAAGGTGTTCGAACGATGCGTCGTACTGCCTGGTCTCGAACTCGCAAAGGCCCAAAAGAGCGAACCCCGGCGCGGCCTTATCATCCAGCTTTACCATCCGGGACAGCGCGTCCCGGCACTCGGAGTACTGGTTCGCCTCGTAATGGATGATGCCGAGCGCCCACCAGCCCTCGGGCCAGTTGGCGCGCAGTCTCAGCGCTCTCTGATAAAGCGAGATAGCTTTTTGCGGCTGGTTTGCCTCGTAGGCCTGGCGGGCCTCGGTCGAGAGCCTTTCAAACGATTCGGTGGGAGCCTGGCCGGCTATTGCGGCCACTGAGGCAAACCCCAGAATCAGGAACTTCATTTCAATGTCCGGCCGATAGCCTGGTTGTTTGCCTGAGTTTCGGCATCCATGCGGTCGGCTATTTCGCGCTCGCGCCGCGCGTCCTCCCGCCGGCCTACCCGTCCGTACATGGTAGCAAGGCTGCGGTGCGCTTCCGTGTAATACGGAGCATCATGGACCAGTTTTTCGAGTATTTCCACCGCTCGCTGGTAGTCGCCCTCTTCGGAACGCAGTATGGCAACCTGATACCTGATGCGTATTTCATCAGGGCGAATGCGGAGCCCGCGCTCCAGAAGAGTCTTCGCCTCGTCGATCCGGCCTTGTTGGCGCACCAGCGTGCCCAGAAACAGCAGCGCCTCGAATGCATTGGGATCCAGCGCCAGCGCGTTACGGAACGCGGCCTCGGCCCCGTCCAGATCTGACGACATAAACAGAATGCGCCCGCGCAGCGCATATGCCTCCGGCAGCTTCGGATTCAGTTGGATGGCGCGGTCCACTTCCGCGAGCGCCCCTTTCTTGTCGTTGGGCTTCAGGCGCGTGGAAGCCATGAGCATGTGGGCCTCAGCTATGTCGCCTTTGCTGAGGATCCGCCGGATCATCTCCGCGCCGCGCTTCTCGTCGCCTTCGTGCAGGAGCGCCGTGCCTAGCAGGTAGAGCCCGGCCAAATCGTCCGGGGAGGCTGCGACCAGCGGATCGAGAACGGCTATGACACGCTTGTCTTCCCCCTGCCGGATGTAGCACTCGGCCACCAGCAGCGTCGCGGCCCGGTGTTGAGGATTGCCGGCCGGCAGCGAGCGGCGTACCGTTTCGAACTCTTTTACCGCGTTGTCCAGATCGGCGCTCTTGTAATAGGCGAGCGCCAGATTAAAGCGGATCACCTGATTATCCGGCTGCGCATCCAGCGCCAGGCGATACTGCTTGATCGCCTCCCCCAGCCGTCCCTCTTGGACCAGGGCCGCGCCTAGATTGGAGCGCACCGCAAAGGCTTCCGGGTGCGTTTTCAGGTAATCCTGATACGCGGCGACGGCCTCCGCGTACTTGCCGGCCTGGTGCAGTTGTACCGCCCGGCTGAGCGTGTCCTGGGCGAAGATCAGCCCAGCCGCCACCAGACCGGCTGCGATCCAGCGCCACACTGCTGCAATCCTCCTCCTTCTCGAGACCGGAGCCGGTTTCCGCGGACTCAGTTCACCTTGAAGTCGATCTTCTGTTCGGCCGTCTCGCCGCCCTGCGCGACACCGACTTTGATTTCATAATTCCCCGGAGCGAACCTGTCCGCCGGAAGATTGGCGATGTACGGAATTCGCCCGCTCTTCTCGGGAGCCGGCAGAGGCGCTTCAGCGGCCCCCAGGAACTGCCCCTCTTTGTAGAAGGACATGGTCAGCTTGGGCGCCGTCTGGACGGCCGGATCGACGTAGACGGAGAAATAGAACGGCAGAACGTTGCCTGGACCGCCCTTCAGAGTGTCCGCCAGAGTGGGAACCACCTTGCCGCCGGGGAAATAGAATGCATCGAGAATCTCATTATCCTTGAGAGCGTCGGCGCGGCGTACCACAACGATGTCGCTCAGGGAGAGCTTCGTGGAGGCGGGTGACACCTTCAGCGCCGATTTCTTCACCCCGATTTTGTTCGCCTTGCGGTCCATCACCGCGGTCTCAAGCGTGTAGGCGCCCGGAGCCAGTTCTGCCCGGAACGTCTGTAACAGATTTCCAGCTTTATAGGCCTCCACCTTATCCGCGTCCACCTGGACGTTGAACTCCTTGCTGAACTTCTGTACGATCTCCCCGGTGGCGTCGCGCACAATCGCGAGCAGGGTCGCGTTGACGATGGCCGTCTTGTTGTCCGGCTGCGGTTCGAACGTCAGCCCGTTCAAAGGCGCTTCGACAACCACCATGTACTCCAGGTTCGGCCCCCGATCGTTGAACCGCTCCGCCGCGGCCTGGAACGTCACGTCCGCCGGCGCAGTCGCGACACTCAGGGCGTTCAGCAGGGGCATCTCAAAAGACGCAAGGTGCTGGCCGCCGGCAAGCATTGGAACCGCGAAATAGCCGTTTCGCGTGTGGACGACAACATCAGGCCGGTCCACGGTTACGACGATCTTGCGGAAACGCCCGTCGTACGTGTCGATTTGGGGACTGTAGGTGGCTTCGTAGTAGGTCCGCACCTCGTCCATCGCCGTCCTCAGCGGCGCCCTGTAGTCGTTAGTCTCGACGATCGCCGCGCCGCCCGTGCTGTCCGCCAGGTCGCGCAGCCAGCCCACCGGGTTATCCCGGATGCTGTTTGCGGCATCCTCGGCTGCCCGTACCTGCCATGGCTGGACCGCGCCGGCACGCATGCCTTGCTGGGATCGTGCGTTGGCTGCCGCATTGGCCAGGCTCTGCCGGCCGCCCGCGCCCTGACCGCCGGTCACGAGGCCACTCTCGTCCACCGACATGGTGAGGCCCTTTGTGTCCACAGTATAGAAACTGATGTTGCCGCGGTTGGCGGCGCTTTTCAGGTTTTCGTACTGCTCTTTCACGGTCTCGGAAATGCGGAACCAGGGATTGAAGTACAGCACTACCTTGCGCCCCGGCAGTTTGGACTCTTCCTGTACGAGCGCCTGAAGCGCCGAAAGCGTCGAACGGATGTTGTATTCGCGATCGGCGGCTTCGGCGGCCCTCAGCATCTCGTACTGCATCTTGGCCATCTGGTAGGAGACGAAGTCGCCCACTTGAGCGGCGCTCGGTCCCCCCGCCTGGCCGCCCTGAAGCTGCGGCTCCGGCTTGGCGATAACCTGCGCGAGCGCTTCCTTCACCGCCGCCGACTGATTCGTGTACTGCGTGAACGACCACATCGCGGAGCGCTCGATGCTCTTCATGAGCTCATCGTGATCGGACGTGAAGGGCTGTATGCATTGCAGCCGCTGGTCGATCGTGAAAAGCGCATAGTAGAGGTTCTGCTCGGGCGCGCTGCTCAAAATGTCTTTCACCGCCTGCCGGAAAAACCGTTTCCCGTCGTTGTCCAGCCCTTCGAAAACCAGGGTCACGAGCCGGATCTCGCGCAGCGGATCCAGCGGCATGGGTTTCACCGACGCCGGGGATTCACCGCTCTCGAGCGGTCTGGCCACCTTGCCCTCTATCATCCGGAACGACTTTAGCTGCTGGACGGCGCCTTCCTCGGAAATGTGGACCTCCTCCGGCCGGATATCACGGACGGTTCTGCCCTTCTTATCCCGGAACACCATATCCAGCACAACCTCTTGCGAGGTAGCGCGAATAGTAGGGGAAGTCTGAGCGGCGGCGGGCTGTTGCTGGTCCTGCGCCGCGAAAGCGCAATTGGAAAGGAAAAAGCCTGCGGTTAAAACAAGAAAGCACTTCATGTTCCGGATCTCCTTGCCGAAGTCAATGAGGGATCGGTGTTGTCGGCACCGAAGCAACGTTTCAGTCTAATACAGGCCAGTGCACATCGGGGTGTTGCCGCCTCTCCAGTCAACCACGGCCGCATCGAGATATGCCGGCCGGCGCCGCTATTTGGCCTCATCGATGACCTCGATGGCCCTTACTTCGGCGTAGTTTATCTTCGAAGAAAAAGACAGCAGGAGCTTGCCCTGCCCGTTCGGGCGGAGGCCGGTGAACGTACGAATCACCGGGCGAAAAGCGCCCTGTGCCGCCTTGAAAACGTCAAAGTCCCGCAGCAGCATGACGCCGTTGCAAGTGACGTCGAACACCCGGCACCCCTCACCCCTGCACAGCGTGCCAGGAAGCAGCGGGCTGAAAAACGACTCGGCGAAATGGAGCCTGACCGTATAGCTTCCGGGTGTGACCGGGATGGCGTAGCTGAAATTCCCAAAGTGCTCGTGGGAATACAGCGGTGGGAGCCGCGCCGGGACGGAATCGGCGTATGAGGTGGTCCGCCCGTTGATGTAGTAGCTGTCGGGAGCCCAACGCGCGCCGTCGCCGTCCACAAACTCGGACTCCCGGGCGGTGATTCGGATCGGCTTCAGTTTTCCTTGCGTTCCGGGAGTCAGCTCGATTGCGTTTACGAACGGCCGCTCCGGACCGGGCAGAAATTCGAGGTGCACCTTGCCGTCGTCGGCGGGTTGAATATCTTTAAACACCCGGATATCGAAAGCCGCCGGCGCCGCATCCGCGGTGGGGTCGAAGCCCGATAGCAGCATCCGCCCGTTGCACTTGACCTGGAAATGCCGCGTGTTCTGCGCGTCCTGGCGCTTGCCGGGGCCGGCATGCCGGACCGGATCCGCGAAGTAGAGCCTCAGCTCGTAGACACCCGGCCGCACTGGAATGTGATACCGGAACTGCCGCTGATCTTCGGGCATCAGGTAATCCCCGGAAGCGGCTTCACGGACCGATCCGAATAAGCCAGGGTCGGCGACAGGCGGAAACAAATCCTGCGGGCCGGGCTTGGCGACGCCGCCTTCGAAATAACGGTCGGCTTCCCACCGGCGGCCATAGACGTCCGTATACGCGGCGCCCGCGCCGGCGGCAATGCGCACTTCTCCGCTGGACGGCATTGCGGCCACCCGTCTGGCCGCCGGCAACACGGCCGTCCGCTCCGTCCCGGATGCCGCTCCGGCCCTCCCGGACGTCGAGAGTCGCGACCGCACAATGAAGCCGGCCAGCAAGACAACGGCGACACCGAAAAGCACCGTCAGACCGATAAAGATCTGTAGCAGGCTGGGGCGCCGTGGAGCGTATTTCACCTCGTCGTGAACGACCGGCCTCGGGCTGCCGGACGGAGCCGGCGCATGTGTTTCGCGGGGCTCGAAAACCGGCAGGTATTGGCCTTTCGGTATCGTGATGACGACGGGCTCGTCCTTGCCCTCGTGAGAGAAGTGGTGCTCGAGTTTCAAGCGGAGAAGCCGGGCCTGCGAGCGAACGATGTTGTCTTCGTTCGGCGTATACCCGGGAGGCCGGCCAAAGACGTTAATACCGATCTGCTGCTCAGTGGCCGCCTCGGGACGGTTCTCTAGTGCACACTGGCAGACGTAAAGGAAAAAGGCCCTGAGCCGGAACGATTTCTCGAAGGTCGCGCTGGTGGCAACCCGCCGCACCAACTCCTGCATGGGCTCCGCGACCTGGAGGGTTTCCACGCCTTGCCGAATCGAACCGCTCTCGAGGTTCTTACTCACTATTGCACTTCCCCCGTGGAGCGCCGCCGGATGACAGCGGCGCTACACGGAGCACTACGATACCATATTCCCGGATCATTGTAACCGGCAGGTGTATACACCGTGCAACCACATATCATAATTCATTGTTTCATATGAAGTTGCAAGGATTGCATTCCCTGCGGGCGCTTGGCGCGCAGCAGTCAAGAGGCCAGCGCCCGCCGCCGCGCTATCTTGTATGGCTCCGGGCTTCCAAGATTCGTTCCTTCAGGTTGTTGCTGAGTTCCGTGTCGCCGGACATCTCAGCCATTTGCAATGCCTGTTGCGCGGTCGCGAGAGCCTCCGGCCACTGTCCTGTTTCGGAATACATAGCGGACAGGAGATTCAGACTCTGCAAGTCCTTCCCCCCGCTCAGCTCCACGGCCTTCTTGAAAGCCGGCAAGGCGTCCTGGAACTGTCCGGAGGCTGCGAGCACCCGCCCCAGGTTGAACTGAGATTCGAAGGAGTCCGGCTGAAGTTCCACGGAACGGCGCAGATGGGCGGCTGCCTCCGAGAGCTTGCCCGCTCGCGCCAAGGCGATACCAAGGGTGTTGTGGGCGCCGGGGAGATCCTCTTTTATCTGCAAGGCTATCTCCGCCTCCTTGATCGCTTCGTCCCAGTGGCCTTGTGCCGAAAGGACCGTCGCAAGACCGCTGCGCGCCATGGCATCGCCGGGGTTGAAGTCGAGGGCTTTCGTGTACTCCGTGACTGCCTCGTCAACACGACCCGTTCGCGCGAGGACGAGCGCCAGATCCGCGCGGATGGTAGGCGCGTTGAAAGTTGTGGGATCCGCTTCCAATGCCCTGCGAAACTCGGCGATGGCTTCTTCGGTGTCGCCGTGCCGGTCGAGCGCCAGCGCCAGGTAATAGTGCGCACGGGCGTCTCCGGGCTGCATGGCGAGCGCTTTCCGAAACTCCGGGATGGCTTCGTCAAGCTTCCCTTCGCGCCCCAGGTCCAGCGCCACGTCAAGTTGATGGAAGAAGTCCGCCATTGGAGCTTCCATCTTGACCCAACTGTCCGGCGGAATATTCACAAACTCGGGGATGTTCACCGCCCTGTTTGCGGCCGTGGCGTTCGTAATCAGGATGGCCGGGCTGTCGTTGCCGTTTTCGTCGATGTGGGTGAGGTACATCTGCGTGTACGGCGAACGGCCCTTGGAGGAAAATACGAGCCAGCGCCCGTTGGGCGAGAAGCTGTGCCAGGAGTTCATCAGAGGCGTGTTGCACTTAAGCGGACGCGCCGTTCCCCCCTCGAACGGGACGATGTACAGCTTGCTGTCGGGCCGCATGAGCAGTCCGTTGCGATTCTGAACAAACACGATCCAGCGGCCATCCGGAGAGACCTTGGGGAAGTTGTTGCTCATCCCGTTCTCGGAGGCGCCAATTATCCGTTCGGCCTTGCCGCCCTTGCCGTTGTTGAACGGGATCCGGTAGAGATCGTACTGGATCTGGGTCTCGTTCGGATCATTTGCATACTCGGCCTTCTTGCCGGTTTCGGAGTACGCGGATCTGGCTTCCGCGCGGACGAACACTATGTACTTGCCATCCGGGCTCCAGACGCCGCAAGCCTGCACAAAGCGCTCGTCATCGGCGCCCGGAAGCGGCTGGAGGCGCCCGGTCTCCTTGCTGTACCAGGCCAGAATGCCGCGCGTGGGGTAGAACACCTGGACAAACTTGTAGTCCAGGAAGTTCGTCACGTAGTAGCGGTCGAAGATGTCGCTCTTCTGGTTGAGGGCGAGAGCGGAACGCGGGTCGTTGATGGTGGTGAGCACGTATTTGCCGTCCGGGGAGACCTGCGACATGAAGCCGACCCTGAGCGGGCCGCCGAGGGGGCCTTGAAACGTGCTCCACTTGATGAGGCTCGCATCATTCATCAACGTCTCTTTGCGAACCGGCATCAGCGCGTAAAGAGCCCGGTCGTTGTCGGGGCCGTCGACGTCCATGCCGATCGTCTTGCCGTCGGCGGAGAAGGAGTGGCAGTTGACGCAAGTCGACACCCCCGTCATAAGCAGCCGGCTGCTCGGTTTGGAGATATCGCGCAGCCTCCAGTTGATCAGAGTCAGCATGTGCTTCGGGAGCGGGCTGATGATTCCCTTTTTGCCCTCCGCTGGGATCAACGGCACATCGCGGTAGAAAATCGGCGCTCCGACCGGATCGCGAGAGGTGCGAATCGTCACCTGCCCGCGCGAAACGGCGCGCTTCCGGCGCTGGTCGTCGAAACCGGTGATCGTGATTACGGCCGGCGCATCGACGGAGTTTTTCTTAATCTCCGCCCAGGTCTTGTCATCCGGCGTCCAGGTGTGACCTTCGGCCTCTTCAGGCGTGAGAACGGGCGGCTTATTGCTGGACGCGACCACTCGCTCGTCGATTTCGCCGATCTCCGGACGCGGCCCGGAGGAGACAGCTTTGATACGTGGCTTCTTCTTCCCTCCGAAGGAGACCTCGAGTCGCCACGACACGGCCTTGGGGCTGGCGTCCCGCCACCGGAACACAGGCGCCGTGATCTCAGGCGGGAAGATGGCACCTTCGGCAGGGTAGTCAACCGTGATTGCAGCAAGAGCGCTGCTTTTGCCGGAACTCGCCTCGGCAAGCGATATTCCGGCGGTCAGGAGGAGCACTGCGGAAACGAGTGCAAATAAACGCGTACGAATGGGACGACCCCCCACAAATGAATAGATGCCAGTATAACGCGTTCAGACGGCGCCCAAGCTGACAGGGTTATAATTCATGCTTGCCGTGAAGCCGTCCCGCATCAGCAGACGTGAAATTCTCGCCCTCCTTGCTGCCCAGGCCGGTGTGTCGCGGGCGCAGCAACTCGGGGGCATGGCTTCGCGCGGAGTCAAGCCGCAGCCGCGCGGGAAGCCCTCGGGCCTGCCGTTTAACGCCCGGTTCACAGATGTCGCCGCGCGCGCAGGCCTGACGGCGCCGGTTATCTACGGCCCGCCGGACCGCATGGACTACATCATCGAGTCGATGGGATGTGGAGTGGCCTTCATCGATTACGACAACGACGGCTGGCTGGACATTTTCCTCCTCTCCGGGACTCGGCGCGAAGGGCCGGTGGAGGGCGCAACAAACCGCCTCTACAAGAACAACCGCGACGGAACGTTCACAGACGTCACGGAGAAGGCGGGCCTGGTCCGCCAGGGCTGGGCCTTCGGCGTGACCGTTGGCGACTACAATAACGACGGTTTCGATGACATCTTCATCACCGGCTGGCCGCAGAACACGCTATACCGGAACAATGGTGATGGAACCTTCACCGATGTGACAGAGGCTGCCGGCTTGCTGCACCCCGGGAAGCGTTGGAGCACCGGGTGCACCTGGCTGGACTACGACCGCGACGGCCTGCTCGACCTCTACGTTGCCAACTACCTGGTCTTCGATTTCGACAAGATCCCGGCCACCGGTGTGGACCCGAACTGCAACTACAAGGGAATTCCAGTCAATTGCGGCCCGCGCGGCCTTGTGCCCGAGCGCCCGATGCTCTACCACAACAACGGCGACGGGACGTTCACCGATGTCACCGAGCGTTCCGGCATCGCGGCCACCAGTCCCGGCTTCGGCCTGACGGCCATCGCAGCCGACCTGGACGGCGACGGTTGGCAGGATATCTACGCCGCGTGCGATTCCACTCCAAGCCTCCTGTTCCATAACCGCGGCGACGGCACCTTCGTCGAGCAGGGCCTCGAGACGGGTCTGGCGGTGAACGAGGACGGCAGCGAACAGGCCGGTATGGGAATCGGGATCGGAGATTTCAACACCGACGGCCGCCTGGACGTGCTCAAGACGCACTTTGCCGAAGACACCGCGGCGCTGTACCGTAATATCGGCCGCGGCGGATTCGAGGACGTGACGATGCGTTCCGGACTGGCAGTGGAGACGCGCTACGTCAGTTGGGGCGCCGGGATCGCCGATTTCGACAACAACGGCTTGCCGGACCTGTTTTGGGTGACCGGCAGTGTTTATCCCGAAGTCGAGCGCAAGCACCCGGAATTCCCGCACAAGACGCCGCGCGTGCTGTTCCGCAATCTGGGCGGAGGCAAGTTCGAGGAACTCCTGGATGCCGCGGGTCCCGCGATATCCGAAGTGCACGCCAGCCGGGGAATCGCATTGGGCGATTTCGATAACGACGGCGATGTCGACATTCTCATCATGAACATCAACGAGCCGCCGTCGCTGCTGCGGAATGACGTAAGCGGCAACAACCACTGGCTGAAGGTGAAGCTGGTGGGGACGCGATCAAACACGAGCGCTATCGGCGCCACGGTGATCGCGACCTACGGCGGCCTGCGGCAGGCGCAGGCGGTTGTGGCCTCGTGCGGGTATCTCTCCTCACCCGACCGGCGCCTGCACTTCGGCCTCGGTGCGGAGACCGCGGCGGACCTGGAGATCGTGTGGCCGAGCGGCGCCCGTGAAACACTGAAGAGCGTGCCGGCGGATCAGCTTATCACCGTAAAGGAGGGAACCGGCGTGATTGCGCGCGCGCGGTTCGGAAGATGAGGCGGGCGCTGGCTGCGGCAGCATTGGCGGTGGCATGGTGCGCGGCGCAAGCCCCGAAACCCGGCATCGAAACGCACCTCAGCCGGGGGGCGAAGCTGATGCAGGACCAACTGATCGAGGCGGCCGCCGCGGAATTCGAGCAAGCTCTTAAGATCGACCCCTCCGAGGCGCGGGCGCGTTTCCAGTACGCCGTCTGCCTGCTCATGCTCGGCCGCAACGACGAAGCGCGCCGCGAGTTCGAGCAGACGCGCAAGCAGGCGGGCGAGTCCCCGTACATCACCTACTATCTCGGCCGGCTCGATCTGCTGGCCGGAGATTTTGATTCGGCAGTCAAAAAGCTTCGCTCGGTTGCGGACGATCCTCCGTTTCCCGACACGGCATTCCATCTGGGCGTCGCTTATCTCTCCCTCGGTGACACGGCGGAAGGAACCCGGTGGCTGGAGCGCGCCGCCAGGCTAACGCCCGGCGAGTATCGCGTGCATTACCGGCTGGCGAGGGCCTATTCGGCATCCGGCCGCACGGAAGAGGCCAGCCGCGAATACGCTCTATATACGCGCTACCGAAACGAGCAGAAAGAGACGGAAAAGCAGGCTCGTGCTTGCACGGAGGCGCTTCGGACACAGCCGGCCGCGGCGCATGAAGTTTGCTACCGCATGTTCGACCCTAACGACCCGGAAAAGCTGACGCTGCTCGGACAGTTGCTGGGCGATGCCGGTGCTTACGCCGACGCTCTCGAGCCGCTCGGCAAGGCGGTGCAGCTCGACCCGAACTCGTACGAAGCGTGGCACAACCTTGGCCTTACGTTCTTCCGCCTCCAGCGGTACCAGGAGGCGCGCGCCCCGCTGGAGAAAGCGGCTGCGCTGCGTCCCGAACTATATGGTCCGGTTGTGCTGCTGGGCGCAACGCTGTACATGCTGGGCGATGACGACGCGGCGATTCCGGTGCTCGAGCGGGCGCATCAACTGAACCCGGGGGACGCGCAGACAGCGGCGGTGCTGGAAAAGCTGCGCGCGGCGAAGCGGCAGAAAAAGTAGACACCGGCCTGACTATTCGTTCCCGCCCTGCCGGTGGAGGATCTCCCTACTGCGGCTCCTCTACGCGGTGGACTTGATTTACGGCCGGGTTCTTCAAGACCTGATGCGCGCCGCTCGGCCAGCGGATCTCGACCTCTGTTACGGCCTTGGCCGCGCCGAGGCCGAAATGCGCCCGCGGATCGCGAGACGCGCCGTATCCCGCGCTGGTTGAGACGATGTCGTACTGGCTGGCGCCGTCATCCGCAGTCAGCTTCAATTGAGCGCCGATGCCCATTCTGTTGCTGGCTTTGCCTACAAGCTGAAACGCGATCCAGTTGTTCGCAGGATTCGAAATGTTATGGAAGATCTTAGCTTTGCCGTTCAGTTGCGTGACGACCAGGTCGAGCCGGCCGTCGTTGTCGAGGTCGCCGGCGACCGCGCCGCGGTGCGTGCCCGGGACCTGAAAATCCGGCCCCGCCTGCGCGCTGACGTCCTCGAATTTCATGTTGCCGAGATTCCGGAAAACGGCGTTCGGTTCGGCATAGGTCCGGGTTGAGAACTCCGCGATATTATCGAGCACGTTTGAGCGGGCGACGAAAAGGTCTTTCAAGCCGTCGTTATCGAAATCGGCTATGCCGGCGGACCAGCCGGACATCTCCAGCGTTGGCCGCGCCAGGCCTGAGCGGCCTGTCATGTCGATGAAAATGCCGGCCCCGCGGTTCCGGAACAGCGGGAAAGTCTCCAACTCGGTGGCGGTATGCCAGATGTCGGGTTTCCCGTCGTTATCCAGGTCTCGAAAATCCGTTCCCATCCCCGATACCGCTTTGCCATTTTCGGTGTACGCGACGCCGGCCTCCATCGCGATTTCCTCGAACTCCTTGCCTTTCAGATTGTGGAAAAGCGAGTTCGGGGTGTTGTCATTCGCAACAAAGATATCGATGAAGCCATCCCCGTCGTAGTCGTTGAACGCCACGCCCATTCCCTTGCCGTAGCGTTTGGTGATGCCGGTCTCTTCCGAGACGTCGGTAAACTTTCCGTTCCCCTCGTTGCGATAAAGCGTGCAGGGAAGGGGCTCATAGAACTTTGGATGGCAGTAGGCGCGCAGGCGTCCGCCGTTCAGGCACATGGGGTCCTTGTTGACTTCCCATTTGCAGTAGTTAGACACGAACAGATCGAGCTTGCCGTCGTTGTTGTAATCGAGCCAGCCGGCGGCGGTGGACCACATTTTGCGCCCGTCGAGCTCGGCGCCCGCGAGGCCGGCTTCGTCGGTCACATCGGCGAAGGTGCCGTCATGATTGTTGTGGTACAGGTGGTTCTTCGTGACGCTCGCGACGAAGATGTCCTGCCAACCGTCGTTGTCGTAATCGCCGACGGCGACGCCCATATCGTACCCGTCGCCGGCCACGCCGGCCTTCTCTGTGACGTCGGTGAAAGTGCCGTCGCCGTTGTTGTGAAACAGCCGGTTGTAGTACCTGGGGTTCTCTTTGCGCAGCGAGGGAATGGCAGCGCCGTTGATGATGTAGATGTCAAGATAACCGTCGTTGTCGTAGTCGATCAGGCCCAGGCCGGAGACCATGGTTTCAGGCTGGTTCTTGTTGGGAGTAGGACTGCTGTCCGTATAAAAATCCAGATGGGCCCGGCTCGTTACATCTTCGAAACGAATCCCAACCGATTCAACAGGTCCGGCCAAGCCAAGGATGACGGCCGGAGCCAGGATGGCCGCGGCCCAGACGACTACCCCGCGCATGAGCAGTTAGTCTAGCACAGGGCTCCCGCTATCGTTCAGAAGCGGCCTCCAGCAGCTTCTGCAAACGCTCGAACTCGGCACGTTCCCGCGCAGCGTCTGCGGGACGGTTCGCGAGAGCGTACGCCCGCGACAGCGCAAGGCGCGCGTCGGGACTCTCAGGCGCAAGCTTCACGGCAAGTTCCAGTTCCTTGATCGCGGGAGCCACTTCATCCAGGGCCAGCAGCAGGCGTCCGTTCGCAATCCGGGCGGCAAAGTACTCCGGCGCCAGCGCCACCGCCTCCGCCGCGTACTTCCGGCCCTGAGCGTAATCCCCGTTCCGCAGACACTCCAGGGCGATCTGCAAGCGGGAATCGATATCTCCCGGCGAAAGCTCGATCTCGCGGCGGAACTCGGCGAGTGCGTCTTCCGGGCGGATCTTCACGAGAAACACGCCATAGGCATAGTGGACGCCGGGTTCTCTGGGGTACTCTGTCACCAGTTTTCGGAATTCCTCTCCCGCGACGGGCCAGTCCTGCAACCCGAACAGCATCCGGGCGCGTCCGGCCTGCTCCACAACGCCTGACTGCGCGGCCGGGATCTCCTCCGGCAGCCAGGGCCGTTGCAGCGCCGCGATCCCGAACGCGTTCACCAGCTCTCGGTCCGACAGGAATTCACGCGGTGGAACGCCCTGGTGCGCCGCCGCGGTCTCGTTAAGCAGCAGCGTCAGGCGCAGCAGGGCTATTTCCCAGCGGCCGAACTTCGAGTTCAGGATGCCCGAATGGTAGAGAACCAGGCGGTTGAATTCCGGATTTGTCCCGATGCCGCGCCTGATGCCGCGCTCGAGCGCGGACAATGCCTCCGGATATCGCTTCGCGGCGAACTCGCACAGCCCGAGCATGCCGAAACCGGGTCCGGGTTGTGTGCGCTCCACCTCGACGAAATGTCTGAAAGCGGCGCCGGCCTCCGGGAAACGCCGGGCATCGTACAGAAGCGTGCCCAGGCGCCACCAGCCTTCGGACCAGCCGGGGCGGAGCTTGGTCGCCTGCCGGTAGAGCGACACGGCTTCGTCCACGCGGTCGGATTCCAGCGCCCGGCGCGCTTTCGCGGCGACTTCGTCGAAAGACTGCGCGCCGGCGCTCGCGCTCGCCATCAGCCACGCGCACGCCGCGGCGGTCGACAACCGGGACATGCTTTACATCGTAAACCGGAGCGGCTATTCCGGGGGCGCAACCCCTCGCGCTCCGGCCGGCAAAGTGTCGACTTGCCAGCGGCGTGTGAGGCTTCTGGAGGTTCCCGACGCGCTCGTGCCCGAAATGCCGTGCCGGGCGTTTCACGGCCCGTTTGCGAGAGAATATCCAGATGCGCAACTCGCGAATCCCAGCCACACTTTCCGGGCTCGCGGCGCCGGCAGCCGCCGCCGCGGTACTGGCCCTTATACTGGCGGCCTTTGGCGCATCCGCCCAATCCCCCGCCCCCGTTCCTCCTTACCGGAATCCCGCTCTCAGCGTTGAAGAGCGAGTTGCCGACCTGCTCGGCCGCATGACACTCGAAGAGAAGGTCGGCCAGCTTATGTTGTGGGACGCCCGCGGCGAGGACCTCTCGTTTATTAACACCCGTCACGCGGGCTCGCTGCTGCACATTCTCGGCGCGAAGATCGGCCGCGCGATGGATCTCGCCGCCAGGGAGCGCCTGGCCATCCCGCTGCTCATCGGCGAGGACGGCATCCACGGGCACTCGTTCTGGAAAGGCGCCACGATCTTCCCCACTCAACTCGGCCTGGCTGGAAGCTGGAACCCCGAACTGATCGAACGGGTAGGCCGCGTGACCGCCGAGGAGATGGCGCCCACGGGCATTCACTGGACCTTCTCGCCGGTGCTTTGCCTCACGCGCGATTTGCGATGGGGACGCACCGGTGAGACGTTCGGAGAGGATCCGTACCTCATCGGCGAGTTCGGCGCCGCGCTCATCCGGGGCTATCAGGGCAAAGGGCTTAACGATCCCACCGCCGTGCTCGCCACCGCCAAGCACTACGCCGGCTACTCGGAGACACAAGGCGGGCGCGACGCTTCGGAGGCCGACATCTCCCGGCGCAAGCTGCGCAGTTACTTCCTGCCGCCGTTCGAGCGCGCCGCCCGCGCGGGCGCAATGACCTTCATGACCGGTTACCAATCCATGGACGGCGTTCCTTCCACTATCAATCACTGGCTGCTTACGGACGTACTCAAAGGCGAGTGGGGTTTCCGTGGCGTGCTGGTCACCGATTGGGACAATGTCGGCCGGCTGGTCTACGAGCAGAAGGTTGCCGCCACCTATGTCGACGCGGCGGTCATGGCGCTGCGCGCCGGAAACGACATAATAATGACCACGCCGCAGTTCTACGAGGCTGCCATCGAGGCGGTTCGCACCGGCCGCCTGTCGGAAGCCGAGATCGACGCGCCCGTCCGGCGCCTGCTCGCGCTCAAGTTCCGCATGGGCCTGTTCGAGAATCCGCGCCGGCCCGACCTCAAGCGCGCCGCCTTCGAAACCGCGCGGGAGGACCATCGCGCGGTCAACCTGGAGGCAGCTCGCGAGAGCCTCATCCTGCTGCAAAACAACGGCGTTTTGCCGCTGGATACGGCGCGGGTGAAATCCATCGCGGTCGTCGGTCCCAACGCCGACGATGCCGTCCAGCAATTGGGAGACTGGACCCTTGGCTCCTCGCAGCACCCGCCGGAAGCCGGCCGGCAGCCGCGCGAGAAGACGACTACGGTGCTCGATGGAATCCGCGAGTTGGCCCCTGCCGGCGTCGCGATCCGCTATGAGCGCGGCTGCTCCATCATCGATGACGATCTTTCCGGCATACCAGCGGCCGTTTCCGCGGCGAAGGAGTCGGATGTCATCGTCGCCGTCGTCGGGGATCACCTGAAGTTCATCGGCGAGACGAACAGCACCGCCACGCTCGAGCTGCAAGGCGGGCAGGTCGCGTTGCTTGACGCGCTTGAGAAGACAGGCAGGCCAATGATCGTCGTGCTGGTGAACAGTAAGCCGCTGGTGCTGCCGGCTTCGGCGAAGCGTGCAGCGGCCATTCTGGAAGGCTTTAACCCCGGCATGGAGGGCGGGCGCGCGCTTGCCGAGGCGCTGTTCGGCAAGCTGAATCCGTCGGGTAAGCTCACTATTTCCATTCCGGTCCACGTCGGCCAGCAGCCGGTGTTCTACAGCCAGGTGCGCGGGCAGCACGGCGACCGCTACGCGGATATGACTCAGGAGCCGCTGTTCCCGTTCGGCCACGGTCTCAGCTACACGCAGTATCGCTACTCGAACTTGAAGCTCGCCTCGCCCACGCTCTCGCGCGGGCAGGCCGCGACGGTCTCCGTCGATGTCGAGAACATCGGCAAGCGCGAGGGCGATGAGATCGTGCAGGTCTACGTCACGGATGTCGTGACCTCGGTTACATGGGTCAACAAGGCGCTCAAAGGCTTCGCGCGCGTTCACCTCGCTCCCGGAGAGAAGAAAACCGTGCAGGTTACGCTGCCCTGGGAATCGTTCCAGATTGTCGACGCCGAGGGGCGCAGCGTAGTCGAACCCGGCGAGTTCGAGATACGCGTCGGGCCGTCCTCGCGCGACCGCGATTTGTTGAAAGCGACGATGCGGGTTCTCTGAGCCCGCATCGTCCGGTAGCAAGGAAGGCGCCCCAACAACTTGCGCGGATCCTGCTAGAATCTCGCCCATGCAGGCAGCCGCTTCAGCTTCCAGCGCTCCCGCACCGGCGCCGCCCAAGCCCGCCGCGGGGCCGCGCTACCTGGCCCTCGACGCCTATCGGGGGTTCATCATGCTGGTGCTCGCCTCCGAGGGCTTCGGTCTTGCCGGGCTTGCCGCGCGCAACCCGGCGTTTGCCGGCATCGCGGCCCAGTTCGAACACAAGCCGTGGGAATGGATCGCCTTCTGGGACCTCATCCAGCCCGCGTTCATGTTCATGGTGGGAGTCGCCATGCCGTTTGCCTTCGCCCGGCGCATCGAGCAGGGCTTCACCCAGCGCCGCCTCTTTCAGCACGTGGCCGCGCGGAGCTTCCGCCTGATTTTGATGAGCCAGATTCTGATGTCCATCGCCGCGAACAGGCTGCACTTCCAGTTAATCAACGTGCTCGCGCAGATCGGCATCACTTACTTCCTGGCCTACCTTGTCATGCAGCTCAGGTTCAGCCGCCAGGCAATCATCGCGGCGTTGCTGCTGATCGGGCATTGGGCCTTGTTTGTTGCTTTTCCGGGTACGGAAGGGCCGTTCATGTCCAAGACGACTAACATCGGGGCGGTTATCGATACTTATGTCTTCGGGCACATGAATCCGGATTACTGGACCAATATCAACTTTGTAACAAGCACAGCCACAACTCTATTTGGAGTGTGGACCGGCCGGCTGCTGCAAAGCTCACGTACCCACGTGCAGAAAATGCGGATACTCGGCGCGTGCGCGGCGGCATCGCTGGCGGCGGGCTTCGCCATCCACCCGTGGAATCCAATTATCAAGCGTATTTGCACCACCTCGTTCACCTTGTACAGCACGGGCTGGATCCTGCTGATGCTCCTCGCGTTTTACTGGATTGTCGAGGTGAAGGGATACCGCCGCTGGGTGTTCCCGCTGGTCGTGGTGGGTGCGAACTCGATTTTCATCTACTCCATAGCCACCGTCCTCCACGGCTGGCTCGACCGCGCCGTCGGCGTTTTCACGTTCCGCTTCGAGTGGCTCGGCCAGTTCGCGCCGGTTGCCCAGTCTTGCACGGTTCTGGGAGTGATGTGGTATCTGTGCTACTGGCTGTACCAGCGCAGGATTTACCTGAAGCTGTAACATCCCGGCGGAGGGGTTGAGGTGCCCGAGTTGGAGGGTGTGCTGTTCAACCCGGGACTCAATCGTGCCGGCGCACCGGACGCACCCCCGCTCCGTCTCATTCCGGCGCTGGAATGAGCGAAACTGTAGTTATGGGGCTGGTTCAGATTGGCGGTCCCCGGCCGCGCGCGTACGAAGACCCTGTCTGCCACATGCAGGTCACGCCTGAGGGCGCCGCAGGCACGTACGAGTACAAAGGACAGACTTACTATTTCTGCTCACTCGCCTGCCTGCGCAGGTTCCAGCAGGATCCCGAAAAGTACATAGCTCCTCCCGCGCCCGAACAGGTCGAGGCGGGAGCCACCTGCGAAGGCCCCGTCTGCGGCCTATGGGGGAAGCACGCCCAGGCCTTTGAAGATCCCGTCTGCCACATGGGGGTGAAGCCGGACGAGGCGGCCGCAACTTACAAGTACAAGGGACAGACTTACTATTTCTGCTCGCTGTCTTGTCATCGCAAGTTTCGCGACAATCCTGAGAAGTACGCAGGCGCGGCAGCGGCAGCCCCTCCCGCGCCGGTCAAGGAGGGCGCCGTCTACACCTGCCCCATGCACCCGGAGGTGCGGCAGGTGGGGCCGGGATCCTGCCCCATTTGCGGAATGGCCCTGGAGCCGGCGGAGTTCACCGGAGCCGGAGAAGAGGCCAATCCCGAACTCGTGGACATGAGCCGCCGCTTCTGGATTTCGGCAGCGCTCACGCTTCCTGTACTTATTTCAGCGATGGTTGGCGAGGCGGTCTCCGCGCCCGCCGCGCCCTGGGTGGTCTGGATTCAGTTCGCGTTGGCCACTCCGGTGGTCATCTGGGGCGGCAAGCCCTTTTTTGAGCGCGCCTGGCGTTCCATCGTGAACCGCAGCCCGAACATGTTCACGCTGATCGGCATCGGCACGGGCACGGCGTACCTCTACAGCCTGATTGCCACGCTGTTCCCCGGCGTCTTTCCGGCTTCGTTCCGCATGGAGGGCCGGCCCGCCGTGTACTTCGAAGCCGCTGCGGTGATCACCACCCTGGTTCTGCTCGGGCAGGTGCTGGAACTGCGCGCCCGCGGGCAGACGTCCAGCGCGATACGCGCGTTGCTGGGCCTTGCGCCGCCCGTAGCCCGCATCGTTCGCGAAGACGGCAGAGAAGAGGACGTGCCGCTCGAGCAGGTTAAACCCGGCGATACCCTCCGCGTCAGGCCCGGCGAGAAGGTTCCCGTGGACGGCACGGTTCTGTCCGGCGGATCGTCTGTTGACGAGTCGATGATTACCGGCGAGCCGATTCCCGTTGCGAAGGGAACGGGCGACAGCGTAATGGGCGGCGCCGTTAACGGAACCGGTTCGTTCCTTATGCGGGCCGAGCGCGTAGGCTCGGAGACGCTGCTCGCCCGGATCGTGCGCATGGTCAGCGAAGCCCAGCGCAGCCGGGCGCCCATCCAGCGCGTGGCGGATAAGGTTGCGGGTTATTTCGTTCCCGCCGTTGTGGCGGCAGCTATTATCACCAGCATCATCTGGGGAGTGTGGGGGCCCGAACCGCGCCTGGCGTATGCGCTCGTGAACGCAGTCGCCGTGCTGATCATAGCCTGCCCGTGCGCTCTTGGACTCGCGACTCCCATGGCTGTCATGGTCGGCACCGGACGCGGCGCAACCGCGGGCGTGCTGGTGAAAAACGCCGAAGCGATCGAGCTGATGGAGAAGGTCGACACCATCGTCGTCGACAAGACAGGCACGCTGACAGAAGGCAAGCCTCGCCTTGTCGCTGTCGAAGGCGGCGACGATCTGCTTCGTCTCGCCGCAAGCATCGAACGCGGAAGCGCACACCCGCTTGCGGACGCCGTGGTGCGCGGCGCAATCGAGCGCGGTCTCAATCCCGCGGATGTCACGGATTTCCAGAGCATCACCGGAAAGGGTGTCAGCGGCGTTGTAGACGGGCGCCGCGTGATACTCGGCAACCGCGCGATACTCGAGAATGCCGGCGTGGATGCCTCGGCTCTCGCAGACCGCGCCGAACAGATGCGCCGCGAAGGCCAGACGGTGATGTTCGTCGCAGTGGACGGACGCGCGGCCGGGCTGCTCGGCGTCGCCGACCCAATAAGGCAATCGACGCCCGAAGCCATTCGCATGCTGCACGAAGCCGGCGTCCGCATCGTGATGCTCACGGGCGACAGCCGCACCACCGCGGAAGCGGTTGCGCGCAAGCTCGGCATAGATGAAGTCCACGCCGAGGTGCTGCCGGATCACAAGATCGCCGTCGTTAAGGAACTCCAGTCGCAGGGCCGCATCGTTGCGATGGCGGGCGACGGGGTGAACGACGCTCCCGCGCTGGCGCAAGCTCAGGTCGGAATCGCGATGGGCACCGGGACTGATGTCGCCATCCAGAGCGCCTCGATGACGCTGGTTCGGGGCGACCTGCGCGGTATCGCGCGCGCGCGCCGGCTCAGCCGCGCCACGATGAAGAACATCCGTCAGAACCTCTTCTTCGCATTCGTTTACAACACGCTGGGCGTGCCCATCGCGGGCGGCATCCTGTTTCCGTTCTTCGGCCTGCTGTTGAGCCCGATGATCGCCGCCGCAGCCATGACATTCAGCAGTGTCAGCGTTATCTCGAATGCGCTCCGGCTCCGCCGCGTGCAGTTATAGTCTGCTAGTGGTCCCGCCCCGGCAGCAGTATGCCGCCGTTCTTGTTCTGCTGTTGTCTGCGGCTCGGCAGCGGAGTCCGCTCCGCCGCCGGCGGCGGTGTTGGCGCCGTGTTCGAGAAATCAACTTCGGACTCGCTGAAGGTCAGCTTGCGGTCCAGCACCATCTCCATGGTGGATCCCCGCTGAAGCACAACGTCCGGACCGCGCGTCAGTAGCACTCCGAGCACGCCCGCTGCCGCGCCCGCAGCCGCGCCGATGCCGGCGCCCATACCGTAGTGGCCACCCGAAGCCGGGCCCGTCATCACACCGACGCCCGCTCCGGCTGATGCCGCCTCGCCTATCTTCCTCGCGTCGTCCCCTTTCGTGCCCGGGCTGCGTATTTTGCCCTCGTCCTTGTCCAGAGCCTCGGACGAGTCGCCGTTCACCGACCCGACGCGCGCGCGGAAATCTCGCGTCACTCCATTCGGCAGCGTCAGCGCATCGAAACGGAGGTACAACTCGCCGCGCCCTTTGATGCGGCCGGGGCGCTTCACCTCAGTGATAGTGCCCTGAACATAACTGCCCGGCGGTATTACTACGCGGTTTCCAACGGTTATCGGGAAGGCCGTTTCGAGATAGACCCGGTCTCCCTCCGCCGAACCTTTCGTGCTGATGGTGTTAATGAGAGAAAGCGGTATGCGCGTGCCGGGTTCGAGCACGTAGATGGCGGGTTTCGCGGGCTGGGCTTGTTTGGGAGCATTGGCCTGCTTCGCCGGGTCAGTCTGTCTCCAACCACCGGCGGCGGGAGCCGCCTGGGACGCCGGGCGAGCTTTCGCATCCGCACCCGGAGGATCAGATGCGTCTTGCTGCGCAAGGGCGGCAGCGGCGCAGGCGCAGACGATTACCACAGCGGCAACACGCATACTGCTCCTCCTCCCCAATAGTCTATTTAACGCGATCCCGGCGGCCCGCGTTGCGCGGCGCACGGGCATTTCAAATGGTTTACAGCCGGACCAGTTCCTTGGATGTGGGCGTCAGCACCTCGCAACCCGTTGTGGTTACGAGCACTGTATCCTCTATCCGGACTCCACCGTAGCCGGGCACATACGCCCCAGGCTCGATGGTGATGGCCATACCGGGTTCGAGCGGCGTCTTTTCGCCCCTGCCGAGCCGCGGCGGTTCGTGAATCTCGAGCCCCAGGCCATGTCCGGTGGAGTGTATGAAAGCCTTTTCGTAGCCGTAACGGCGCAAAACGCGCCTCGCAGCGGCATCAACTCGAGCTGTTGGTATGCCCGGCCGGACGGCATCTATTGCAGCCAGTTGAGCTTCCAGCACCGCGCGGTACAGGCTGCGGGCTTTGGGCGGCGGCACGCCCGTGAACAGCGTGCGCGTCATGTCGCTTGCGTAACCGTCTTGAAAGGCGCCCATGTCTATCAGCAAAAAGCAGTTAGGCCCAATTGGCGCCTCGCGCGGGCCGGCGTGAGGCAGCGCGCTGTGAGCCCCGGAGGCGACGATGGTCTCAAAAGAGGGTTTTTCGGCTCCCAGCAGCCGCATCTGGTACTCGATTGAGGCGGCCAGCGCCTGCTCTGTCATTCCCGTGCGAAACGAATCCAGCGCGCGCTCCAGTGCTGCCGAATTGGTCTGAACGCTGCGGCGAATCGCCTCGATCTCCGCCGCCGATTTCACCATCCGCAAAGCCTCCACGATGCCCTGCGCGGGGTAGAGGGCAGCGCCGAGGGGCAAATTCTCATTGAGCAGGCTCCAGGCGCTCCAGGTGACGCGCGACGGCTCGAAACCCAGCCGGCGCAGCTTGCGCCGGGCGGCCGTCTTCAGCAGCGCCGGTTGCAGAGCGCCGCGAACCACGCGAACGCGGGTATCGGTCTGTTGCGAAGCTTGGGTACCGTAGCGCGGGTCGGTGAATAGCATCGATACCCCCGGAGAAACCAGCAGCAGACCGTTGGACCCCGTAAATCCGGTGAGATAGCGTATGTTGACGCCGGCGGAGACGATCATCGCATCGAGCTTGCGTGCTGCAAGCTCCTCGCTGAGGCGCGCGCGCCGTGCTGCGAATTCAGTTACTTGTCTTTGTTTTCCGGGCATAGCCCATGACCCCGCCCCGCGATTGAATTGGCCCGCTCGCCTTCCTGTAATCGGCTGGGTTGAACCGCGCACCGGTTCCATTGGCGGCGCCGGCCACAAAATAGGCCTATTACTCCCATTTATTCCAGTACGCGCGCGCTACGGCTTCAGCAAAAGCTTACCAGCGGTCTTTCGACCTTCCAGGTCGCGGTGTGCCTGGGCGGCTTCGGTGAGCGGGTAGGTGCGGTCGATACGCACCTTCAGCTTTTCGGAGGCCACCCACCCCAGCACATCGTCCGCGCGCCACAGCAACTCAAGCCGCGTCGCGGTGTAGTGCGCCAGCGTGGGCCGGGTCAGGAAGAGAGACCCCATCTGGTTCAACAGCAGCGGATCGATCGGATGCACCGCTCCGCTCGACTGGCCGTAGCTCACCATCATGCCACGGGGCCGCAAGCAAACCAGGCCTTTCATAAACGTCGCCTGGCCTACCGAATCGTATACAACATCGACGCCGCGGTTATCCGTCAGCCGCTTTACTTCGGGCTCGAAATCCTGGCGCGAGTACAGGATAACGGCATCGGCGCCGGCTTCGATCGCGAGGTTCGCCTTCGCTTGAGTGGATACGGTTCCGATCACCCGCGCGCCGCGCATCTTGGCCATCTGCACCAGCAGCAGGCCTACGCCGCCCGCGGCGGCATGAACCAGCGCCGTCTCACCCTCTTTGAGGGGATAAGTCGAATGCGTCAGATAGTGCGCCGTCATGCCCTGCAACATGACGGCGGCAGCGAGGTCGAAATCGATGTTGGGAGGCAGCCGGACCAGTGATGCCGCGGGAACCAGCGCGTACTCCGCATACGAACCGCTTGCGACGGCCCAGGCGACGGGATCGCCGGGGGAAACCTCCAAGACTTCAGTCCCTACCGCCTCAACTGTTCCGGCCCCCTCCATTCCTATAGGGATCGGCGGTGTGACTTTATATAGACCCGTCCTGTGATAAACGTCGATGAAATTCACACCCGCTGCGACTACCTTCACCAGTACCTGATCAGGCCCTGGAATCGGTACTGCGATATCCTCGCAGAGCAGCGCGTCCGGTCCGCCCGGGGTGTGTACTCGGATGGCTTTCATTGATATTACAGTCTAACCCGGTGATGGTGGATTTTTAACGAGAAAAACACAGAATTACCAGTACGTTCAGGACTACAGCCCGGACGGCCGGAGATAGCCGCGAGCAATGAGCTTTCTGGCGAGGGAAAGGCACCCCGGGACAACCCGTTCGAGGGATGCTTCGGCCGCCGCCGCAACCCGGGCGCACACATCCGCGAAGGTCCGGCTTCCGTCGCAGGCGGCGAGCAGAGTGGAGGCGTTGGAGTCCACCTGGCCCTTCCAGCAGAGCCCCCGAATCACGTGCAGGCGCGCTTCGGTAATGCGCCATGCGCCGCCGGCGGCCTCAAGATCGTATTGCAGGCGCAGGTGAGGGTGCGGCGAGAGGCGCTCAGCCAGAAGACCGGCATCCGTGACACTGTTGGCGTAGTCGCAGAGTTCAAAACCAAGGGCTATTTCAGCGCCGAAGCCGCCGGACCATTCGGGCGCATCCTCGATGCGGCAGTAGTTTTGGCCGCTGCGCCGGCGAAGAGCGACGAGAACGTTGGTTATGCTTTCAACGCGGGCTTTCTCGAGACTATCGAGCCACTTGTGGAACAGGGCGGAACCGCCGCCCCTGGATCCGGGCTCGGTCTCGCGAACCCAGTCGCGGGCGTACTGGGCCGGCGCCTGCGTCCCGGTAGCCAGGATCCAAGCGTCGCAGCCTGTTCCGTCCACCCACCCGGCGATGCGGTCGCGCCAGCCGAGGCCGGCATATGAAATGCAGTCGCAGAGCAACTGGGCAAAGCCGCCCTCATTCAGGAACCGTGGCGCTTGCGTTATGAGCTGCCGTACGAAAGTGTCGCCAGCCATGCCGCTGTCGCGGTACAACACCCGGCGGTCCGGCGACACGGCGAACGGCGGATTGGCGACGATCAGGTCGAAGCATTCACGCCCAACCGGTTCGAAGCCGCTGCCCGCGGCAGTCGAGACGTTTGCGATGCCGTTGAGCGCGGCGTTGAATTGCGTGAACGCGATCGAGCGCCCGCTCAGGTCAGTTGCCAGAACGCGGCCGGAGTGGCGCGCTGCGAGCAGGCCCAAGACCCCGCACCCGGCGCCGAGGTCCAGAGTGGATCGCGAATGCCGCGGCACGGTCGAATCGGCCAGAACCACGGTGCTGCTCGTTATGCCCATTACCTGCTCCGGCCCGGCATAGCTCTGGCTATCGCAGGCCAAAAAGAGGCCGCGGAAAGCCTGCACGCGCACCCGGCCGCATAGCGCGCCATTGACGGGCTCTGCAAGGCGGGCCTCACAAACAGCCTCGAGGAACTCACGCGACAGCGCCGCGACCGCGGCCTTCTCAGGGACCGGAATCCCGAGGAGAAACAGGTGAATCAGCGTGTTGAGCGGAGTCGGATCCCGCGTGAGCCGAATGAGATAGGTGTGCTCCGGCGTCCCGATGCCAGGTATGGCCTCCGGGCCGAGCGTACGGACGAGGTTCTCCGGCGTATAGCCGGCTTCTTCAAAGCCGCGCCTGATGACATCTAGTCCGCCCGTTATCGCGGGCGGAGGAACGTGAGTGCTCCGCCGGGCGCGGCGCCGGCGGCGGATCGAAGCAGAGGAAGCCAAATGCTACTGCTTCTCCGCCTTGAGCGTTCCGCCCTCGCCCATGGTCCCCTTCCAGGTCCCCTCGGCGGTATTGCCGTTGACCTTGAGCGTTACCGAGTACGTACCGCCCTCAATGCTCAGGTTGCCGGTAAGAATGTCGTCTTCGACCTTGAGGTTTTCGAGGGCGTACTCGCCCATGTCACCCACCACCGTGATTGCGAGCTTGCCATCGGTTTCCGTGACGGTCATTTTCCAGACCATCTCCTGTCCCTCTTCGGGACCCGTGGAGACGAGCTTCCAGGTGCCGACCAGCGGGCTTTCGGCGGCGAACAGGATGCCGCAAAGAGCCAGAATGGAGCAAACAAGCAGCAGTGTGCGCATGTTGAGAGTCTACCCCGGAGCGAGGGCGGATCGCTGGCGGTTGAGAAGCGGCAGGCGTTCAACGCGGTGTCTTGCAGCCACGGGTGGAGGAGCCCGCCCCACGAGACGGCTCAGCGCAGGGCGGGTTTCAGCGGCGATGCGTCAGTGTTGCGATGCCGAGAGCGCCTGGTCGAGGTCCCAAAGGATATCCTCTGTGTCCTCGAGGCCTATGGAGAGGCGGATAAGGTCCGCCGTGACGCCGGCCGCTTCCTGCTGTTCGCGCGTGAGTTGCTGGTGCGTGGTCGACGCCGGGTGAATCACAAGGCTGCGCGCGTCGCCGATATTCGCCAGGTGCGAGAACAGCTTGACGTTATCCACGAACTTGCGCCCGGCATCGTATCCGCCCTTGATGCCGAAAGAGAAGATGGCGCCGGCGCCTTTTGGCAGGTACTTCCGGGCAAGTTCGCGGTAGGGACTTGAAGCCAGTTCGGGGTACTTCACCCAGGCGACGCTCGGGTGCTTCTCGAGGAATCCGGCCGCGGCGCGCGCATTGGCGACGTGGCGGTCCATGCGCAGGCCGAGCGTCTCGACTCCTTGCAGGAACAGGAACGCATTGAACGGGCTCAGGCACGGGCCCATGTCGCGCAGGCATTCGACGCGCGCGCGAACGATAAACGCGAGATTACCGAACTTTTCGGCGAAGCGCATACCGTGGTAGGCCGGAGAAGGCTCGGTCAAGCCGGGGAAAGCGCCCCTGGTCCAGTCGAAGCGGCCCGAATCCACGATGATCCCGCCGATGGACGTGCCGTGGCCCCCGATGAACTTCGTGAGCGAGTGGAGGACGATATCCGCCCCGAACTCGATGGGCCGGCACAAATACGGCGAGGCAAATGTGTTATCGATGACGAGCGGGATGTTGTGCTCGTGCGCGATGGCCGCCACACGCTCGATATCGAGTACGTTGCCGCGCGGGTTCGAAACCGTCTCTCCGTACAGCAGCTTCGTGCGTGGAGTGATGGCTCTACGGAAGTTCTCCGGATCGTCCGGGTCCACAAAAGTGACTTCTATACCGAGCCGGCGCAGGCTCACGTCAAACTGCGTGTACGTGCCGCCGTAAAGCGTGCTCGCCGAGACCAGTTCATCACCGGCCTGCGCGAGACTCGATACGGCGATGAACTGCGCAGCTTGCCCGCTGGAAACAGCCAGCGCGGCCGCCCCGCCTTCGAGAGACGCCACGCGGCGCTCTAGAACGTCCGTCGTGGGATTCATTATTCGGGTGTAGATGTTCCCGGGCCGGTCCAGCGCAAACAGAGAAGCGGCGTGCCCGGCGCTTTCGAATACAAATGACGTGGTCTGATAGATGGGCACCGCGCGTGCGCCGGTGGCCGGATCGGGCGTGTACCCTTCGTGCAGCGCCCGCGTGTTGAAACCAAAGGTGCGTTCAGGGTTGTCTGGCATTTGACCAAATCCGATAGAGATTAGGAGGATTGTACCGCGAGCCGATCCCGCCGGGCAAATCAGCGTTTGTAACCGATTTTGCGCAGCAGACCGTGCCTCCACTCTCTGTCCGAGGGGCTTTCGACGCCTTTGGGGCGTTCGCCGTCGATGACGCCGATGACGCCGCGCCCGAGTTCGGTTTCGGCCACGACAACCTCGACGGGATTCGCGGTGGCGCAGAAGATGGTGCAGACCTCCGGCACCTCCTTGATTCTATTGAGGATATTGATTGGATAGCCGTCGCGCAGGGCGATGGTGAAGGTATGGCCGGCGGCGACTGCCTGGGCATTTCGCACCGCGACAGCCTCGAGTGCGCCGTCGTTGCCGTCGACGCGTATAAGGCAGGCGCCGGAGGCTTCATTGAATGCGATGCCGAACTTCATCTGCGGCGCGGTGGTCACGATGGCTTCGTAGAGATCCTCTACGGACTTGATGAAGTGTGTCTGCCCGAGGATGATGTTGCCGTTCTCGGGGATTTCGAGCCGGACGGTTGTGAGTTCCATGGGAGTTGTAGCTAATGTAGCAACTGGAGAGGGGAGGCGTGCGTTTCCGCGGAGAGGAGCCGGTCCGGCCGGCTCATTGCGGCGGGCGCGGGGCGGCACGATACGGGCAGGCTGGTTGTGCGTGGATCCGGGCGCAATCCCGTCCATTAGAGGTCACTTCGGACTCGCGGAAAGCGGTGCGCCAAGGGTGAGAGGACACGATTCTTGTTAAAGGCTTGCGTCGCCTTCAAACCGTGTCGGCAGCCAGCGGTTCGGGTCACCCAGCGCGCCGGCGAGGCGGGGGTTGATGGCTTTGTACAGATAAACCCAGGAAGCGATGGAGCGGTGGTAAGGCGCAGTACGGTTGAGGTAATTCGCTCCTTCCAGCCAGCATCCTGCGTTATCGAGCAGTGCGATGCCGTGCGCGCGGCAGAAACGCAGCGCGCAGGCGAGGATGGCGCGGCAGAGAGGCGGATCCGGCTCAAGGAGCTGCAAATCGGGAATATCGGCAACCGGCATGCCGGCGTAGTGTGATGCGCGCACGCGGACAACGGCGTAGCCGGCGAGTTTACCGCTCTGCGAGGCGGTCAGGACGCGCACACGGCCGTCGGCGAGTCCGAAGCGAAAGTGCCATTGGAGAGTTTCGCGGCTGCGGTCGAACCACAGGATGCCGGGGCGCCGGGCACGCAACTCGGGGAAAAAGCCTTCGAAGGAGACGTCGAACTCGTTTTGCCAGCGCAGTTGCCAGCCATGGCCGGGGACGACGCGCGAGTGCTCCTGCGACGGGGGGGCGAACTGCGATTCAGCCGCGGTGGTTCTCAACAGTGCGCACGCGGCGGCGAGGCCAAGCCGGCGCGCCAGCGCCCGATAACCTGTGATCCACACTCCGGCGCGATCCCATCGTCCCGCCGGCACCCGGGACCAGCCGAGCCGCTCAAACATAGACATTGTTGCAGCGCTCGGCGTGGTCGTTACCAGAAGATCGATGCCCGGCTGCCGCATCTGTTCGAACAAGAGCGAGAGCGAGTGGGCGCGATATCTGATATCGACGGACCACCCGTGCCCGGCTGCGCACACGAAGGACTGGCCGTCGAGATGGCATATAGACGGCAGATTGCCTATGGAGCCGACGATCCCGGCGCCGGGGACCTCGAGCACCCAGCCGATAGGCCAGTCCCGCAGATTCTTAAAAGCCGGATTCCCGAGCCACAAGTGTTCCCATTCAGCGCGCGGCTTCGGCTCGAGGCCATTGGCCTTCTGCACGGCGGCGATGCCGCCGTAATCCTCAAAGCGAGCCGTCCGAAGCAATGGCGTGCCGCGGCTCGGTGTGGTGCGGGCGGGGGCGGTCATTTTCCGGAAACGGCCAGTGCCGACTCACGGCGGCCGTGCGCGTTCGAGGACTGTCCCGGCGCCGTATCCGACTCGAGGCGTCTGATGAACGAAGCGGCGATGAGTTCGCGGTCGTAGTGTTCCACCGCGGCGGCCCGGCCGCGAGCGCCGCAGCGCGCGCGCAGCACGGCGTCGCCGGCCAGGCTGCGAACCGCTGCCGCGATAGCGGCGGAATCGCCGGGTGTGACGACGATTCCAGCGCCGGCGGATTGGACGATTGATGCAGCCTCTCCGCCGGCGGCCAGGACAACGGGGGTGGCCGATGCCATCGCCTCATAGATTTTCGAAGGCACGGCGCCCGGCAAATCGTTCTTGAGCGGGATGAGCGCGATATCCGCTGAGGCAAGGACCGATGGCGCATCGCGGGGCGGAACGGGCTCCAGGAAGGTGACGTTATCGAGCTTCAGGAGACGGCTGCGCTCGATAAGCGCGGGCTTGGCGGGGCCGTCGCCTACGAGCACAAACCGCACGGGGACTGTGTTTCCCAGCAGCGCGGCTGCTTCCAGGATCTGCTCAAGCCCCTGCGCGATGCCGTGCAGCCCGGCGTACACGGCGACGATTTGGGCGCCGGCGGCCATGCGTTCGCGAAGCGAGCAGTCTCGCGCGCCGGGTGCGAACTCGCGGGTGTCGACGCCGTTCGACAGATGATATGTCTCGACGCCGGGAAAGCGGCTGCGGATGTTGCCGATTATGCCGGCGCTCTGGCCGGTGATGAGGTAGGCCCTTCGACAGCAGAAGCGTTCGAGGGCGCAGGCGGCTTGAAGCGCGCGCCCGTTTCCGATGATGCCGAGGCGAACGGCGCTTTCGGGCCAGAGATCGGACACGTTGAAGATCCAGCGGGCGCGGCGGGCGCGAGAGAGCGCACAACCGGCGAGACCGAGGAAGAGCGGCGGGCTTTCGGTCATAAGGTAGTCGAGTCGCGGCAGAAAGGCTGCGCCGGTAAGCAAGGAAGACGCTGCGAACGAGAAATAGTTCAGCATCCTAGGGAGCATGGCCGCGCTTTGCGAGGGATAAATGCAGGAACGGATGACGCGGACACCGTCGAGCGTTTCGCGGCGCCAGAGGCCTCCGTAGCCAGGGTAAATGCGGCCGCGCGGATAGCTCGGCATGGCGGTCAAGACGGTTACGTTGTGCCCGCGTGCGGCGAAGCTGCGGGCGAGATGGGAGAGGCGGCGCTGGGGGGCGCCGATTTCCGGAGGATAGTATTGCGTGAGGATACCGAAGTTCATAGTTGTCCTAAGGCGGGGCTGCGCCCGCGCGCGCTCATCAGAGTCCCTGTTCGCGCTCGTTACGATGGTTCGGGGTCCGCGCGGCGGTTCATCTCGAGCGCGCAACTGGGACTAGCGCGAGGGATCCGGTGGGGATCCCGCTCCACATGCCAAGCCGGCGGCTCGATCCGCGCGCAGGCCCGCCCATCAGAGCCGCCATTGGCCGCTCACTCATCCCGGGGCATCCGGAAGGACCGCGCCACGCGGAATCGCGGCGGCAGGCGGGAGAGACCGTCCCGCTTCAATCGTTGCCGCTGTAGCCGGGGGCGGAGGCGGTCAGGGCGCGCCGATCGCCATCGCCGTCTCCAGCTCCGGCCACCGCGGCGTACATATCGTACTCGGTGACCACTGAGGCCAGGTGAGCTCTTGCGAAGCGGGCGTCGCGCTCCAGTACGAGTTTCCTGAAACCCTCAATCCAGCGGGCAACCTGATACGCACTCGGCACCTGCGAGCGGAAGACGCGGATCTTGTCGTTGCTGGTGGGCAGAACGTCTTCGCCGCTGAGGCGAAGTTCTTCAAACAGCTTCTCGCCCGGGCGGGGGCCGGTAAAACGTATCTCGATATCTTCGTCCGGCTTCAGACCGGCGAGGCGGATCATATTGCGCGCGAGTTCGACGATGCTCACCGGCTCGCCCATATCGAGCACGAACACTTCGGAGCCGTTTCCGATGGTGGAGGCTTCCAGGACGAGCTGCACGGCCTCGGGAATGCTCATAAAGTAGCGGCGCATGTCGGGGTGCGTGACGGTTACGGGCCCCCCGGCAGCAATCTGCTTCTGAAATACCGGCACCACGCTGCCCGCGCTGGCGAGCACATTACCGAAGCGCACCGAAACGAACGTGGTGGCGCTAGGACCGCCGTCGAGAGGCATTGCGGAGACGATCATCTCCGCGGCGCGTTTCGTGGCGCCCATCACGCTGGTCGGGTTAACCGCTTTGTCGGTGGAAATCAGGACGAACTTGCGTACTCCGTTGCGGTACGCGGCATTGGCGACGTTGTAGGTGCCGAGGATGTTGTTCTCGATGGCTTCGAGCACGTGCATTTCCATCAGCGGCACGTGTTTGTAGGCGGCGGCATGAAAGACCACCTCGACGCCGTTCGAAGCGATCGCTTCCTGAACACGGGCGGCGCGCCGTATGTCGCCAATCTCCTGAACGACCTCGACAGAAGGGAATCGCCGGCGGACGTCCATTGAGAGCATGAACATCTCGCTCTCAGCCTGATCGAAGATGACCAGCCTGCCGGCGTTGAAGCGCGCCACCTGGCGGCAGATTTCCGAACCGATGGAGCCGCAGCCGCCGGTAACCATGACCACCTTGCCGGCGATAGAGTTCTTGATGCGTGCCTCATCGATGCTGACCGGCGCGCGCCCGAGAAGATCGTTGACGGAAACGTCCCGGAGCTGGCGGCTGAGGACGCGGCCTTCGAGGAGTTCGCCTAGGCCCGGGACCGTCTTGAAAGGAATACCGGCGGCGCGGCAGTTGGCTATGGCGGCGCGCATCTGGCGGCTGGTCGCGGACGGCATAGCGATGACGATCTCTGAAATGGGCCGGCCGGACCGGGCGGCTTTTGCGACCAGGCGGGCGGCATCCCGGCCGGCTCCGACAATAGGAATGCCCAGCGCCGAGCCGCGCTTTCGGGGATCGTCGTCAAGGAAACCGGCGGCGCGCATGCCGAGTCTCGGATTGGAGCGGATTTCACGCGCGAGCGTAAGGCCCGCGGCGCCGCATCCGTAAATGAAGACAACCTTTCCGGATTCGGAAGGTGCGCCGGGACGGAGGACCTCCCTGTAAACGCGCGCGGCAAATGCCACGCCGCCGACGGCCAGGAAGCAGATCATGCAATCCGCAACCCAAAGCGCGGGAGAGAGTGCAGATGGAGTAAACACAACGGCGGCGAGACAGGCGGCGGCGGACGCCACCAGGTTTGCCGCCGCGATGCGCAGCAGGTCCATTATGCCAGCGGATCGCCAGGAGATCCTGTGGACGCGCATAGCGCAGAAGACGATGGTTTTAGCCGGAACGACGGCGCACAGCCCGGCGGCGAGCTGGAATAGCAACGGGGAGACCGCCGCGAGCGGGTTAGTGAGCAGAACAGCCAGCGGAAAGGACACGGCTGCGGCGGCGACGAGTGTTATCAGATGCAGTAGCATTCCGGTGCGCTCGAGTATGTTCAGAAGGTGAATCAGCCGGCCGCGGCGACGCGCCCGCGCGAAGCCTCATGCGCGATCGCCAGCACAGACGCGGCAACGTGCTCCATCTCCCGCCGGGTGAGCGCCGGGTAAACAGGCAGCGACACCAGGCTGGACGCGAGTGCGGCGGCCCGGGGGCATTGCGAGCGCGCGAATCCGAGGCGCGCGCGGTAGTACGGGTGATCGAAGATTGGTATGAAATGAACGCTGGCACCGACGCCGCGAAGCCGGAGCTGCTCGATGAACTCGCCGCGAGTGATGCGGAGGCGGTCCTGGCGCAGCCGGAGGGAGTAGAGATGCCAGGCGTGGCGCGTGCGGGGCGAGGCGGGAGGCGTTTCCAGTTCAGCGAGACCCTGGAAACGCGACGTGTAGTACTCGGCAATAGCGGTGCGCGCGGCCAGGAAGCGCTCCTGCTTGCGGAGCTGCTCGATTCCAATGGCGGATTGTATGTCGCTCAGATTGTACTTAAAACCGCACTCAATGACCTCGTAGTACCAATGGCCGGATTCACCGTACCGGTTCCAGGCGTCCTTGCTGATTCCGTGAAGGCAAAGCACACGCATGCGGTCCATCAGGGCCGGATCGTGGCAGGTGACCATGCCGCCTTCGCCGGTGGTGAGGTTCTTTGTGGCATAAAAGCTGAATGCCACGGCGTCGCTGTGCAGCCCCAGGGGGGGATTGCCGGCGCCTATGGGGTGACCGGCATAGCGAGCGGCGGTCGCGTGCGCGGCATCCTCGACGACGTGAATGCCTTTTTGGCGGGCAAGGGTCCAGACAGCATCCATGTCGCAAGGAAGGCCGCCGAAGTGGACGGGGATAACGGCGCGGGTGCGCGGGGTTATGCGATCGCGGATGGAAGCCGGATCGATGTTGCCGTCCGGGCCGACGTCGGCGAGCACGGGATCGGCACCGGTGTGAAGAATGCAGTTGACCGTGGAACAGAAGGTGAGCGGGGTGGTGATGACCTCGTCGCCGGGACCGATGTCGAGTGCGGCGAGCGCAAGGTGCAGTCCCGCGGTGCAGGAGTTCACGGCCAACGCGTGCGGCGCGCGCACGTACGCCTTGAAGTCCGATTCGAACTGCTGCGTGCGGGGGCCGGAGGTGAGCCAGCCGGAGCGCAGCACCGCCGTGACGGCGTTTATTTCGGCGTCATCTATTGAGGGCCGGTGAAAAGGAATGAAGCCGCTATCGGGCACTATCAGCCTCCGGCGAAGAGTTTTCTAACGCGCTCCGGACTGAAGCCGAACGGAAAAAAGCCGTATCTGAAGGTGAGGAGAATCAGGCGGCAGTCGGTCGTAAGCCGCCGCCTGCTCATGTATTCGATACTCAGGCGCAGTTTATCGGGAAGAAGGTGTTCGCGATAGGCGCGATCGGGATCCTCGTAAAGGCCGAGGATTTCGTCCTCGTCTCGATAAACGAGGCTTGGCAGATCGGTAATTCCGGGCTTGTGTTCGAGGACGGCGCGCCAGACCGGATCCGCGGGGTTGACCAGAGAAGGCAGTTCGGGACGCGGGCCGACGAATTGCATATCGCCGCGCAGGACGTTCCAGAGCTGCGGCAGCTCATCGAGTTTGTGTTTCCTGAGGAAGGCTCCGGCGCGGGTGATTCTCGGATCGGCGCCGGCCGTGATTCGGCTGCCGGCTACATCGGTTCGCATGGAACGAAGTTTCAAGAGTGTGAAAGAGCGCCCTCCGCGTCCGATGCGCTGCTGGCGGAAGAAAATAGGGCGGCCGCTCTCGATCAGAATCCAGACACCGGCCGCAAGCAACAAGGGAGAAACGAGCACCAGCGCGATTGCGGCGGCAACACGTTCACACACCGGCCGGAGGAAACCGCAGCTCGGCCGCTGTTGCAAGCCGGTAACACCGATCATGGGCACAGGAGATTAAACGGGCGCCGAAGGTCAGTCTCTTCGCGCACGCTGGTAGCGGCGGTAGTAATCGCCGTAGCTCGGGTACTCGCTCTTGTCGATGCGCCAGTCGTTAAGGACGGTCCCGAGGATGGGAATGCCGTCCTGTAGCAGGCGGTTGCATGTGGCCCTGAGCGTTTCACGGCTGGTGCGATTGGCGCGCGCGACCACCACGACGCCGTCGGATTCCCGCCCGAGGACGCGGCTGTCCGAATAGAGGATGATCGGGGCGGTATCGATCAGTATGAAATCGAACAGTTTCCTGATGCGGTTCGTGAAAATGTGCAGATTGGGTGAGTGGAGCAGGCGCGCTATGGTGGCGGTGCCCGGTCCACTGGGGAGGACCCAAACATTAGTTATGCGTGTCGGCCGCGCGACCGTTTCGACGGAAGGCTCGCGGCCGTCGCCGGGATCCTGAAGCAGGTCGGTGAGCCCCCAATCATTGCAGACATCGAAGATGCTATGCAGCGATGGCCTTCGCAGATCGGCATCGACGAGAAGAACCCGGCGGCCGGTCTCGGCGAGAGCAATGCCAAGGTTGGCGAGCACCGTCGTCTTGCCGACGCCGGCTTCGGCGCTAGTGATCACAAGGACGCGGCCCTCGGCGCGGCCGGTTGCGAGGGGGTCCGGCGCTGCGGAGCTGAACAGAATGGAAGCCAACGTGGCGCGATACGCCTCGCTCAGCAGCGAGGTGTCATGGTCCCACGTGACCAGCGCCAGATCGCCATTTACTTTAGGGGGAAGCAGCCGCCGGCCGGATTCGAGGCCGCGGTCGTCGCGAGCTGATGGTATGACGCCGAGCTCGGGGATTTCGAGCAGGACCGCATCGCCGGGCCGCTTAAGGCGTCCGGACCGTTCCTGCACGAGAACGAGTCCCATGCCGCACGAGAGGCCGGCGATAATGCCCACCGCCAGATTCAGGGGCAGGTTGGGCTTATACGGTTTCGACGGCGGCCGGGCGGAATCTATTATGCGAACGTTGGTTGCGCGAAGGGCAGAGGCAGCGCTGGCTTCCTTAACCCTGATGAGCATCGAATCGTACAGCGCCTGGGTTGTGTCGAGTTCGTGTTTGCGCGCGTTGTACGCGGCCGCCCTGGTTGCCTGGTCCTCGGCCTCGGCGAGCTGCTTTGTGTAGTTATCCGAAAGCTGCTTTTCGAGAGCGGCTGCGGCCAGGTAGTCGGCGCGCAGCCGGCCGAGAATTTCGCTCCGCTCGCGCTTGATGGCCTCGTCGAGTTCGGCCAATTGGTTTTTGAGCCGCTGAACGCGGTAGTGCGCCGGTGTCAGGACAGCGGTGAGGTCGGCGATTTCGCGGCGGAGGCGCTCGCGCTCGGTCTGGTAATCGCGGATCGCCCCGCCCGCGGAAACGTCATGGAGCGCCTCGATGGAGCTGTCGAGCGCGGCCTCGTAGCGCGCCTGTTTGGCGGCGCGGTCGGTTTGAGCGGCGGACAGTGCCTGTTGAATCTGGCGCGTGCGTTCCTCGGCAAGCGTCGCAGGTCCCGCGGCGAACACGAGTCCCGAACTCCGCAAGTAGGCTTCCAGCTCGCGCCGGTTCTGCTCGAGTCTGGACTTGAGCGCCGATGCTTCGCGCGTCAGCCACTCGGTGGTGTTCTGCACTTGCCGGTCGCGTTCTTCACGATTGAGCGCGACGAATTCGGCGGCAATCGTGTTCGCCCCCAGCGCGGCCAGTGTCGGAGTGGGTGCATCGAAGGTGAGCTCCACTACCTGCGACTGTAGGGAAGTGCGTGTGTTGGTTGCCGCCCGGACCATCGCTATACGCGCTTCGTCGCCGGTCGGAGGCGTTCGGGGCGCGAAGAGGCGCGACAATGAAAAACCGGCGTCCCGCGGCGGGCGAAGGCCCAGCCTGTCGGCGACGCGTTTAGCGAGAGTGTCGCTTGCCAGAAGCTTCATCTGGTTGTTGAAGTAGTTTTCAGGCGCAGCGAGTGATACAGGCGTAACTTCGCGTAGAAACGGAGTTTCGCTGAGTGCGTCTATTTGCATGCTGACCCGCGCCCGATATACCGGTGTTGTAAGTACGGTAACCAGAATGGAGCCCAGAATGCCCAGAAGTAACACGCCGATCAGCGTCGTCTTCCGCCTGCGAAGCAGGCGTGCGATATCATTCGTGCTGATCGTATCACCCGGGAACGTCTCAACAGCCGCGGGCAGCATGAGAGCATCCGGTGCTCCCGGGGGGAGCTCGGGCGGTCTTTGCGCACGCGACCGCTCAAACGTCCGGCTATGGTCGTTGAATCTCATCTCCATCGAAACCTTTCCGCCGCAGGCTCCCGGGTATTCAGCGCCGCCAGATGACGACCCCGGTGCCGAGTTGGATGGCAGCTTCAACCGCGCGCAAAGCGGCGTGTTTGGGTGCGCTCGTAGGCACGAACAGAATGTCGTTCGGCAGAAGCATGGCATCAGGGACCGAGCCGGCGAGCATGCGCCTGACGTCCACGGCGATTTCTTCGCGCTCGGACCGGTCCTGCCTCTGGCGCAGGATCCGGGAGTGCTGCGGCGCAGCAACGCCGGCAATACCCCCTGCCCTCGACAGCGCCTCCAGGACGCTCATGCCTTTCCGGTTCTCGAGAACGAAGCCGCCCGGCTTCTGCACCTGGCCGATCACGTACACCACCTCCGCTTTCGGCACGGTGATGATGTCGTGAGGTTGCAGCACGATATTCGCGCCGGGGTCCGTCGCATCCAGAACCGCTTTCAGATCGACGTCGGCTATACTGAACTGTCCCGCCGGATCGTCGCGCGCGCTGGCGAGCGGGATGCGGCCGTAGCTCAACTGGCGGGAAATGTTGACCGTGGGACCGGCGGTATTCGGATCGGGCCCGCCCGCGAGCGACAGCACCTCTATCAACGTCTTATTACCGTGCAGTTGGTACACGCCTGGTGTGCGAACCGCGCCAAGAACCGAGACGGGCTGGCTGCGGAACTCGGTGATCGCGACCGACACCTCGGGCCGGACCAGAAAGGCCTTTAACCGCGCGGCAAGCGCGGACTCGAGTTCGGGCACGGTCAACCCCGAAGCTCTCATGCGGCCTATCATCGGCAGGCTGAGATAACCGGAGGTGTCGAGGCGCACTGGCTTATCGGCAATCTCGGGAATCTCGATGCCGCGAACTACGATCTCGTCGCCCGGGCCGAGTTCGTAAGAGCCGGGCGCGCCCGCAGCCTGTTGCTGGGACTGCGGCGGCGGCGCGGGGCGGGCGGGCTGGGCTGGCAGCGACGCAGCCGCCACCGCGAGTACGGCCATTGTACGTATCATGTGCTATTCCCGTTTGACGGCGGATTGCTCCGCGGCGGCGCGCGCCGGCGAAGAGCTCCCGGCGAGAATCTGACGGATCTCGACGAGTTGATCGTGGATTTCGCGCAGAGTGCCGTCCATCTTGCGCAACTCTCCGAAGATTGCGGCGTCAGCAGGCTGGCTCTGGCCGCTCATGGCCTGCATCAGCGCCGTTCTCGCCAGGTCCGAAAGGCTCCTTGCGCCGGAGGCGGGCAAGAACTTAGTAAGTCGTTCGGACTCATCGGGCGAGACGCGAAACCGGATCACCCGGCTTCGTCGTTCTTTCGCGAGCACATCGGTTCTCCCCGCCGGCCGCTGCCGGCTGCGCTGATCTGCACGACTTGTCGCCGGAGCGCTTGCGCGATCGCATGCCCCGGCGGCGGCCCCGCTTCGCGAACCCAGCTTTCGTCCACATCGACAGCGACGGAACGCATCAGCATGGACACTGAGATGACCAGCCTGTGTTGTTTCTTGATCTCAACGAGAATGCCCGTGAGTCCGGCGAGCGGGCCGCGCTCTATGATCACCTGCTGTCCCACGCGCAGAAAAGGCCAGGGCTCGGAGGGCAAGCCGGAGCGGACCACGGCCTTGATGGCGTCAATCTCGTTGTCGTCTACAGGCACCGGAGTGCGGCCGGCCCCGACGACGTGCACGACGCTTCGGAACGCGACGACCCGTGCAAGGTGTTGCAAGCCGAGGCGCGCGAAGATGTAGCCCGGGAATAGAGGCAGATCGATCTGCTTGCGCCGGTCGGACCATTGCCGCGTGGAGCGGTACGAGGGCAGGAAATGCTCATATCCAGCTAGTTCGAGGGCAGTGGCCGCGGTCTTCTCGCAGTTCGAACGAACCCGAAGCGCGAACCACGGCCGCTCTGCTGCGTCAAGCACCGGGACTACGGCTCTTGCGTTCATAGAGAGATCCAGCGGGAAAATCCGGCGCGCGGGCGCACCTATGCTCTCCTCACCGCAGGTGTGCTTCCCGGCAGGCTTCGCCCCTATTAGCCCCATCCCGGCGGGCCCCCCAGACTGCCGGAGTTTTCTCCTCAATCATGCCTAGGTCCACAAATGTTGTCAAGGCTCAAACGGCCGCATTCAGGTAAACAGAAGTAATTTCGATTACTCGCATTTTGAACTGTGCAGCCGGTCGACTAATAGAAACAGATTAGTCAATGACGGAACCAGTCTTTGCAGCCGGATAAGTGAGATATTACGTAACAATTAACATCATGCCGGAGCGGAGCAACCCGGTATAATGTGCTTTCCCCGCCGGGTGGATCGCGGCTCATTAAGAACAGTCGGCGGCAACCCGGTGGCAATGGCTTCCGGCCCTCAAGTGAATCACTGCCGGGACGCGCCGGGCCGGAGAGATTTATACTGGGTCAATCGATTATGCCGCCTGCAATTATCCTGCTTGCGCTTGCGCCGGCCGCGCGGTACACCGCCGGAAGAGCGGCCGTTGATGGTATCGAGGTGATCCGGCTGTCGGACGCCGAGCGCGCGATTACGGTGTCTGTGGCGCCCTCCGCCGGAAATATGGCCTACGAAATGAATGTGAACGGCAAGAACGTGCTATGGATGCCGCGGCGCAACGTGGCTGAGTTAAAGGCGAGGCCGGCGCTCGCCGGAGTGCCGTTCCTGGCGCCGTGGGCCAACCGTATCGACGGGTGGAGCTACTACGCGAACGGTAAGCGGTATCAGTTGAACCGCGAGTTGAAAAACGCCGGCGAGGACCAGAACCGCAATCCCATTCACGGCCTGCTGACCGGATCGCAGGCCTGGAAGGTGATCAGCGTCGAGGCGGACGACAGCGGCGCGAAGGTCACGAGCCGGCTGGAGTTCTGGCGTTATCCCGACCTGATGGCGCAGTTTCCGTTCGCACACACGATCGAGATGACATATCGCCTGGCGGGAGGCGCGCTCGAGGTGGAAACGCGGCTCATAAATCACTCGGAAGATCCCATGCCCGTTGCAATAGGTTATCACCCGTTCTTTCGCGTTTACGACGCGCCGCGAGACGAGTGGCGGGTACACATTCCGGCACGGGACCGGATGGTGCTGTCAGAACAGTTGATACCCACGGGAGAGTTGAAGCCGAATCCCTACGCCGACCCGCTTCCGCTGGCCGGTCTTCGTCTCGACGACGTATTTACCGGGCTTGTTCGCGGCGAAAACGGGAGGGCGGAGTTCCGGGTGACTGGAAACAAGGAGAGCGTGAGCGTCATCTTCGGTCCTAAGTACCGGGTTGGAGTAGTTTGGGCGCCCCCGCGGTCTGGTTTTATATGTTTCGAGCCTATGAGCGCGCCGACTAATGCGTTCAATATGTCCCATGCGGGTACTTATAAGGAGCTTGACTCCGTCCCGCCCGGGGGCGAGTGGAGAGAGAGTTTCTGGATACGGCCGGAGGGGTTCGAGACAAACGCCGCCCCGTGACGGCTGCGGTTCCGCAAGCCGCTTCGAGTCCGAGCGCTTGAACGGGGAGCCGTCTTGGCATGCTTGCTGGATGGGAGGCTTACCCGCGCTCGCGTGCGGCGAGCCACTCGAACATAGCTTTGAGCGCGGCGCCGCGATGGCTCACGGTAAGTTTACGGTCGCCGTTCACCTGGCCGAAGGTGCAGCCGAAGGGCTCGTAGTAGAAAAGAGGGTCGTACCCGAAGCCGTGCGGGCCGAGCGGTTCGTGTGTGATACGGCCTTCGACGGCGCCTCTGAACGTGCGCAGGATGCGGCCCTTGCCCGCAAGCGCGATCACGCAGACGAACCGGGCCGAGCGGTCAGCGGCATTGTGAAGCCGCTCGAGCAGCAGCGCGTTGTTGGCTTCATCACCGGCGTCCGGTCCCGCGAATCGCGCCGAGAACACGCCGGGGGCGCCGCCGAGCGCGTCCACTTCCAGCCCGGAATCGTCGGCGAAGAGCAGACCCGGCGCGTGCGCGCCGTAGTACAGGGCTTTCTGAATCGCGTTAGCCTCGAAGGTGTCTCCGGTTTCCTCGATGGGCGGGATGCCGGCGAGGCCGGGAAGAGGGATCACCTCGACGAGTCCGTGCGCGTAGGTGCCGGCGGCGAGCCGGAATTCGCGGAGCTTGCCAGGGTTGGTGGTGGCGCAGTAAAGAGTGGTCACGCGGCAAGGGCCCTTTTCTGCGCTTCGAGAAGCTCGGAAATGCCGGTGCGCGCGAGCGCAATCAACGCAGCCAACTGCGCGTCGTCGAACGGCGTCCTTTCGGCGGTGGACTGCACCTCCACAAACCGGCCGGAACCGGTCATGACGACGTTCATGTCGACATCGGCGCGCGAATCCTCGTCGTAAGCAAGGTCAAGCATGGGAATACCGCCGGAGATGCCGACGCTGACCGCGGCCACCTGATCGCGGAGCGGGTTCGCTTTCAGCACCTTGAAATCAACCATTTGCCGCAGCGCAATGGCGAGCGCCACCCATGCGCCGGTCACCGAAGCGGTGCGCGTGCCGCCGTCGGCCTGCAAAACGTCGCAATCCAGGATGACGGTGCGTTCCCCGAGGGCGGCAAGGTCGCATACGGAGCGAAGTGAACGGCCGATGAGACGCTGGATCTCGTGCGTGCGGCCGGAAGGGCGCCCGCGACTCACTTCGCGCGGGGTGCGCGTGGCGGTGGAGCGAGGCAGCATGCCGTACTCAGCCGTGACCCACCCGCGCCCGGTGCCGCGCAGAAACTGGGGGACGGCTTCCTCCACGGATGCTGTGCAGAGCACGCGCGTGTTGCCTACTTCGATCAGAGCCGAGCCCTCGGCCGTAAGCAGAAACCCGGGCTGAATCGTGACCGGACGCATGCGGTCCGGAGCGCGTCCGTCGCTTCTGAGCGTCATTTGACCCCGCTTGAAAGCATAGATGTGAGCAGCAGGGTCAGGATGACGAAAATACCGAGCACCACAATCAGGCACGGGATTCCCTTCGCCCAGCTCTTGACCTGCTCCTTTTTCGACTGTTTACGCCGGCCCGCTCGCACGGGCATCTTTCTTGCCATTTGTCAGACCACCCTGGATTTGAGAGACCGCGCGGCGCGATGGAAGAAGTCCTCGAGCGCGCGCACGCTTTCCTCGCCTGTATCTTTCAGGGTAACCGAGACAACAGGGCGGCCGCGCTCTGCCAGGGCTATCTGAGCGGCGAGGAACTGCGCCAGATGGTGATCCGGCGAGTAGCGCGCCGCCGGAAACTGGCCCGCGGCTTCGCTTAGCAGCACCGTGGAAAAGCATTTGCCGTGGCCGATGATCATCTCGTGATAGCTGTGGTTCATGGCGGGACCTTCGTAAACGTCGGCGGGCATTTTCAGCCGTTCGCTGAAGAGGCGCTCTGCCGCGTGCTCGAGCCGCCTGCGGATGAGGGTTCCGCGAGCCGAGTAGCGCATGTCGCCGAAGTAGGTGAGTTCGCCGTATTCCACCTGCCGCTCGGCCACGAGCCGGCGCAAAATCGACGCATACAGTTCGGGGGCGCTCTGGCCGCCTCCGTCCGGTTCGAACGGAAGCCGGTCGTAGCGCAGCGTTATCAGCCCGCGGTGAGACACCTGGCGCGGGGTTCCGAGCATCGCCTGCCAGACGCGGGTGCGTTCGATGCCGCCTCGGGATTCGGCTTCGGCTGAGATCATGTTGGCGATCTGCTTGTAGAGATCGCCGCCCGGCTCGTTGGCGAAGTTTATACCCCGCAGCCACGCCACGCCAAAGACGACGTAGTGGATGAACTGCATGTAGCGCGAAAGCCGGGTGCCGCCATGAAGCGTTAGCACGGCAACGGGGTAGCCCGCGCGGCGCGCCGCGGCTACCTTGCGCGGATCGGGACCCTCCAGGTCCTTCACCTGGACTACGAGAAAAGCGCGGTCCTGCGCGGGATCGCGCGGTGAGCGCAAGTCGGCCAGGCGCGTCTTCGTCGGCAACACTACCTTGAGGCCGAGTTCGGCGCTCTTGCCCAGGCTCTGCTCGAAATTCTGCTTGGTCCAGAGGCCGGCGCCGCTCCAGGGCTTGGGAAGCAGCAGTGTGAGCTTGTCGCGGCCGGCGAGGCCCTGGCCGTGAATGAACGCGGCCAGGCGCCAGGCTTTGTCAACGTCCTCCGGCGAGAGGTCGGCGTCTGCTATCCACCCGGGGAGGTCCTGGCGCGCGAGCGCGAGCGGGTAGAGGCTGCCGCGGGTGAGGGGCGCGCTATGGCGCCCGGCAAGCGGCGCGCTGCGGTCGAGTTGCCAATCCACGCGCCGGCACTTGCGTTCCGCGCCGAAACGGTCGAGCAGCGATCCGGGCGGCGCCATGTACAGGAAGTTCTTGCTGCCGTCGATGCGGTAGCGCTCATAAAGATTGTAAAGCTTGGCCAGGTTCACTACCGGCTCGTACGATTTCATCCCGGTGGCCAGGCCGACGACGAGCGTGCTGCGCAAGATCGACGTGATGGAAAGCGCGTGCCGCTTCTCTATGTCCTCGAGGATGTTGCGAAGCTTCGAAGGATCGTTGGAATCGAGCACGTATGTGCGCGGGCCGCGGCGCAGCAGACCGGCCGCATGGTACGTATATTTGTCTTCGACTGATCCGCCGACTCCGGCCCACAGGACGAAACGCAGCGGCTGGTTGTGAGCGGCTCGTATGCCCGCGCGGAGTTCTTCGATTTCCGCTGCGATGCCGGCAGCCCACTCGGGGTGCGCTGAAGCTTCCCGCGCGATTTGGAACACCGAGCAGCCGTTGCGCACCACGCGGCCGCCGGCGTCTATATCCATTCCGATATGGACCAACGGATCGGAGGTGTCGAACGCAGCCCCGCCGTGCAAGCGAGAGAGAGATGCCGCACTCATCAGGCGTTCGTAGACGCGGTCTTTGCGAAAACGCGCGAGGTGCGCGTTCGTTTGTCCTTCGGGGAGATCGCTTGAGAACGACAGGCGCACCTACTCGTTTTAACATAGAGGCGTGAGGCAGAGCCGCCGAAGGCTGCTGGAAATTGTGCCCGTTGTCTGCGCGTTCGCGGCCGCGTGCGGGTGCACGCATCCGGTCGCGGAGGCGCTGCCGGACGAGGTCGACGGGTGGCGCCGCGAAAAGATCGAACCGGTGCATGTGGACCGGCTCGCGCCAGCAATTCGAGAGCGTTCGCCGCAGCAGGCTGTGCGGGCGCGGTATGTCGACCATGTGCCGGTCACGGTGCTGCTGGTGCGGACGAAGACGGAGGCCGGCGCGTTCGCACTGATGCAGAGCTGGCGGCATCGGGAGGGCGTGCAGCCGTTCTATCGCGGCAACCTGTTCGGCTACGTGGAAGGCGCGGACCGGGAGACGCTGATAAAGTTCACCCGTGCATTCCGGGAGAAACTGCCGGGCTAGGCAGGAGCGTCTCACATGGCCAGCGCCGCCGCATCGAACGCCCGCGCGAACGCCGCCGCAGTGGACCGTTTCTTCGAGCTGTCGCTGCTGGGTCTCGTATCGAGCGGCTACCTGGCCGTGGCTGCTTCGGGGTACCTGGACACCGCCACCGTGCTGTTCGCCGCCGCGGGACTGGCGCTTCGCGGCCTGCTAATTTGCGGCATACTGCGGTTCGAGATACCGCAGCGAATTGTGGCGGGCGCGACGCTCGCCTGCATGGTGTTCTATCTCGTCGATTTCGCCTATCTTTCGCAGGATTTCGTGGCCGCGTCGGTGCACCTGGTGTTTTTCCTGGCGGTGGTGAAGGTGCTTACCGCACGGAGGTCCCGCGATCACATCTTCGTAGCGCTGATCGCGTTTATCGAACTGCTGGCCGCGACGATCCTCTCGACGAACATCACATTCTTCGTGTTCCTGATAATGTTCCTGTTTTTTGCGGTGGCTACGTTCGCGAGCGGCGAGATACGCCGGTCCGCGCGGCGCCGCGGGAGCGTTGCGCGGGGGACGATGCGGCGGATTACATTGCGCCTTGGCGCGATGGCGGCGATGCTGTCGATAGGAATACTCACGCTGACCGCCGGCGCCTTCTTCCTGCTGCCGCGGACGGCGCGCGCGGCGTTCCAGCACCTGGTGCCTGAGAGCTACCGCGTGCCGGGCTTCTCCAATGAGATGCGCCTGGGCGACATCGGCCAACTGGGAAACCTCAACACGCCGGTGCTGCACGTCCGGATGTGGACGCCAAACGCGCCCGCGGGACTGAAGTGGCGCGGCAATGCGCTAAGCCGCTTCGATGGCCGGCGCTGGTACAACCTCGCGGAACCGGAATCTGAGACGAAGGTTATCAACGGCCTGGTTACGCTCGCCGGCGACCCGCAGCGGTGGCGCAACGGCACGCGCATCAGCTACGAGGTGCGGCTGCACTCGATTGCCAGCGACGCCCTGTTTTTCGCCGGCACGCCCGAGTTCATCAAGATCGACGTGCCGGAGATCGTGCGAAACTCGCACGACGGGCTCCGCGTTCGCTACGGGCAGGCGGAGAACATCCACTACGGCGTGCACGCGTTTCTGGAGAACGGCTCCGCGCCGGTTGCGGCGTACCGCCCCGAGCTTTCCGAGATCGCGCGCGAGGAAAACCTCCTGCTTCCGCCGCTCGACCCCCGCATCGCAGCGCTCGCGCGCCGCATTACTTCGAAAGCGACCGGACCGGCGGAGCAGGCGCGCGCCATCGAGAACTACCTTCGCGAAAATTACACGTACACCACCGAGTTGCCGGGGAGGGAAACTCGCGATCCGCTTGCGGACTTCCTGTTCCGCCGGAAAAAGGGGCACTGCGAGTATTTTGCGTCCGCGATGGCCGTGATGCTGCGCGCGATAGGCGTTCCGGCGCGAGTGGCCACGGGATTTCAGAGCGGCGTCTATAATCCGGTCAGCGGCTGGTATGTCGTCCGCGCTTCGGATGCGCACAGCTGGGTGGAAGCGTGGACGCCCGCGAACGGCTGGACGACGTACGATCCCACGCCGCCCGGCGGCGCCCCGCGCGAATCGCTGTGGACGCAGGCCGGTTTCTACATCGACGCCGCTGAAACGTTCTGGCACGAGTGGGTGCTGAATTACGATCTGGACCGCCAACTCACACTTGCCGCCTGGATGGAGACCGGCAGCCGCAGCGTGAGTGCGCGCTGGTACGAGGGCCTGCGCGCGCGCGCGGGGAGCCTGAAGAACGCTGCGGTCGACATCCTCGAACGGTATGGCGCCGGCGCCCTGCTCGCCGCGGCGCTTGCCGCCGCACTGTGGTTCGGCGCGCCGGTAGCGAGGCGCTGGTCGGCCGCACGGACGCGCGTGCGCAAGGCGCGGCGAGGCCGCGCGCAGCCGTCCGATGCCACGCTGCTGTACGAGCGCATGCTGAGGCAATTGGCGCGGCGCGGGTATGAGAAGACGGCCTGGACGACGCCGGCGGAGTTTTCGCGGCAGATTCCTGCTTCCTCTCCAGAGTCGAAGATGGTACGCGAATTCACCGCCGCGTACCATGACTTACGGTACGGCGGTCATGCGAGCGCCGCGCCGCGCATGGTCGCGCTCCTGGACGAACTGGCGAAACTGTAGGCCCGCCAAAACAATCCCGAAGATTTCTGTACCGCCCGGCACACCAATTTGATTGGTGGCGGAACTCGGCGTCGTCGCGGGAGTGGTTCTCCCTTTACTGGCGATCTGGATGCTGCTGAGCGGCATTGACGACCTCGTCATCGCCGCGGCGTGGATCTACTCGTCCGCGCGCGGCCGTCCGCGGATCATTCCGCCGGGCGACAAACGGCTCACGGTTCGCGAGCGCCGCATTGCGGTGTTCATCCCGCTGTGGAACGAAGAGCGCGTGGTGCGGCGGATGCTGAATCGAAATCTCGGCGTCATTCGTTACCGCGACTATGACGTGTTCGCCGGGGTGTATCCGAACGACCGCGGCACGTTCAGCGCATTGCGGGAGTGCCAGGCACGGCATTCGCGGCTGCACATCGCGGTTGTGCCGCACGACGGCCCGACGTCGAAGGCGGATTGTCTCAACGCGATCTGGCGCGCCATGCTGCGCCGGGAACGCGAGCAGGGCGGGCGTTTCGAGACGATTATCGTTCACGATGCCGAGGATCTGGTGCATCCCGAGGAACTGCGCTGGGCCAATTACTATACGCGCGGCTTCGGGATGGTGCAGGTGCCGGTGCTGCCGATCGCGACGCCGGCCGGGTGCGTAACGCACGGCGTCTACTGCGACGAGTTCGCCGAGGCGCACACGAAGGACATTCCGGCGCGCCAGGCGCTCGGAGGATTCGTTCCGTCGAGCGGGGTAGGCACGGCCTACTCGCGGGCGGCAATGGAATCGATGGCGTCCGCGGGCGCGCCTTTCGACTACCGCAATCTGACGGAGGATTACGATTCGGGCTTCCGCCTGCGGCGGCTCGGTTTCCGGCAGTTGTTCATTCCCATTCACAGGTACTCCGGCGCGCCAGTCGCCACGCGCGAGTATTTTCCTTTGCGCGCGCGGCAGGCGGTAAAACAGCGCACGCGATGGGTGACCGGCATCGCGCTACAGGGCTGGGAGCGGCACGGCTGGGGCGGCGACCTCCGCGAAGCTTACTGGTTTCTGAGGGACCGCAAAGGCTTGATCGGCAGTTTCGCGAGCGTGCTCTCCAACCTTCTGTTCGTCTATCTTGCGGCTGCGCGGGCGCTCGGACACGAAACGCCGCCGGGGGCGTGGTGGTTCGCGGGGACGTGCGCGTTCGGCATCATGAATCAGGCGCTGCGCATATATTGCTGCGGCCGTGTGTACGGATGGACGTTCGCGGCGGGCGCTCCGCTGCGCGCTTTGTGGGCGAACTGGCTGAACGCCGCCGCGACCCTGTGCGCCCTGGCGCAGTACACGTGGGCGCGGATGCGCGGGACGGCTCTCGTGTGGGCCAAGACCGATCACATATATCCGGAAGCCGAAGCGGCGCCGGCGCCCGTCATGAGCGTGCAACAGCCCGTGCGCCAGGTTCAGGTGCGGTAACTCGCGTTGATTTTGACGTAATCTTCCGTCAGATCGCAGCCCCAGAACCGCGCAAGCCCCGGACCGCCGTCGCGAATCGTGAAGCGGATGTGGCACTCGCGAAGGTCCATCTTCCCTTTGAGGTCGTGTTCGGAGAACTTATCGGCGCGGCCGTTGCGGCACACGCGCACGCCCTGAATGTGAATATCCACGCGATCCGGATCGAATTCGACGCCCGATTTGCCGGCTGCCGCCAGCACGCGTCCCCAGTTGGGATCGGAGCCGGCGACCGCCGTCTTCAGCAGCGGCGAGTTCGCGATGGCGCGGGCTATCGTGACGGCCTCGGCATCCGTGCGCGTGCCGCGCACGTGGACGACGATGAGCTTACGCGCGCCCTCGGCATCCATGGCGATCTTCTCGGCGAGGTCCTCAAGCACCCAGCACAGCACCTCCTGGAATACCTGCCGTTCCTGCTCGTTCGGCTTCAGTCCGGAGGCGCCGTTCGCCAGCAGGATGATCGTGTCGTTGGTGGAAGTATCGGTGTCCACGGAAACGCGATGATAGCTGCGCTCGACGGCCGCCGCCAGCATGGGCTTCAAGTGGCGCGGCGCTATGCCGGCGTCCGTCATGACGAAACCGAGCGTTGTGGCCATGTCCGGCATGATCATGCCCGAGCCTTTCGTCATGCCCGCGATGCGAACCGTCCCGTTGCGCAAGGGCGCCTCCGCGAAGGCCATTTTTGGAACGGTATCGGTGGTCATGATGGCGCGCGCGGCCTCGTCGAAGCCGTTCGCGTCAAGCCGCTCGATCAGGCGCGGCACTGCTTCCGTGATAAGCTTCGCGTCGAGATCGACGCCGATGACGCCCGTGGAGGCCGCCAGCACCTGCTCCACCGGAGCTTGCACCCCGCGCGCCACGGCGCGGCACGAGGCGAGCGCTACCCGGTCCGCCGTGCGCGTGGCGCAGTTCGCGTTGCCGGCGTTCACGATGATCGCGCGCGCGATGCCGCGCGAGGCCTTCAAATGCGCGCGAGAGAGCCGCACCGGAGCAGCCTGGACGCGGTTGCGCGTGAACATCGCGGCAGCCGACGCCGGAGCATCGGAAACGATCAGCGCGAGGTCGTCGCGGCGCTGCTTGCGGATGCCCGCGTAGAGCGACGCGTACCTGTAACCGAGCGGAAGCTTCACTTTGTCCCCTCTCCCAAAAACTCATTCTCCTTCACCCGGCGCCCGTTGCGGAAAGCTGCGGCATCCATGCGCCGGCCGCCCTCTAGCTGGATCTCGACGAGTTCGAGAGCCGTTCCCTCCCCGCAAGCGACAGTTATGCCGGTTTTCGACGGATGCAGCGAACCGGGTTCGCCGGAAACCGCGCCCGAAACCCGCGCACGCCAGACGTGAAGCAGCCGGCCGCGAAAGTGCGTGTAGCATCCGGGCCAGGGCTGAAAGCCGCGAATCCTGTTATTGATTTGACCGGCCGGAAGGGTCCAGTCGATCAAGCCGTCTTCTTTCTTCAGCACCGGAGCGTAGGTGGCTTCGGCGCTGTTCTGGGGTCTCGGCCTGATGGCGCCGGCGCTCATCCCCGCCAGCGTCCGCACCAACAGGCCGGCGCCCATCTGCGCCAGCCGCGCGGACAGCTCGACGGCCGTTTCCTCCGGGCCGATCTCCGTTTCCGACTGGAGCAGTATATCGCCCGTATCGAGACCGGCATCGATGCGCATCGTCGTGACCCCGGTGCGCGTCTCGCCGTTCGCAACGGCCCACTGGACCGGCGCCGCGCCGCGGTACTTCGGCAGAAGCGACGCGTGCACGTTGATAATGCCGAGCGGGGGGATGTCGATGATCGATTGCGGAATGATCTTCCCGTAGCCGACTACAACGAACGCTTCGGCGTTCAAGCTGCGCAGCAAGTCGTGCACTTCTGGCGTGCGGATCTTCGCGGGCTGGTACACCTGGAGTCCGAGCGCGAGCGCGGCCTGTTTCACCGGAGGCGCCGCGAGCCTGGCTCCGCGCCCGGACGGGCGGTCCGGTTGCGTGAACACGGCGGCGACGATATGCCCGGCGGCAACAGCGCGCTGGAGCGCGGGCACGGCGAACTCGGGAGTTCCCATGAAGACCAGGCGCATCGCCTAGGTCCACTCGCCTTCTTTGATTAGTTTGCGGATTTTGCGCCGGATCAGATCGCGCTTGAGCGCGCTGACGCGGCTGATGTACACCCGCCCGTTCAGGTGATCCAGTTCGTGCTGGAATGCGCGCGCGAGCAGGCCCTCGCCACTGACTTCGAACTGCTCGCCTCTTTGGTTGTACGCGCGAACGGTCACACGCAGAGCGCGCTTGACCGGCTCGCGGAAGCCGGGGAGGCTCAGGCAGCCCTCTTCATCGGTTTGCGAGCCTTCGGAGCTGACGATCTCAGGATTGATGAGCACCAGCCGCTTGGACGGGTCCTCGCCGGCCGAGGTGTCGATCACCGAGATGCGCTTCGAGATGCCGATCTGCGGCGCCGCAAGACCGACCCCTCGCGCCGCGTGCATCGACTCGAACATGTCCTCGACCAGCTTGTCCAGCTCCGGCGTATTGAATTCCGTTATAGCTTCGGCCGGCGTCTCCAGCACCGGGTTTCCATACTTCACAATCGGATAGACCATCAGAACCTCTCGACCTGTTCGAGGTATCCTTCGTAATTTCGCCGCGTTTCGCCGAGCGAGTCGCCCCCGAACTTCTCCAGGAACGCAGACGCCAGCACGAAAGCGAGCATGGCCTCGCCTACAACGCCCGCCGCCGGCAGCACGCAAACGTCGCTGCGCTCGTACGCGGCCGCGTCCGGCTCGCGAGTGGTGAAATCAACGGACTCGAGCGGCCTGCGCAGGGTCGAGATGGGCTTCAGAAACGCCCGGACCACAATATCGCTTCCATTCGTGATGCCGCCCTCGATGCCTCCCGCGCGGTTTGAGGCGCGCACGAAGCGGCGCCGCTCGCGATCGTAGCCGATCGTATCCTGGACCTTCGAGCCGAACGCGGCCGCAGCCTCCGCGGCGGCGCCGATCTCAACTCCCTTGACTGCCTGGATGGAGACAATCGCCTGCGCGATGCGGCCGTCCAGCCGCTGGTCCCAGGCCGTGTGCGTGCCCAGTCCGGCTGGGACGCCGTGGGCGACGACTTCGAAAACGCCGCCTACGGTGTCGCCGTCGCGATAGGCCTGATCGACTACTTCTTTCATGCGCTGCTCGGTTCCGGCATCTACGCATCCAAGCAGGACCTCGCCGCGCTGCGCCAGCGCGGCTATTTCGTCCCATGATGCGGCGCGCTCCAGACGCACGCCGCCGGCCTGAACTACGTGGCTGAGCACCTCAATGCCGAACTGCTTCAAGAAGGCTTTAGCAACGGCGCCCGCCGCGACGCGCGCGGTGGTTTCACGCGCGCTGGCTCGTTCCAGGATGTAGCGGGCGTCGTGGAAATCGTACTTGAGAGCGCCGGAGAGGTCGGCGTGCCCGGGGCGCGGCCGCAGCACCGGCCTGCGGTTCGCCTCCGAGCCGGCATAGTCCTCGACTGGAAGCGCCTGCGCCCAGTTTTCCCAATCGCGGTTGCGGATGAGAATCGCCACCGGCGCACCGATGGTGCGCGAATGGCGCACTCCGGCGATGATCTCGGCCTCATCGGTCTCGATCTTCATGCGGCCCCCGCGGCCATAGCCCTGCTGGCGGCGCCACAGCTCGCGCTTCAGGTCGGCCAAGGAAACGGGGATACCCGCGGGCAGGCCCGTGAGCAGCGCGATCAGGGCCTGGCCGTGCGATTCACCGGCGGTCTGAAGAGTGAGCATTATCGAAATTTTATGATAGCGGCTTCAAGCGATGCAGACCGGTGCGAACCGCACCGGGTATTTCCGTACCGATACCTACCCTGCGTGAAGCCGGTTCCGCCGCACGCAGGCGTGGTGTTCGCCGGAGGAGCTAGTCATCGTCCTCGTCGCCGGGCGCGGGAGGAGGCGGTTCGCCGATATCGCCGGCCGGGTTCTCGAACTTCGTGTAGTCCTTGATGAAGACGAGGTTTACAATGCCGGTGGGGCCGTTGCGCTGCTTGGAGATGATGACTTCCGCCTGGCCGCGCAGGTCGGCGCGGTTCTGCTGGTACACCTCGGGGCGGAAGATGAACGCGACCAGATCGGCGTCCTGCTCGATGCTGCCCGACTCGCGAAGGTCGCTCAATTGAGGGCGCTTGTCGTCGCGCATCTCGGGCGCGCGGCTGAGCTGCGAAAGCGCGATGATGGGCGCTTCGATTTCCTTTGACAGCAGTTTCAGCCCGCGCGAAAGCGAGCTGACCTCCTGCACGCGATTCTCGTAGCGCCCGCGCCCGGTCATCAGTTGGAGATAATCCACGATCACCAGGCCGATGCTGCCGCGCTCGGCCTTCAGACGCCGCAGCTTCGCGTGCATGTCCATCAGGTTTATCGAGGCGGTGTCGTCGATGAACAGCGGCGCGGTCCACAACTTCGCCGCCGCGCTCGAGAGCGCAAGGCGCTCGCGCTCGTTGAGGAAGCCCGCGCGAAACTTGTGCTGGTTCACGCGCGCGGCGGCGCACAGCATGCGTGTGAGCAGCGATTCAGACGACATTTCAAGCGAGAACACCGCCACGGGCTGCGGCTTTTCCGCCATGACTATGTGCTGCGCGATGTTCAGCGCCAGCGCGGTCTTGCCCATCGCAGGCCGCGCCGCGATGATGATAAGTTCGCCGGGACGCATCCCTCCGGTCATCTCGTCGAACTTGATGAAACCCGTGCCGGCGCCTTTAATGCGGTTCGCGGGATCGAGGAACGCGTTGAGGCCGTTCGCGCGCTCGATGATCTGGCCGGGGGTGATGAGCGCGTTGCGCGCGGTGTTGTCGCTGAGCTTGAGCAGCGCGTCTTCGGCGCCGGCTAGGATTTCGGCCGCCGCATCGCCGCCCGCCATGCAGCGGTCGATCAGCTTGTGCGCGGAAAAGATGATGCGCCGCAGCTGGGCCTTTTCCTTGACGATGCGAACGTAGGCGTCGATGTTGCTGGTGCGCGGGAGGCCGTCCTCAAGGGAAAGCAGGTATCCGAGGCCGTCGCAGGATTCAAGCTGCCCCTGCCGCATCAACTCTTCGGCGACGGTGACACGGTCGATCTTCTCGCCGCGATCCTGCAACTCCGACATCCGCAGGAAAATGCGCCGGTGCTTCTCTATGCTGAAATCGTCCGCTATAAGAATGCCGGCAACCTGCACGAACAGCGACTCGTCGAGCATGATGGCGCCGAGCACGAACCGCTCGGCGTCCACATTCGCGGGCAGTCCCTTGTCGAGTGAGATATCAGCCGCCGCCATGGGGGATTCTCTATTCAAGCGAACGTTGGAGCATTCTACAACCCATTCGTCGCAATACCTGTAAACAGGGGTTGTTGAGCTTGTGGAAAAGCAGGTTCGGCATGCGCGACCGGCGGGCGCACGCAAACCGCTCCGTGCCCGAGGTTTGAGCGCCTGCTCCAAGCCGCGCCCACAGCTTTTCCACAGTACAGAACCGCCTTGTTATGTTTATAACGCCGTTTTGGCGCTCGGAAAAGCCCGAAATTCGCGAGGAACCTGATGTCCGGGGCAGCCGCCCGCGACGGCGCGGCGGCAGTTACTCGTAGCGCAGCGCTTCGGTGGGGTCGAGCTTTGCGGCGCGTGCGGCCGGGGCGAGGCCGCTCAGCACGCCGACAAACACAAGAATCGCCGTCGATATCAGAACCGTCGCCACCGACAGCCCGAGCGTTATGTCGCCCTTTCCTGAGTCGTCTTCGAACAGCGGGCCCAGGAACGGTATCTGCCACGAGTAACTGGTGATAGCCCAAGCGAGCAGAATCCCCATCAGCCCGCCCGCGAGCGTGATGGCCAGCGCCTCCGCCAGGAACTGCGCGCGGATGTGCCGGCGCCGCGCGCCCAGCGCCCGCCGCAGGCCGATCTCGCGGACGCGCTCGTCTACCGAGACCAGCATGATATTCATGACGCCCACGCCGCCGATGCCCAGGGTCAGCGCCCCGATGAATATCAGCAGAACCTGCAATCCGATGGTGATGCCATCAATAATGGGGCGGCCTTCCTGGCGGCCGAACATCTGGACGGCGCGGAGATCGGTGGGCGAGAAGCGTTGCCGCTTGCCGAGGACCTCCCGCACCTGCCGCATAGCGCGCTCTTCGAACTGCGGAGCCACAGAGGAGAACGTCATCACATTCGCATAACGGGCATCCCACATGTTCGCGGCCGTGGTGTAGGGAATCCAGCAGGACTCGTCATCGCTGGTAAAGTAGTTCGACATCTGAAGCTTGCGGTCCATCGCGCCGACGACCGTAAAGCGCACGCCGGCTATCAGCACGGTTTCGCCGACGGCCGGGCGCCCGGAGAACAGGCGCCGGCGCAGCATGCCGCCGAGGAAAACAACGCGGCGGCGCTCCACCATGTCCTCCGAGTTGATCCAGCGGCCTTCGCTCGGGACCTCGCCGCGTATTTCGGCGTACTCGGGGTAGACGCCCCGGATCGCGGTGTTATTCATCCGTTCGCCGTATGAAATGGCGAGCCATCGCACGGTCTCGAGGCTGACATGCCTGACAAGGAAAGCCTCCGCCCGCACATTGTCCATGTCCGCTTTCTCGAACACGATCCGTTTGCCTGCGCGCTCCCCGCCGGCCTGTTCGCTGGTCTGGCCCGGCCAGCACACAACGGCGCTCTTGCCGAACGCCTCGAACGATCTGACAAGCACGCTGCGGAAGCTCTGCCCATAGGCGATCAGGACCGTGACCGCAACGATGCCCCAGACGATCCCGAGCATCGTGAGCAAGCTGCGCGTGGGGTTGCGGCGCAGCGCGTCCCAGGCCTGGTGAAGTATTTCGATCAGCATCGGGTTAGCCTCCCGCCTCGAACCGCAGCGCCTCGATGGGATCGACCGACGCCGCGCGATGCGCCGGGTAGACGGCCGAGAGCACCGCGACCACACCCAGCAGCGCCGTGGCGGCCGCGCCGGTTTGCCACGTAGCCAGGAGTCCGGCGAAGAACTCCGGCATGTCGAGCGTGTTCACCAGCGCGCACAGCCCGTACGCCAGGCCCATGCCCGCACCGCCCGAAAGGAACACGATGATCATGGTCTCGGCGAAGAACTGCCGTGTGATGGATCCTCGCGTGGCGCCTACGGCCTTGCGCACGCCTATCTCGCGCGTGCGTTCGCGCACCGCCACGAGCATCACGTTCATTACGCCGATCCCGCCCAGCATCAGCGTCACGATGCCGACGGCGCCGAGGAACAGCTTCATGCCGTTGGTCATCCGTTCGAACGCCTTCGCGTTCTCCATGGTGTCCCAGATACTCGCCGCTTCCTCGTCGCGCGGGTCGAAATTGTGCATGCGGCCGAGCGCGTTGCGCGCTTCCCACTTGCAGTCTTCGTGATATGCATAAGAGCGCGGAACCACGAGCAGCCTGTCGATCGAGTGCCGCGGCGAGGGCGGGCGGTTCGGGAAATCGCGAATCATGGTCCCGAATGGGATGAACACCTTCGAGATGTCGCGGCCGTCGTAACTCGAGTCCTGCTCCTTCTCGCGCATAACGCCGATCACGGTGTACGGGAAATCGCCGACGGAGATGGTGGCGCCGACCGCATCTCGCGAACCGAACAACTGCTTCTTCGCGTCGCTTCCGAGGAACGCCACGCGCCGCGCTTCGGCGCTGTCCGCATCATTGTAGAAGCGGCCTTCGGCCACGGGAATGGTTCGCACCTCGGCGAATGCCGCGAGCGATCCGGTTACCAGCAGCGAAGCGCTGTTATATGCCGAAGTCACCGGTGCGTTGTTGCCCAACTCCGGCAAAACGTACTTGCACGCGGGCGCCTGCGCGGCGACGGCCAGGTGGTCGGTGTCTTTCCAGCGGAGGCTGCGGCCGGCCCGGACGCCGCCCGCCTGCATGCTGGTGCGGCCCGCGTTCACGATCAGAATGTCCCTGGCGAAGTTGTCGGCGACGCGCTTCTGGCCCACACGGAGGCCCTCGCCCGCGGCCACCATCAGCGTGATGGAGACTATGCCCCAGGCGATGCCGAACATAGTCAGGAACGTGCGCAGTTTATGGGCCCACAAGGTGCGCATGGTGTCCAGCAGAAGATCGCGGAGTGACATCGTCTCGGCCTCCTTCAGCCCGCGGCTCGCGGTCCCAATCAGCCCGCCGATCCACTACTGGAGAATGATCCTGTCTCCAGCCTTCACGCCTGAAACGACTTCTGTTTTTACGCCGTTCGAGATGCCGAGCTTCACCGGAACCTGCCGTTTGCCTTTTTCGTTCAGGCTGTCCGGCACCTCGAGGAACGCGTTGCGCTGCTTGTCGTACACGATGGCCGCTTCGGGCGCCAGCAGGACGCCGGTTTTCTCTTCGAGAATGATCTCGGCGTTCGCGCTCATATTGGCTTTGAGTTCGCCGCCGGGGTTGCGGATGGAAACGCGGACCTCGAACGTGGTGACGTTATCTTTCTCCACGCCGAGCGGCGAAATCTTCGTCACTTTGCCTGTAAACTTCCTGTCTTTGAACGACTCGACCACGATGCGCGCGGGCTGGCCAAGATACACCTTGCCGATGTCGGCTTCGTCGACTTTTCCGAGGACATACACATCGCTTACATCGCCGAGCGTCATGATCTTCGTGGCTTGCGAACCCATGACGAGAATGGAGCTGACGGCGTCGCCGATCTCGACGTCGCGCGAAAGCACGATGCCGTCCATCGGGCTGACGATAGTGGAGTTGCGCAGGTTTTCCTCGGCCTGATCGAGCGTGGCCTGGGCCTGCGCGACGCCGGCCTTCGCGCGCGCAATCTCGGCCTTGCTGACGGCAACGTTGCGGATGGCGGTCATCTGCTTGTTGACGGCCATCTGGAACTGCCGCTGCGATTCCTCGAGCACGGCCTGCGCGATGAGTCCCTGCTTGCGCATCTGCTCGGCCCGCTCCATGCCGGATTTCAGGAACGGGACGTCCGGGCCCTCGGCCTCCACCTTGTTGCGTTCGTAGGCGGCCAGGGCGGCCTCCTGCGCGGCCTCGGCGGCCATCAGCGCGGCGCGGGCCTCGCGCACACGGGCTTGCAGCTCTTCTTTGTCGAGCTCGACGAGGACATCGCCCTTCCTCACCCAGTCGCTGTAATGGTAGAAGATCTGCTTCACGATGCCGCTGGCCTTCGATTTGACTTCGACTTTGGCAAGCGGCTCGATTTTTCCGGTGGCCACCACGGAGCGCGCTATGTCGCCCCGCTCCACCGTGGCGAGTTTCAAGGGGTCTATCTGCCTGTCCGGAGTGAGCGATCCTCTTACCGCAAAAAATGCGCCTCCGGCGATGACGAGCGCCGAAACGCCCCAAATGATGTGTCTCCGGCGCTTCTTCCGGCCGTTTCCGTTTGCCATAAGACCCTCCTGGCGGGCGCAGGGATCGTACCCCAGCCGCTCATAGGCATATACGGGCTGTTGCACCGATAGTTCGCGAAAAATCCGCGGGGCGCGGCGCACGCACTCCGGGCGCCGCACAGGGAGGAGTCCCGGCGCCTGGCCCGGCCTTGCCGCAGGGGTATCCCGTTGAGCGCGCACCCGGGTATCCCGATGAGGTGCGGCGCGCGAAATGTTAACCGTGTCGCGGACCATCCACCGCCGGCCGCGCGGGAGAATGGAAGAAAGGGCCGGACGTGTACTACATCCCAATCCTGCTAGGAAGCACGCGGCGTGGGCGGCAAAGCGGCAAGGCTGCTAAATTCGTGGAGACGCGGCTCGGCAAGCGCGCCAACACCGAACTGCTCGATCTCATCGACTGCGACCTGCCCATACTCAGACAGCGGCTGCGCTACGACGACAACCCCCCGCAGAACGTAGTCGAACTCGGGCGGAAGATCGAACGCGCGGACGCGCTCGTCATCGTCAGCCCCGAGTACAACGGCGGATATCCCGGCGTGCTCAAGAACACGCTCGATTACTTCTATGAAGAGTACCACCGCAAGCCCGTGGGCATCGTAACCGTATCGGGCGGCGGCTTCGGCGGCCTGAACTGCCTCGCGCAACTGAGGCAAGTGATGCTCGCGCTGGGAGCGTATCCGATACCCGCCCAACTGGCCATTTCGCGTGTCGAAGAGAGCCTGGCCGGGGACGGCACGCCCTTTGACGCAGCTTACGAGGAGCGCGCCCGCAAATTCTTCGACGAGCTGTTGTGGATCACCGCCGCGATCGCGCGGCAGCGCGCTGAAACATCCTGATTGCGGCTATGCCCGCCGCCCCGGCCGCGATACACGCGGGCGCGTTGGTCTCGTCCACTCCGCCCAGGGCGAACACGGGGATTGTGGCTGCGCGGCAGGCCTTACGGAGCTGCTCGAGGCCGGCGGGCGGGCCGTAGGCGGCCTTCGATGGCGTATAGAACACGGGGCTGAAGACCGCGAAATCGGCGCCGCCTTCGGCTGCCGCGCGGACGTCATCGATAGTGTGGCAGGAAACGCCGATCTCGAAACCCGGCGGCGCGATGGCGCGGACACAGCCGGCCGGGACGTCATCCGAGGTGAGGTGTACGCCGTGAGCGCCGCAGGCGAGGGCGATATCGCAGCGGTGGTTCACCAGAATGCGCGTCTTGCATGGAGCGGCGAGAACCACAGCGGCCTCGACGAGTGCGGCAAGCTCGCGGGGCGGGAGGTCCTTCTCCCGGATCTGGATGCGATCAACCCCTAGTGCGACGTTGGCGGCGATCAGGTCGAGCAGCGCGCGGGCGCCCCCGGCGGATTTGCGGTCGGTTATGTAGTAGCGGAGCATCGGCGCTATCCCACCGGCTCATAGTACCCTTCGCCTGCGCAGGCGCGGCACAGCGTAACGCCGCCGCGGACCACCTCCCGGCGGAAACTGATTCCCTCGCCGCAGCGCGAACACGTCGCACGCGGGGCCTTGAAGCCAGGCAGATCTTCGGGTGCGATGCGCACCCGCACGCGTTGAGCGTCGAACAACTCCGCATCGCGCAGCTCGCGATAAGCGCGCATCTCGCGCTGGCCGGCGTTCTCAATGCCGCCATACAACTCGAGCGCCCGGGCCCGCGCCGATTCGCGCGCGGAAATCCGGACGGCGGCATCGTCCCGCAGATCGCAGAACGTCGCGGCCATCTTGCCGAAATCGCGGAACTTGAGCGCTCGCTTTCCGATGCGGCAGCCGGTGACCACCTGTATGGCGTCGGTGGCGCACCGGTCGATCTCGACATAGGTAACCAGGCGTTTTCGTTCGGCTATGGGGTCGTCTATCCCGAGCAATCCCAGACCGTACATTGCCATTCGCACACCCAGCACCTGCCCGGCGCAGAGATGCCCGTGTGCGCGCGCAGCCAGGTCGAGGTACTCGTCGACTGTTTTCATGAGCGCCGCCTCAGAGAACCCGCAGTTCGCGCTGCGGGAAACCTACGAGCCACTTCTTATTATTCTTCAACCCCTCGTACTCGTCGTTGGAAACCTCCGCGCAAACGCCGCCTTCGAACTCGAGGCGCACGCCGTGCGGCGTCTCCACCGCGCGCACGAGCCGCAGCGGCACCTGGTTGGCTCCGCCGCTGCCGTCGCCGCCCGCGACGCGAAGCTGCTCCGGGCGGATGCACAGCGAAACGCGGTCGCCGCGGAAACGGCCGGGGAAGTACGGGCCCCACAGGTCGAACTCACCGAAGCGCAGCCGGCTGAGGTTGCGCTGCGGGTCGAGATCGGCAATTTCCACCTGGAGCAAGTTGAAGATGCCGAGCAGACGGGCGACCTCGACGTTCGCGGGCCGGTCGGCTATCGCGCGCGGCGCGCCGTTCTGGACAACGCGGCCGTCGCGGATCACGAGCATCTCGTCGGCGAGCTCGAAGCATTCCTCGAGGCTGTGCGTCACGAGCAGCACGGGTATATGGAACTCCTCCCGGACCTGCCGGATGAGCGCGTACAATTCCGCGCGCAGCGGGGCTTCGAGGCCCCGGGCGGGCTCGTCGAGCAGCAGCAGGCCGGGCGAGCCGATAATGGCGCGCGCGATGGAGCAGCGCTGTTTCTGGCCGCCTGAGAGTTCGTGCGGGCGGCGGCCGGCCACATCCCCCAGATGGAAGCGCTCGATCATCTCGTTCACCTTGCGGTGACGCTCCAGCCGCGGGCTGCGCATGGCGGCGAACTCCAGGTTCCGCCGCAGCGTCATGTGTGGGAACAGGGCGTAGTTCTGGAATACATAGCCGCAGCGGCGCGAGCGCGGCGGTACGTTGACGGAGGCGCCGGAGTCGAACAAGATCTGGCCGTCGAGCAGAATACGGCCTTCGTCCGGCGTGCTGAAGCCGGCAATGCAGTCGAGCGTAAGCGTTTTCCCCGCGCCGCTGGCGCCGAACAGAACTGTTATGCCTGCCCCGGCGGTGAAGGCCACGTCCAGCGAGAATGGGGCCGCGTCGGGCCGCGCCGGGAAACTCTTTCGGATGCGCGCTTCCACCATCACGCAGCCTGCCGTTGAACCAGACGCGTCGCGAGCGCGATGACGGCAATCGCGATGATCGAGATCACGATCACCATCGCGCGCGCGACGCTTCCATTGCCGGCCTCCACAGCATCGTAGATAGCGACGGCGAGCGTCTGCGTCCGCCCGGGTATGTTGCCCGCGATCATCATCGTTATGCCGAAGTCGCCGAGCGTGCGGGCGAACGCAAGGGCGGCGGCGGCGAACACCGAGCGCCGCGCGAGCGGCAGGCTCACGCGCCAAAAAACGCGCCAGTCGGAAGCGCCCAGGCTTCGGGCCGCACGCTCGTACGTCCGGTCCACGCTTTCGAGGGCGGCCCGGACGGTGATAATGAGCAGCGGTGTCGCGTGAAACATCGCCGCCACCACCGCCGCCTGCCAGGTAAACACCAGCGGATGGCCTGTAATCCATTCATATGCCGCGCCTAAGGGACTGTTCCGGCTCAGCAGGACCAGGAGATAATAGCCGAGCACGGTGGGCGGCATCACCAGCGGCAGGGTGACGGCTGCGGAGAGGAAGTCGCCCCCACGCACGCGGCGGTTGGCCAGCGCGTAGGCAACCCAGACTCCGATGGCCAGCGACAGACCCGTGGCTGCCCCGGCAACCCGGAGACTCAACCACAATGGAAACCAGTCGATGGACATGAAAAGATGATTACACCATAGCGGGCGGCGGCACTGAAGCTTCGCATGGTCCGGACAGGCGGGCTTAAGATGCAGCCAAGAACCGCCGATATGACGCCGGGAGGCATCTGTTCTGATCCTCATTCTGGTGCTGGCCTGCCTGGTGGCGGCGTACGCATGGGGCGTCCGCCGGGCGGGAAACCTGCGCGTGGAGGAGATGTTCGACAGCGTGCCCGTGCCGTGGCACGAGATCGACCGCCAGGGCGTCATACGGCGCGTGAACCGGGCCGAGTGCGATTTACTGGGATACGACCGCGAGGAGTTGATCGGCAGGCCGGCGGCGGACCTGGTGGCATCCGAGCAGCAGGCGGCGGCGCACGACGCCGTTCGGCGTGGATTCGAAGGGCGCACCCCACTTAAGCCGTTAATTCGCGAGTACATACGGCGCGACGGAAGCTGCGTGCGCGCGTGCGCTTACGAGGCCGCCGTCCGGGACCGCCACGGCAGTGTGGTGGCGCTGCGATCGGCCCTGGTGAACGTGGCGGAACTGCTGCGCCTCGAGAAGCAGGCGCGGGAGAGCGAGCAGCGGCATAGGCTGCTGCTGGAGAAGCCGCCCGCTGTTGAGTCTGCGGGCGAGGTGGACCGGCAAGCCGAGCCGGTCGCGTCCGGATTGCGCATTTTAGGGCGGGAGGCGACGGCTGAAGCCGAGCGGGCCGGGGCGGCTCCGGATGCGCCGGCACTGCCGCGGTAAACAGGCGCGGGCGCCTATTCCCCGCGCGGATCCCAGGCGAAGCGCCCGATGATGTCGTCCACGGGGCCGTCCGCGGCGATTTTGCCGTGTTCGAAAAACACGGCCCGCCGCGCCAGCGTGCGCGCGAACAGCGCGTCGTGGGTGATAATGATCTTCGCCTGAGGCAGGCTTCCGAGCAGCGCGGCGAGGCCGCGCACAGCGGGGGGATCGAGGAAGGTGGTGGGCTCGTCGAGCACAAGCACCTCCGGGTCCATAGCCAGCACGCCCGCAAGGGCAACGCGCTTCTTCTCGCCGGCGCTCAGGTGATAGGGCGCCCGCGCGGCAGCGTGCTCCATCCCGACCAGGCGGAGAGCCGTGCAGGCGCGCTTGACGGCTTCCTCGCCGCCGGCGCCGAGGTTGCGCGGGCCGAAGGCTACGTCCTCGATTACGCTCGGCATAAAGAGCTGGGCGTCGGAGTCCTGGAAAACGATTCCGATTTTCCGGCGCACGGCCGCGAGGTTGCGCCGCTCGACCTCTATGCCGCACACGGCCACCCGGCCTTCGCCTTTGAGCAGGCCATTCAGGTGATGCGCGAAGGTCGTCTTGCCCGATCCGTTTGCGCCGAAAACGGCGACAGCTTCGCCGGTGTGAAGCTCGAAATCGACACCGTCGAGCGCGAGCGTCCCGTCTTCGTAGCGATAGCGCAGGTTGCGGGCTTCCACGGCGAGGGCGCGCCGGCGTATGGGCGCGCCGGCCGCTCCGGCCGGCGGCGCCGCTGTGGTATCCCCCGCTCCCGCGCCGCGAGAAAGCATCGCATCGTGAATAGCCTCGGCGCGCGAGCAGGAGCGCGCAAAGAGCACCGCGACGGCTCCGGCTGCCGCGCGGAAGCCCGCGCCTCCGAACGAGCCGCGGCAGGCGGCCGCGAGCCGCATGTGCTGGGCCTGCTCGGAGACGACGAATAGGTAGCGGTACAGGTACTGAATGACGTCGATCAGGAATCGCGGCACGTACAGGTGCTCGAGCGCGTGCAGAAGGGCGGGAAGCGGAGTGGTGCCGGCGAGCAGCAGCGCGACCAGGGCCGAAAGAAAGCTCTTACCCAACAGCCAGACGGCGCGGTTTGCATCGCCGGCAAGCGCCGTCACCAGCGCGAAAGTGCCCGCGAACGGCAGCACGTATGAGGCGCGCAACAGTACCTTTGCCGCGGGCAGGCGGGCGGCGGCGATGCCCGTGAGGACGGCGGCCGCGCAGCAGCCGAGCGCGACCGGATCCGGCGCCAGCGCGATAGCAACGAGCAGACCCAGCGCGGCCAGGACCTTCAGCCGCGCATCGGCCCCGTGCAGCGGGCTGCGGCCGCGTGACCAGGTATCGAGGACGACATGGTGCATCAGGCGCTCCTGCGGCGCGCGGCGAGCCGCCCCAGCGCGAAGACGGCGGCGGCCGCGAGGGCTACGCCGGCGGCTCCGGCAATGACCTTGCGAAGCCACAACGCCCCGGAAATCCGTGCCTGGTAATCAGCGAGCGGTGCGGCAATCAGTGTGCGAGCATGGCCGGCGGCGCCGGTTGATTCGAGAAGCGAATCCAGTCCGTCGGGCCATGCGCACGCGGCGAGCCCGCCGGCGGTTGCAAGCAGCAGCGCGGCGAGCGCAACCACCGCAAGGGCGCGGCGGCGGGGTTCGGTGCGGTTTTCCACCAGCTTCGGGCTGAGCCGTCCGATACCGGCCACAACGGCCACAGTGACGCTTCCTTCTATCAGCGCCGTGACGGCGAAAACGCCCAGCGCGGCGAACACGGCAGACTGCGGCATCGGAACGCCCGAGAGCCGCAGTTCGATGAGGGCCGCAAGCGCGGCGCAGAACACCGATAGCGTCCCGGCGGCGAAAACGGCTGCGCGCCGGGCTGTTCCGGCCAGCGCGCGGTAGGGGAGCCACGCCGCGAGCACGCCGATAAGCGCCATATTGAGCACGTTCGCGCCTAGCGCGAGAATGCCGCCGTCCTGAAATATGAGCGCCTGGATTGCGAGGATTGCCGTCATGACGACGGACGCGGGGGCCGGCCCGAGCATGACCGTGAGCAGCGCGCCGCCGACGAGGTGGTCGCTGGTCCCCGCCGCGACCGGGAAGTTGATCATCTGGGCGGCGAAGACGAATGCGCCCATAACGCCCAGCAGCGGCACACGGCTGTCGTCGAAGCCGCGGCGGGCGCGGCGCGCGGCATAGCCTGCGGCGGGCAGGGCGATGGCGTCGAGCGGAAGCCACACGGACGGTGCGAGCACGCCGTCGGGGATGTGCATTGAGTCTCACCGTAGCACTATCTGTGAATTCGTGCCACCGGAGCGGGATTAACAAAGCATGCATGCCCGTGATCCGTCAGTAGCTGGAATCGGAGTCGAGCTGCGAGGCAGGCGGAATGGGCTTCAGAGCGATTCTGCGCTTTTCACCTGCTGGGTGCGGATTGGATACTGAAGGATGATGAGCC
>Ga0078972_1001800_pt1 | contig 76915 bp, 59 predicted proteins | sample YelNatPaOPGAMG01_FD_67568 | JGI IMG/M metagenome (GOLD analysis project Ga0078972, IMG submission 67568) | Hot spring thermophilic microbial communities from Obsidian Pool, Yellowstone National Park, USA - OP-RAMG-01 (SPADES assembly) (version 2) | ecosystem: Environmental > Aquatic > Thermal... | reverse complement strand
CATGACGCCCCCGCTCCAGAGGAACGCATGGTCGGCGCCAATCGGGAAGTGCTCGGTGCCAACCACCTGCCCGGTGTTGTTAATGGCGTTGGGAGTAACCGTGCCTAGGTCCGTGACGGTGTAGCTCTGCGCTGGGCCGCCGCCACCAGTGTTTCCGGTTCCGCCTCCGCCGCCGCCGCCGCAGCCAATGAGAACCACACAAAGCGCAAGCGCGCTGAACTTGATAAGGTGTTTCATGCCTGCCTCCTTGTGTTGCGTTGTGAGCATTTTATCACTAACCTAGTGCTATGGCAATGTAGGCCTCGCTCCCAGCCTCCCCCGCGAGCAGGGGAGGAGGGAGTGGAGAGGAGTGAGGAGTGAGTGGTTTTCTCTCAATTCTCACTCCTCTTTTCTCGCTCCTGGTCGTTTGTTCCCATGCAAGGTGCAAGGTCAACGGGACCGCGCCTTGGGATCGGCAGGCAAGACGTTTGTGCTCTCCAGGTCCCAGGTTAATGCCACGTGACCATCCGCATCATCCGCAGGAAATTCCTCCACGGAACGAACGGGTAGGCCCACCTCTGGCGCGAAGTACCAGTTGTTGGCGGTCGGCTGATGATTCGTGCTGAATTTCACTCGTTTGCCTGCCCAACACGTAAATTTGCCGGCGTGCGTCTTCACTTCTTCCGTGCCGTCTATAACCACGCTGCCTACTGTATCGAACAAATCGCCCTCACGAATGGCAGCCACTCCCTCACTAAATATGTCGTGCACCCAATCTCCTACCCAACTCAAGCCGAAATAGAGACCGTCGCTCCATTCGCCTGGCAATAGACTGGCTTCCTTCATGTTTTTGCTACCGGGTTCTTCGGGTTTCAGCACGTTCAGGTTTTCCTTTTCATCTTGTCGAATCCAAACGAGGCCGGCAACGTCAATTTTCGCTCCTCCTCGCGTTACCCCTTTCACGGTGATGAGCAGAGCCATATCCGACGGTGATCCTCTTTCTTGCTTCACCACGCGCATCCGTACGTCGAGGGAGGATTTGTACGCTACGGGCCATCGGAATAGGTGGAGACTGTTGAAAGTCGTCTGCTTGTACAGCGTGTAGGTGAACTTGTAATTCCACTCATCACCTACTTCAAAGTGATGGAGTTTGGTCTGGGGCTTCCGGATCGCGTCTTTTTGCAGAACCTCTAAGGGAGCTGCGTTGGCGGGAAGCGCCAAGGGAGTGCAAACCACAAAACATGAGATGCCCCCTGCGATTGCGCGCAGGGTAGAGATCCTCGGATGTTGCGTCATTTTCGTTTCTCCTTGCGATGGATAAACTAAATGCCGTCGTGCATTGTGCTCTTCCAAAAGGATTGATCGCACGAACCCATCCATAACCGGAAACGGATGCTCCCCAAACACATAGGCATCGCCCAAAGTCAGTAGATTTGCGGGGTTCGGCGGGCGACCCGATCAAGCGTTCCCGAGGCGATCCATGGAAAACGCCTAGTCCACCGGGCCCGCCAGGGCGGAGGGCTTTCGAGGGAGTACGGGGCTTATGCAGGTCCCATCAATAAAGAGGATCGGGATTGCCGTGGATGGGTAGGCGTGCCGCTTCCGCGTCCCCACCCACTCAGGCCGCGCTCCCGTGCGAGAGAGGAAAACCGGTATCTGTTTAAGCAACGCGATTACTCCTCTCTGCATGGGGACATTATCCCTTTGCAGATAACAGGGGACATAATCGCGTGGCAATCACAGGGGAAAACCGGTATCTTGCACGATTTTGGGCGCTGTGTTATAATGCGGCGATCCGGTTTGATCCGGGGAAGTGATGCTGCTCGCACTCAAGACACGGCCGGCTCGTGAGGCATTCTTCTCAGGCCTCCTGCTTTGTCGTTGGTGCGGCACGATCGATTCTCAGGAGGTTGTTTTAAGCAATGCCTACGGTCGGTACAGTCAAGTGGTTCAACGCTACCAAGGGGTACGGCTTTATCGCCCAGGATGGCGGCGAGGACGTCTTCGTTCATTTTAGCGCCATCGAGATGAGCGGCTACCGAGAGCTGCATGAAGGGCAGCGGGTGCAATTCGAAATCGAGAATGACCCGCGTGGCAAGGGACTGCGCGCCGCGAACGTTGTGGTGATCTAGCCATCCTGGCGCCACAGTCCACGATTGCACTAGGAGGGGGTGGGCCCAGTGCCGCCCCCTCCTACCCGTTCACGAGGTCCACAAACTCGCGGATATCCTTGTTCACCACTTCCAGGCTTGCACGCCAAAACGCACGATCCCGTATCTCCAGCCCAAACTCCCGCGCTAAAGACGCAGCATCGGCCATCCCTGTGCGCGAAAGCAGATCATCGTAGCGCCGGCGGAAGCCTTCGGCGTCCTGCAGGTACGTGGCATAGAGCCCCAACCCAAACAAAAGGCCGAAGGTATAGGGATAGTTGTAGAAGAGCGGTCCGTAATAGTGCCCCTTTGCGGCCCACATATACGGATGAAGGGGATCCACCGCATCGCCATAGGTGTCTCGTTGGCACTGCAGCATCAGATCGTTCAGCTCCGTTACCGTCAGATCCCGCTCGGCCCGTTTCGCGAATACGCGCCCCTCAAACAGAAAGCGTGAGTATACGTCCACGAGCACACCCAAATCCCGCTGAAGCACAATATCCAGCAATACGAGGCGCTGGGCCGGATCCGCATTCTTCATGGCGGCGTCAAAGGCGAGCGTCTCACAGAAGATGGAGGCGGTTTCCGCCAACGTCATGGGAGTGGCTCGCTGGATGGGGGTGCGGTTGGCCAGGTTGAGGTTGTGGTATGCGTGGCCCAATTCATGGGCCAGCGTCGAGATCGAGTTGAATGAACCGTCGTAGTTCATCATAATGCGGGACACGCCGGGCTTGAGCGAGGTGCAATAGGCGCCTCCCTCCTTCCCCACTCTAGGCTCTGCATCCACCCATCGGGCATCGAAGGCGCGCCGGGCAAACGCCGCGAGCCGATCAGAATAGGCGGCGAAGTTCTGCACAATGAAATCCTCCGCCTCGGTCCACGCCCACTTCTTCGTCTCGGTTCCTACTGGGGCCGAAAGATCATACCAGGCAAGGCGATCGAGGCCCAGCACCTTCGCCTTCGCCTGCAGATACCGATGGAAGTCGGCCTGTGCATCCGCCACAGCAGCGTGCATGGCGTCCAACGTGGCGCGATCTATTCCATTCATCACCAGCGTGGGAGCCAGATCGTCTTCATACCCGCGACGGCGACGCACGACTTGCTGGAACCCCTTCACTCCGTTGAGCGCCGCCGCAAAGGGGACGGACACCTGCTCCCACACCCGGAGTTCCGCTTCGAAGGCAGCCTGGCGCACCGCACGATCCGGATGTGACGCCAGGGCGCGCAATCGGCTCATGGGGAGTTCCTCTTCCTTCCCCTCCAATTGCACTTTCCCAACGAGCCTGGCGCTCATATTCCCATGGAGACGCGCCCAGGCCCCGATGGACGCCGGGCGCAGTTCCGACGCCAGCGCCTCCTCACCCTCGCCCATTTGGTGCTGCGCCAACACCTGGGCTTTACGCACTGCGTATTCGTGCTCCCTGGCGATCTGGGATCTACGGAGCAATTCGTCCACGTCACTAGAACCCACCCAGGCGGTAAAGCGCGTATAAACCTGATCTACTTGCACGTGGTGGGAGCTGAGGAGTGCCTCCATGCTTTGTGCCAGTTCATTGGCAGCATCTGTGGTAACGATGCACCCCACATACGCGTCCAGAGTGCGCAACCGCTCCAGAAGGTCGTTCATCCGCGTAAGCACCAGCTCAAAGTCCGCCACGAAGGCTTCATCCACGTTAGGGGAAGACCTGCGCCGGACACCTTTCGCCTCACACAGCTCTACAAGCTCTCCGATGCCGGTTACGGCGTCATCAAGCGCCACCCAAAACTCCGTGGAAGCCAACGACGGGAAGGCCTCCCCAAGATCCCAGCGCGGCAAAATCGCCTCGTCCACTGCATGCCCTCCTAGTTGTGTTCAGCGTGCCGGCTTGTTTTCCACATCGGCACGATTGCATAGTACCCGCCAAGCCGGGGAACAGTTCCGCGATTTTGGGCAGGGAAACGGCTCCAATGCGTTTAATCACGCCTGGGGATCCCCGAGGATCCTCAACCTAAGAACATGGGGGATCACGCACGTGATACGAGTTGGTCTGGTAGGCTGCGGCGGCATTATGGGTGCCCATATTCCCGGGTGGAAGGCCGTGGAGGGGCGGGCCCAGGTTGTGGCCGCATGCGACGTAAACGAAGCAAATGCTGTTCAACGCGCAAACGACTTGGGTGGCACCGCCCGGATTTTCACCGATTGGCGCGCCATGCTCAAGGATGTAGAACTAGATGCCGTAGACATTGCCCTGCCGCATCGCCTGCACCGCGATGCCATCGTGGATGCGGCCGAAGCCGGCAAGCATATTCTTACGGAAAAACCTCTGTGCACAACACTCGACGAAGCGCGGGACATTGAGGCTGCGGTAACGTCCAACGGCGTTACGCTCATGTGCGCCCATAATCAGATGTTCGAGCCTGCGCCGCGCATGGCACGTCGCTGGATCCAGGAGGGGCGATTGGGTCGCATCTTCAGCGTGCGCACCGTGGACTGCTTCCTCATCCGCGACCGCCAGACACGGGATCGTTGGGGATGGCGCGGATCTGCTGCCGAAGCGGGGGGTGGATGCGCTCTGGATACGGGCTACCATCCTACGTACATGCTCATCTCTATCGCCAATTCCGATCCCGTGGAGGTGGTAAGCATGAGCGACAACTACAATCAGCCAAGCCTGGATGCTGAAGACACGGCCCAAACCATGGTGCGCTTCGCCAATAGGGCAGTAGGAACCCTTCAGACCTCTTGGGGACACCCTTGGCCCAACGGCCATTGGCAAATCCATGCCATCGGAGAGAAGGGTCAGATCTACGGACGCGGGAATACCCTGTACTTCCAGCCGATAGATGGCGAGGCGGAGAAGCACGAGCTTCAGCCGGAGAATGGCTTTGTGGGTGAGATCAAGCACTTCGTTGAATGCCTCGAAACAGGCGCAGCCCCGGAACAGGGACTGAAAGAGGGCATTACTGTGCTGAAGATCATCCTCGGCGGGTACCAGTCCGAGAAAGAAAAGCGCGTCATTCCCCTGTAACGTGCAGCGAACCCAACGCCGAAACAGGGGATCGGCCTTCCCTGGATGTGCGAGCCGGTTGCCTCAGCAAGGGGCAGCCGGCCTCACAATATCGGGAGCGCCTTGATCCAGGGGCTGCGTGCGAGGGCAGTTTATGGGCACGAATGTCCCGAACCGCACCCATCCATGGATCCGAACTTGTCGGTAGTTGGCACCGAACGTTCGCACAGTGTGTAAGCGCATCCTGCACCCCATCCGCTGCTGCGCCGGACTCGGGCTTGAAAGATACTTGGGCGAGCGTCGTCACGATCTCGTCCTGAATCTGCACAGCAACGGAATGGGGACACGTGTAGTGGTTCATGAGGATGGCGAAGGCAAGCGGCGTACCATCCTCGCCCGTGACGTAGCCTGAAAGGCTGCTCACTCCCGAAAGCGTGCCGGTCTTGGCGTGGCAATTTCCTTGTGCAGCCGTTCCCTTCATGCGGTTTCGGAGCGTTCCGTCCACTCCTGCGATCGGCAGCGAGGCTCGGAAAATGTCGCCCCAGGGGTGCCCTGCCATGGCGCGAAGAAGCGTCGCCACGTTCATCGGGCTCACCAGGGTCTGCCGCGATAGGCCCGATCCGTCCGCCATCACGATGCCGCTGGGGTCCATCCCCTGATGTTGGAACCACTCCATCGCTACTTTAGCGCCGCCCGATGCGGAACCTTCGCCCGCCTTCACCGCGCCTAAGATGCGCAACAGGCACTCTGCCATCAGGTTGTCGCTCGGCTTATTCATGCGGGGTAGAAGTTCCCGAAGGGGTGCGCTCTGGTGCATGGCTATTTCCGCTCCTCGGATGGGGGCCGCGCCCACACGTGCACCCCCACACACGGCCACGCCCACCTCCCGAAGCTTGCGGGCGAACACTGCCGCGGCATAGCGTGGGGGGTCCTCCACAGTCACCCGCACGGCGACTCTTGGGCCTGTTGCCTTTTCCAATGGCAGGTTTCCCTCTAGTCTAACGACGTTCTGCCCCAGAAGTCGGCTAATCCGCAGATGGGAAGCGGTCTGGGCACGTGACGTCAAGGCCAGGTTCATCACGTGCAATAAACCGACGTCGGGCCGCACACGCACGGCAATGCGATCTCCCACATGGCTACCCGGACGGCATTCCAACATCACCACGTTCTCATCAAGGTTGAGGCCCGCCACCTGGGGAGAGTAAGAATACGTAAAGTCATCCCACGCCCACCCCGCGCCGTACGGGCCGTCGGTGAATAGCGTGCCATCCCCCACAACATCTCCCGTAATGCTGCGCACCCCTGCGCTCCGTACGGCCGCGGCCAGGTTGGCTAGGTCCTCCTCATTCAGAAGGGGATCCCCGCCTCCTTTCAAATACACCGCGCCATGAACCACCCCCTCGGAATCGGGCGCTTCCGATGCCACTACTCGCGTTGTGAAGCGGAAATCCGGGCCCAAGACCGCCAGGGCGGCTGCGGAAGTCAGCAGCTTCTGGTTCGATGCGGGCATTAGGAGCGTGTGAGGATTGAGGGTAAACAGCACGCGACCCGTGTCTGAACGGAGAATGACCACGCCCTCTGTGGCGCCCTTCATGGCGGCGTTTCCGAGAAGTTCCGAAATGTGCCTGGATGCCTCATCCCACGAATACGCGCGCATCGGCCGCGCGGTATGGGGCCCACCCCAACACACGCTGAGTGGCGCCCATATGGCAAATGCAGTGGCAAAGACGCTCCGCCGATTGACACGCAAAGCGCCAAAGGTTGCGTGGAACCACCGTCTGTTGTGCCGCATATCCAAGGATTTCACTCCCAATCGCTGGGCCGCAGCCCATGTCCTTTGCCGAGATGGCTACGTGTGGGAGGAGACCCGCCTCCCGGTGACGAATCGGCCCCTTGGGTTCATCCTACCCGTACGGAGGGTTCCATGCCAACAAAGTGCTTGTACCGCGCAATTCCGTGCGCATTCGCCCTTCTGTGGGCTTCCATGCCCAAGGTCCATGCAGGCCAAATTCAGCAGCCACCGGCCCCCAATCCCCAGGCCGCTCCCCGCACCGCCAAATCCCCAGAGGCTCAAAAGCCCGGGCGCCTCAAGCCCTACAACGAAGTGATCCCCGTGGATGCGAAAACGACGGCAGGGCTGTTCATCGTGCACCGGGTAGGCGAAAAGGTTTATTTCGAGATTCCCCCGGCGCTGCTTAATCAAGACATGCTGTTCAGCACGGAAATCGCCGAGCTTCCTGCCGGGATGGGATATGGCGGCATCCATGTGCAGGATCGCATCATTCGATGGACCCGCCGGGAAAACAAGGTTTATCTGCGCACGGTGAGCTACGCCATTCGGGCCGAAGGCGGTGCCATTGAACAGGCGGTGCAAGCAGCCTCGCTTGAGCCGATTGTCGCTGCGTTCGACGTGGAAACCGAAAGTCCGGCAGGTGCGCCCGTCATTGATGCAACGCGTCTTTACAATACCGATATCCCGGAATTCAGCGCAAAGGGTGCTCTCGGCGGGGGTGGGCTGGATCCCGCGCGCTCTTACATCGAAGCGGTAAACGCCTTCCCCATGAACATAGAGGTCCGCTCCATGCTAACGTACACAGGAGGCAGCCCGTCCGGAGGCCCCATTGGTGCCATGCGCCGCAGTACTCCCTCAAGCATCACAGCTCTAATCCACTACAGCATGGTTCTCTTGCCCCAAAAGCCGATGATGGGCCGCCTGCGTGATAGCCGCGTGGGCTTCTTCGCCGAGAGCTTTCAAGATTACAGCCGCCCAGATCATCGCGTGGTGGAACGCCAATACATTGCGCGCTATCGGCTGGAGAAGCGCGACCCCTCGGCAGCCGTGTCCGAACCGGTCCGTCCCATTGTCTATTACATTAGCCGGGAGGTCCCCGAGAAGTGGCGGCCGTACATGAAGCAAGGTGTCGAAGATTGGAACCGGGCATTCGAAGCGGCCGGCTTCCGCAACGCCATCGTGTGCAAAGATGCACCCACTGTGGATCAGGATCCTACGTGGGACCCAGAAGACGCGCGGTACTCCGTCATTCGCTGGGCACCCACCACATTCGAAAATGCCATGGGGCCCCACGTACATGATCCGCGCAGCGGCGAGATCATCTCCGCACACATCATCGTGTGGCACAATGTTCTTAAGCTCGGCGAAGATTGGTACTTTACACAATGTGCCGCGCAAGACCCGCGAGCCCGGCATCTGCCCCTGCCCGACGAGCTGATGGGCCGCATCCTCCGCTATATCATCTGCCACGAGGTAGGCCACACCCTGGGACTGGAACACAACTTCAAAGCGTCCTCCTCGTACACAATCGCCCAACTTAGGGATCCTAAGTTTACAGCACAGTACGGCGATGAAGCCTCGATCATGGATTACGGCCGCTTCAATTATGTGGCCCAGCCTGGTGATGGGGCGCACTTGATCCCAATGATCGGCCCCTATGACATCTTCGCCATTAAGTGGGGATACATGCCCATCCCCCAAGCGAAAACGCCCGATGACGAGAAGCCCGTTCTGGATCGCCTCGCCGCCCAGCAGGTGACCAATCCAATGCTCCGCTTCGGGAACAGCCACTTCGAGGATCCCACGCAACAAATGGAGGATCTGGGCAACGACCCTATCGAGGCAACCCGCCTGGGCCTTCTCAATATAGCGCGCGTAGCCAAGCTTCTACTGCCTGCCACCAGCCACTTCGGCGAGGATTACAGTCTGTTGGAGGATGCGTTCAATACCCTCGTGCGCCAGCGTACCACCGAACTGATGCACGTGACCAATCTCATCGGCGGGGTAGTACAAACGGATTATCATGCAGGCCGCGGAGGGGAAGTCTACAAGCCGGTTCCGGCAGCACGGCAAGCTGCGGCCGTTCGCTTCCTCGGCGAGCACGCCTTCACCGCGCCGCACGAGATCCTGCGTCCCGAAATCCTCTATCGCATCCAACCTTCTGGCGTCGAGGACCTCGTGCTCCAGAGCCAGAACGCCATCCTGCAATCCATCTTCAACGACGCTAAGATTCGGCGGATGCTGGATGCAGAAGCACTGAGCCCAAAGGATGCCTACCCCGTAAAGCGCCTCGTAGCGGAGGTACAGGGGGCCATCTGGAGTGAACTCCAACAGCGTTCGCCGCGTACCGATGTGTACCGTCGCAACCTTCAGCGCGCGTACCTTGAGCTCATGCGCACTCGGTTGACCGGGGATGGAGCGACGCAAACAGATTTACGCCCCATAGCCCGAGGTGCCTTGCAATCCCTGGAACAGGAGATTGGCCGCGCGCTGCACCGAACCACCGACACGGAGACGGCCCTCCACCTTCAGGATTGCCGCAAGACCATAGAGCGCATCCTGAACCCTAGAACGTAGCAAACGCCGACGCCGGCTACATTCACGCTCGTTAAAGCGACCGTACCCACAAAGCTCCCGGCGTAGCGTAGGTACGGTGGCCCACGTTTGCGCCATCCACTTCAGGCAGGTCTAGATATCATCGAGCGCGGCTATTGCCTATGGGGCAATTGCGGCCATGTTCAATGGAGCATTCATCGGTCCCCCGCATGCGCCGTCTGGCGCGACAGGGCCAAATCCACAACGATGGGGACATCCGCGGTGGTAGTAGTCTCTTGCCCAAAGATAGATACGAAAATCCCGGGAGTATCACAGACCATGGTTGCCTGATCCCCAGACACTACCACCTCCCATGTACCATCGCTCATTCCCACGGAAAGGATTTGGCGATTCCCCAGCAGGATCTTCGTGGCCCGTTCGGACGCATGCCCGAATGTAACGATGGGAGCCTTACCCCAATTCTTGATGAGCCACTTCCCCGGTGCGCCCGGCTGAGCCGCCTGAAGCTCCTGCCCGGTGTTCTCCGCGCGGCTCACCATCTTCATTACGTAATGGCGCGACTTACCCAGCGGTTCACCATCCAAAGAGACCGCCATAAAGGCCCCTATGCCGGTGCCGGTAACCACGGTCCAATTCCCAATGCGCACGGGCTGAAAGGCCGGGAACTCTCCGCAGACCGCCACCGTTCTGGGGGTAATCAGTTCCAAACGCCCCTCCGACGTTCGCCGCACAATCTCGCCGGTCGCAGACTTTAGGATCCCCGTCTCGAACATGCCGGCGCTGCAGGATGCTCCCGCCAACACGAAACGCTGAAGAAGCTCCGTCGCTCCTCCCACATCGCTTGCTGCGGTGTAAAGATGCTTGGGGAACACGAGTTTCGCCCGCCGTTCCATCCGGCGTGCTCCCCTGGCGGCAAGTGTTGTTCGCCCGCGCACGCGAGGCCTTCTATCGGCAGACGTACGTACATCGGGAATATCAGGAGCATGATCGCTCTCCACGCGCACGGACCAAGCACACCTATAGAGGTTGCTAATGGAGTTGGGCCAACGAAACAGATCTCCCTCGGAATAGCGCACTGTGAGCACATACGGCGAGGGCTGAACATCGCCGCGAAGGAAGCATTGCGCCGCCAAGCCGAAGAGACCCCATACCGTAGGATCCGCCTGATGATCGAAGTCCCCCAGCCTACCCGGATCTCGCTCCACTTGATACCCGAAGAGCAGCGCGGCGTCGAAATCCTGAAGTCCGGCGTAGGCAGCCATCTCCGGCATGGCGACCGCCCGATACCGGTTGGGCCACACCACCGCCCACTCGCGCACCACAACGGGCTTGCCTGCCCAATGAAGTGCAGCCAACCACGGCGCAATCTGGTATAGCGAACTGTACCGTAGGGGGTTCGTGTCGTTGTAGAAGAACGCGCCTTCCCAATCCTTACCTGTAAAGGCAGGATGATCGAAATAGTAGTTCTCGGCAGTGAAATCCATTTCGTCCGCCACAGAAGCTACGTCCGGTGGAATATCGTTGGATACCACAGCAGTCACCGGTACCCTCAGTCCAAGGTTCCGCAGGAACATCCGCATCTGCCGAAAATAGCGGCGCTGAAGGTCATAAAGGAAATGCACCCCATCTGCAACACGCCCTTGCGCCCGTCGAGGGTCCCATGGCTGAGCCAATATCCCCCCCGATGGCCCGGGCTGATCCGCGAAGCCGGGTGTACCCACGGATCCAAACAAGGGCAGCGCCACGGTACCTGATGCCGGGTCTTCGTACGGTTGCAATACCTCCCTTCCGGACACACGCTTCCAAGCGGCGGCAAGCGCATCGCGGGACGGATACCTTTGTGCTAGCCAAGCCGACCACAAGCGCCGCAGCTCCAGCGCGTAATGATCGGGAAGCGCATCCAATTCCGAGGCTTTTAGGAACAGCCCGTGCTCATTGCACACCTCAACGAGGGCGATGGCCGGGTCGTCTACGTAGCGGAGTTTCGTATACGGATTAAGGTGCGTAAGGAGCTGCCGAGCGTATTCCTCTTGAAGGGCGATAAGGCGATCATCGAACACCGCGGATGGTTTCGCAGCCCTGCCGAGCTGATCCCATTCGGCAACTCCATCACCGGCCTTGAATTGGCGGAAGTCCAGCAGATCCAGGTAGATATAGATCCCTCGCTCCTTAAGCTGCGCGATCCAATAATCAAGCCGCTCCAAGCGCGTAGGGTTCAACGCCTCGGACGAATTGGACCCAGGGATATCGAGGATGCCGTCGGCTGTGTCTAGAGCTTCGAAGCGCACCATGTTGCACCCCGCCCTGGCCAGTACGTCCGCCACCTCTTTGATGCGGGCATGATCCACCCACACAGAGCGACTACTGATGTTCACCCCCCAGAACCGCGCCCGAGTGCCGTCCGCCCAATAAAAGTGACCGGCCTGTGCCCGAAGAAAGCCATGCTTGCCGGCAGGTGGGTCTAGCAAATAGCTGAAGTCTACAATAGAGGACGCGGGAAATAGACCGCGGTTGGGATCTGTGGAGCGAGAAGCCGGGCCTTCCGTTGCCGCCGAAGCGATACCCGCCGCACCGATCAAGCAAAAGATCAACACCCACAATACGTCACGCCAAAGCCGCATGAAACCTACGCTGCCCTTCCACCTGCCTACGCCCCACGTCCGCGAGCACCTTCGTGGCTGCCAATGAACATGTGCCCCGCAAGCGCAGGGTAGGTATGCCTGTATTATGGCGCACAGTTGTTTCCGAAGCGCCGCCGATCCACCAAAGAATGAGAAGGACTCCCGGCAGGTAGGGAAGAAACGCATAAAGAAATGGAACGTACCGCAAAGCCTCTGTTCCGTTCGATTAGGAGGATCCTTCATGCACGCAAGACGCGCCGCCGTACACCTGACCATTCTGATCCTTGCTGCGGCAAGCATCAGCACCGCCTCTCCCAAGCCTCATCCACCCAAAACACCGGTACCCGCCGACCAGAACCGCTTCACCACTGTGGACGATTTCCTTCACGCCCATCGCGCCGCCGGCACTACAGTATCTGTGGAGGGATATGTAGTCCTCGCTACCAGGGAGGGAAAGACCGGCCTTCGCCTGGCCTTGGTGGATTCCGTAGATCACGTGTTGAGCGCCCGCGATGCAGCCGCCTCGAGCCGCGGAGGATGCATCGCCCGCATATCTGCCTCTGCCCTACGCGCCCATCCCACGTGGGGTTGGACGGCCAAAGGAATGGAGAGGTTCGCCATGTTTACGGGTTCCGGCTCGGCACTTCGGCAGCTCCATGACACGGTGCCCAAGCTCCGCATCACAGGATCGTACCTTCGGCCCAACGTGGTGAGCCCCGTGGTTCTGGTGGAGTACCAGAACGACGACGGCGAATGGACCAAGCTATAGGACGCCCCTACACAAGCCGATTGCGGCGCTCCAAACCGAGGAACTTCGCGACGGTTTGAGCGAGTGCGCTGATTTCGGCTTTATTGTAGGATGTTTGCATTACCCACTCAGCGCCGTCGTTGTGCAACAGCACTACGCGGTGCAGGGGCGCTCCTGCGGGATCCCGTGTGGTTCGCACCACCACTCCCTCTAAGCGGGCGATGGTAGTGATAAGGCGGCCGTTCACCGAAATGGTGCCCGTGAGCAGATCGAACACGATGCGTGTACCTGCGCGATACGCGCGTGCCGCGTACAAGGGCACGATCGTTAGGAATATCGCCATGGACACCAGCCAAAGAAAGCCAAAATGGTTGCCATGGGGACTAAAGAGTTGCTGCGCATTGAGAGCGGTGTGGTCTGTGCCGCTCTCGGCCTCCCAAAGCAACCCAAGCAGGCCCAACACCGCCACACTGCACAAAGCTATGCCGAAATGGATGCATCCCACAGAGTGAAGGCGCCCCTGGCTCGACCGATAAAGGATAAGCTGATGCCCGCGATGTTCTATCGTGAAGCTCTCCACGGTAGTGCTTATGCCCCATCCTACCGAATATGAACATGGTTACGACTTGCCTGCCGGCTCGAGTTCCACTGGGTGCGTAGCTCCCGCTGCATGAACTGCGGGCACAGCAATCGCTTTCGGACTAGCCTGCACCTGAAAAGCCGACAAGTTTGCCGTGCGCGCCCCGATACCCGGGCATCCCCCTATGGGGAGACACAGGCAGCACGGTGTGCGTAACGGTATAATAAGGATAACCTCGGCGTGGCGAGAGGAGAATGTTTATGCCCAAGGTATTGGAATTGCACGATCCAGACGGATCGGCGGGGCCTCCCCGAAAGTCCACGTCCGCACCGGGCAAGAAGAGCCCGAAGCGCCCGTCCAAGAAGGCGGATGATGCGGGCCGCTGGAAACAGATCGTGTACGCCATCGCTATGGTGGCCGTAACCGTGGTGGCACTGGTCTTCGTGATCCGGGAACTCGCCGGAGGACGTCCTTCATCCGGAACGAACCCTCCCCCGCCTGGCCGTGCGGCCGCGGCCCACCCAATGCTGCCACCGGCTCCCATGATGCGCCCCGCGCCCTATCGCCGCCCGGTCACTGGGAGCCCGGCCCCTGTGCTCCCATCCTCGGGCGCACCTGCTCCTGCCAACGCCGCACCGAGCACCGGATCGCCCGGCGGTACCGAGGGTGACACCGGTTCTGCCAACGAATAATCCCCAAGAACCGCCTAACCTGGGAAGTGACACGCCACGAAATGGCCACTGCCGAGGTCCCTTAGTTGTGGCTCCTCGGTAGCACAGCGCTCGCGGGCAACGGGGCACCGCGCGCGGAACCGGCATCCCGCTGCCACTTCCCCAACGGAAGACACATCCCCTTCCAACGGTGGCACCGTCCGCCGGCGCTGCGGATCGGGTACAGGGACCGAAGCGATGAGCGCCCTCGTATAGGGATGGAGCGGCGTAGCAAAGAGATCTGCGGTCTCGGCAAGCTCCACAACCACGCCCAGGTGCATCACGGCCACGCGGTGGCAAACATGGCGCACGGCGGAAAGGTCGTGGGCGATGAACAGATAGGCAAGGTTCATGCGCTCGCCTAGATCCTGAAGGAGGTTCAGGATTTGGGCGCGGATCGAAATATCCAGTGCGGAGATCGGTTCGTCCAAGACAACAAGCTTCGGGTGCGTTGCAATAGCCCTCGCGATGCCAATGCGCTGCCGCTGGCCTCCTGAAAACTCATGGGGATAGCAGTTGGCAGCACCGGCATCCAACCCCACCTGCGCCAACAGATCCAACACACGTTCGTGAGCTTCCTTGCGGCTCCCCACGATGCGATGCACGCGCAAGGGTTCGGCAACGATGGCACCGGCCGTCATCCGCGGATCCAAGGATGCCATTGGATCTTGAAAAACGATGCCCAAGTGCCTGCGGATGCTTGTGAGCGCGGGCCCACGTAGATGGGTAATATCTGCTCCATCGAACCATATGCGGCCTGCAGTCGGCTCCACAAGGCGCAGGATCACGCGTCCCGTGGTCGTCTTGCCGCACCCGCTCTCGCCCACGAGACCTAGCGTTGTGCCGGCATGGAGCGTAAGATCTACACCGTCTATTGCCCGCACCACGCGGATCTGGGTACGGAAGCCGGAGCGATACTGCACGGGAAAATGCTTGCGGAGCCCCTCCACGCGCAGGAGTGGTTCTTGCATTTGGGGAACCTCGCGATCAAACCTGCCCCAATCGGGAGCAGTTTGGTGATGCTACCGCGAACGTTCTGTGCTAGGCCGGTGGCGCGCCAAATCTTCCAGGCGGCGGACTGTGGCGATGGCCGTGCGCCTACGCTCCATCGCTTGGGCAACCTTCAGGATGAGGAGTTCATACACATCCACGCCCGGAGTGTTCTTCTCCAGATAGTCGAAGGCCCCGCGACGCATGGATTCCACGGCGTTGGCTACATTTCCATACGCCGTCAACACGATGACCTCGGTGAACAAGTCGTGTGCCAACGCCTCCTGAAGCACGCGCAGGCCGCTGTCCGCTTCCTCCATGCTCATGTCCGTCACCACAACGTCATATGCGGGGTCGGCGCGTCGGATCGCCTGTTCCGCGTCCGCCGAGCTGCTCGCCGTGTCCACAATGTAGCCTTCCCGCTCCAACCGGCGGCGGAGCGCTGCGAGCACATCCTCCTCATCATCTACAACCAAGATCCTAGACATAGGCTCTCCACACTCCATTCTCGGAAGTCAACATTCTGCCCTGGCCTCTGCTGTACACGGTGCCATGCCCCCATTCCCTGCCAGCGTGATGGGCCTTTTTTGGAGACTAAACCCCGGCGCCTGCACCCATTGCTACGACCTTGCACGAACTCCGTAAAAATCTGGTGGCCTCCACGCGTTCGGCGCGCGTTGCTCACCCGGGTTGCGCAGTCGGTTTAGGCCGATTGAACCTGCTGCTGCTGTGGCTGAGGCTCGGTCACAGGCAAATAGATCACAAAACGGGCGCCTTCTCCGGGTACGCCCACCTCTTTAATGATGCCCTGGTGCGCCTCAACAATCCCTTGGACGATGGAAAGGCCCAGCCCCATTCCTTTCACTCTGGAAGTATAGAACGGGCGGAAGATGAGGCGTTTCAAGTCCGTAGGTACGCCCGGCCCGCGGTCCGCAAACTCTATACGAATGTATTGGCGGGAGTGAGGCAGGCCATGATCACCACGCTCCTCAGGATCCACTCTGCAGGCGCATACTTTCAGCTCACCTCCCTCGGGCTGGAAGGTAACGGCATTCTCGATGAGTTCCCCGAAGGCCCTCTTGAGGCGCACCGCATCGCAGGCGATCACGGGCAGGTCCTCGGCGATGCTCAGCACCAACTTCACATTGCTCCGTTTGGGCAGCGTCTCCTCCACGGCCTCGCGCAACACAGCGGCCACGTCACACGGAGTGGGCGTCACCTGCGTGGCCATCACATAGTCCCTAAATTCCCTCAGGATTTCCTCCAGGCGCGCCAACCCCTTCTCCATGCTGTGGGCGATATTGGTAAGCTGTTCCTTCTCTGGGCACTGGGGTAGTTGATCCACCACGTGAATCAGTTCGTTAAGGTCTCCGCGAAGGGCAAAGGCGCGATTGCCAATCATATGTGCGGAACGTGCGGAAAGCTCCCCCCATGCGGCCATGCGCTCCGCCCGGATCATGCGCTTGAAGCTGCGGGCATTATCTATGGCGGCCCCTACTTGGCTCCCGATAGTAGTGAGGACCCGCTCATCCGCCTCGGTAAAGCGATTGGTGAACCAAGCCGTGCGAACCTTGCGCCGAAGCACCCGGATTACTCCAAGTACCCGGTTGCGGCTTTCGATGGGCACCGCCATAAAGGCGCCAAGTTCGGCTGCAGGAAATTCTGTAAATAAGCCCTTCCAGCGCGGATCCGCCACGGGATCGTCCAACCGAACAGGCTCGCCGTGGAGTGCTACCCATCCGGTAAGCCCCTCGCCCAAATGGTACACAGCTTTGCCCACTTGCAACGCCAGGGAGCCGCGTGTTGCCTTAAGGACCAAATGCTCCGTCTGCTCATCCAAAAGGAAAACGGAGCAATCCTCAAATTCCAGTGCATCGGCGGCCAGGTCTACCACCTTCCGCACGAGTGCATCTACATCCACGGTGGATGCCAAATCCTGACCAATGGCCACCAGCGCCGTTTCCCGGGCCCGAAAACCCTCGATCACCATCCGGACGGCTGCCGCGTGCGCCAGGGGAGCGAGATGGGCTATGTCATCTTCATCAAATGCATCGTTTTCGGGGCTATCAATGTTAATCACGCCCCTCGCCTGACCATGGGCCCCCAGAATCGGAACTGCGATCTCGCTGCGTGCATCCTCAAAGAACCGGAGGTGATGCGGGTCGTGTGCGGTGTCCCCGGTAACGTAGGGCATCCCGGTGAGTGCCACGTATCCGGTTATGCCACGTTGCCCCTCCTGACCCAGATTGAGGCGCAGACGTTTGCGCTCCTCTGTCCATCCTTCGCCGGTGGTGCACACCACCTCAAGTTCGCCGGTTTCGTGATTGACGATGGCCAGGAAACCCCGCCGCCCCTCAACCACGCGCACGGCTGCTTCTAGGGTAGATTGCAGCATGTGCTGAACGTCCGCAGATCCGCGGACCGCCTCGGCAAAAAGGCTGTCGAGGGAACGAAGAAACTGCTGCGTTCGGTTGATTGAGTGAAAATGCGCCTTGCCCATTGCGATCCCATTATAGCCCATCACGGCCGCGCGCACAACGCAGCACCCCCCGCCAGCATGGCTAATACCGAACCCGGCAGGATTTGACGCATCCAACAATGAAATTCACCAACGAGAACACTGCCGCACAGCCGCCGGTATCACGGAGGAATACCCTGCATGGAAACCTGGCCTAACGAGACCGTGCCGCGGATCTCGCAGCCTCCCCGACGGCCCCTTGGCGTAATCGTCCGCGGCTCGCTGGCGCGTGGGCTGGAGATGAAGCTCGCTCCTAACTGCCCTGTAGAGGACCTTCGCGCCGGGCGCCTGGTAGTTGTGGAAGGCCGGAGCCATGTGTTCTACGCCCTCATTACCAACGTTACCCTCTCGGCCATCAGCGACAAGCTCGTGCTCAATCCCCCGGCGGAAGACGATGCCTTTCTGCGCCGAGTTCTCGAAGGAACGGGTGCCTACGTCACCGTGGAACTGCGGCCTATGCTCATGGCCCCAGCACAATCCGCAACGGCACCCACCCCTGCAGACCTAATGCCCGTTCGCACGGTGCCCAATCACTTCAGCACCGTTGTGAACGCTACACAGCAAGACGTGGCATCGGTGTTCGGTCAAGAGAGTGACAAAGGCTTCTACCGCATCGGCAGCCCTGTCGAAATGGACGATGCCGCGGTCTGCCTAAACTTAGAGCGGTTTGTGGAGCGCTCAAACGGCATCTTCGGCAAATCGGGTACGGGCAAAACCTTCCTTACACGCATCTGCCTCGCGGGCATCATCAAGCATGACGTAGCGGTGAACCTCGTTCTCGATATGCACAATGAATACGGATGGGCGGGCTCATCGGAAGATCGAGATCGGCGTGAGGTGCGGGGGCTCAAGCAGCTATTCGACAATCGAGTGGAGATCTTCACCCTGGATCCAGACTCAAGTCGTCAGCGCTCTGTGCCCTACGCGACGCCCGTACAGATCCCCTATTCGGAACTCACGATAGACGACGTCATCCTCTTAAAAGATGAGTTGAACCTCAACGACACGGCGGTAGAAACGGCGAACATCCTTGTAAATGCCTTTGACAAGCAATGGTTGGAGCGCCTCGTGGACCCTGCCATGACTGCCCAGGCTATCAAGGAATTCTGTGATCAGAACGGCGCCCATCCCCAGGCCGTGAATGCTCTGCAGCGCAAACTCAGGAACCTGGTTCATAGATGCAAGGGTTTCCTTCTGCCGAACGGCAAAGGCTCGCAGACCGAGGAGCCAACAGCAATCGCCGACATCATCAGCCTCCTTAAGGAATCCCGCCACGTGGTGTTGGAGTTTGGGCACTACACCGACCCCGTCCAGTACATGTTGGTTGCCAACATCCTTGCCCGGCGCATCCACGACCAATGGGTGCAGGACACAGAAGCCTCCATGGGTCAAAAGAAACCACCGCCGCGCCACCTTGTGATCACCATCGAGGAAGCCCATAAGTTCCTTTCACCAGCCCTGGCGAGGCAAACAATCTTTGGGACCATCGCTCGGGAGATGCGCAAATACAATGTGACGCTCTTGGTGGTGGATCAGCGCCCTTCCGGTATAGACACGGAGATCCTCTCTCAGCTTGGAACAAAGCTCGTGTGCCTTCTGGACGATGACCACGACATTCAGGCCGTTCTTTCGGGGATCTCAGGCGCCTCTAGCTTGGCAGGGGTTCTGGCTACTTTGGATACGAAGCAGCAGGCGCTGATCCTGGGCCATGCTGTGCCCATGCCCGTTGTGGTCCGCACGCGCACGTACGACGACGACCTCTTCCGGAAAGAGATGCTGCCCGACGCATCTGGAGAGGCGGCAGATTTGGACCCCGACCGTGATTTTTAGGCGCTGCAGTAGGATGGGCGGGAACATTTTTGCCTGCGTCCGAACGGCGATGGGAAGCCTCTTCTTGCGCTCCTGGTCCCGAAAAGGCTGCCCTACGCCACCGTGGCATGCTCCCACCACCAAGCGGGCGCACAAGCCATTCGCGTTCCCCCTCCTCAGCCGGCTCATCCTCGTGATCGTCATCGTTGCGACGCGCCCGGCCCCGACGGCCGGTCAGATTGCCAAACGTGGAAAGCACACCACACCCGTACTGGGCCAGGTGGTGATTGACCGCTACAGAGACCTTATCTGGCAGCCGGAAAATAACACATTCAAATCCCCGGGCCCAGTGCGCATCATCCTCACGGACGCTGTTACCGGTGAGAAAACTGTGCTCTTGGCCGACGACGCAGAAGGAATGGCTAATGGCGATATCCTTGTGCGCGGCGCCGTTCGGCTCGAACGCCCAGAGGGCACGTTGACGGGCAGGGACCTAAAGTTCAACAGTCAAAACCAAACCGGCTCTGTACTGGAAGCAAAAGCCAACTTGAGTGGCATTCACGTGGAGGGGCGCCGACTAGAGCTGTTACCGGGATCGGCCATCCGCGCCACAGACGCGTGGTTCACAACATGCAGTTTGCCGAACCCGCACTTCCACATTACTGCGCGGCAACTGGAGGTGTCTTCAGGTCGGCGTGTGAAGGCCAAGAATGTGTCCTTTTGGCTGGGCCGCGTGCGCATCCTATCCTTACCGGAGATAAGCAAGTCCTTCAGCAAAACGTCTCAGCTTGCGTTGCCTTTCCCGGGATATAGCAAGGAGACGGGAATTCAATTCCATCTTCGGGATGATGTAGTGTCCGACCCGGGCACCCTCATGGCGTATGACGTCGGCCTCTCCATGCGGCGTACCCCCACGGGCACAATCTCCTATGGGCACGATCTCATCGCCCAGGATCCCAATGTGGGCCCGCCCTCCGCGCACCTCACCATGGCTGGAGAGCCGCTGCGTACGGCCCTTGTGGCGAACCCGCCGCCCACATTGCAGTCTCTAGATGAAAATCCAATACAGCCTCCTAGACGCGCTACGTTCTATGCAATGGTTACATCGTCCGGCTTCGAGTACAATCGCAAGCGCACAGATTTGCGAGTGTCCAGGCTCCCCGAAATGGGCATCACCCTTGCCAATCTCACCGGGGAGACGGCCCAGGCTGCCGCATCATGTGCGCGAGTGGATCGGGCCGCGTTCCGACCCCAGAATTGGCTGGTGAACTTGGAATTGAGCACCGCCTACATTAAGGAAGCCCCCACGGGCGCCTCCGACGAACGCATCTCGCTTCGAAGCGAAGCAGTTGGCCCATTTCTCAAACTGGCCGGCCCCCTCCGCATGCGCTTCGGCTTCACAGCCTGGACGAACCTGTACGGCCGAGGCACGGCTTATGCGCTCTTGGCTCCGGAAGTAGAACTGGATTACTTACTGAACCGCCGCACCCTCATCGGCGCAAGCTACCTCAACATGAGCGACTTCGGCGCGACGCCTTTTACCTTCGACCGCCGCGACATTACCCATGAGTTGCGCCTCCTCCTGGGTCACTCGGGGACGCAATGGGCATTTGATCTGGGCGTGAATTACGATGTGGACCGACACCGAGCGTATGACGTAGAGGCTTCTGTGCGAAGGCGCTGGGACTGCGTGGAAGTGGGACTGGGCTGGCGCACACGGGCGCAATCCATCAGTCTTATCTTCAATCTGTTGCCGGCCAGGGAACCGAAAGCGCAGATCCAGACACCGTAACGCACCGCCCTGCGCAAGCATTCATTGCCACCCGAAGTACCGCACTATGCGCCCGATATCTTCCCCTGTTGAACCCGGGTTAACCAATATCTACGTACCGCCACGCGAATGATGGCCGCGAGGGGTGGCGCAAAAAACATTCCCAAGAGCCCTCCGAACTCGCCCCCGATCAGGAGAACAATGATGATGATGACCGGGTGCAAGCGCATGCGGTCGCCGATTACCATAGGCATGAGGAATTTGCTCTCCGCAAAATGAAGGCACGTAAAAAAGATGAGCACAGCTACGGCCACACCCAATCCTTGGGTAACCAATGCCAGAAGGACAATAGGCACTCCCCCCACGATGGGACCAATAATGGGTATGGCACGTGTAACCCCGGCCAGAAGGCCCAAGGTCACCCAATAATCCATCCCCAAGGCCCATAGCCCCAATCCCACTACGATACCGGCCAGCACACAGAGGATGCACTGCCCTACCACATAGCTAACCATGATGCGGTTGAAATCATGCACCAGGCGCAGCGCTTCCTTTCGGCGTTGCGTGGGTAGTAGGGCTACGAACTCGTGCTTAAGCTTCTTGCTGTCCACCGCAAAATAGAAGGCCAACACGGGTAGCAGCACCAACTCTACGATATTCTTAAGGGCGCCGGCGACGCTGCGCAATCCCTCCTGTCCCCATTGCGTCACCTTAGCCTGAACGCTGAACTGGGAACCGGCACTACTATGTGCCATTTGCTCCTCCACCCACTGGCGCGTACGTTCCGGAACGTTCTGGCGGTACCATTCCCGCAGATCGCGAGCTTGCTTTTCAAGCCTCCGCTCCAGCCGCGGCATGTTCTGTGCAAGGTTCCGGGCCTCTTGAATGAATGGCTTGATAATAACGCGCACCCCTAGCCAGAGGCCAAGCATCATGAGCACCAGAACATACAAACTGGCGATCGCGCGGAGGGCATGATCCCCCAGAAGCGGCGATCTGGCGCGAGCGGGGCCATGCACGCCATCCATGCCTGTTTGGTCGTTCTGAGGCTCCGATCGCCGGAACCTGCCACGCACCAAAGAAACGAGCATGGCGGCTGCGAAGCGATGGACCAGCCGAAAGCCGTGCAAGCCGGCCATCCAGCACGCCAGAGGCCGGATAATATAGGCGAGGATTGCAGCCACAAAGAGGGAAATGAGCACCGGCTTAAGCCGCCCAAGAACGTACACCACACCATACAGCACCCCCGCCAGCAACACGAGGCGCAGGATCATGCGGGTGATGGCGTTGACCCAAGCGTTTGGGCCGGATTCCGTAGTGGCACTCATCGTTCCCTCAGGGGTGTGTCAATGGGTAGCCCGAAAGATCAGCAGCGCCGCCACACAAAGGAGCGCCGTACAACCGTAAATTACCCATACGGCCTGCCGGTGCGTAAGCCCGTGCTCCAGCAGACGGTGGTGCAAATGCCGCCGATCGCCGGCAGTGAGCGGTGCGCGGTTGAGCAGACGCCGCACGAGGACCACTGCGTAATCGAAGATGGGTACCCCCAACACAAGCAGGGGCACGAGTACGGAGATCGCGGCGGCAATCTTGAAGGTACCCAAGATGGAGATGGAAGCGAGCATCAGCCCTAAAAACTGAGCCCCCACCGTGCTCATGAAAATGCGGGCAGGGTACCGATTGTACCTTAGGAAGCCCACACAGCTACCGGCCACCGACGCAGCAAGGAGGGCAACCGCAGGCCCCTCCGGCTGATGCGAAGCTGCCGCCAACAATGCCAGGGTCCCCGCCGATATCGCAGATACGCCCGCGGCCAGGCCGTCTAAACCGTCTATGGCGTCTACCGTCTTGGTGACCACAAATACCCAAAAGAGCGTGCCTGCCACACTGAGCCAAAACGGCAGCTCAATCCATCTCCAACTGCCTGGCGATTGCGGCAAAAGGGGGTTCGTGATCCCTTCGATGCGCACGCCGAATAGAACCAGCACGCTACCGGCGGCAAGAATCGCCAACGCCTGGGAGAGGGGCTTCAGATCTTTGAGATCATCCACGATGCCTACGAGTGCAATGAGGGTGCCTGCGGCCAGCACGCCCACAAGATGCAGCGTCCATCCATGTGTTCCATGCGTGATGAAATGGCGCGCCGTAACCGTAAGAAGCGTTGCTACCAATACGCCGCAGTAGATGGCGATGCCCCCTAACCTCGGCATAGGGGTAGTGTGGACGTCTCGCGAACGCGGCACGGCCATAGCTCCAAAGCGCACGGCGAGCTTCAAAGCCACCGGCGTAACCGCAGAGGTAACTGCCATGGCCACCAGGAACGCCACGGTTACGGCGATCATAGCAACTTCTCACGCGTGCCGTGCATCGCAGGACGAAGGCGAATCAACTCGATGCCTGCAGCCTCAAACAGCTCCATGGCGAATTCGTCCGGATAGTCGCCATCAAACACAACCTTGACGATGCCGGCGTTGATAATCATCTTGGCGCAGTTGTTGCAGGGCTGGCACGTTACGTAGAGGGTAGCGCCGCGCAATGACACGCCGTTCAGTGCCCCCTGCACAATGGCATTCTGCTCGGCATGGAGCGTGCGAATGCAGTGACCGTCCTGCATTTTACAGCCCACCTCGGTGCAATGGGCAAGCCCGTGGGGTGCACCGTTATACCCGGTGGTAAGGATGCGCCGGTCGAGCACCACTACAGCGCCCACATGGCGCCGAGGACATGTAGCGCGCGTGGACACAACACGGGCGATCTCCATGAAGTATTCGTCCCATGACGGACGTCCCCGCACCCCGCGCGGGGCCAGGACTTCCTCGGCCTGGAGATCGGCCTCCGTAACGGGATCATGAGCAAGATTGGGCGGAGTTCCATCGTTTTGCGTCATGCCACACCGTCCACAAGCGGAAACCGGGCAGTAAGCGCCCATACATCCTGGCGAACGGACGCCAGCACCTTGTCATTCCCCAGGTTGCTCAACGTCCGGTCGAGTAATTCGGCAACTTGGCGCATTTCAGGCTCCCGGAATCCGCGCGTAGTGACGGCGGGCGTCCCAATGCGAATACCGCTCGTACGCCAAGGCTTTTCGGGATCACCTGGGATCATATTTCTGTTCACCGTAATCCCTACCTTATCCAACTCCACCTCTGCCTTCCGCCCCGTGACCTGTTTGGGCCGGAGATCGCACCAAACTAGGTGATTGTCGGTCCCGCCCGTTACCAAACGCCATCCCATCTCAACAAGGGCCTCGGCCACGGCCCTTGCGTTTCGGCGTATCTGGGCCTGGTATTGCCGGAATTCCGGTTGCAGCGCCTCATGAAGGGCAACAGCCTTTGCTGCAATCACATGCATCAGGGGCCCACCCTGCATCCCTGGGAACACGGCCTTGTCTATCGCTTCCGCATACTCCTCTGTTGTCAGGATGAGGCCGCCGCGGGGCCCGCGTAGCGTCTTGTGCGTCGTCGTGGTAACAAAATGAGCATGAGGCACCGGCGAAGGATGTTCCCCTGCTGCCACGAGCCCGGCAATATGGGCCATATCCACCATAAGCAGAGCGCCCACGTGGTCTGCAATTGCACGGAAGCGCGCGAAATCTATCACACGAGGATAGCAACTCGCTCCGGCTACAATCAACTTAGGACGATGCTCTTCGGCAAGGCGCTCCACCTCATCATAATCTATGAGCCCGGTGTCGTGGTTCACTCCATAGGGGATCGGGCGATAGAGCATTCCAGAAAAGTTGACCGGCGAGCCATGGGTTAAATGCCCGCCCTCCGAGAGGTTCATGGCCAAAAAGGTGTCTCCGGGTTTGAGAGCCACGCTGTATACCGCCTGGTTGGCCTGGGCCCCGCTATGGGGCTGTACATTTGCATGGGCGGCACCAAACAACCGCTTGGCGCGCTCCCTGGCCAATTCCTCCACAGTGTCCATATTCTCACAGCCGCCATAGTAGCGCTTGCCAGGATACCCCTCGGCATACTTGTTGGTGAGAACGGATCCCATGGCCTCGAGCACCGCACGAGAAACCACGTTCTCCGAAGCAATCAACTCGATATTGTTGTTGAGCCGCTCCACCTCATGCTGTATGGCGGCAGCAATTTCGGGGTCCACCTCCGCCAATGCCGCCGTGCGTGGAACCGCTCTCTCCTGAGATGTGCTCACTCGCTCCTCCTTCTTTGCCGGCAGTATCCCATTACTTGGCGCCTTAGCCCATGCTCCCTGCACGTGCAGATTTCACGCTGCACATGGCGATGCGGCACCGCTCCGGCCTTCTCAGGCGCCGGAGCCTGCTTCTATCTCCGCGATCTTACGAATGCGGCGCACATGCCGTTCCCCCTGTGAAAAGGGCGTGTCCAAGAAGACGCGGACGATCTCCTCGGCAACCTCGGGACCCACGATGCGTTCGCCCATGCAAATCACGTTGGCATCATTGTGGGCCCTCGCCAACCGTGCGGACACCGGCTCGGACACTGCCGCGGCCCGCACGCCCCGGATTTTGTTCGCCGCCATGCTCATCCCAATGCCCGTACCACAGATGAGCACGCCCACATCAGCCTCGTCGGTGGCCACACGCGTGCCCACGAGATGGGCAAAGTCGGGGTAGTCGCATGACTCTGCGGTGAAGGCACCTACATCGCATACGTCGTGGCCTTGGGCGCGCAGCATGTCACGCAAATGGTTCTTCAAATGAAAACCTGCATGATCCGAACCAATGGCGATCCTCATGACGTGTCCTGCCTTTCGTTCCTATTCTACTCTATACCCGTAGATGATGGCCATCGCACGCGGTGCCCAGTCCAGTTTATCCAACACGCAACGCGTGTGTCACAATCTACCAACAAGCCGAAACTTCCTGCGCCCGCATTCTGTCTGTAACTCGGGCGGCCTTTTATTTGGAATGCGAACATGACACGCACACAGGCAATCGAGGCGGAAGGGGTTACCAAGGAATACGACGGTGTGCGCGCGCTGGATCGCGTGTCCTTCCATGTGGGCCAGGGCCAACTCTTCGCCCTGGTAGGACCCAACGGCGCGGGAAAGACGACGCTCCTGCGCCTGCTTACAGGAATCCTGAAACCCGACGCCGGTGACCTGAGGGTGCTGGGCAGTTCCACAATCCTCGATGTGTTGCCCCAGGTGGGATATATGCCGGAAGAGCGTGGGCTCTACCGGGGACTTACTCCGGAGGAAACAGTTACGTACTTCGCCCGCCTGCGAGGGGTTCCCGCCTCCGCTGCGAAGCGAGCCGCTTCTGAAGCCCTGGAGGCTGTAGGTATGGCGAAACATGCCCGCCGCAAGCTGGAGGAGCTCTCCAAGGGAATGGCCCAACGCGTGCAATTAGCAGCTACGATTGTGCACCGCCCCAGCCTTCTGGTATTGGATGAACCCTTTACCGGTCTGGACCCTGTAAGCGCCCGAGACCTGCAAGCGGTGGTTCGGCTTCAGCGAGATGCCGGCGCCACCGTGCTTCTTTCGACGCACAACATGGAGCACGCCGAGAAGCTGTGCGATCATTTGCTCATGCTCCACAGGGGTGCAGTACGGCTGTTTGGCGCCGTGGACGAGATTAAGCGTCGCTATTCCGACGGCGCATTCGTTGTAGAAGTGGAAGGCCATCTGCCGGATCTACCTGGATGCATTGTGGAGGCACAGCAATCCACAGAGCAAGGATCCATGGGCCCAACCGCCGCGCTGCCCGGCGAACCTCCGGCGGATCCGATCTTAGACGGTCATCCTACGAATGCGTTGGAGACGCAAGCCAAGAGGGGCCAGGCACGTGCGTATGTGATTCGACCTGGCGACGGCGTAGATCGCCGAGACATTCTGGCCATGCTTCTGGCCAAGCAGGTTGACATTCTGCGCTTCGAGCCCTATGAGCCATCTCTTGAAGACATTTTTATTAGAGAGGTAGGCGTGGAGGGCGCACAGGCTCTCCGAGCCAGTGTAGAAGCGGCTGTGTAACCGAGGAGCCTGCAAAGACACAGGGGAACGTCATTCGCCCGCAGGAGGAACGATGGCGCGGCAAGCATTCATCATTGCCCAACATGAATACGTCACGAACGTCCGCCGAAAGGAGTTTCTCCTGGTAACGCTAGGCTTGCCCATATTCCTTTTGGTTGTGATGGGCATTAGCCTGCTTAGTGCCGGCATGACCATCCACGGAGCCCAGCCACGTCACCAGCCTGTGGGCGTTGTGGATCAAAGCCACGCCCTCAATTTCCGTTCTTCGGGCGATTGGAGCGCGCAGGTACGGGTGTTCCCCAGCGTAGATGCCGGACTGCAATCGGTTAGAACCGGCGCTTTACGAGGATTGATCGTGGTGGCGCCGGACTACCTTGCATCGGGCAAGGTGGACATCTACGAGGCAGCAGGCTCCCTCTTCAGTAACGGCGATCTTCGCCCAGATGAGATCCTTACGCGAGCTGTCCTGGCGACGACGCATGTGCCGGCCGCGATCATCGAGCGCGTATCGGCGCCTACCGGCACACACGGGCCCACCGTGTATCGGTGGAACCCAAAGGTGGGCCGCTTTAGCCCTGTAACCGGCGCGGGTGAGGCCGCCCAATTCCTCGTGCCGTACGGTTTCGGCATGATGCTGATTATGGCGGTGTTCCTCTCTGCCAGCTACCTACTCCGCTCCGTGGCCGACGAGAAAGAGAATCGCGTCATCGAGGTAATCCTCTCTTCCGTTACAGCAAGGGATCTTCTCACAGGCAAACTCATCGGCCTCGCCGGAGTAGGCCTCACGCAAGTGGCGGTATGGGTTCTGATGGGAGCTGTTCCCGCTTTGCTCATCTTCCACCGGTTCGTCCGCATACCCGCTGCCGCCCTTGGCATGTTTGCCGTCTATTTCACGCTTGGCTTCGCCCTCTACGCCACGCTCATGGCGGGGATCGGCGCCTTGGGCACGTCCTACCGAGAATCCCAGCAGATTGCAGGAGGCGTGTCATTCATGGCCTTCTCGCCGTTCTTTGTTCTGATGCCTATTTTGCAATCCCCAAACGGTGTGCTGGCACAAGTCCTCTCCTACATCCCGTTCACGGCGCCGCTAACCCTAGTATTACGTACCAGCGTAACGGATGTGCCTCTCGTTCAGAGCATGGCAGCCATCCTGATAATGGCGGTGACCATTTACTTTATCCACCGCCTTTCCGTGCGCCTATTTCGCTTCGGATTGTTGATTTACGGCAAGCGTCCAAGCTTTGGAGAAACACTCCGCTGGCTCCGCGAGGCACGGGATGCCTAGCCCACGGAGCCTACCTCCGCGATGAGCCCCGCTCCGGAGAAAGGTTCCCACGGTAACGAGTGGTGCATAACCCCTACTTTGGGAAGGAATACGTAGGATCCAGGCGAATATGCCGGTGTGATGCGTGCCCAATCCCAACACAGGAGGCATCTAATGAACGTACGACCCACGCCTGGAGACACTTCTTGGTTCGTTCACGACCGCTTCGGCCTGTTCATCCACTGGGGGCTCTACGCGCTCCCCGCGCGCCACGAATGGGTGAAGCAGCGGGAGCGGATGACCGATGAACAGTACGATGTGTACTTCCGCCACTTTGACCCCGATCTGTACGACCCCAACGCTTGGGCAGAGGCCGCGGCCAACGCCGGCATGAAGTACTTTGTCGTTACCACGAAACATCACGAGGGCTTTTGCCTTTGGGACAGCAAATACACCGACTACAAAGCTCCTAACACACCTGCCCGCCGGGACCTCCTCCGCCCGATGGTGGAAGCGTTCCGCGCTCACGGCCTCAAAGTGGGCTTCTATCACTCCCTAATTGACTGGCACCATCCTGATTTTGTCCTCGACGACCTGCACCCCCTTCGAGACCATCCGGATCGTGCCCGCCTCAACGAAGGGCGTGACCAACGCCGCTACGCGGAATATCTTCGGAACCAAGTACGTGAGCTCCTCACCGAATTCGGCAAAGTAGACATCCTCTGGTTCGACTTCAGCTATCCTAGTCGAGAAGGCTGGATCGGCAAGGGCAAGGACGATTGGGAGAGCGAGCGCCTCTACAAGATGGTACGGGAGCTGCAGCCCCACATCATCCTCGACGACCGCATGGATCTCGCCGAAGGATGGGACATCAAAACGCCCGAACAGTACCAGCCACGCGGGTGGCTTACCTTCGAGGGGCAGAAGGTAGTGTGGGAGGCATGCCATACCTTCTCCGGTTCGTGGGGATACCATCGCGATGAAGCAAGTTGGAAGAGCGTGGACCAAATCATCCGCATGCTTGTGGACACCGTGAGCAAAGGCGGCAACTTCCTCCTCAATGTGGGTCCCACCGCCCGCGGAGAATTCGATGCCCGCGCCTTGGAACGCCTCCACGGTATCGGGGAATGGATGAAGCGCCACAGCCGGGCAATTTATGGTTGCACCCAAGCGCCGGAACACCTCCCCACGCCGCAAGATTGCCGCCTAACGTACAATCCTGACACGCGCCGCGTTTACGTGCACGTATTCGCTTGGCCCTTCGAACATCTGCACCTGGATGGATTTGCAGGCAAGGTAGAGTATGCCCAGCTTCTGAACGACGCCTCGGAAATCCCGATGCAGGGCCCGGAATCCTGGCAGATCGCGGTGGAAGGCGGTGCGAAGCCTTCCGACACTCTCACGCTGCGGCTGCCCGTGCGCAAACCGGACGTGGCAGTACCGGTAATCGAACTGTTCATGAAAGAGTAGCGCCACGGAGCCTGGATAGGTACGGCAGGCGCCCGTCCCAACAGGTTCCCTTGCAACGTGGGCCCGCCTCCTTGCCGGGTTGGTCGGGCCCACATACCTCTCGTGTGGACGTTCGCCTGGTCGGGAGCCTGGGCCATCCTCTGCTGCAACCGCCGCAGCGCGCCGGTCGGCGCGTGCGCATGGGGTATACTCACACAATCTTTCGGAGGCGCACATGGCCTACGACGACTTTCAGCAATTCCTCGCTCGGCTTGAGCGTGAAGGAGAACTTCACCGCATTCACCATCCCCTCAATCCAAGGCTGGAGATCACGGAAGTCGCGGATCGCGTGATGAAGAGCCCCAACGGCGGCAAGGCGCTCCTCATCGAGAAGCCTGTAGACTCCACCATCCCGGTCGCCATTAACACCTTCGGATCGCGCCGCAGGATGAGCCTCGCTCTAGGGGTTGAGGATTTGGAAGACATCGCCCGGGAGATCGAGCGCCTTTTGCAGCCCGAAGTGCCGCAAGGATGGATCGCCAAGATCCAAATGCTGCCCAAGCTCGGCAGACTCGCAGCCATGGCTCCTCGGCGCGTGTCCACGGGCATTTGCCAAGAAGTGGTGCACACCGGCGAGGACGTAGATCTGGGTCGCCTCCCCATCCTCACGTGCTGGCCTCAGGATGGCGGCCCCTTCATCACCCTGCCTCTGGTGTTCACCCATGACCCGGCCACCGGCAAGCGTAATGTCGGAATGTACCGCATGCAAGTGTACGACCGCAACACCACGGGGATGCACTGGCAACTCCACAAAGTGGGGGCCGAGCACTATCGCAAGAGTGAAGAAGCACAATCCCCCATTTCTGTAGCCGTTGCCCTCGGCGGGGATCCTGTCCTAACCTACGCGGCAACGGCGCCACTCCCCCCGGGAATAGACGAGATCGCATTCGCCGGCTTCCTCCGCGGAAAGCCCGTAGAATTGGTGCCCTGCAAGACGGTGGATCTGCAGGTTCCTGCGTCGGCGGAAATCGTGCTGGAAGGAACGGTAAACCCCTTCGAGCGCCGCCCGGAAGGTCCGTTTGGCGATCACACCGGATATTACACGCCCGTAGAGCCGTATCCCGTGTTCCATATAACCGCCATCACCCACCGCAAGAACCCTGTGTACCCAACGACCATCGTGGGACGGCCACCTATGGAGGACGCTTGGTTGGGTAAGGCAACCGAACGAATCTTCCTTCCCATCATCCGAATGGTGATCCCGGAGCTTGTGGATTTGAACTTGCCGGTAGAAGCATGTTTCCACAATCTGGCACTGGTCTCCATTCGCAAACGGTATCCAGGACATGCGTTCAAGGTGATGCACGCCCTTTGGGGACTGGGGCAACTCATGTTCACAAAAATGATCTTCGTGTTCGATGCGGATGTAAACGTTCAAGACCTCGGGGAATGCCTGTGGCGTGGAACCAACAACCTCGACCCCGAGCGAGACGTCCTCATTACACGCGGCCCCGTGGATGTTCTGGATCACTCATCGCCGTTGGAGGGCTTCGGCTCCAAGATCGGCTTTGATTGCACGCGGAAGCTTCCCGGCGAAGGGTATACCCGCGTATGGCCCGACGTCATCACCATGGATCCAGACACACGCCGCCGCATTGATGACCTCTGGCCGCGCTTGGGACTGGGTTAGCAATGGGGCATCCTGCCAACGACACGGAGCGAGGAGCGGGCCACGGCCACACCACGTGGCTCAACGTGGTCCCTGTGTGCAACTGCCCACTGCCGTTCGGTCCTCCGAAAGTGGAGCGAACAACCTCCGGACGGAAGCTTTAGCATGCACCTACCAAACGCTCTGATTGCCTGGGATCGGCACGCCTTCCTCGCGATCAACCGGGCGTGCCCCAATCGTTTCCTGGACTGGACCATGCCCATGGCAACGAACCTGGGACTGGGCTACGTGCAGGCATTGGCCATCCTCGGAGTGGCGCTTCTGGCGGCAACCTGGTGCGGCGAGTTGAAGCCCCTTACCGTGCGCACCCTGATGGAGGCCATACGCCGCCGCAAGTGGTGGGTGGCTCCCCTTCTTACGGCCGTGATTACGTCTGGCTTAGCCTCCGATATCATAAAGAACCTAAGCACCCGCTCCCGCCCGTGGTGGTTCTACGAGCAAGAACACCGTGCCGGGCGGCACCTCGATGTGCACATTCGCACCGTTCCCGGGGTATACCCTTTAAAAGTCCGCGGCTTTCCTTCCGGGCACACGGCAACGTCCGTGGGTCTTGCAACAGGAGTGACCCTATTAACGCGGCGGAGGAGGCGCCGTTATCCTCTGGTAGCGGCGGTATGGTTCTTGGCTGCGGTCATTGCGTTTTCGCGCCTCTATCTTGCAAGCCATTGGCCATTGGATGTGCTAGGCGCCGCTCTATTAGGGGCAATGTTTGCATGGGCCTCCGTGCGGTGGTGGGAACGGAGATTTTCTTCACACGGCCGGCGGCCATAACGTGGAACCAGCTCGGCACAGAACGTCAGGAGAGCCTAGATGCCTGCAACCGGAAGACTCGTGGTTGGGATTACCGGCGCCAGCGGGGCAATCTATGCCGTCCGTTTTCTGGAGCACGCAGCAGCGTATTTTCAGACCCTTTACGTGATCGTGTCGGAACATGCCCAGCAGGTGATTGTGAGCGAGCTGGATCGCCCACGCCTTGGCGTTGAAATGCCTACTGCCGAATGGCTCCTTGGCCATCCATCCCCTAATCTGGTATTCTTGGATCGGAAGGATTACTTCACGCCTCCGGCGAGCGGGTCTTTCCGTCACGATGGGATGGTAATCGTACCTTGTTCGATGGGCACCGCAGGCCGTATTGCCACCGGAGTGTCGGATGACCTCATCACCAGAGCGGCCGATGTGTGCCTTAAAGAGAGGCGGAAGCTCGTGTTGGTGCTTCGCGAAACGCCGTGGAGCCTCATTCACCTGCGCAATTTGGAAACCCTGGCCGAGGCCGGAGCCGTCATCATGCCGGCCAGCCCAAGCTTCTACAATCACCCAGTCACCGTGGAAGGCGTGGTTGACACTGTGGTTGCCCGCATCCTGCAACAATTGGGCGTGGAACAGGACGTGATGCCGCAATGGCAGTATACCCAGGCGGATTAGGAACAAACGAACGCCCACCGATGCTCATCGCCGGGTGGCGCAGCTTCTGCACCATCCTAGAGATGATCAAGGTGGAGCACACCGTTTTCGCCATGCCCTTCGCCATTATCGGGGCCCTGCTGGCGGCTCGGGCCCTGCCGCACGGAGTCCCGCCCGGGCGTGTTACCTGGTGGATCGTGGTGGCAATGGTGGGAGCCCGAAGCGCAGCAATGGCGTTCAATCGCATTGCCGACGCCGAGTTCGATGCCGCCAATCCGCGCACTGCACGACGCGCAATTCCGGCAGGTCTGCTTACAACATCGCAAGTGGGCCTCTTTACCGTGGCATCCATCGCCCTGTTCGAATATGCTGCCTATCGCCTCAATCCTCTCTGCTTCACCCTCTCGCCCATCGCACTCGTCATCATCCTAGGCTACTCGTATACCAAGCGCTACACGGCCCTCTCCCACGTTATTCTAGGATTAGCAGACGGCATCAGTCCCGTGGGGGCGTGGCTCGCCGTAACGGGACGCTTCGATTGGCCGCCGATCCTGCTGGCAGCGGTGGTAACCCTTTGGATCGGCGGCTTTGACATTATCTACGCCCTGCAGGACCTGGAGTTCGACCGCAAGGTTGGTCTCCACTCCATCCCACGCCAACTGGGCCCAGAAGCAGCCTTACGCATCAGTCGCTTGATGCACGCAGCCATGATGATCCTGTTGGTAGCGGTTGGGCACCTTTGCGGCCTGCACGTTCCTTATTACCTGGGTCTAGTGGTGGTTGCGGCCCTCATCCTGTATGAGCACACCCTCGTGCGCACCGATGATCTTAGCCGCATCAACCTAGCCTTCTTTGTGATGAACGGGTGGGTGAGCATCGCCCTCCTCGCCTTCGTGGTGGCAGATCGCATCTTGGCGCATTGATACACACGGAACCGTGCTGGCGAACCGCGCTGGAGGCTGGGACTTTCGCTAGAGCCTGGGAGGAGGTGTGTCCGAGGGACGAGGCAATGCAAGGAAACTCCGGAAAGGCAATACGAACATGCAGCAGGCGCTCCGAATAGGATGCGTACCCTACCTCAATGGCAAACCCCTCATCGAATGGTTTCATAGCCCCGAATGCTCCACCCCCGTGCAAGTGCACTACGCTGTCCCCTCCGCATTAGCCAAACAATTACGTGCAGGAGAGCTCGACGTGGCCCTCGTGTCCATATTCGAGCATTTCGTGGATAAGGAGCTTCAGATCGTTCCCGGCATATCCATCGCGGCTGATGGCCCGGTGCAGAGTGTTCGCCTCTTCTCCAAGGTTCCCTTCCCAAAGATCCAATCCGTTGCCCTTGACACAAGTTCCCTTACCTCCGCTGCCCTCATCCGGATCCTTCTAGCCGATTGCTACGGGATCCATCCCAAATACCGCCCCTTTCCGCCGCAATTGGAACAGATGCTCGAGGAGTGTGACGCTGCTCTCATCATTGGGGATCTGAAGCTCTTCCAAACACCTGCGCAGTACATCATGGACCTCGGAGCCCAGTGGAAGGAACTTACCAATCTGCCCTTTGTGTACGCCGCATGGCTCGCAAGGCCGCATATGCCCGTTTCGGACTTGGCAAAGCCGCTCGTGCAAGCCAGGGATTGGGGATTGGCCCACCTGGAAGACCTTACACGCAAATGGTCGGCCCGTATGGTGCTGCCGGAAGAGCGCGTGCGAGAGTACTTCTTCAAGGTAATGCAATACGATTTGAATGAATCGAAGATGGCTGCCGTGGAAGAGTTCCGCAGGCGGTGCATCGCTCACGGATTAGTCTAAGGATGATTCCCGCCGTGGCGCGTAACAGGACGCGCTCGCCTCGCTATTGAGCCGACAGTTTAGCTCTAGACCGCGGGTAGGAGTTTGGGCGTAGGGTGCGAAATCATAATTCGGCAAGGTACAGGCTGGGTCAATACGGTCTACTCGGGGCGCACCCGTCCCTACCCAAGCGGGCGCGGCTTCGGGCGGACCAAGCGGAGGCAGAAGCTACCCTCCTGCACCCGGGTATCTTCACTGCATCTGCAATGAGGAGACGGTCAATGAACCGCACCATCGCCGAAACTCAAATTACTCCCCAAATCACCCTTAAACTGGTCCATGGCGACATTACCGAGGAAGCAGTAGATGCCATTGTCAATGCCGCCAACGAACATTTGATGCATGGCGGCGGTGTTGCCGGATGGATTGTGCGCAAGGGCGGACGCATCATCCAAGAGGAAAGCAATCGCATTGCTCCCGTTCCCACAGGGCAGGCCGCGGTAACTTCTGCAGGCGCCCTACCCGCGCGCTACGTAATCCATGCCGTGGGGCCCGTTTGGGGAAGTGGTGACGAGGATCAAAAGCTGCGCAGCGCCGTGGAGAACAGTCTCGCCAGAGCCCACGAGCTCGGCATCCATTCCGTGTCCCTACCCGCAATTAGCAGCGGCATCTTCGGCTTTCCTAAGGACCGGTGTGCCGAGATCCTGTTGGACACAGCCGTGGCCTTTTTGGCCCACCATCCAGACACTGCTCTGCGCGAAGTGCGCTTTTGCCTGTTCGACGAACCTACCCTTAAGGCGTTTCGCGAAGCGTGGGATCGGCGCTTCGGGAGTAGCTCAAACCACACCGAGACCGGCTGAGCCGGATTGCTGCCGCAACATCCCACCGCACTCGGCGCAGGTCAATGCAGGGTGTCTTCCACGGACTGCAGAGTCCTGGGCCGGGATGTGGAATAATCCACCAGAAGTTACACACATCAAGACAAGAAGGGTTACGAAGAGTGCGCCGAGGCTGGAAAATCCTAATCACAGTATCTGTATTATGGGGCATTGGGATGGTTGCTACGTTCCCGCGGACTATTATAGATGACTCCTTCATCACCTTTCGCTACGCGGTTAACCTCGCTGAACACGGTCAATTTGTTTATAACCTCAATGAGGAACCGGTTGAGGGCTACACCGGCGTGTTGTATCCCGTATTATTAGCCGGGCTTGTGCGCGCCGGGATCCCCATAATACTCGCGAGCCAGCTCATCGGTGTTGCAAGTTATTTTGGAACTGCTTTGGTCCTGTTGCTGCTTTTGCGGCGCGTTGGTGTGCGTTTCGAAGTCCAAGCGATTACCATAGCGCTTTACTTTTTTGCACCGTTCCTATACTGGCACGCCTACGCGGGGCTCGAGACCCTGCTATATACGCTGCTGGTCACGCTTACCGCCCTCACCCTGTATGTCGCCCTCACAATGCCTCAGCGGACGACTCCGCAACTAGCCTACCTTGGCTCAGGGCTGTTGGTAAGCCTGGCCCGCCCAGAAGGCATACTTCTCGCCGTCCTCGGCGTCTTCGCGAACGCAGTTGGTCAGAGACGCGTTGGAACGCGTTACGCAATGCGATTTGCGGCTCTCGCAATCTTGGTGTTCGCAGCGCCATTCGCTGCCTATTTTCTTTGGCGATGGCATTACTATGGCCTTTTCCTGCCCAACACCTTCTATGCGAAAGCGAGCCATTGGAATAACGCCACAGCCCTAGACGTTAGTTTCTTCGTAGCGCATTATTTATGGATGCCAGTCACGGCCGTCGCATTGCTTCGCGCGCTCGCTGGGCCCGACGGGGCGTTTATCTCTCTACTGCGGAGCCCCGGAAGGCAATGGCGGAGGACGCCTATGGCCTCCTTAGGAATGGTGTATGCGCTTTTCACGATGGTCGTGCTGGCGCAATACTCGCGGTCATCATTGATTCAAACGTACTCTTACCGGTTCCTGGTCCAGTTTTACCCGATGGCTCTGGCGTTCTGGGCAACGGCGGTGGAGTTTGTCTGGCGCCGCGCACCTGCTTGGCCGGGCGCGCGTCGTGTGGCGCCTGAACTGGTATTGGTATTTGCACTACTCGCTGGCCAACAAATTGCTACAGACGCGGAAGGCCTAAAATCGTTTCGCGGGGAAGCGCGGGCGTACGGGCAGCTCCTCCGCGACGAACACATGAAAGCGGCTGCGATGGTTCGTGCCATATTGCCCTCCACCGAGTGGCTCGCTGTAGTCGTCGATGCTGGCGCCCACGCTTTCTACTCTAGACTCAAGACCGTGGACTTCGGTGGACTGGCCGATAAGCAGGTGTGGCATCTTTCGCACCGCCAGAAAGTTGGTTACCTATTCGCCCATAATCCTGGCGCGGTGATTGTGTCCGGTCGCGAGGAATTGGTCCAGGATCCGCGCCTCATCTCCCCGTTCGGTATAAATTTCGCGCAAGACCGCCATTTCCAAGATCGGTACAATCTGGTGCGGGTGTTCCGAACCTCGGCACCGAACTGGCAGAATTACGTGACGGTCTGCTACATCCGTAAAGACTTGCTCACAAATGGCCCAGGCGGCGAGGCTGCTTATTCAGCGAAGACTTCAAACTCCCATAGAGAGTAACCAAAGGGCGTGGCTCTCTTCCATCCATACATGCGCACGAAGCGGGCCTCCACCGGCGCAAAGCGAATCTCCTCGCGACCGCCCTTCCCACTCTGGGTGGAGTACACGTCTTGCCACGTGCGCCCATCCGTGGATACCTGGATGCGGTAAGCCGCTGCATATGCTGCTTCCCAATAGAGCACCACTCTTCCAATCCGGCGCACACTGCCCAGATCCACGGCAAACCACTGGGGATCCGAGAATTCAGAAGACCATCGCGTGGAGCGAAGACCGTCGTTTCCATACCGAGCAAGGAACGTGCCGCGAGCGTCCCGGATTTCGCTGGAAGCCGCAGCAGGCCGCCCCTCTGCCAAATTCAGGTGCTTGGCAGCCTCGTCCGGACTCAGGACCACAACTTGGCGGCGGCACACCACGCGCTCATGCGCCTTCGCCTCGGCAGAAATGATGAGCCACCATCGGCCTGGCCGGGCGGGCATCTGAACCGGAACCCGCACACCGGTTTGGCCATAGGCATCCACTCGGAAGGGCACCGGCGCACCGATAAGATGACCCGATTCCGGGCGATCACCGGTTGCAGCAAGGATGCGCACTCGTCCCGCCAGGCGCCGGTTCGTATCGTTCGTAAGGAGAACGCGCAAGGTATGGGCAGCGCCCTCTGTCTGATACACGTGATAGCCGTCCAGATATACACCCAGGGGATCAAAAGCATTGCGCATGTAGCGCACGAAGTTGGGTTCCAAAACCAAGCGCCGCAAATCCACAAAGTTATCGCTCGTAACGCCTCCGGGCCGGGAATACGTAAGGTAGCAGAACCACTCCACGCCTGCGGCCTCACGCCGTGCCCGCCAATATTCCGTAAGTGCCGCACCGGTATAGGCCAAGAGTCTGCGGCGCGCATCGGGCGTGGCTGTAGGACCCAGCATTGCATCGTAAAATCCCTTGTATCCGGTAGCAGGCTCTCCATTACGTTGGAGCCACATTGCGTCATATTCGTTGATCACAAAGGGAGGCTTCAGAAGGGGGATTGCCCGATCTTCCACACGACCAAGGGCGCTGGGATCCCAGGGACCGGCTTGCCCAAGAAACAGGTACGGATGGATCTCCATGGGATCTGATGGTTGCCGGCGCGGGCTATATCCGTTGTCCCAAGGCCGCCCGGAAAGGTCTAGCACCCGCGTCTTTGCGATGAGCTGGCCTGTACGGGGAGTGAGTGTCTCATTGCAGGCATCCCAAACAACGATGCTCGGATGGTTCCAGCGCTCCGTAACCCATTCTCGAAACTCGCGCTGAAGCTCCTCTTGGCTCCACTCATCGTGGAAGCCCCAAATCGGGAATTCGTCCTGCAGGAGCCAGCCAAGCTCATCGGCCAGGTCATACCAAAACTCCGGGAAGGGCGCTATACAAACGCGTGCAGCGTTCCAATGGAGCTCGCCGCGGGGCAACGTCAAGAGCTTGCGCACCCAGGCATGATCCCAAGGAAGTGTGCCTCTCTCGGGGTCCTCGAAGAAGCGAAACAGGCAGAAATTGGTGCCTCGTAAGAAATACGGATTGCCGTTGAGCATGGCGCGCCCGGACACAGGATCGTACCGGAACTCCCGCATGCCGAAGCGCACGCGCACGCGATCCTGCACCTTGCCACGGGCGTGGACTTCGCACTCCGCCAAGTAAAGGAAAGGATCTTCCGGGCTCCAAAGGTGCACATGCGGGATCTTCAACGCCACCAAGAGTTTTGCACTCCCTCCGGGTGGGATCAACAACGGCCGATCTACTACTGCGCCCACAGGCCTGCCGCGCTTCCATTCCCGAATACGAACGCGCACCTTAACCTCGGTGGGAAGGGAGGTATGGCTTTGGACCTGGATTTCGATGCGTGCCGTTGATTTCCGGATCTGGGGCGCCACCTGAACTGCGGAAATGTGAGGATCGCCCGTTAGGATGAGGGTTACATCATCGTAGATGCCGGGGATCCACTTAGCCTCCTCATAATCCGTGTTCGTCGGGACCCAACTGGGCACCGCGGTGCGGTCCGCCCCAACACGCACAAGAAGCACATTCGCTTGCCCCCATCGCACAGCGGGCGCCACATCGAAGTAGCCTGGCGTGCAACAGCCCCAATGATTGCCAACTTCTCGGCCATTCACCCACACTTGTGTCCCAAATTGCGCCTTGTTCATCTTGAGTAGAGCGATGGGCCACGGTCTCTTCGGGAGGACAAACGTGCGGCGATACCAAAATGCCCGGCGCAGCGGGCTTGGGGTGCCCACGCTTGTGAATGCGGGCCGCGCCAGGTCCACCAAACCGGGAACAGGAACAGAGCGATGGAAGGGTTCCGTGGGCTCCTCAAGAGTCCCTTGGGCAATCTGCCACATGCCGTCCAAGGAGAGAACTGTACGCCCGGCCTCCGGGCCTCTTGCGATCCCCGGATGACTCGTTTCGCTCGCAAGAGATTGCCGCGGAATCCGATCTGGACGGGCGCGGGCTGGGCCGGCCACGGTGCTAGGGAGTGCCGAGCCACCGACTCCCCTCGCACCCTCTTGGGACGCTCCAAGGCTGTGTGCCGGAAACCCGAGCACCGCAGCCAAGCACAAGGCTATTGGCCATGCACTCGCCCGATGGAGCAGCAGATTGCCCGGAATTGGCACCTTTATCCTGCAAACGCAGGCGAGTGCCATCTTCAGGGCACCTTCGCCCGGGATGACGGCCCAGGCACGCTTTTCACACGCACCATGCGTACCCATTGCAGGTTCACCGGCTTCCACTTGGTAGGATCGGCCGCCCTCACCACCACCTGCACGGTGCCGGGACGTTCTATTTCAACCGGTCCGAAGGATATCGTACGATAATCATCCCAGCTTCCTGTGGCGGCCAGATGCGCCGTAATGGTATGGCCCGCCACACCGATCGCCAAGTCGGTATCCGCAAGGGAGGCACAGCGTGCGGTGATCTCATAGGCCCCCGGCGCCAATCCGCGCACGTTCCATACCGCCTGGTCGTTGGGATCATCCCAGAAACCGATGTTGGGCACGTTCCCGCGCTGCTCCACCTGAAGCCGCCCACGCAGGTCTGCCTGATCTGGCAAGAGCTCCACATTGCCATGAGCGTCGGGTAAAGCGCTTGGCGCGGAAGCCTGCGGGGCTAGTTCGGGATGGAAATCCCGCAGATTTGTACCTGTGATGCGCAAGGCGTAGGCATAATCACAAGGTTTTTCCGCCGGCATCCGAACCACCAGCCCCTCAGCATTCTGCTCGAAGCTCAAATGACCTCGGTGTCCCAAAAGCGTTACGGAGGTCACGCGCCCTTTTGCACCACCCACCTTTGCCAAAGAATGGATCACGAGTTTTCCGTCGGCGGGCCAGCCCAGAGCGATGGCATAGAGAACCGGCCCCTTGGTGGTAAAGCGAATATCGGCGGAGGAATAGGATTTCGCTGCCCCTTCATTGAAAGAACCACCCCGTAGGCGAGTAGGTCCCTCCCCGTACACAATCCAGGGGCGTGTCCCGTAGATGCACTCGCCGTTCACCTTAATCCATCGGGCCATATCTTCACAGAAGGCAATCTCGTCATCGTCAATCGTTCCGTCGCCACGCACGGGGATGTTCAGCAGCAAATTTCCGTTCTTGCTTACAATGTCCACCAGCATGGGAACCACTTGGGCGGCTTTTTTGTACGCATGATGCTCGTAGAGTGAGCGTCGGTAGTGCCAATCCCCAATGCATGTATCCGTCTGCCATGGGTAAGGCTCGATGCGGTCGCTGCGCCCGCGTTCAATATCCCATACCACGGTGCTGCGCAGATCCTCGGGCATATCCTTTGTAGTGAGGACGGCCTCCAGCTTGCCGCCATGGAGCGCTCTATTGGAGTTATAGAAGTGTGCGGCGATGCTGAGCCCGGCCCAACCCAAGGGAAGACGGGAATCATCGAAGTACAGCAGATCGGGATGGTACTTGTCCACCAGATCCTGGGTACGCAAGAACCATTTCTTCACGTACAACTCAAAGGCCTCGGGCGTTCTCGCGGATCCGGCAGGCCCATAGAGGTCTGCAGGATCGAGGCCTTCCCACCAAGTCCCTTTACCGTCAGCCTTGGTAAGGACCCCGTCGTAGGGGACGCCCTTAAGCGGACCCGTTCGGTCGCTGCCGTGGGCTACATCGAACCAATCCCAGGCTCGGGCGGAGTGGACGGTGACCCCGAACCTCAAGCCGTGCTCGCGGGCAACCCGGGCCCAAGTGCCCACGATATCCTTATGCGGGCCTACACGTACGGAGTTCCACGGCTGAAACGTGGAGTTCCAGCAGTCAAAGTTGTCGTGATGATTGGCCAGCGCCACGAAATATCGCGCGCCGGCGCGTTTGTATAGCCGGATGAGCTTCTCGGGGTCCCAATGTTCGGCATGCCATATATGGTCAATATCCTTGAACCCGAATTTGGACGGATGGCCATAATGGGCCACGTGATAGTTGTAATCGGGGCTCCCCTGAATGTACATGTTCCGAGCATACCAATCCCCCTGCTCGGGAACGCACTGGGCCGTCCAGTGTGCCCATATGCCGAATTTCGCGTCACGAAACCATGTGGGGCATCGGTATTGCTTTAAGCTATCCCAATTCGGCTGGAACGGTCCGGGTGCAATGTGCACAGGAGTGTTGCCAACGAGAGTAGCTGTATGCGGAGGCTCGTAGGCTACGGCCTGGCCTAGATGCGATCCCTTAGACACGGCAAGTACCGCCGCCAAAGCAATGAAACCCGATAGCGCCATTCGACACCTCCCTAGCGAACCCTCGGGGCACGAGTTGCGCCCACCTTTGCAACGCGGTTCATCCCCATCGCTCTAAAATCCTCCCATCCGTTGGGGAGGACTTCCCGCCCAGGCTGCCCAACAAAGCCAGCAGATCCTACATCGTTACCGTCCTATGGGAGGGCTATCGCCTTGCAGGTTCTTGTCACTGGAAACACCGGCCATATCGGCCACGCAGTCACCGACGCCATCCGGGCTGCGGGTTACACCATACGAACGCTGGATCAAACTGCCCAACAGAAGGGTGAGCCGTGGGATCATGTTCCTGCCGACATACGGTCCCTCAGTGATGTGCGCCGTGCGGTGCAGGGGATGGATGCGGTGATCCACCTTGCGGCGGTACCTGGGGACCGGCCAGGGAACCCGAACGAGGTCTTCACAACGAATGTGTTAGGAACGTGGAATGTGCTCCTCGCCTCAGCGGAGGCCAACATCCAAAGGGTGATCTTCTTCTCCAGTGTGAACTCGCTAGGCAACTTCCAGGGGCACCGAAGCACTCTGTACTTTCCGATTGATGACGCGTATCCTCGCCACCCCGTGTCACCGTACCAGCTTTCAAAGCACTTGGGTGAGGAGATGTGCCGATCCTTCACCCTTCGCACAGGAATGGTTACCATTTCCCTAAGACCGATGGGGGTAATTCATCCGGACTATTATCCCCGATGGAGAGATCCCGGCCCCTACGCCATCCAGCGCGAAGCCCGCGGGAAAAGCGATTATTGGTCCTACGTGGATCTGCGCGACGTGGTCGCCGCGACAATGGCATGCCTCACGGTGGACGGTGTATCCAACGACGCGTTCCTGCTGGCAGCCGAAGACACTACGCAGGATATCCCTACAGCCGAACTCATCGCCCGCCACTACCCCGAAATACCGTGGCGCGAGGATCCCAAGGCCTATTTCGCGGATAACCCCTTCCGATCCGTTGTGGATTGCTCTCATGCAGCGAACGTGCTAGGCTGGCGCCCCAAATATTCCTGGCGCCAGGAGGTAGAAAAGTGACCCACCAGGCGGACAAAGATCGCCCGACCCACACCCGGCGAGAATTCTTGAGGCGGCTCGCCTTGGCCGCTGCAGGAGGTGCCATCCCCGCAAATGAGCCGTTGCCGTACGCGGCCGCCATTCTAAAGGAGAGGGCGCTTGTGGCATATTGGCCCCTCCATGGAAACCTCCGCCCGGCATTCGGGAGTGCGGAAGGGCAGGAACGCAACGGGAGAGCTCAATACGCAGACGGCCCCCTCGGCCAGCCGGCACTGGAAGTGGCAAGCGGGCGATTGGTGTTCTTCGATGCTTCCGCCTTTCCGCCGGCCCGTGAAGCAACCGTGGAACTCTTCTTCTGTCTTCTCTCGTCACAAACGCCACCCTATAATCCGTGCATCATCGCCCAGCGACTCAGCTCTCCCCAAACCCGCTTCAGCATTCATTACCACTCGGACCGATCCAGCCTCGACGTTTGGAACGGCACCGCGGTGGCAACGTGCCGCCCTCCCATGGGCCCGCTGGAACCAGGAGAGTGGCACCATTTGGCAGTGATCTCTCAGCCGAACCGGCTTAGCGTCTATCTGGACGGCGTTGCGTGCGAATGCACAGGAAGTGCTCCCTTCAATGACGATGCCCGGGGGCTCCCCGTCATTCTTGGGGCTTCCTCCCCAGATGGTGCGGAAGGGGCTGCGTGCCGCATCGCGGAGGTGGCTCTCTATCACGAAGCGCTTGACACTGCCCGCATCTTGGCCCATCTGAGAGCCGCCAGATGGTTGGAACGCCGTTCGCGCATTCTAGAAGAAAAGCGGCGCCTGGAGACTGAGCGCGCACGGCGCCGGCGTGAAAAGATCGCGCGTATGCTCCGAGATCCTGCACTTTTTGCAATGGGTTCGTCACGCATATACCGCGGAGCACACCTCGACGCGATCAGCTTCACAGTAGGAGGCATCGGTACAGGCTGCATCCAGATGAACGGCAAAGCGGAGCGAGCCATTTGGCAGATTTTCAACAACTTCGACGGCGGGCCTTTGCCCAACAGCTTCTTTGCAATGGCAGCCGAAGCGCCCGGCAAGGAACCGGTCGTGCGGGCACTCCAAACCACACCCGCCGGACCCTTTCCCCCCATGGAGGACCTCTCTTTCCGTGGAGAGTACCCCTTTGCGTGGTACACGTTCCACGATCCGGAGTCGCCCGTTGCGGTAACCCTAGAGGCCTATAACCCGTTCATCCCGCTCGACGCGAAGAATTCCGCCATTCCCTGTGCCATCTTCAACATCACGATTGAGAACACTGCGAAACGCCCCGTCACGGGAGCGCTCCTCGCGCTACAACAGAATGCCGTAGGGTATGACGGCACCTCGCCCATTTTAGCGAACCGGAACCGGGGCTATGGGGGAAACCGCAACCGCACCCTGCGCGAAGGCCCGGCCACCCTACTCAGGATGACGGCAGATATCCCACCCACTGCCCCGACATGGGGAGACATGGTACTCTTTACCCCCGAGGTCGCCACTGCCATTCCCGGTGTAGCGAACCTACAGGCAGCCCGTGACGCACTAGTAGCAGCGCTCAACGAGCCTCCGGCAATACCACACGATGAAGCAGGCCCATCCCCGGCCGGCCAAACACTGGATGGCGCCATCATCGTGCCGTTCCGCATGAGGCCCGGCGAGCGGAGAACGGTGTCCTTCGTTCTAACCTGGAGCTTCCCCAATGCCCGGCACGGCGGTGAGATTGCCGGCTGGGAGCACACCGGCAACATGTATCACAATTGGTGGCAGGATGCGCTCGACGTGGCCAAATATCTTCTGGCAAACCTGCCCAAGATCGAGCACGACACACGCCTTTATCACGACCTTTTCTACCAGACCAACCTCCCGTGGTGGCTCAAAGACCGCATTACCTCGCAAACGGCAATCCTTCGCAGCAAAACGTGCTTCTGGGCGGCGGACGGCTATTTCGGGGCTTGGGAGGGTTGCCAGCCGAACGGCGGATGCTGCGCAGGCAATTGTACCCACGTGTGGCATTACGCCCAAGCCCACGCCCGCCTATTTCCTTCCATCGCCCGACGGATGCGGGAGGAAACATTCGCATACCAGAAGCCGGATGGCTCGCTTCCCCATCGCCACCCGAGCCTTCCCCCGGCGTTCGACGGCCAATGCGGCGACCTTTTAGGCGCCTATCGTGAACATCTTTGTTCCCCAGATGGCGCGTGGCTCGCAGCTCTTTGGCCCAAGGTACGCAAGGCCATGGAGCACACCATTTCCCACTGGGACCCAGATGAGGATGGCGTGCTTGCAGGCGCTCAATGGAACACCCTTGATGGCGAATTAGGCGGCAGCACATCGTGGATGGGCACCCTCTATCTGGCCGCCTTGGAAGCCTGTGCCCGAATGGCCGAGCTCAATGGAGACACGGCTTCGGCATCTCGATATCGTCGCATTCGTGCATCCGGAGCCATTCGCCAAAACCAAACCCTCTGGAATGGCGAGTATTACATCCAGATCCCCGATCCGCAGCCCCGCCAAGACTACGGAACGGGTTGCGAGATAGACCAGGTGCTTGGGGAATGGTGGGCGCGACAAATAGGTATCCCCAACGCCTATCCTGTGGAACGCGTGCGTAGCGCCTTGAAGTCCCTGATCCGTTACAACTTCCAACCGGATTTCCACGGCATCACGCAAGTTCCGCGGAAGTTTGTAGCCGATGACGATGCCGGGATGCAGATGATCACTTGGCCCCATGGTCCTCGTCCCGTGCCTACGATCCTTTACGGGGACGAGGTGATGACCGGCTTCGAGTACTCGGCAGCGGGAGCCATGCTTCAACACGGCCTCCTACGGGAAGCCCTTATGGTAATCCACGCCGTGAGTAACAGATACGACGGCCGCAAGCGGACGAATCTTACGCCCGGCGGCTTCGCCTCGTGGGGATACAGCGGAAACCCCTTCGGGGACGACGAATGCGGCAAGTTTTACGCCCGCGCCATGAGCATCTGGAGCGCGCTGTTGGCCGCCCAAGGCTTCGTCTACGATGGCCCGGAAGGGACCATCGGCTTCCAACCGGTATGGCAACCGCACCAGCACGTGTCTTTCTTCACAGCCGCGGAAGGATGGGGAGTGTTCCGGCAAAACCGCTCGGGCGGGGTGCAACGCAGCAAAATCGAACTGGCTTGGGGCAAGCTCTTTCTCCGAAGCGTCCTGCTACAGCTTCCGCGCGCCCAGATTCGGCGGCAGCCGCAAGTGCTCCTGAACCGCCGGCCTATCCCTGCCGAGGCCCACTCATCGGGCGAAACCCTAATAATCCACCTTAAGACACCCATCACGATGGAAGCAGGTTCCTCCATCGAGATCGTAGTCTCCTAGTGCATGGAAACCCGCAGCCGTACCGGTAGGCAGAGGCGCTTTCCAAGCCGATGATGGGAGTGCTGTTCTCCTCACGCGGTATGGATAGGGACCGAGGTTGCCGCGTGGACACTCCGGGCTCGCGTGCCGGAGGGGAACGGCTGGCCGGGCGCGTGGACCGCGCGCACTTGCACAAAGCTATTCGCAAGATCGGCCCAATGGTCCAGACCCGGGAGTGTCCTAAGAAAGGCCTCGCCTGCCTAGGGCACGCCCGGGTCCAGAGCCGTCGCGCTTGGGGCCGGCCGGGTGGGAGATTGCCTGGGGTGAGGCCGCAGGCATCTGCCACTTTTGCGGCGCCCACCGGCAATGGCGCCGGTGGCGGTTGAGAACAGGAGGAGAGAGTATGGCCGGCTTCGACGCTCTCTCGTCAATCGAGCGGCTGGGCCTCGTTCGGGTGGAACCTAAACCCGCACCGGCGCAACTCGCGGGCGGGAACCAAGTAGTTCGCGGCGGCGACACCCGAAGGCAGCAATTGGAGGCCGATCTCGAGGATCAGTTAAACGCCAGCATCAACCGCATCCGGCAACGGTTGCAGGGTGCTGCCGATGTTCCATCGGCGGAAAGCCAGCCTTCTGCCGGAGCCGGACGTTTGGATATTCTGGCGTAACCCGGTGTGCAGCGCGCGTCGGGGGTGGCGAAATGCTCATCCGGCGCTCGCTTGCACACCGGGTGCTTCCCTACTCGGTTGGGCTCAGGACGATGCCGGCGTTGCGGATCAAGGAGGGACACGCCGATAATGGTCATAGCCTACCGGAGGATCATGCGATGAACGGCAGGGACGCCGTGAGCCTTCGAATGCACAGCGGCATACCGGTAATAGACCTTCAGACCACAACCGGTAAGGATACCGAGGAAGCCATTGCGCGCATCGTGAGCGCACTCGCGAATGCCGGCCACTTCGAAGTAATTCTCAACGCGTGCCAAATCACTACCGTCAGCGACACCCTGGCCGCCGTGCTGGAACGAGTAGCCCGTGACTTACAAAGACACTTCGGGCATCTTACGCTCGTGGGTATGCAGGCGTCCGATCTATTGCGGCTGCCGTCCCTACCCGGTATTCGCATGAGCCGCACCGAAATGGAGGCACTCTCGCACATCAAACGTACGCAATTCCTTTCCCAGGGAAGCAGTTGCACTGCCCACATCGCCGATGACACCGGCATTACGTGGGCCCAACGCCGCTGGTGAGGACACGTCCATGGAAGGCAACGAACCTCTTCAGCTCAAAATCGTCCGGCTCATCGAACCGGCCTTATGCCTTACTTGCCGCCATGCATGCATCGCTACGGTGGAGATGGAAGACGGCTCAAGCCGCAGAATGCTCCATTGCAAGCGACTTGACTGCGATAACTGGCAAACCGAAGATGCCTCACAGACGCCGCGCCGAGTGGCCGATTGCGAGGATTGACGGCGTTCGGCCGAGCACATAGTAGCGTTGACCGGGAGAGCCTCCGCGGCTGAGATGTGGCCGCGGACACCTTGGAACCACGCTTGGCGGAGCGGCACCAACAGATCGAACATCCCGTGCCACCGCAAACCCCTCTGGCCCCACACATCCTGCGCCGGTTACGGCGACCTCGCCTCAACACTCCTCGGAATGCTGTTATCAAGCATTAGGCTGACCGACGGCCCCTCCTCCCTTGAACACCCCATCTCGAATTGGGCTGCCGGCAGATGGAAGGTACAATAAAAGGGGATTCGTAGGATGGCGCCCCATTGAACCGGCGGAAATGCCGTCATCAGGAGCCATCCAACCCAACAGGATCGTCATCCTAGTTACCTCTTTTTTGTGAGATGGGGAATGGGTCGCGGCCACAAGGAGCCCGGACGAGCGTCCTGATGATGCGGCTCGCGATCTCGCCCATCTCTTCGCGCGCGAGAACGGTCAGGATTCGAATATGGCTTCCGAGGTAGATAGGCCCAACGGCGAAAGCAACGGCAACGGAAACATCCTTCTGATAGACATCGAAGAAGAGATGCGCCGTTCCTACCTGGGCTACGCCATTTCCACGCTCATCTCCAGGGCACTCCCGGATGTGCGCGACGGCCTTAAACCGGTGCAACGCCGCATCCTGTTGGCGATGAATGACCTAAACCTCACGCCGAACGCCCAGCGCATCAAATCCGCAAAGATCTGCGGCGACACCTCAGGTAACTATCATCCCCATGGCGAGTCCGTTGTGTACCCCACCATGGTGCGGATGGCCCAGGACTTCTCCTTGCGGTATCCGTTAGTGGATCCACAAGGGAATTTCGGCAGCGTAGACGGTGATCCTCCGGCGGCCATGCGCTACACAGAAGCCCGCATGTCTGTGTTCGGCGCCGAAATGCTGGTGGACTTGGACCGGGACACCGTCAACTGGATGCCCAATTACGATCAGCGCAGTCAAGAGCCGGTGGTGCTGCCCTCGCGCTTCCCGAACTTCCTCTGCAACGGAGGCGAAGGGATCGCAGTGGGAATGACCACCAAGGTGCCTCCGCACAATCTACGGGAGGTGTGCGACGCCTGCACTCTTGTGCTCGAGCACCCCGACGCTACCCTGGACGAGATCATGCAAGTACTTCCAGGTCCTGACTTCCCCACAGCCGGAACGATCCTCGGCACGAAGGGTATCCGGGAAGCTTATGCAACGGGCCGCGGCCGCATCGTAATGCAGGCAAACGTGCATATCGAGCCGATTGGCGGGGGGCGCCACGCCATCGTCATTACCGAGATCCCCTACCAAGTAAACAAGAAACGCCTGCAAGAGGATATCGCCGACCTTGTGAAGGCCAAACGGGTAGACGGGATCACCGCAATCCAGGACTTTTCCAATCGGCAGGGAATGCGCGTCGTGATCGAACTCCGTCGGGACGTGCACCCCCGCAAGATCCTAAACTATCTTCTTAAGCACACGCAGCTCCGCACCACCTTCGGTGTGATCATGCTCGCCCTGGTGGATAACCAGCCCCGCCTACTGAACCTTAAGCAGGCAATCGAGCATTACTTAAACCATCGGCGCGAAATCGTGGTGCGCCGTACCCGGTATGAACTTGGCCGTGCCAAAGCCCGCGCCCATATTCTAGAAGGGCTTCAGATCGCCCTCGACTTCTTGGATGAAATCATCCGCATCATCCGTAGCGCGGATGATGATCAAGTAGCTCGCACGGAGATGATGACACGCTTTGGCTTCACGCAAATCCAAGCAGAGGCGATCCTCTCCATGCAACTTCGCCAGCTCACGCGCCTCAATCGCGTCCGTTTGGAAGACGAATATAAAGCGAAGCTCAAGGAGATCAGCGGATACGAAGATATCCTCGTGAACCCCGCCCGTGTCACCGCTATCATTAAGAGTGAGCTCAAGATGCTCAAGGATAAGTATGGTGACGACCGGCGAACCACCATTATCCCAACCGAGGCGGAAGATATCGGCGAAGAAGATATGATCGCCGAGGAAGACATGCTCATCACCATCACACGCGATGGGTATGTCAAACGCGTACCCATGACCGCCTACAGAACTCAACGCCGGGGCGGAAGGGGCATTATCGGAGCGGACACCCGGGAGGAGGACGTAATCCAGCACCTCTTTGTAGCGAATACCCTGGACTTCATCCTTTTCTTCACGGATCGCGGTAAGGTGTACAAGCTCAAGGCCTGGGAAGTGCCGGAAACCAGCCGCACAGCCATGGGGACCGCCATCGTGAACTTGATCAACATCGAACCTGGGGACACCATCACGGCGACGGTTCCTGTAAAGGATCTCCAGAGCGCCCAGGGCTACATGCTCATGGCCACTCGCAACGGCGAGATCAAGCGCGTAGAGTTATCCGAGTTCGCCAATCTGCGCGCAAACGGCCTCATCTGCTTTGATTTGGAACCAGATGACGAGCTCCGCTGGGTAAAGCTTACGCAAGGGAGTGCTCACGTCATTATGGTCACCCGCGGGGGCAAGTGCATTCGCTTCCATGAGCGCGACGTTCCCGTGCGGGGAAGGGCTGCAGGCGGGGTTCGTGGCATCGAGCTGCGAGGGCCAAGCGGCACATTAGAGGACGCCGTTGTAGCCATGGACGTGGTTCGGCATGATGAGGAACTGCTTGTTGTGGGCGAAAAGGGTATCGGCAAGCGCACCCCCATCGCCGACTATCCTCTCCAACATAGGGGTGGCCGCGGCGTAATCACCATGGCCATCACACCGAAGACGGGTTTGGTGGTGGACGCAGTGGTGGTGCGACCTACTGACCGCCTTATGATCATCACGCAGAATGGCATCGTCATTCGGATGCCCGTCCAAGACATCCGCAGAACCGGGCGCAGCGCCCAAGGCGTCAAGTTGATCAACCTGGACGCCGGAGATCAGATCGCTTCCATTGCTCGCATCGCTCGGGATGAAGATGCCCAAACGACGGGCCGGGCTGATGCTGCAACTTCTGGTCCTCAGCAGGAACCAGAAGCCGTCGTCGCCGACAGTGGGAATGGGGGCGACGAAGATTCTGCGTCGGACGATGCGGAGTAACCGCGCAATCCCTGGAAGCCCAACGCGCCAAGCCTCTTCCCCTCGAACGCCGCCGGATTGACGAAGAGGTACAGGAGGGGCTTACCGGAGCGGCTTGCTGGTAAGCAGACCGATGCACCGCCCATGCACTCCTACCGCGCAATAGTATAGATAGAACGTCTGGTTCGCAGGATTGTACACCAGTGAGATCTTGTGCGCGTATTGGGCATCCAGCCCGCCGGGATGACCGCCGGCTTTGTAGAGCGGCTCCGGATCCACGGTCCAATGCAGGAGATCCCGTGAATAGGCAACCATAATGTGGGCGCCGCCATGCCCCACGCCGAAGAAAAACATCACCCAGTGATCTCCATCGCGGAAAACCTTGGGATCGGAAGCAAACTCCGCGTTGTATCCACCGGCCTGAACGCGTACGACAGGATTACCCGGATAGCGATCCCAAAGAAACAGATCCTTTGAGAACGCCACACCGGTCTGTTCTACGGATCCATGTGCTGCATTATAGAAATCGTAGAACCGTCCGCCTTCTTCCACAAGCCAGGGCTGATAGATGCAATCCCGCTCCCATTCGCCGGCATCCGCATCGAACACAGAGAGGATCGGCTGGCTCCGCGCTCGCTTCCATGTTAGCCCATCCTCACTGAACGCCACGCCTTCGAAGCCGGGTCTTAGCTCGTATCCCCCTTGCTTGGGATAGGCGCCGTAGAGCGTCCAAAACTTACCTGCCCGTCGTTTGAGCACACGAGGCGCCCGAATGTCGTACGATTGATAGAGAAAAGCTCCGATCACAGAACCGCCGTGGTCAAAGGAGCCTGGGGGGCCGAATCCCATAGCCAATCGCGGGTGTTGCCAGTGAATCAGATCTGTGCTTTCGGCCACAAAGCTGTTGTACCCCTGCCCGTTAAACGCAATGAAGCTCATGTACCAACGGTTCGGCTTTCCGGGCAGTTGGTAAACGCACGGAGCATCCGGGTTCACAAATCCTTCAAAGCCAGGGATCTTTGGATCGGCGGGAATGATCGCCTCGGGCCAATAATGCCACCCTCTAAAGCGCGCAGACCATGCGCGTATGGTAGACATGGGTAGAGGATGCTCGTCCATATCGGCTACACCGTTTGCCCCGACTTCAGCGAGCAAACACGCCAAAACGGCGCACACCGCGAGGGCAAAACCGCGGGTCAGCCAAATGGATGGCAAAACTGCATCTCCAAACCGCATCGCTCCCAATTCCCCCTGTTCTAGAGGATCACGCAGCCCGTACGATTGCTATGGCGCAGGCACGCGGCACTCGCAGCAGATACGGCAAGCCCACGCGGGTGCACCTCAGGAATACGGGAACGGTTTCGTGCTGCCGTGCCGCAAATCCTTCCGTCGGCGATCCGCGCCGCGGCCGCGGTGATCCCGTGAACGGCACGTGTCGGCCGGAGCCGGCCGTCCAACCCTGCCGCCTAAAGCTTGACGGCGCAGCCCATCCCAAGCTACGATAATGCGGGCGTTATGGAGAGGTGTCCGAGTGGTTTAAGGAGCCCGTCTTGAAAACGGGTGAGCCGATGAGGCCCGCGGGTTCGAATCCCGCCCTCTCCGCACCTCTCTTACGCAGCAATCGCGATTAATGAACCCAGCAGAGGCCCCTGCCGAGCATCAAGCCGCCTTGCACCGTCAATGCACTAGGGACGTTCCAGCCCCAAGGAGGCCCCAATACCGGGCCATCCAATAAGGCAGCAGCCAAAATACGCCATCCCCTTCCGTTTGCCCGCCATCGCCCTGCACGGCCTCCCATGGATTGCCGTCCCAACGCATGAAGCATATTTCCCCGGGCGGGAGCAGCCGACTGGTCTGCACGGCCTCCAGCTCGGGTGCCCGCACCAGCCGGACGTCCTCGCGACGGGTGTTATCCATGTGCCACCGAATAAGATCCATGGGTGCCTCCCGAAGGAAGGAGATGGCGCCCCGCAAATCCACCTTCAGGCCGCCGGCGCCGGCGCACACAAAATCGAAGAGAGGCGAGTGATCCGCAGCCACCGCAGCGTGCCATTGCCTGATCCCCTCCAGATACAGCCGGCGCCATCGAGGGGCCGTTTCGTAGCGCAAAAGGGCAACGTAGGCCAATGCAAGGAGTTCATCGTCAATATGGGTACGCCACGCGGGATCCACCGTTTTAGGCTTCCGTATAAGCTCGGCGTACCTATGATGTTGGAGCAAATCCAAATATGCTCGGCGGTACCGTGCGTCGCCTGTGATATGCCACGTCGTAATGAGGTACGAAAGGATCTCCACTGCATTGATGCCTCGCTCCGCAACCCAATCCAGATCGTAAATCAGAGACTTTGGTGACCACACACCCCACTGGGTGTGCGTCCCGTCACGATCCACAAGGGTATAGCCCCCGGCAATGATGCCGTCCATCACGCGGCGTACGTGTTCTCGCACAAGCACGCGCTCCTGGCCATCTGCAGCAAGGTCAAAATACAGCCCATAACCGAAGAAGTGGCCCGTTATCTCGTCGCTACTGGTGTCTCGCTTCCAAAGCCACTTTCCGTCTTGCGAAGGCACCCAGTGATCCTCCACGCGCTTCGCACGGGGATCCCGAACGTGCTCCTCTGCCCATTCCGCATCCGTCATCCGGCGGTTGGGATCAGCCATGGTCTTCCAATCCGAGGGCACCACCGTCCTCGCAACGAAAGACTTTGTTCCGGTGACCGTTTGGAGCAAGCGCAGTGCATGGAAAGCCCGGTTGGCCCGGCGGCACGCTTCCGGGTCCTTCGTTACCGCGTACCGGAACGCTTCCATGGCCAAGTACATGGATGTGTATTGGCCGTCGTTATCGTCGTCGGCAGGCTCGAAGGTGTCTACCAAGCCCGGCACACGGAGCCGGCACTTGCCTACGAGCCCGGGGGTACGCACGTGGCGTGCCTCCGTGACGTCTTCATACCGCTGCGCCTTCTGCGCGAGGGTCATCCTGGCGGGCCGAATGGCGCTTACTCCATCCGCCGTAGCGATCCATACTCCTCCTGTGTCCTCGCACGCGATGGCGCGGACGTCATCCGACGGCAGCCAACGCAAACCGTGGTAAAGCCGCCACGACCCGCCGCGACATACGGCCGCCCCGATGCGCGTGCCCACCCAGAGCGATCCGTCGGGGCTCTGGGCTAGGCAGGTGACGTCGGAACTCGGCAAGCCCTCGCGCGGGGTGATCCGTCGGATTACTCGGCCCTCCTTCAGCACGGCGATCCCGCCTAAACAGCCCACCCATATGGTGCCGTCCCTAGCCACGGCCAGCCCACGAACTGCCGAGCTTACAAGGCCCTCCGGCCAACCCAGCTTCGTAGTTTTTCCGCGGGCAATCCGGAACAATCCCACGTCCGTGCCCACCCAAAGCGTCCCGTTGGGTTCCCAAGCTGCACATCGGATGCTTCGAGCGGTGGGTACGGCAGCAACGGTGACACCGGTGCTTCGGGCCACTAGCATACCGTCGGGCCCCAATGCGAGCACGCCTTTTGCAGTAGGCACGATTGCCGATACCGGCATCTGAGAGGCACATGCCCGCGCTAATTGGGCCTCCCCACCGCGATACAATCCGTCCCAGGCACCTGCCCACACAGTGCCGGTGTGATCCAGCGCGATGCTGAACCAGGGACCGGGTGAAGCGCCCCGGGGAGCAGCCCACTCCCTAGAATGGGGGGCCAAATAATACACTCCATTCCCCGTGGCAATCCAGACTGTGCCTTTTGGTGCAAACCGTACCGCGCGCACATCACGAGACGGAGGCTGTGGAAGAGCCACCCGGATAAACTGCGTGAAGATCCCATCAGCCGCAGGGCTTGATGGAGCCATCGCAAGTCCCAACATGATAACCGCAAGAGAGAGCATCAGAAGCATCTCCTTCTTGAGAGACCGCCCGTTGTTGGCTACTCGCCAGGGCAATACACGCACGGGACGGCACGCGCTTCTATCGTCGAACAGGGCGGCAGCCGCGCCCCGCCACGTGCAATGCAGACTTGGCCCCTCCCGGCGCTGCCGCGATCGGATGGAGTTATACCCCGGGGATTGCCGGCACCCCCAGCGCCTGGAGTCTCTGTCATTCGGTACATTTCGGGCAGCGAAGCACCGCCTAAGTTACCGCCTCACAGCAAGGCCCAGGAGCGCGCTACCTATAATCAACCACATGGGCGACACGCGGGTGCGCAACATCAGCACAAGCGCAATCGCGCCAACCATTAGCGACAGGATGGAGGTGACGGCCTCACGGCCGATTTGTAAGGCCGTAGCGAATAGCATCCCCACAATCACGGGCACGAGGCGCGCCATCACCCACTGCACACCGGGCATCCCGCGGACTTTTGTGTAACTGTGCGTCAGCAGCAGCATCAGTGCGAACCCCGGCAACAGCACCGCCACCGTCGCAATAGTTGCACCCACCACTCCTCCCACACGATACCCGCAAAACGTCGCTACAACGGCGATGGGGCCCGGCGTGAGCTGACTCAGGGCCACCCCATCCATGAACTCACGTAGGGTAAGCCAGTGGAGGTGTACTACCAGTTCTCGATGGATCACGGGAATCAGAAGAAAGCCTCCCCCAAAGAAGAGGAAGCCGATCTTCAGGAAGATCCATGCCACGGGAAGCATCCCCGCTAGAGCCGCACTGAGAGATTTCATCGCGCTCGCCCCCGCAGCCAATAACCGGCTACACCGTAACCTGCTGCCGCTGCAAGAATTGCCACCACCGGAATGCGCAACATGAAGAGCACGAAGGCCGTGGCAGCCAGCACAACCGCTTCCGCACTTTGCATCCTTCGCCCGCCCATCTGAATCGCTGCATAAAGGATCAACGCAACAATCACGGGCTCAATTCCCGATAAGGCCGCCTGCAAGGCAGGTACATGGTGGAAGCGGAAATAGAGCGCAGAAAGGATCACTACCAAAATTGCCGATGGCGCCATGAAGGCGGTCGCGGCAACTACCGCCCCTGGTATTCCCCGCAGGCGATACCCCACGAAGCTCGCAGCGTTCACTGCGAACGGGCCCAGTATCTGGCCAAAGGCAACACCGTGGGCGAACTCCTCCACACTCAACCAGCAACATTGCCCCACGCACACGCGTTGCATTAACGCAATGATCGCCATTCCGCCACCGAAGCCTGTGGCGCCAATCCCAGCGAATACGCGCGCCAACTCCCATAGCGATACTCTCTCACCGCGGGAATCGTCCCCGTGTTGCCGTCTGCTCTCCACGAACTGCCCCTCCCTACCCTCTATGCTTCAGCACCAAGGTTCACTCCAGATCCCAAAAGGAACGCGCCAGCTCCATAGGTCTTCGCGATCCTATAGCCATACAAACGCGGCATATCCTATCGCCTCGCTGCGGCACTTCCGCCTCGGCACAGATCAGGCGACAGCCATTTGATTCCGCGCCCATCCGGTGTAAGGTCATGGCCCGATGGACATGCTCCATGCCGCATCGTCGTGCCAGCCCGTTGCACAAGCAGGAAAGGGCTTGCCCGCCGTCCAATTCTGGCCAAAACCCTGCCGCACACGAACGAACTTCTTGGACTATGCCCGTACCATTACGGGAGCCCTACAGAGTGTGCCCATGAAAGGCAATAAGCGACCTTTCTGCGTATATTGCGGAAGCCAAGACAACCTCACCGTTGACCATGTAGTGCCCCTCTCACGCTGGCGCGAGTTTCGCGTGCGGCGGAGTGTCTTGGATAACAAGTCCAACCGCGTCCCGTGTTGCCAAGCATGCAATGCAGCTAAAGCGGATATGCACCCGCGCGAGTGGTTGGACACGCACCCGGAATACAGGGAGCGGTTCGCCCGGGCAGCACGGTACCTCTCGGACACGGTCCGAAGCATCGCCGGTATCCCGTGAGCAAATTCCGCGTAGTTGCAGGCGAGCAATACGAGGTCGCCGCAGAACTTCGTACGGGCCCCTTTCGTCTATCGCTGCGACACCTACTCTTTGGGAGGCCCCGAATAGTGATCCTTAGCGCGCTCTTTTGCCTGTATGGAATCCCCTCTGCGCTCCTGCCACACATGCCGTCCATGCCTCCGTACGACCCTTTGAAAGTGGACGTAGGGACCGTAGAGTATCTGGACTTCACCGTCCGTGACGTGACTCGCCATCGCGATGTGCCTATTCGCGTTTACTTGCGCCTGAACCAGCGATCCGCACCTGTACTCCTGTTTAGCCCGGGCCTTGGAGGCACACGGCACAATTACGTTTATCTCGGCAGGCACTGGGCTGCGCGCGGATACTGTGTGGTAATGCTTCAGCATCCCGGCAGTGACGACACCGTCTGGCGAGGGAAGTCGCCCCTCAAGGCAATGGCCGACCTTCGGAGCGCTGCCTCCGCAACGAACTTCCTGGCGCGAATCCAAGACGTACGAGTTGTACTCGACCAACTCACCCAATGGAACCGCACAAAGGGACATGCGCTCTTCCACCGCATGGACCTTGCCCGCGTGGGTATGGCTGGCCATTCCTTTGGGGCCGTCACCACGCAAGCGGTGAGCGGGCAAGCATTCGGCATCCTTGGCCAAATATACACAGATCCCCGCATTCAGGCGGCCATCGCGATGAGCCCGTCCTCGCCTCGCCTCGCCAGTCCCGACGCAGCCTTTGGAAAGGTTCGCATTCCGTGGCTCGTCATGACCGGAACCAACGATACCTCCTTCAACGTCGCAGACGCGGCCTCGCGCCAGAAAGTCTACGCCGGATTGCCCGCCGGCGACAAATACCAGCTTGTGCTTTCGAACGCGGAGCACTCCGCGTTCAGCGACCGTCCCCTTCCCGGTGACAGATTGGCCCGGAACCCGAACCACCACAAGGCGATCCTCGCCCTCTCAACCGCGTTCTGGGACGCCTACCTCCGCGACGATTCGGGTGCCAAGGCATGGCTCAAGGGGAGCGGGCCTCGCACGATCCTTGACGCCAAGGATCGTTGGGATGCCAAGTAGATTGGCTATCCTGCACCTGGCACACTCCCGGTGCGCCTTGTGGGATCGCTTCGCTCGCCCCGTACCCTAGCTCCTGTGGAACGCGACGTGCGTATCGGCCCGTGATTGCCTGTAGTCCCAAAAAGCCTCCCCGTGCCTCACCTCATCAATGACGGATATGCCACCTCCGGCTCCACGCGATCAGCCACTGCTGAACCCAATGGCCCGCCTGCGCCTTATCCATGGATTTCCCCGTACGTCATCAGGGACGCTTCCCCCCATGGGACGGATCCCATTGGCCCAGCAACGAGGTGTCCTCACAGCCCACCACTTCCGGTTCCAGCGTCGAATGGCTTACCTCCCACCGCTCGTGCATGAACGCCTTCACCCGAGCGAGCAGCGCCTCGATGGCTGCGCCGTCCAACTCCGAGGGCACCGTAACATGAGCTGTTAACAAACGCTGGCCGGGCCCATTCTCCCAAAGATGAACGTGGTGCATCTGCACCGGCGCGAATTCCTCGTTCACTTCGTCCACGAGGGAACGCAGGTCAACACCTCTAGGCGCCCCTTCCAGCAAAGTTGATAGCGTCTCCCATGCGAGTGAGAGGGCACTGCGCAGCACCGCAAAGCCCACCAAAAGCGCTGCAGCCGGATCAACATATGGTCCCACCGCCGTGCGCGCCAGCAACGCGGCCACCACTACCGCCAGAGATGCGAGCGCGTCCTGCGCCATGTGGAGAAAGGCACTCCGAACGTTCACGTCGTCCTTCTCATGGCTCCGAAGTAGAAGCACGGACCCCCCGTTACCCACAAGGGCCACGAGGGCGACGATGAGCATGGTTCCCTGGTGCACCGGCTCGGGGTGGAGAAGGCGCACAATCGCTTCGCGACCGATCAATGCCGTGACGGCCACTAAAGCAATCGCGTTGGCAAGGGCCGCCATCACCTCTGCTCGCTTGAACCCGTACGTGTGGCGCACCGTGGGCGGGCGCCGGCTGAGGCGCCTCGCCCATACTGCCACCACTACAGCGGCCACGTCGCTCAGGTTGTGGGCAGCGTCCGAGAGGAGTGCTAGGCTGCCCGAAGCCAACCCGCCGACGAGCTCCGCAACCGTGATGGTCACGTTCAACCCGGCGCTCACCCAGAGCCGCGCGTCCAACGTTCCGTCTGGCGGGACCGCATGGGAATGGTGGTGGCTACCCATCAATGGCTCCATCACAAAACGACTACAAAACCAATTCTCGCAGGCAAAGTTCCTGGTCTAGGGTCGGCGGGGATACGGACGATCATCACTTAACGCCGTCACCGTGAATTGTTCCCCACGCCCTTCCTTACATTACCCTCAGAACCTTTAGGGCAATCTGCGTGGCGAAGAACCACAAGATGCACGCGAAGGCAATCTTCACAAAGCCCGGGCTGGCCTTAACGGTCACGATGGAACCTACGGTGGAACCGAGCACGCAGGCCACGGTCATTGCCGCGAGAAAGCGCACGTCAACATGGCCGAGGGCAAAGTGGCCGATTGTCCCCACCAAAGAGCTTACCGTAACGATGAGTGAATTGGCCCCTGCCGCCATCTGTGCCGAGTACTTCATATAGAGCACAAGGAAGGGGAAAATGATCAGTCCCCCACCAACGCCAAGAAGGCTCGCGAGCACTCCCACACCGAAGGAGAATACCGTTACCAAAACGATCATCCCGGTCGTCATGGGTCTGGTTTGCTGGGGGCCTTTCTCTCTGGCAGAGAATATCAGCAGCAACCCCATAGCGTACAGAAAGACCGAAAAGATACCGAGGAGTAATTCTTTCGGCGCGCGACTCGAAAGCACTGCCCCCAGAAAAGAACCCACAATCGTACCCGGCATAAACACCAAGCAGAAGCGATAATCTACAAGTTTATTGCGCTGGAAAACGATGGTCGCCGTCAGCGCCGTCACAAGATTCAAGAAGATGGACGTTGATATCGCCGGCTGCACCGGTAGCCCGAGTAAGACCAGGACCGGCGTATAAAGGGACCCGCCGCCCTTCCCGAACATGGAGAACACGCCGGAAATCACCAGAATTGCAAAAAAAGCCTTGACCAGAAGCGATGTAGCCATAGCTGGGTCTCCCTTGGGGCAGCAGGAGCGCCTTCCGGAGCGATGCCCGTAACCTACGAAGCCTTCACTTCGCTAGAAAGCGCTCCTGCACAAAGCGTCATGCGACTGCACGCGCTTCGTTCACGCTTTGTATCCGGAGCAAGGGATACACACCGGTTTGCCATCCTTCATCCGGACGTACCGTTCGAAGACCGACTCGCCGCAAACCGAGCAGATAGAGCGGTTGAACGAACCCTTCGGCGGCTGATACTGGAAGTCTGGTCGCTCGGACACAGAATAGATGGCGTCATCGGGCAGAGATAGCGTCCAGTCAATCACCTCTTGCGTCACCGCCTCCGGAATGGCCGAAGGTTCCACGCCTTGTTTCCGGTACTGGAAGAACTCGAAAGCGCCGAAGCGATCCAGAAAATCTGGCTTTAGCACGTAGCGCACAGGCGTCTTGCCGGGATACCAGAAGGTTGCGGCCAGCTTGCCCCAAAACGTCTTCTCCATCAGCGTTTTGCCGAACGTGGCCCCGGTGGCAACCTGAATACCATCCATCATACAGGTCTGCGGATGCCCCTCACCCAACTCACAGATGACGTGAAGCGCATGGTCCTTCTCCCGGGCGACGCCCAGTTTTTCCAGAGCCAGCAGCCCCATGCGATAGCCAAGCGGCATGAACGGGCACCGGTGCCCGTGGAACTCGAAAGCCCACGCAGGTGGTACGTACGGCATGTTCGTATCGGACATTGTTTCTTCTCCTTCGACTTTGCCTATTCCCATCCGGCGTCCCTACCCGCCGGAACAGAGCCAAGGCTGTAGGCTTCATCATTTACGTCCGTGTGATCAACTCCTTGGCTATTATACCATCTGGCCACGCAATCTTCGCCCATGTGCTGAGTTTGACCATTGATCCGAAAAACGCGGCGAAGAGATTTTTCTGGCTACCGATGCAAGAACCGCGCCCAACGCACGCCAGCTTGCCGTCTTCCACGGTGCCTACGGATGCCCAACACCCACAAGGACGCAGCGGAAGGGGTCAGAGCGGTCATGCATGGGGAATCTGGAGGGGGCTAGGTGAGGCGTTAAGACCATCGGACATACGTGCGCAAGCTTGCAGTGCCTGAGGATCAAAAACGACCTCGCCGCCGAGCAGCAGAGGAGCAAGATCGCCGCGAGACCGGGGCGCCAGCCGAACGAGGTTCGCGCGGCGGCTTTGGCGATGGCACATCCCGTTGCCATGGTGCATCCGTGAGAATGGTCTGAGCCATCAGGCCATTCAGCAGCGTAACCCCATTCGCCTCCCATTCGGTGCAGCCGCAGCGAGACAACGTCGAGTGTCCGCAGGATGCCGCCCATCCCGAGCACGGAGACCGCTGGTCCGTCGGGCCCAGCCTTCTTGTCGGCAATAAAGGATCGGTTGCATTGAGTGTTCTTATTGCTCTCTCCCCCTTGCCTTGATTGCCACTTCATATGGGCGCAGCGCTCGGGCAATCGCATCCAGCCGACGAGACCCTTCCGCCAGAGTGGGTACAAGCCATCCGCCTTCGTCCGACTCGTTCCAGGCGTACACGAGCACGGTGTCGGCAGGTGTAGCCATTGCATGCAAACGGGTCCAATCCAGCGCGGCGACAATGCTGTGGGCCAGCTCGTCAGGAGTCGGTCGCGCGTACCAGGGCCCAGCATAGTTCCGCGCCATATTCGGGTCATTCAGACGTGGGCGCCCGTCCCATCCGGCATTGACCAGCGGCACCACATCTTTGCCCGTGGCCAAAAACCGTTCCCAGGCGCGTAGATTGGCCGTTGCCAGTTCACGATAGGGATACTCTTTGTGTTCTCCGCCGCCGGGCAAGCTGTAGGCCCCGATTGCATCCCAGCCGAACGCATCTACATACCGAGCGCCATCTTCCGCGGAGAAGACTTGCGCCACAATGTACGGATTGCCCGCGCCGGCCCGGATCGAAGCGCGCCGCAATTCGTCGAATGCCGACCGCGCAGCCGCAATTGAGCCGAAGTGCTTCTCGATCCATTCGCAGGCGAACACGAAGAGCAGCGGGCGGCCGCCGCACACTTTCTGATATGTCGGCTTGGCAAAGAGGGCGGCGAGGAAGGCGACAGTCGAAGACCATTTGGAGGCCGGGCCGAGATGCTGGCCTCCCTGAAGGATGAAGCAGAAGTGGAGGCGGGATCGGACTTTGCTGCTCAAGAACAGCTTCCAGCCGTAGTTGTAACGGTCGGCCTCGGGCCAGGAGTCCGGGTGGTAATAGCAAAAGGCCCAGTAGTCAATGCCCGCGCGCGATGCATACCGGATTTCGCGGTCCATGGTTGCCTGCGCATCCGATCGAACCTCCACCTCGCCTTCCCTCGTGACGCGTGCATAGAATGGCAGGCGTGTGCGCCACTGGGAAGGCTTGAGGTTGCGTTCCCAGGGGTTGCCGGACCACCAGCCATCCCATCGGATCGCGCCGAGTTTTGGGCGGGCTGACGTGGCAGGCAGGGCCACGGCTGCCCACAAGCCAACGGTGACAAATGCAAGCGGATGCATTGACAAGCCCTCCATCCTCCAGCGGGAGTCGCCTGCGGTAATAAGACAGATCCAGTGCTATCCGGATGTCGCAACCGGAACGTACGCCTCCGCGACGGATGCGGCACCGGTTCATTGCCTCGGGCGAGCGGTATGGACCAGCCGCGGAATCCGTAGCAGCAGCCGTTCCTCTCCAGAACACCCACGTGCCGGACTCACTGCCTCCATTCCCATCTCGGCGCACGGAATCCTCCACAGACTCACGGGTACGCGGGCGGTCACTCGCGCTGTGGTGCGTAGCATCTTTGCCGTCGAGCTTTATCCCGCACGCGGTTGGCCGCCGGGTCTACCGCCATCAGACAACTGTATTGCAGTCGTAACCCATGCTGTTGTACAATCGGGGATCCCAACGGAGGCATGCCTTGCTCATTCGAATCCTCATCATTCTGGAAACCATGATCTCATCGGCCGTTGCATTTGCAGACAGCCCCTATCTGCGGGCCTACCCGAAGCTCCCCACGATCCGCGATAAGACGCTTGTGGCCTGGGTGGCCCCTGCGAACCTTACGCAGAAAGGTGGCAGCGTGCTCACGCTTGAGTCGGCGGAAGGTTTTGACGCCATCGTCCTCGGCGAACGGCGTGTGGGCGCTTGGATGGCAGGCAGCGAGATGTTCCACCGCACCCAGCCCGACCAGTCCGCCACGCCGCTAGAGACGGCGTCCCCAGACACCTTCGTCGAAATCGCGATCGCATACGAGGGCGACCGAATCGCGCTCTATCGGAACGGGCGCGAATATGCGCGCTACCGCATGCCCAACCCGCCTTTAGCCTTCGGCGACGGCGCATTCGTCGAGATCGGCCTGCGACACCGGGCGCGGATCGGCGCGTCCGACGCTTACTTCGCCGGAGTGATCGAGGAGGCACGCATCTACAACCGGGCGCTCTCCGCAGCAGAGCTGGCAGCGTTGAAGCCCGGAAGCACCGCCGGGCCCAAGCCGCTTGCTCGCTGGACCTTCGACGACGGTACGTGCCGCGACGAGGAGAAAACGTTTCCGGATGGCGAACTGCACGGAGGCGCGTTCATCGAACACGGCCGACTTTATCTGAACGGAAAGGACGCCTACATGAGTACTCCCGGCGGGCGCAACTGGATCTCGTCGTTTCACTACCGGCCTCGCACCGGCAATCTGGCAGACCCAATCCCCTTCTACTGGAAGGGTGAGTACCACGTGTTTTACCTGCAGGGCGACGTCGGACCCGTTCCCTGGCAGCATATCGTGTCCAAGGACCTAGTCCATTGGCGCGAGTTGCCCACCGCGCTCGCGGTGGACGGCGCGCAGGACAGCCCCGATGGCGGGCACATGTTTACGGGATCGGTCACCGAGCGCAACGGAACATTCCACATTTTCTATACAGGGCACAATCCGGCAAATCCCCACGCGCTCGAAGTTATCCGGCACGCAACCAGTCCCGACCTGATCCACTGGACGAAAGACCCCGACTTCAGCCTCGAACCGGACGGCATCCACTATGCGAATAAGCGCTTCCGCAACTGGCGCGACCCATACGTGTTCTGGAATCCGGACCACAAGCAATGGTGGATGGTGGTCATCGCGACGGATCCCGCGAATCCGGGCGGCGAGAACGAGTTCGGGCGGGCCGTGCAGGGTTTGCTGGTCTCCGACGACCTGAAGGTCTGGAAGCAGATGCCCGCAATTCCAGGCGGTCTGGGCGAGGAATGCCCGGATCTGTTTCGCATCCGCGACACGTGGTACCTCATCGGAGGGGGACACTACGTCTCTGGCCGTGCCTCGGAGGGTCCCTTCACGCAGCCGCCGCACTCTGTGATAGACTTCCCCGGCGTCTACGCGGGCAAGCGCATGTTCGACGGGAAGCGGCACATCTGGGTGGGCTGGGCATGGGACGGGCCCGGACAGACGGACGAGGCGGTCGCCGGGAATGGCGTGCTCTCCTGGGGCGGGTTCATGTGCCTGCCGCGCGAACTCTATGCCGGAGGGAACGGCGAGCTATTCTGCCGACCGGCGCGTGAAATCGTTGCGCTGCACAGCAGGCTCATCGCACAGGCGGCCCCTGCCGAGCCAACGCGTCTTCACCTTCCAACCGATGGGATGGTGGAGTGCACCGTGACGGCACCTGCCGACGGCGAGGTAACGCTTGCGCTCCACGAACAGCCCGATGGCCGAGCCTACCGCCTGATCGTACGCCCTTCGAAAGGCCAGATCGCTCTTTCAACGCCGGCTTCCGAATGGGTCCGCGAGCACTGCCGCATTGATGCGTCGAAGCCGATCCACCTGCGCGCGTTTCTGGATGGCTCGATGCTGGAGTGCTTCGTGAACGATGCGTACGCGATCACGCGCCGCATTTATGACCTTGCCGGCGGCGAGGCTCGGGTGACGGGTGCGACTTTTGTACGGGGTTTGCGGCTGATGGGAATCTCCGGGGAGCTGCCGGCGGCAGGCGCAAGGTAGGTGTCCGGGCGGACGGAGCGAGCGCAAAGAACCCGCCGAGAGAGGCGCGCAGCAGCCGTTCCTCTCCAGAACACCCACGTGCCGGCCTCCCTGCCTCCACCCTCATCTCTGCGCACGGTGTCCTCGGCGGGCGCGGAACAGTCCGGGCGGCCAGGTAGTCAACATTAGATCCATTCCGTTACACTTTGGGAGGGAGATCATGTTTCCGATTTGGCGTGTCGTGATCTCGCTGACTCTTACAGGAGCGTGGGCCATGGGTACAAGTGCACAGCGCAACACCGATGACGAACTGGCCGTCCCGCGTCTAACGAAGGCCGAGCGCTCCATCGCCGTAAGCGGGGAGGGCTACTTTCCGGTGTTGATTCGCCTTCTGGACGGTGGCCTGGCGGCCGTAGTCCGGGGCGGTGCGGACCACCTGGGCCGGGGAGGCCGCCTCGATTGGATCGAGTCCCGCGACGGCGGGAAGACGTGGTCGGCGCCCCGCACGATCGTTGATGGCCCGTGGGACGACCGGAATCCCGCGCTTGGCCAGATGCCTGACGGCGCCATTGTGCTGGCGTACTGGGAGTGCCGCTGCTACGACGAGAAAGGCAATTGGAACGCCGCACTGCCCGGATCCGCAATGTTCTATGTGCGATCCGAGGATAGCGGGAAAACGTGGTCGCAGCGGCGTCCTCTGAACACTGGGCCGATCGGCTCTGCGGGCGGATCGCCCTATGGGCGAATCGTCTTGCTGCGCGACGGGACCGCTCTGATGGCCATCTACGGAGCGCCTGATCCGGCGTACACAGGCCCGGATCGCATTGCCGAACCGGGCGACGCCGCGGGCATTTTGCGCTCCAAAGACAACGGGAAAACCTGGGGCGACTTCTCGCTCATCGCCGCGGGCGGCCGCAATGAGACGGCGTTACTGCCGCTGGAAGGAAGCACTCTTCTGGCGGCCTCACGCACAGACCGTGGCGGAGTGGTCGAAGCGCGCCTCTCGCCGGACGGGGGTAGAACTTGGGGGCCGTACATATCGGTGACCGGCGGGCCCAATCGCAGCAAGATGCAGCATCCTGCAGATCTGGTGCAGCTTCAGAGCGGCCATATCCTCATGGTCTACGGCAATCGAGTGCGGCCGTTCGGCGTGGGCGCAGTGCTCAGCCGTGACGGGGGCAAGACCTGGGATTGGGAGCACCGCGTGATGCTCGGCTGGACGTCCGGCAATACGGACACGGGCTACCCGAGCGCCGTGCAACTCCCGGACGGCACGATCGTTTGCCTTTATTACGCGGTGTCAACAGAGGAACGGCCCAACGTCCGCCAGGCGATCTGTGTGCGGTTCAAGGAGGCGGATCTGGTGGCGGCGGGCCGGTCTGTAGATGAACGAATTCCGGCACCGTGATGGACGGCGCCAGGACGCACCAAACGTGCACGATGTCGCCTGCACGCGCCATCGTGCACGCACCGGCGCCCAATCTGGCGCTGCATCGTTCTAAGAGTTCTCAACACCGTGCTATCGCACTCTCATCAAAGAGCTAATCAAAAATGCATCGCAACAACACCGGGCGAACTATTGACAACTTCTTACCGTAGTTTTATACTCCTTGCACTGTCCTCTGTAGCGTGCGTGGTGGGGCAGTCCAAGCGGAGCCGAAACCCGTTGCCTTACGTGCAGCGCGGAGCGCATGTGCGAATAACGGAGCTTCCGCACCGGCACACGAGGTACCAATGAAAATCCAGAACCCAAACATGGGAATACCCCAGCCCTTGAAGATGAGGAGGTAACAGGATGCGCACCCATATTCAGATCCTGGCATGGATATACCTGATCCTTGGCGGTGCCTGCCTCTTTGCCGCAGTGAGTGTTATGCTTGCGCTCCAGGGAGCACCTGGGTTTGAGATCCATTTCCAGGGCTTCCAAGGCGACTTCGGGCCCGGCGCCCGCCTAGCTACGGCCACGTTGTCTGCGGGCCTCTGCAGCGCGATAGGCGTGTTGGCGGGCTTCGCGGGCTGGGGCCTTCTGAAGCGGCGGCAATGGGGACGCATCCTCGCCATCGTGGTCTCCGTCCTCTACCTGCCGCTCGGATACGCGTTGCTCCTCGGTATTTACGGTCTAATCGTCTTGCTTTGGCCCGGGGCCGCGCGCGAGTTCTCGTGAGGCTGGGAGCCGCCTTGCCCGCGGCCGGTTACCTTGCAATGCTGCCTGGAGGGTGACCATTGGTGCGCATACGCTGCACGGCGCCGGGCAGTGCAAGCGCATTCCTTGCGTTTGTCGGCGGTTCCACCTTCATGGATCCCGTGACGGGCGGGCGGCACCTCAGGAAACCCGTGCTCGCTCACGCCGTTTCGTCACGTCACCATGTGGGGCGGGAGGTGATCTATCCTGTTGTGGTAGCGTAAGCGGACTGCGATGGAGCCCGAGCCGGGTCAGTGGCGGATCAGGGTTGTGTGGCGTGTCGCCCTCGGCGTTATACGTGGATTGCCCATGGCGAACCGGGTATATCCTCATCGAATTCTCCGCTGTGCAACCCGTCACTCAGGCGCGTGTTCGCTGTGCCCCCTCTCGCTTTCGCAGGAACTCTTCACCGGCGCATCAGGAAGGTACGTCTCGATGCCGTCTCCACCGAGAGCAACGGCCCGAACGATACCAACTAGCGTGTCCCGTCGCCGGGCCGGTCCTTCGGTCCTGGCTTCCAGCCCAGTGATCCGCGATCCGGAATGCCCGGCTGCTTGAACCACGATGCCAAGAACTTGTTCAGCGATCCGGCGAAGGTGGCACATTTGACGTTCATCCAGGTGCGCTGGTCGCCGACGGCGTAATAGAGCAGGGTCTTGCCTTCCCACTCGACCAAGTCCGGGTCCGACGTGTTGATGCCCTCGTCCGGACCTTCCGGGCGCAGGACCGGGTTCGCTGCACTCAGTTCCCAGTGGATCAGATCCCTGGAGCGTGTGATGTAGGTCTCAAACCACCAGCGCGGGGCGCGATGCTCGGTGTATAGGACGTAATACCAGCCCCGGGCATACCGGATGCACGGGCAAGCCGTGTAGCGGTCCGTGCCGAACGTCGCGCGAGGTAGCTTCGTCCAGTGGATGAGGTCCTTCGACGTGGCCAGCTTCACCGTGAATGCGGGCCAGGCAGGGTCGTTGCTCTCATACACCATGACGTAGCCGTCGCGCCCCTTGCAGACCGAGCTGTTGAAGATGCCTTCATGCTCACCTCGGATGGCGACAGCTTGTTCCCAGTGGACGAGATCGGAGGAGTAGAACACGGTCACGTCGCGCCAGGTGTCGGGGCTCCATCGCGAGGCATAGACGTAGAGGCGACCGTTCTCAACGAACGCCGACGCCAGCCCATAGCCTTCGCCGCATCGGGCGATCTCCTGGCGGGTCTGGGCGTCCTTCAGCGAGAGATAGTAGTCCTTGGCCGTGCCACCGGTGGCCGGACGAATGCTCTCGAGCAGGCAGAGCCGGCCCTTCCACACGACCGGGCTCACCTCACATAGGTCACGCACCACGAGCTCGCGTTTGGCGTAGGGCGTCGGGCGCATCGGGCCAGGCGGAGCGATGGACCGGAACGCCTCCTCGGGCCAACCTCCAAGCCGATGAAACCCCTTCGGAACGTCCTGCTGGTACTGCACATAGGCCTGCACATTTCCGCTAAGGGTGTAGGCGATGTCCGCGGCCGTGTCCTTCTTGACCTTCACGCCGAAGACCTTGTAGCCCATCAGCGTGCAATCTTGCAGCTCGACGTGCAGATACCGCCCCTCCTCCATGCTCACAATGACGCCGTCCGACGGCGTGCCCACCGGCTGCGAGAAGTTGAGCACGATCAAGTTGCACCGGTTGGCTCGGATCCGTGTGTACGTGTGAAACCCATAGTTGCCCGCCTTCAAGGCGCACTGTGGCGACACCAGCGTGCAGTCCTCGAAGACGGCGTCCGGCCGCGCGGGCATCGTGGGGTTTTCACAGCGGATGTAGCCGGCCGCCGTGTCACCCCACCAGTCGAGCGCGTACAGGTGACAACGTCGGAACGTGATCGGTTCGTCCGGGCGGGAAAGGCAACCGGCCACCCCACCTCCGAAGGCCCGGCCGATGGACACACAATCCTCGACGACGACGGAGAAGGGCTCAACATGATCGGTGGTGTCGAAGAAGATGCCGGCATCCCCACCCGTGACGTAGAGCCCTTTCAGCCGCCAGCGATCCCAGCCGATGGCGGAGAATGTGCGCTCCTTGTGTTCAGGCGACCAACCATGGGAGTAGGCACGGATAGGCCCCCACCAATCGTAGCTCTTGAAGCCCTTCTGGGCGGGGTCGCCCGAATCGATGACCACGGATCCTGTCGTGCCGGAACCGAGCTTCCCATCGGTGTCGCCGATCAACTCGTTGTAGCGCCCCTTCGCGCCTCTATGGTTCGGGAAGAGGTTGTTTTCGAAATAGGTGTCGGGGCGGATGAGGACGCGGTGGCCCCCGGCGTCGTCCGGGATCGCACTGAGGGCCTGCTGTATCGTCCTGAACGCGTGCGCCCAGGAGGAGCCGTCGGTATCGTCTCCGAGCTTCGAGACGTAGAGCGTAACGGGTCCGATGCCGGCGCCGCTGCCATGGCCGATTGCGGCAACGCTGTCGGGCAGCTTAGGCAGCTCGCCCCGATCACCGGCTGCCATCGCCGCAAACGGTGCAAGAGCCAGGGCGAAGCACAATACTGCACCCATGCGTGTTCTCCGTTGTGCCGCAGTTTGGAGGCTGCGGATAAAGGGTATTCCCTCGCCCGCGGGCCCAAGCCTCACTGCGCACTCGCCCACCTGCCCACCAACGGTGGGAACTTCGTGGGGCCAAAGCTCACGTTCTGTTCGAAAGTCAAGGTCACGTCGTCCCCCGTGAAGCGCAACGTCGCGGTAACCACATAGGGCGTCTCGTAGAAGCAGAGCGTCGCCGCATAGGTATCGTCGGCCGTCCAGGCACCGCGCGCTGCAACCCGGCGCACGGGTGCGCCGAGCAACGCCACGGAGCCCTTCGCCCACGTCGCCCATCCACATTCCACCACGCGCTCGCCATCCTTGGCGCCGAGGGTCAAGCGGGCCTTCCCACGATCGAAGGTGATCGTTGCCGTCGTTAGATTCTGGTCGTTCGGCTCCAGCGTGTATGTGCGACCGGACACGCGCCTCGCCGTGGGGGAAGTAGGTCGGCCGCGGACTGTATGCACTTCGAGCGAGGCAAGGCGCGACCGGAGGTCGGCCGGCGTGCCCGTGAGAGGAGCGTTGGTGAAAGCAGGCAGCAAACAGTCCCACACTGCGTTCAGCACCGCCTGCATGTCCGCAACGCCGCTCGTGATGGCGAGAACTGCGTCCTGCTCCGGCATCACGATGCAGTATTGGCCGAATGCACCGTCGCCACGATACGCCCCGTGTCGGCAGCGCCAGAACTGGTAGCCATACCCCTGCGCCCAATCGCTGTTGGGGTCGGTGCCGTTGGAGACCTGCTTGGACGTGGCCTCCGCCACCCACGCCTCGGGCACCACCTGGCGGCCATTCCACCGCCCCTTCTGCAAATAGGTCTGGCCAAAGCGCGCGATGTCCTCGGTCTTCACGCTCAGCCCCCAACCGCCCGTGTTGATCCCCTTCGGGCAAGTCTCCCAGGTTGCCCCGGTAATCCCCAGCGGGCCAAACAAACGCGGCTTCAGGTACGTAAGCAACCGCTTGCCGGTCAACTTCTGCACGATGGCCGATAGCATGTACGTCGCTGCGCTGTTGTACACGAAGTGCGTGCCCGGTTCGTACGGAACGGGCAATGCCAGGAACGCCTTCACCCAGTCGCCGTCCGGCGCACTCACCGTGGGGCCGGTGGCATCCTCGCTATGGCCGGTCGTCATCGTCAGAAGATGGCGCACCCGCATCGCGGCTAGATTGGCGCTCACTTTCGCGGGCATCGAGTGCGGGAAGAACTTGGAGACGGGATCCTCCACGCTCAGCAAGCCCTCGGACACCGCGAAGCCCACTCCTGTAGATGTGAAGCTCTTGCTCAGCGAGTAGAGCATGTGCGGGTACTGCGGAGCGTAGGGCTTCCACCATGCCTCGGCGGCAACCTGGCCGTGCCGAAGCAACATGAAGCTGTGCAACCCGCCCACCTTCTGCTCCACGGCTTCGACAAAGGCGAGGATGCCTGCCGGGGCGATGCCCAGCGCTTCGGGATGTGCGCGAGGGAGTGCTCCGCTCACCCTGTGGCTGCCTACGCCTGCCGAGGCTTCGCCCCCTGCGCATGCAGCGGCTCCGAGCGCGAAGCCGGCCAAAACGGTCCGGCGAGAGAGTTGCGGCGTATTCGAGCTCATAGGAATGGCTCCTTTCGAGACGTTCGGGCGCATTATACCCATTGGTTCGACGCTCGGGCGGAGTAAACTGTGAAGGAAACAATGTTGTGCACCGGCGCGTTGCCGCATCCCAGCCCATCGCCCCTCGGAAAGCCCATCGCTCGGTTCACGTGGCAGAAAACGCGCTTAGGTAGAATCTGATTGCGCCGGTAGGCCCCTCGTGACATTCGCGGTAAACGTAATCGAGCTGCGGAAGGTCTTTAGAACAAGGATCCGGGAGGTCGGTCTCGTAGGATCCCAAGCCACATCCACCGGTTTCCATCGGATCAGGAGGCACTTCCCAATGTTCCTGAGGATTGTTTTTGTGCTTCTGCCAGCGATGCTTTTTACTCGCGCTTCGGCAGGCAATCCGTCTGCGTCCTGGATGGACCCGGCGCGTCCGTTTCGGGTTCACGTGGTCGTGCCGGCCGAACCCACGATGCGCGCCGCCATGTGCGCGGAACTACATCTGGACATGGCCGGCGACCTCGTTCGGCTGGGCCTTCCTGAGCAGATAGACCGCACCTCGTTCCGTCTGGTTGAAACCGGGCGGAATGGCAACGGGAAGGATGTGCCGGTCAGTCTGCAGGGTGACGGATTGGTGTGGGAAATCCCGGCCACCCTCCCCGGTGTCCAACGGACCTATGACCTGTACTTCCGCGCAGGCACATCACCGAGCGCAAGCCCGCCGGTGACTGCGATCCGCATCCCCGACTACGCCACCGATACGTACGGACGGGGATGGGATTTCGACCACGGCGACTTCGAGAGTATTGACACCTTCGGCGACCGGCCGGAATACATTCGCTCGCGCAAAGTCGAGAACGGCGTACTGAAGCTGGACGTCTCGGGCGATGCGTACTTCATTTGGGGGGCGATGTGGGGCGACGTCGGTCGCTCGCGCCGGCCCGTGGCAATTGACCTCTCCCGGTATCGCGTGCTCGAGATGCGCATCCGCCAGAGCGTGCCGGAGGCCAACTGGCGCATCATGGGCAGGCCCGGACGTGGTCAGAGCCTGGTGCAATACGACTTCCACGTTTCGGGTTCTGATTGGCAGACTGTGCGGATAGACCTACGCACACAGGCGCGCTGGCACGGCGTACTCACCGCCTTCCGCATTGATCCCTGCAAGTACGTGGACGCGCATGTGGAGATTGACTGGGTCCGCATCCTCGGTCTCGTCGCTGCGGCCCGCTCGCCGGTGGAGGTATTGGGAACCCAGCCCGAACCGGCCCGCGTGCAGCTTTCTCTGCCGTTGCCCTCTCCCGTCGCGGGTTCCGAGCAGATTCTGACCGTGCGGGCGACGGCTGCGGACGGCTCGGTTCACGCGGGATGGCCCATCCGAGTGTCGCTGGCGCCCAAGTCGGGCGGTACGATCGAGCCCGATGGCAGGTGCGCTGCTTTACCCGTCCCCGGCGGCGTGAGGGCGCTCACCCGCCCGGACGGCTCCATAACCGTGCGATACCGCGCGTCACGGCGGGCGGGACCATCGGCAGATAAGCTTATGGCAGTCGCGGAGTGGAGTTCTGCGGATCCGATTGCTCCGAGTGTGTCCACACGTCCGGGGCCGGCGACGCAATACACCGTCACACCGTTGGTGCCCACCATCCTGCCTCGGGGAAGCAAACGGCTAATGGTCACCGCCCACCTCGCCGACCAATGGGGTAATCCGGTGCAGGGCGGCAATCGGCCGGTGGTTTGGAGCGCCCCAGGCGCGAAGTTGGCCTATGCGGCACAGCGCACAGCACCTGATGGGAGTGCGAAGGCCCTGCTGATCGGCGACCCCTCCAAACGCTGGGTCGTGGAAGTGTCCGTACGCGACGCCACGGGTCTCGGCGGTCGCTCGGCCCCAATCTGCGTGCTGCCCACCGGTCCGCGCGTGAAGCCCGTGCATACCCTTCCCAACGGATACTTCGCCGCAGGCTCTAGAGCGTGGATGCCCCTCGGCGGTTTTTACGCGAATTGGGTCGGCACGCCATCGCCTGACGGAGAATGGAACCGGCTGATTTCCTTCGTAGATGCCACCGATGAGCAGATCGTGGCATGGCTTCAGGTGCTAAAGGCGAGCGGCGTTACGGCAGAGCGGTTCATGTTGCGCGCGCACCGGCCGAATGGGATGGAGCCCATGGACATCGGAGGCCGCGTGAACCCCGGTCTGTTCGCCAAGTTCCTCCACTACCTCGATTTGGCGCGCCCGTTCGGCTTTCGCTTCCAGCTCGTGCTGCACGAGGATTACACGAAGCCGCTCTATTTCGATGGGGAGGCCTTGGAAAAGTTCGCATTGCCCTGGTACGCCGGGGAAGACCTGAACAAGCTGCCCCCGTTCCGGCGACGGTTCATCCGCGACCGCCGCCTGATTGACGACATTGGTGCGAAATACACCGATCCCGACGTGATCGCCTGCCAGGATGCTTATGCCCGGGAGATCGTGGGGCTACTGAAGGGCAATCCGCTCGTTTTCGGCTACGAGCTTGAGAACGAAATGGTCGGTGCGCCGGCATCGTGGGTGAACCACCAAATCGCGGTAATCCACGCGGTGGATCCCTCGGTGCCAATCTGCGTGAGCCATGGCGGAGGCGGCCTCTTCAGCGCCGACCCGGCCTGGTGGCATGCGAAAACCGGCATAGACTACTACACGCCGCACCTGTACCCGGATCCGCCTGTCACGTCGCCTGCGGTGGACTACGGTCTGGCGGTGGATGTGCTGATGGCCTATTCGCGCCTCGCATCGCCTGCCTTCCTGGGCGAGTCGGCAGGCGATCAGTTCGCGCAGCATCCGAGCCGCGACACGCGCCGCTGGACGATGCGCGACATCATCTGGTTCTCGATCACGAATGGAGCACCGGGCTGCTTCTTCTGGAACGCGCGTACCAGCGAAATCGGCGAGTTTCGCCTGGCGAACGCCATCGTCTCACGGATAGACTGGACCACCTTCCGCCGTCGGCCCGCGGCCACAATCGTAAGCGGGCCGCACCCGTTAACGGATGACCAGTGGTTCAACACTGCAGACGGGCGCAAAGCGTATGCAGTCATGGCGCAGTACGCAAAGGAGGCGCTTGACCGTGGTGCTGAGATCGCCTTCGCTCTCGGTTCGCCCGCCGGGAAGCGAAGTCTCGACGGCACAAGGTTCGAAACGCCCAGTTCGATGGACTCGGACTTCCATGTGTCGTCCGGCTTCCAGCTCAAGCCTCTGGTGCGTGCGGATGGCAGTGAAGCGTTGCTCTATGTGCGCAACTTCGCGGGAGTGGAGCGCTGGGATAGCCCTGGCACCCCGCGCACGACGCAGTACCTGCGCAAGCGCGCAGGCGCCCCACTCACGATCACGACGAACCTGCCCGGGCGTTTCACAGCGGATGTGTGGGACCTGGATACCGGCGTGCATTCCTCCCGAACGGTGTCGGCAGGGCAGGCCCTAGAGTTGGGAACAACCGACCACGACTTCGCGGTGCTGCTGAAGCGGCGGTAGAGAGGTACTGGAGTCACACAGTCGCTCGTGCCGGCAGGCTCGCAACGCCGTGCGTTTGGCAGGGAGCGTGCCAGCGCGGCTACAAATAATGCTGGTACTGCACGAGCAACGTGCGATCCCAGCCGCCGTTGCCCCGCGCCTGTTTGAATATGTAATCTGCCTGGATCTTTTCTCTGTTGCCGTGCAGGAACCAATTCACACCCAGCGTGGTCCATCCGATATCGTTTCGGTCCACCACCCGGGTGTTGGGATCTAGCGCCTCGTACTTGCCCACGATTTCGCATCGCCGGCTTAACACGCAGGTCGCCTGGGCGTACCAACCTGTGGCGGTAAGGTCATGGTTCTGGCCGGATCCAGAAAGCCCGACGCTTAAATATTCCGATCGAATGCGCCACCTCCCCACATTCGCCGCTCCTTCAACGCCCCAACGCGTGTCTCGCCCGCGAAAATGATCGGTGCCCCACGGCTTCGTACCGGGGAGAGCTCCGCTAAAGTCAATGTCCCGATCCCGGCGCGTGGCGCCTGCCGCGCCAAACTGCAGCCAGTTCGCCCCAGAAAGTCTCCAGCGATACACGGCGCGGCCGGCGATGAGTGGGCCATTGCCGGAATACGGTTCCGATAGTGCGCCATCGCCCTTGAAGATGCCGAGTGCAAGGGTGAGCCCCGGAATTCGCTCGCCCCCCTCCCACAGAATACCGATGTCCCGTGCGAAGGAGCGGGGAAGGCCGCCATTGGGGATCAGGTGGTCTGTCGGCTGCGAGCGGTCAATCGTGTCCAGCGCGGCATCCGATGTGAAACGCTCCATACCGAAAGGTGGTTTCAATTGGCCCAAACTCAGGAATCCGCTCCCCAGCCGGTACCGAACCCACAATTCTTGAACCCAAAGCCGGCCGTCATTGGTGGCCCGGTTGCCGGATTTGTAGAGGAGTTGCCCGTAGAAGCGCAAACGCGCCCCCGGGTCCCACGTAATCATCGCCTTTGCCCGGCGCAGCGAGCCGTAGTCTCCCATGGCCGTATCGTTGGTGTAGCGGAGCTGCAGGTAGCTCTCCACCTTGAGCCCCGCCACTCCACCGAGCCCCTCAGACCTACCTTGGGCACAAGCTGGCATTCGCGCAGGAACGAGCATCAGCAAGCCCAGCGCCCCACACAGAAACTTCACGCCTATTCCCTCGTGCCGGCCGTATGGAAAATGACCGCGATCCTTCGCTGCAGTTCATCCCGTACTGCACGGAATGCCGCCAGTCCCTCGTCCGCGCCCCGTACGGCCGCAGGATCCGGTAATCCCCAATGCACGCGCAGAGCCTTGCCCAGAAATACCGGGCATTCCTCTTCGGCACACAGGGTGATCACCGTGTCTACCCGGTCAGCGGGTATTTCCGACACGTGCTTAGAACGGTGACCGGAGATATCCACGCCGATCTCACGCAAAACTTCGATTGCCTCAGGACGCACCGACGAAGGATTGGACCCGGCAGACCAAATGGCGACGTCAGGCGGTGCTAGAGAACGAGCGATGCCTTCCGCCATCTGGCTTCGGGCCGAATTGGCAACGCACAAAAAGAGCAAGCCCTTCGGCCGCAACGCTCGCAACAACGCGGCCTCCACCAGCCACTCGGGCGGGACACCCGACCCTCCATCGTATGTTCGGCAGGCCAGTGCACCGTTATCCGTGCGTTTCCCCTCAAGATCGCAACCATCTATCCGCACCGATGGAGATCCCAGGAAGTGCATCCGAGCGGCTTCTTCCTCCGTAGCCACATTGATGCGCTCGATCAATGCATCGGGCGCTAAGCGGCGCGCCACATTGCGCACTAACGTGTCCGCTTCCTGCGCATGGGGGCAACCCTCGAAGTACAAGATCTCGATCCTCATCATCCCTCCTGGAACGCCGCTACTTGGAAGAACCGCCTTCTGAAGTACAACGACACATTCACGAGCATCAGCATCACCGGAACTTCCACCAGAGGCCCGATGACGGCAGCAA
>Ga0078972_1001797_pt1 | contig 77017 bp, 71 predicted proteins | sample YelNatPaOPGAMG01_FD_67568 | JGI IMG/M metagenome (GOLD analysis project Ga0078972, IMG submission 67568) | Hot spring thermophilic microbial communities from Obsidian Pool, Yellowstone National Park, USA - OP-RAMG-01 (SPADES assembly) (version 2) | ecosystem: Environmental > Aquatic > Thermal... | reverse complement strand
AGAATCTTTAGCTTTACCCAAAATATTCTTTAGGTTTCTAAAAAAATTAAAACCCCACTTGCACGAACCGAAAAAAGAAAAAAGGCGGAAAAAATTCTTTTTTCCGCCTTTTGGTTCATCTTAAACTGGATAAATATTTGTCAAACTTAACCATACAGAGCACCTAGAGTCAACAATTTGTAAGAGTTTTAAGGATTAAAAAAGAGGGGTTGCTTTTTTAGAAAAAAGTCTTTATCTTTTTTAAAGATGGACAAACACCTACCTGCATCCCTAAAAGAAGCGATTGCCGAATTTGAAAAACTGCCTGGCATTGGTCCCAAAACTGCTGCCCGCCTGGTCTTTTATCTGCTCTCAAAACCTAAAGAATCTGCTCTTAAATTTGGCGAAGCGATTATCAATATGAGAGAAAGGTTAAAATTCTGCAAACGCTGCGGCCATATTAGTGAAGGCGAGCTCTGTCTGATTTGTAGCGATCCCCATCGCAACCAAAAGCTGCTGGCGGTGGTCGAGGATTCACTAGACATCATCGCCATCGAGAAGACTAGGCAATTCGAGGGTATCTACCATGTACTTGGCGGACTTCTTAATCCCCTGGAAGGCATCACTCCAGAAATGTTAAGAGTAGATTCTCTTTTAAAACGAGCCAAAGAAGAGCATTTTTCTGAAATCATCATCGCCCTTGATCCCTCTTTAGAGGGTGAAGCTACGGCTCTTTACATCGCCGAAAGGCTGAAGGCTGTTGCCAAAGAGACTAAAATGACCCGCATTGCCCGCGGTTTGCCTGTGGGTGGCGATGTGGAATATGCAGATGAAATGACACTACTTAGGGCTCTTGAAAATCGTCAAAAAATCCTCTAACTTAAAAAGCAAAACCAAAATAAAAATAAGGAGGGAAAAATGAAAACAAAAAGCAATATTGACGCTTTAACCAAAATAAGTGAATACAGATGTCCTGAGTGCGGTAATTTCACCCTAGATAGCATCTGTAAAATCTGCGGCGTCTCCACGGTTCCGGAAGCTGAGCTAACAAAAGGCGATGTCCTTCTAGAAAGCTCACCCTCCACGCCAAACGCTCGCCATCGCGTCATTGCTCCCAAAAAAATCAAAGAAGAAAAAGAGGTGGATATTAACGCCCTTCTAGATCCTGGAGAAATCTAAAAATTGCTACGCTTTTATAATACTCTTACAAGATCGCTCTCTCCTTTTGAGAAACCCAAAGACCAAACTGTTTTAATTTATACCTGCGGACCCACGGTCTATAATTTTGCCCATTTGGGAAACTTACGCGCTTATGTTTTTGCCGATCTCTTAATAAGAACCTTAAACTACTTCGGCTATCGCACCAAAAGGGTTTTAAACATCACCGATGTGGGCCATCTCACCTCGGATGCGGATAGTGGCGAAGATAAGGTTGAAAAAGAGGCACAAAAAGAAAGAAAAAGCGCCTGGCAGATTGCCAGAGAATATGAAAAGGCTTTTTTTGAAGACTGGCAGGCTCTTAATCTCCTGCCACCTGATATCATCGCTCGCGCCACCGAGCACATCAAGGAACAGATAACCTTAATCCAAAGGCTAGAAAAAAGGGGTTATACCTACAGAACCTCCGACGGCATCTATTTTGATACCAGCAAACTGGCTGATTACGGCAAACTTTGGGGGCAAGATCGTTCGCAGTTACTAGAGGGTAGCCGGGTAGAGAAAAACCCTGAAAAGAAAAACCCCACCGATTTCGCCCTTTGGAAGTTCTCGCCCAAAGATCGCAAAAGAGATATGGAATGGGACTCCCCTTGGGGCAGAGGCTTTCCAGGCTGGCACATTGAGTGTTCGGCAATGGCAATGAAACACCTCGGCGAAACCATAGATATCCACACTGGCGGTGTTGATCATATCGCTATTCACCACACCAACGAAATTGCTCAATCCGAAGCTGCCACCGGAAAACCCTTTGCCAGATTCTTCCTGCACAACGAATTTTTAGTAGGAAAAAGTGGCAAAAAAATGGCTAAATCGCAGGGCGTATTCCTCTCTTTGAAGGAGGCCAGCAAAAGAGGATTTGAGCCACTTGCTTTCCGATATCTCTGCCTAACCGTCCATTACCGGGATAAGCTACATTTTTCCTTTGAGTCACTCGCCTCGGCCAACGAGGCTCTTAAAAACCTCTGGCGCTTTGCCGGAGAACAAAAGGGTAAACAATCCGAAGCAAAGAAGAATATCTCCGCCATCCTTAAGGAGGCTCTTTTAGAGATCGAAAAAGAGCTCGCTTGTGACCTTAACTCGCCTCGCGCTCTAGCTAAAATTTGGGAAATCAAAAAAAGGCTAAACGCTGAAAACCTGAAAGACAATCTTGTTTACGAGTTTTTACTAAAAATAGATAAAGTCTTGGGTTTAAAAATCAAAGAGAAGACCAGTAAGTTACCACCTCTTCCTAAAGAGCTTTTCAAGCTTTTGAAATTAAGAGATGCTGCCCGTAAAGAGAAGGATTTTAAGAAGGCTGATGAGATAAGAAGTCAAATAGAGGCAAAGGGGTTCAAAGTAGAAGATGTGCCTGATGGGGTGAGGCTTATTCAAGACAGCAAGACCTTTGAGGTACTTAAGGACTAAACTTCTCTAGACCCATTAGATGCCTAAGAGTACTTTTTATAATAAGTCTCGCTCTGGCAATAATAATCCAGCCAATGGCTGCGGCTAATTACAGCAACTTCACGCCAGATTCTTACCAACAAAAAAGCCCTCGTTCCGGCCGAGAATAGGGAGAAGATAGACCCAAAAAAGCACCAGTTAAGCTCTCTAGCTTAACCTCTTGTGCCTAAAGGAGGAAACGGATCTGCCATAATATCCCACTATCCTCAGCCAAAACCAGAGCTTTTTCCCTTTTTATATTCTCTTTATATCACACCCAATCCTACTTGTCAACCCCCCCTTCTACTGGCAAGGCGCATCAATGGGACTTTTTGCTTTGAATTCTTTACTATTTTCTGTATATAATCAGGACGAACACTAAACCCCTAAACAAAAAGGTTATATTTTAAAAACAAACTCTCTCTTAAAACCGACCCCGCTTTTAAAACCAGGTTACAAATGAGAATCGCCTTAGTCTGTCATACCTTCTTGCCCAATATCGGCGGCATTGAGATTTATACCTATCGCCTAGCCAGAGACTTAAAGCAGAAGGGAGAAGAAGTCTATGTACTTTCTACAGATTTTAGCATCAAGAGAAAAGAAAAATTTGGCTTTCCCCTTTATTATTTTAAGGCCTGGCCCGTAATTTTACGCAACCCCTGTCCCCTTCCCCTCATTATCCATCTTCTCAAAAATCAATACGAAATTATTCATCTGCAATCTATCTGGTTTTTTTCCAGTCTTTTTGGAGTGCTTTTTCGCAAAAAGGCAAAAATTATTACCACTGTCCATGGTGCCTACCCAGAAAAAGCCAGCCCTATTCTTAAGCTCGGCCTTTACTGTTTTAGACCCCTGGCACGCTTTATTCTTAGGCGCTCATCCAAAGTAATAGCCCTTTCAGATAAAGAAAAAGAAAAATTAATCAAGATCTTCAAAATTTCCCCTAAAAAGATAGAAATCATCTCGCCGGGTATTGATATTCAAAAACCCTCCCTCAAAATTCAGAATCAGCTTAAGAAAAAGTATAAGCTTTTTGATCAGAAAATTATTCTATTTGCGGGCCGCATTATACCTGAAAAAAACCCACAGCTACTCATCCAGGCTCTTCCTCTCATCAAAGCAAAAATAAAAAAGATAAAAATCCTCTTTGTGGGACCGGTAAAAAAGGATTTTAAAAAAAAATTATTAGAGCTTGCCGGCAAAAACAAAAAGGATTTAATTTTTGTCGGTCCCTTACATCCCATAAAAGAGGCCGAGGTGCTAGCTAACTTTTATGCCCTCTCCGATGTTTCTGTGGCGCTAGGAGAGTGGGAAGGGCTACCCATAAGAGTGCTTGAGGCAAAGATTTATAAAACGCCGGTAGTAGAAAATCTCACGCAACCCAAAGAGCTAGCCGAAAAAATTTTAGAGGCCCTGTTTCATAAGCAATCAGAGACTACCAAGGAGCTAAAGAGTTGCCTCTGGCCGAATGTCTTTAAAAATATTTATAAGCTCTACCTAGAAGTTAAAAAATCCTCCCCAAAAATCTAAGAAAACAAGCTCTCTTAAAAATTTTAATGACAAAGCAATGGGTCTTTTTCAAATTCTTCTAACACCCTTTAGCCCTCGCTGGGTTTTTGCCAACTAGCATAATTACACTTTGGAAAGTTGGCACAGCCATAAAAGATTCTGCCCTTTTTCGTCTTTCTCAAAATAAGATCGCCACCACAGGAGGGACATTTGCCAAAGCTTTTTTGCGGCAAGGCCTCAACATAGTTACACTTAGGAAAATTACTACAACCCAAAAACTTGCCAAAATGGCTCCTGCGCTCCACCAATGAGCCTCCACACTTTGGGCATTTTTTATCTGTCTCCTCTGCCTTCTTTTCTTTCTCTTCTCTGCGATTTACCAAACTCTCGCTATAATCACATTCTGGAAAACGAGAACATGCATAAAAGCGACCAAATCTGCCAAAACGAATCACCTTCTTACCAACGCCACAGCGAGGGCAAGGCTCTTCTGTAACTTCTATAAAGTCTTCTTTTTTAATGGTCTCTTTTTTATCGTCTAGCTTTTTGGCAAATGGAAAATAGAAATCTGCCACCACCGACTGCCACTCTTTTTGACCACTGGCAATCTCATCCAAATCATTCTCCATCCGAGCTGTAAATTTTAAATCTACAATCTCAGCAAAATGCTCCTTTAACAGTTGAGTGACCACCCTTCCAATTTCCTGAGGAAAAAGTTTACCTTCTTTTATCTCCACATAACCACGCTCAATAAGCGTAGAGATAATCGGCGCATAAGTAGAGGGCCTGCCGATCCCTTCTCTCTCTAAAGCCTTAATCAGCGTAGCTTCGCTATACCGAGGAGGCGGCTGGCTGAAATTCTGTTTAGTAATAAGCTCTAACAGAGAAAGCTTGTCCCTCTCTTTAAGCACTGGCAAGGTTTTGTTGGCTGCCTCTGATTCTCTTTCAGCCTCCTCCGTATAAAGCTTTAAAAATCCTAAAAACTGCATCACCTCATCCTTCGCCAAAAAACTAAACCTACCCGCCTCTATAAAAATCGCAGTCTCTTTTACCCTTGCTTCGCTCATCTGGCTGGCTAGTGTTCGCCGCCAAATCAGATCATAAAGCCGGGCTGCATCTCTATTTAAATCCACATCCTCTGCCAGAATCTCAAAATCGCTAGGGCGAATCGCCTCATGCGCCTCCTGGGTCAGCTTAGAGGTAGATTTAAATTGGCGAGGATCGAGACTTAAAAACTTCTCGCCATATTCTTTGGCAATCGCTCTCCTGGCTCCGGCGATTGCCTGAGAAGAGAGATGGAACGAGTCAGTTCGCATATAGGTGATATAGCCTGCCTCATAAAGCATCTGGGCAAGCGTCATCGTCTTTTTAGTTGAAAAGCGCAAGAGGCGATGGGCTTCTTGCTGAAGACTAGAGGTAATAAAAGGTGGCGGTGGTGATTTAAGAACCTCTTTCTCCTCTACCTTTGCCACTCTAAACTCTTTTCCGGATATCTCTTTTTTCAATGCCTCTGCCTCTTCTTTATTTTTGATAGCAAACTTACCGAGTTTCTTCTGATCTACAGCATAAAGCTCGGCTAAAAAAGCTGGCTCTGCGCCAGGTTTAGAAAGCTTGGCTTTTATTAGCCAATACTCTTTAGGCTGAAAACGCTCTATCTCCTCCTCGCGGTCAACAATCAATCTTAAAGCCACTGATTGCACTCTACCTGCCGAAAGCCCTTTTCTTATCTTTTGCCAAAGCAGCGGCGAAAGTTTGTAACCAACCAACCTATCCAGCACCCTGCGGGCAATCTGAGCATTAACCAGCGTCTTATTAATCTCTCGCGGGTGAGCAAAAGCCCTTAAAATAGCCTCTTTGGTAATCTCATCAAAAATCACTCTTTTGGTTTTACTCTTGGGAAGCTTTAAAAGCTCACAGAGATGCCAGGCGATTGCTTCGCCTTCCCTATCAAGGTCTGTGGCCAAAATTACTTCGTCAGCTTCCTTGGTATGCTGCCTTAACCTTTCCACCACCTCCTTTTTAGCAATGGTTCGGTAAATTGGCAAAAAATTCTTGCTTACCCTGACGCCTAAGCCCTTCTCCGGCAAATCTCGCACATGACCAAAAGAGGCAAGCACCAAAAAGTTTTTGCCCAAATACTTCTCAATTGTCTTTGCCTTAGTCGGCGACTCTACGATCACTAAATTCATTTCAGAGAATAATAACCTAGGGCGTCTTTGTAGATTAACCCCAAAAGCTCTAGTTCGCTAATCAAGGTTAAAGCTTCTCCTAAAGAGAGTTCCATTTCTGCCGCTAGTTTGTCAAGAGTAGCAGGCGATTTTGCTAAGCTAGTCAGGACTTTTTGAACCTCCTGAGGCAATGCAGAAAGCTGTGCCGCCTTTGGCAATTGACTTTTTTCTAGCTTTATCCCCAAGAGATTGGCAATATCTTCGGGCCGGGTAGCAGGAAAGGCACCTTCTTTTAGAAGATTGTTGGTGCCGAAAGAATTTGGCTGGTTGATGTTGCCTGGTACCGCCAAGATGTCACGATTATATTCTAAGGCCAATCTGGCAGTAATTCTGGTGCCAGAGCGTAGACCTGCCTCAACCACCAAAAGCGCCTGGGAGATGCCAGCGATAATCCGATTACGCTGCGGAAAATAATGTTTTCTAGGCTTACATCTAGGTAAATACTCAGAGAGTAAAAGACCGCCGCTTTTCAGAATTTTTTCTGCTAAATACTGATGTTCGCTGGGATAAATGTTAAGTAAACCCGAACCCAAAACCGCAATCGTATAACCCTGGTGGCAAAGAGCAACTTTGTGCGCCAAAGAGTCAACACCATAGGCAAGCCCAGAGACAATGCCCACCCCAGCCTCAACCAAAGGCGTAAGTAAATCATCCATAATGGCTTGAGCATAGCTGCTCATATCCCGCGCTCCCACCACTGCAAGTAGCGGCAGTCCTTCTTTTAAAACCCCCTGAACAAAAAGGAGATAGGGTTTATCAGGAATATTACGAAGAAGTGAGGGATAATCCTTATCTGCAAAGCTTAGCAGTCTGATATTTTCCTTCTGGCAAATCTCCAAAACCCCCTGATTCTCTCTACTTGCAATCTCTTTAAGCGCTGTTAAAATCTCTTGGCAGAGTTTTTTAGAGAATCCCAAACGAACAAACCGTTCCTCTTTATCTTTTGCCTTTCTTAATTGCGAAAGATCTTGAAAATATCCAAGAAGTTTAAAAAAAGAGAGCGAGGAAAGCTCAATCCTTCTTAAGGCTATAAGGGTCAGCAGATCTTCGGTTTTCATAAATCTTTTTAAAGTCTAGCAAAAAAATCTAGCCTAAAGAATCTTTTTTCTGAAGACGCGCCACCGCCGCTCTTAGCATCCGTGTGTACAAAACAAGCCCCACTGCCTCCATATTGCCGGATTGCTCTTTGCCAAGAATGTTGCCGCCACCGCGAATATCCAGATCCCTAAGCGCCACCTGAAAGCCCTTGCCCGGGTCCTCTGTTTCGGCAATCGCTTGCAGCCTTCTTAATGCTGAACGCGGGAGACTTTTTTCATAGAGAAAATAAGCATAGGCTTTTTTATAGCCACGGCCTATCCGCCCTCGTATCTGGTAGAGATCGGCTAATCCAAATCGCTCCGCCCCCTCCACAATTAAGGTGTTGACATTATTAAGGTCAAGTCCGGACTGAATGATGGTCGTGCAGAGGAGGATCTTAATTTTGCCTAAAGCAAAGTTATGCATTACCTTTGCCAACCACTCTTCCGGCATCTGACCATGAGCCAGAGCAATACTGGGAATTTTTTCGCCATAAATCTTCTTTAATAGCTCGGTAAGCTGCTTGAGCTTCAGTGGCATTCTTGCTATGCGATTAAAAAGATAGTAAACCTGTCCTCCGCGGGCAAGCTCGGCTTCAATAGCCCTGACTACCATTTTTTCGCTAAAAGGACTTACAAAGGTGGAGATGGCTTGCCTACCCAAAGGCGGTGTTTCAATCAGCGAAAGCTCCCTAAGCCCGGAGAGACTTAAAAAGAGCGTTCGCGGAATCGGTGTGGCCGAAAGCGCGAGCACGTTTACATTGGCTCTTAATCTCTTAAAACTCTCTTTGTGCTTAACGCCAAATCGCTGCTCTTCATCGATAATCACAAGACCCAAACGCTTAAAAACCAGATCGCTGTTAAGCAAACGATGGGTACCAATAATAATGTCAATTCTACCTTCCTTAAGCTCGGCAATGGTCTTTTTAGTCTCAGAGACAGAAGCAAAGCGGGAGAGCCTGGCGATTTTCAAAGGCAAATTACTCAGACGCTGCTCAAAAGTGGCCAGGTGTTGCTCTACAAGAATGGTAGTAGGTGCCAAAACCACGGTCTGCCAGCCAGCAAAGGCGGTAAGCGCCGCAGCGCGAATGGCTATCTCGGTTTTACCAAAGCCCACATCGCCACAGATAAGCCTATCCATCGGTCTTTCGGATTGAAGATCTTTAAGCACCTCGGAGAGCGTCTTCTTTTGGTCAGCGGTCAGCTTATAAGGAAAACTCTGGCTGAGCATCTCTTCATATTCTTTAGGCCAGCTAAAGGCAGGACTTTTGCTTATGGCTCTTTTCGCATAAATAAGAAGTAGCTCGGCGGCCAGATTAGCCACTGATTCTTCTACTTTTTTCTTAGTATTACTCCAAGCTTTTGAGGAGAGCGAGGAGAGTTTGGGAGCTCTTCCTAAGCCTTCATAGACGCTAAGAAGCTTTAATTGCTCTTTAGGTGCAAATAAACGCGCGTCTTTGGCATATTTTAGTTCAATATAAACCTCTACCCGCCCACTGATATTTTTCTGAGTAAGACCCAAAAATTCACCTATCCCATAATTTAAATGCACCAAAAAAGTACCAGGCAGAACCCTTCTCTTGTCTAACTCAATATAATTTGGCGAAATATCAAGAGCCTTAGACTCTTTTCCGCTTTTTACAGAGCTTATTTTTTCTAGATCCTTGCCAAAAAAATCAAGATGATAAGCACTGCTTTTTAACGATGGCCAAATTGTCAATCGATCCCCTCGTAAACGAAAAGACCGAGGCAAAATCTCAGAAGAATGTGTGTAACCCATCTCAACTAATTCTTTGCATAACTGAGTAATTGAGACCTGAAAGCCTTTTTGAAGAACCATATTTTAATAAAATAACATAAAATATAATAAAAATCTATTTTTCATAATTTATCATACTATTTGACATTTCTGGCTAGAAAGTGGTTATAATATATTGACAAATTTTTTGAGGTTTGCTAGAATAATACTAGAACCTGAAAATCAAGGATTTCTACCAGCTCTCTAAGGAACGGCAGGGTTTTGCCCCTCCTTTCCCTACCGTTCCTTAGAGAGCTGGTAGCCGCAGACAAGAGGTAAGCTACAAAAACCTGCCTCGCTTGATCCGGCCTTGCGCATTTTAAATGCATCCTAAGGCCGCAAAAACAGGGTTCTCCCTGGATCGGCGAGCAGATTATTGTAGATTACCAAATCTACCCCCATCTCAAAAGATGGGATCTGTTCCAAAGCCGTACCGCGATGCAAGTTTTTAAACAGCTCTAAAGACTTACACCGCGGTACGGCTTTTTTCGTTTTTTAAAGAATCTCCCAAAATCTCTCTTACGGGCTCTAAAAGAAATATAGCAGATCTAACCTAAATAAGCTGCCAAAACCGCCAAGAAGACCAAGGGGCTAAAACCGACCAGAAACCTCCTAATAAGAATCTCCCAGGCATTCCCAAGAATAGTCCAAAAGTGGTTGCTTGAATCTTAAAAATAAATTCTCTCCTTAGGTCTCTTGAAATTCAACCAAAAAATACTGAAGCACTATTTTACCTCTACCCCCATACTCCTGGCTGTGCCTTCAATGATTTTCTCTGCCTCCTCTAGGCTATCTGTATTCAAATCGTCTAACTTTCTTTTAGCAATCTCACGAACCTGTGTTCTTGAGAGAACCCCCACCTTCTCTTTACCCGCTGTCGCTGCCCCCTTATCCATATTGAGAGCCTTTTTTATGAGATCAACCACTGGCGGTTGAAAAAATCTTAAGGAGTAGGTACGATCCTCATAAACAGTAATCTCTACCGGAATCTTTACATTCTCATTAATCTGCGCCTTGGTGGCTTCGTTAAATTTTTGACAGAACTCCATAATATTTAAACCAGCCGAACCCAACGCTGGACCCACAGGTGGCGCCGGGTTGGCTTTACCAGCTGGAATTTGCAATTTTAGAATCTTCTTTATTCTCTTTTTAGCCATCAAGGTTCTCCTAAAATATATGAAAGTCAAAAAATTTTTATGAAAAATTCATACAAACCAAATTCCAAATATTACAGTTTCTTAACTTGTAGAAAATCTAACAGAGCCGGGGTTTCCCTACCAAACATTGAAATTAAAACCTTCACCTTACCCTGACTCTTATCAATAGCCGAAACCTTACCCTCAAAATCTTTAAAAGGTCCGTCGGTAATTCTGACCAAATCTCCCTTTTTAAGCTCTATCTCGTATTTTGGCTGATCCACACCCATTCTCTTCATAATCCGTTCTACTTCTGATTTTTTCATCGGCGTAGGTTGAACACCAAAGCCGATGAAACCTGTCACATTAGGAGTATTTCTCACCACATACCAGGAATCATCAGTGGCAATCATATCGACCAATACATAACCTGGCAGAATCTTTTTTTCCACCAAACGACGCCGACCGTTCTTTATCTCAATCTGCTTCTCCTTGGGAACAATCACATTAAAAATCTTATCCTGCATCCCAGTAGAGACAATTCTCTGTTTAAGTGTCTCTACCACCTGCTCTTCATAGCCAGCATAGGTATGCACTGCATACCAAGCCCGTTCGCCACCTCGCTGTCTTAACAAGCCTTCACGGGGCTTTAGCTCTTTTGTCTTCCTTTTTCGCTCTTCTGTCTCTTTAATCAAATCAATACTCATTTTACCTCGTAATCAATCCTAAAACCTTTGTTAAGAAAAAATCAATAGCCCCAATCACCGCGCCCGCGATAATCACTGAGGCTAGAATTATTAAAACCAGATTGACAACCTCTTTTTTAGTTGGCCAATTCACTTTTTTCAACTCCGAAAAAGAATCTTTAAGATAATTAACTATGGTATTCATCGACTAATCTTTTGCACCTCTATTAAGGTTAACCTATCTCGATGTCCCAAAAGACGATGATATCTTTTTTTGGGTTTATAAGTAAAAATTCTTATTTTTTTACCCTTCTCTTCTCTTATCACCACCGCCTTCACTTTTACTCCTTGTAAATCCTTCTCTGAAAAGATGGTTTTGCCATCATCAATAACACCCAAAACCTTTATCTCTTTGACCTCTTCCTGATCTTTATATGGCAAACGACTCACAAGCAATCTCTCTCCCTCCGAAACCACAAATTGCTTGCCTTGAATTTCAATGATAGCTTTCATTACTTTTTAAAATATCAGAAATTTTTTCTATAGACAAGAAGCTGTACTGGCAGGGTGCATCAATGAGACTTTTTGCTAAGATTTTAACACCTCTTTTTGGATGAATTCTAGAGGGATGGGTGGTAGAAGATGAGCCATTCCAGTCTTCATCTTGTCTTATCAGAAAGATTATTAAATCAGCCATCTTTCTCCACCTACTCACCCTTTCCATCAAAAACTGGTTTTCCCTTAAAAACCTTGGAGGGTTTAAGAAGGAGTAGTTAAATAATGTAGGAGGCGAAAGATAAAAGTTTTTCATCGGCTGGCTCCTCTAATTATGGTTAGTGGTATTTTAACCAACTTTATCAGACCAGACTTGTTACCGATCTATCCCAGCCTCTGCAGAAGGAGCTATCAGCAAACAATCCCTTCTGTTTCAAGATACTCGCCCAAAAAACCCAAGCGCTTACGATTCTTTAACAAAGGTCTCTTCTGGCTTTTTAGGCTAAGCTTCTGACTATCTTCCATTCAACCGCGTGATTATTAAGTTAAAGAGATTCCTTATTCTCTCTAAGAGAGATGGTATCTTGTTCTCAATTTTTGGCAACACTCCTGAGATGCTATTTAGCTCATTCAATTTCTTCACCGTCGCAAAATTGAGCTTGCCGGTAGCCGGCAGGTTATATTTCTTCTGGAATTTAAGCAGAGCATCTTGAAGGTCGCGATCAAACAACTCATCAATAGGTCCATTGTAAAGGCCTTCTCGATTTAAAACACTCTTGATGATTTTAATATCTGGATGGGAAGAACCTAGCCTAACATAAACATATGCTGAAGGTGTAGCTGAAGGCGAAGCTCCAGGCGTTATCCCTCCTATAAGAAACTCCCTCCTAAAAGCCTCTAAATCCTCTTGACTTAAGGTGCCATCTTTATTCAAATCAGCTGCTGCAATCTGTACCGACGAGGGCTGGATTATTTTATTAATCACCTTCTTTAATAATTCAAAATCATCCGCATTGACCAATCCATCGCCATTTATATCACCCGCCAAGACTGCTCCTGTTTGCTGCTTAGAAATGAGAAAACTCATACTTGCAAATAGTAATTGGGCATCGGCTACGGTAATTTTGCCATCAGAATTCAGATCTCCCACCTGCTTCTGGATAGGAGCTGGCGAAACTCGGCCGGAGGCAATAGCAAGCAGCAGATCAACATCGGAGGCATCAAGCCTACCATCACCATTAACATCGCCTAAGGTATTTTTAGCCACCACTAAGGGCTTGTCGCCTACTCCTGCCTGCAGTCTAATCAGTTTCTCACTATCTTTAGTAGTCACCTTGCCATCACCATCCAAATCAAGTACTAAAAGCTGGGTTGAAGTAGGCTTAATCAGGTTGAGGCTAATTTTAATTGCAAGATCAACATCAGCGGCAGTAAGCTTACCATTTAAATCTGCATCTCCCTTCAAAAGGGAAAAAGTAGCAGACGGGGAGATTTTAGGCGAGGGGCTACCCGAAACCACAGGGCTCGCCTTGGAGACTCCCTTTGGCGATACAGAAACAGGGGGCGTAGGACTGCTTGGGGGAGAAATCTTAGGAAAAGAAGTGGGCGCAAGACCGGCAGAAAGGGTTGGAGAGACATCAAGAGAGGGGCTCTGGGAAGCGCTCGGAGAGGCAACTGGGGAGGAACCGGAGCTTAAAGAGGACGCCTGAGCCCGTGAAGAGGCGTCCTGCTCCTCACCTGTTCTACTTTTAACCTTGATACAAACTTGAGCAATTTTATGAAGAGTCCCATCTAGATCCTTAAGAAAAACACTAAGGCGAACCGGCCGCGCTTCGCTACCGGTACTGACCAAAAAATATGCTACTCCTCTGACATTAGCCTTTTCAAAGTTAGAAGTCTCACCTGAAAGCGTAGCCGCTAATTTGGCTGAAGGATCTAACCGTAAAAAGTTTTCTAATCTATTATCGCTAAAAACAATCTCTTCATACTCAGTATAATCAGGATTGAGCGGATATAAAGTAACACTACCTTCTACCCTCTCCAAAATAATTTTGGGATTCTTGCTAAAATCATAGCTACTATTCTGCCACTCTTCTCTCAAAAGAGTCTCCAACCTCTTAGTGCTATCTTGACTAGAAATATAAGCATTCTTTTCAAAGACTACATTAAGACCTGCGCGCTGAAAGGTATAGAGGCTATCAGGAGCTTGTACAAAAAATAGGCCGGCGTTTTTAACCGCAAAAGCGTCATAATCTGGTTTTTGAGAGCTGGCAGTCTCTAGAAGACAATCAGCGCTCTCTTTAGGAGGTAAAACCACCTCACTGGCATCAGCATTTAAATATCGCCAAACAAACCAACCGGCAGCAACTAATAAAATGGCGATGATTAAGGGGACGATGAGTCGTTTAATCTTTATTGTTCCTCCTTTTTAGAAAGCGCTCTTCTATTTTTAAAAATAATTCAAAAGCTATTTCTGGTCAAGAAGAAATCGCTTAGAACTCTAAAATCTTATGCCTTATCACGATGCTTTGGATGACGCCAACAGCCAAAAAGGCTGTCAGGATACTTGAGCCCCCATAAGATAAAAAGGGTAAAGGAATACCTGTAATAGGCGCTAATCCCATAGTCATCCCCACATTAATAAAAAACTGTAAGGTAAACATAAAAAAGAAACCGACAGCGATTTTTTGACCAAAGCCATCGCGGCTATATTCAGCAGCGAAAATATTTCTTAAGATAAAAAGCAGATAAAGCAAGATAAGCAGTATCCCTCCGATAAGTCCAAAAGCCTCAGCCAAAGCAGCGAAAATAAAATCAGTGGCAGGTGCTGGTACGAATTTCAGCTGTGTCTGACTATTACCTCTAAAACCCTTACCCCAAATACCTGCTGAACCGATCGCCATTTTAGATTGGTTCAAATTATAACCGCTACCCTTGGGATCCCTGTTGGGATCCAGAAATGTCAAGATACGCTCCCGCTGATAGTCCTTTAAAATTTTTCCAAAAAAAGAGACCCGAAACGCCGAGAGGCTAATCAGAAGACAAAAAAGAATAATAAAGACTATGATAGTAATCAGCAAAGACCTACGGGGTTTAGCAAGAAGTAAAGTCCCAAGAGTAATACCTATGACAATGATAGCGGTTCCCAAATCGGGTTGTTTTAGAATTAAAAAGACAGGCAAAAAGCTGACAAGAAGAAAGGGAATGGCTGAAGGAATATCCAGATATTCTCTTCTACTCAGATAATGAGCCTGCCAAAAAATGAGAGCAATCTTAAAAAACTCCGAGGGTTGAAATTGAAAAAAACCGATCTGTAACCAACGCGAAGCACCGGCAATTTCTTTACTAAAAATTACTGCCACCAAAAGAATAAGAGCGATGATGTAGAGGGGCCAACTAAAATTACGGAGATAACGATAGTCCACAAAACTAAGAAAAGCTGCTAGAAGCAAACCCATAGCTATAAAGATAACCTGTTTCCACCAGAGATTGGTATCGGTAGTGGCACCGTTCTTGACAAGAGCATAGATAGTCGCCACAGAGGTGGCGGAAAAAATTACCGGGATGATAACCAGCCAAAGATCAAATTGTCGTAAGAACTTCTTCAATTTAAAACACCTTCTTTATAACTAGCCAAAAACGCTCGTTAAAAATCTTTGCTTCTGAAAAATCGCTGCCGGCCCGATCTCGGAAGATCAACGAATTGATAAGCAGTCTCTTACCATATTCCTTATTTAACTCGTGGGCAAGCTTATAAATAAATTCCGACTCCGTAAATATCTCTAGGTCAATCCTATCCGAGAGCTTACAGTTATTTAATTTCCTTAAGTTCTGCACCAACCGTAAAAACTCCCTTTTGGCACCCAGAAAACGTAACTCTTCATCAATACGGGTATCCAACTTCACGCTTAGCTGTGAGGATAACTGCCAGAAGATGGCCAAAACATTTGTCTCCTCGCAAATTATCTCCTCATAAGCCGCAAGGTTTGTATCGATAAGAAAGCCGGGGTGGGCTATCGCCACTTTTCGAAGCGGCTGACGCACATTGACTTGGGCGCTTTTGCGTTGGTTTAAAATCTCAGACACCATCTCGCGTAAAGAAATCATATCCTTTAAGATTTCGTCATTATAACCTTCCTCAGTAGGCCAGAGAGCAAGCTGCAGACTCTTGGGCAATTTCTCGCCCTCCCTCAGGTAACCCTTCAAGGTAAGAAAAAGATGCTCGGCAAAGAAGGGAGTAAAAGGCAGCATCATAAAAGCAAGATGATAAAGAGCAAAAAGTAGATTTCCAAGCATTATTCTCGCCTCTTGAGGCTCAACATCTGCACGGGCACGCTCCCGACTTCTTCTGAGATACCAAAGAGAAAGGTCGTTGATGTAGTCTACTACCTCGCGGGCGGCTTTGGCTAGTCGAAAGCCCAACAAAGCCTCTTTAGTTTTAGCCATTGCTTTTAAGGTTCGGTGTTTGAGCCAAAAATCTAGGACTGTCTGCTCCTTAAAGTTAATTTCAAAATCTTTCAAATTATGCAATCCTGCATACTCTTCAAAAAACTTAAGAAGATTTCTGGCAAGATTAAGGGTCTTGTAGGCAGTTTTGGCGAGTTCTTCGCTGGAAAACCGGACCTCTTTCGCTTCTACCGCTGGCGAGGCAAGCAGGAAAAGCCTCAAAGCATCCGCACCATAGGAGGCAAAAACCTCGCTGACCTCCGGATAATTCCTCAATTTCTTAGAAAGCTTCTTACCGTCTTTTGCCAGAATCAAACCGTTAACTATGACATTCTTAAAAGCTGGCTTTTTAGTAAGAATTACCGAGAGCACCAGAAGCGTATAAAACCAACCCCGCGTCTGGTCTTGGCCCTCGGCGATAAAATCAGCCGGGAAGCGGCCACTTTTTAGAAATTTTTCAATATCTCCCGTAAACTCTTTTAGAATATCCTGATGTGCATAAGGCATAGCCCCTGACTCAAACCAGCAATCAAGCACTTCTTCTACCCTCTTCATTTTACCGCCACAACTGCAAGGCACTAAGACCGCATCAATCTCTGGCCGGTGCAAATCCTTCAGAGTAATTTTCTGCCCAACTGCTTTTAATAATTCCTCTTTGGAGCCAAAGACTCTTATCTTTTGGCAATTTGGGCAGCGCCAAATAGGCAGTGGTGTCCCCCAAAATCTTTGTCGCGAGACGGCCCAGTCGCGGGCCTCCTGAAGCCACCTGCCAAAACGACCTTCTTTAAGATGAACAGGCACCCAACGAATCTTTTTATTGGCCTCTGACAGCTCCTCCTTTACCCTTGAAACCGCAATATACCAAGCAGGCAATGCGTAAAAAATCAGAGGGCTGTCGCACCGCCAGCAAAAAGGATAAGAGTGAAGAATCTGTTCCTCCCTCAAAATCTTTTTCTCTCTCAAAAGCTTTTCTTTTACTAATTCATTAAACTTAAAGACATGGGTACCGGCAAAAAGATTAAACTCACTTTTAACCTGACCATTGCTGTCTATGTGCTGAGTCAATTCTACAATCTCTTTTGCCTTCTCCTTGCCAAAAATAGCCTCAGTAAGTAGTAAATCCTCTTCACCATAGGCAGGCGCAATATGAACAATCCCGCTACCCTCCTCAGAAGAGACAAAATCTGCTTCAACCAATCTAAAAAGACAATCCTTAAAGATTTTTGCCGAAGGCTTCAGGGGCAAAAGAAGAGGTTCGTAGCCGCAAGTATATTTCTGGATCAGGCTTCTGCCGCTTTTTTCCTCTAAGACCTCATAGCGCGTCTCTTGGAAAACATTTTTGACACGCTCTTTCAAAACCCAGACGCATTTTCCCTGATGCTCTCCTTCTAAAATTTTTACCAAAAGATAACGAAAGTCAGGGTTAAGCGCCAAAAGGATATTTCCCGGCAGGGTCCAGGGAGTGGTTGTCCAGGCAAGTAAGTACTCGCGGCTCTCTTTTAAGGGAAAGAGAAGATAGATAGAGGCGGCAGGCACATTATCTTTATAGCCTTGACTTGTCTCAAAATTAGAAAGTGGCGTTGCACAGCGAGGACAATAAGGCAGGCTCTGAAAGGCCTCGTAGACAAGCCCTTTATCATAAATCTGCTTAAAGACCCACCAGATTGCCTCCATATAATCAGGAGACATTGTGATATAGGCATCACGCACCGAACCTAATCTCCCAAGTCTTTTGATTACCTTTTCCCACTCTCCCCTATATTGAAGCACCGAATTGCGACAGGTTTCATTAAATGCCTTGATACCAAATTTCAAAATATCCTTCCGACTTTTCAAATTAAGTTTTTTCTCTACCTCATACTCTACTGGCAAACCATGGGTATCCCAGCCAAACCTTAAAATCACGCCTTCATTAAGAAGTAAACGGAAACGAATCACCGCGTCTTTTATAGACATAGCCAAAATATGCCCATAATGAGGCAAGCCGTTGGCAAAAGGTGGACCATCAAAAAAGACAAACTGCTTCTTTCTCTTTAAAGACTCCTTAGCCACAAGGTCATCCAGGTCTTCTTCCTGCCAACGCTTAACCAGAACCTCTTCTAGTAAAACCGCTTCACTTTTTGCTTTATCTTCTGCTTTATTTTCTGGCATAAACTTAAAAAATTTCTTTTTAGAAACTAAATTAAAGATAACAAAAAAGAGTGCTTCTGACAAACAAAAAATTTTAGCCCTACTCTGGAAAAAGCAAGTCTTGGCTTTTTTCCACCGAAGTAGTGATTTTTGCCTGGCCTTTTAGAAAGTTTCCTTTTATCTCCTCATAGAAATGTTTGTCATATTTCCTGACGTCTACAATAAGAGGCACAGGCAAGGCATAGCCGAAAATAAGCGCCTGCTCTTTGGGAGCAAGTGTAGAGAGCATCGATTTTAAGACACTTGCTTTTTCGGCACCCACAAAAACTGCCTCTATATCTTTTTCCTCTGAGAGGGGATAACAGATTTTGGTACCCAGCTGCGAAAGCACTTCCCGATCAATTTGCGAGGGTCGCTGGTCAACCACCAAAAGTGTGACCCCAAACTTTCTCAGCTCGCGCGCTACCCGACCAAAGATTGTCTGTGAGGCAATCTCAGGTTTCAGAAAATTATGCGCCTCCTCAATCACCAGAATAAGCGGCCAGACTCGCCCGCCGCGGTCTTGAGCCAGCTCAGATTCCCGCCGATAGCTCTCATAAATCCGGCGGGAAAGAATATTGCTTACCAAAAGATAGGAAAACTCGCTCTGAAAACGACCAAAATCTAAAACCACAGATTCTTTTCTTCTTAGATGACCAAGAATCTCTTCTACCACGCTATCATCTTGAGAGTCTTTAATATAAGATAGCTTCTCAAGCTGTCTGAGCTTGCGCTGCAGGGCAAAGAGGCTATTTTCCAAAATCGCCAAAGACCTCGCCTGTTGTGAGGTGGTATAAGAATCCCAGGAAAGAAGCTCCTTAAGCCATTTTTCACCAGAATTCTTTTCTAAAATATAGGCGGTATCCGCAGCAGAAGCAGTAAGATTAAGCGTCTCGCCAAGAAGTAGGAGGTCTTCGGGAGTAATCTGATTAAGACCAATTTTGACTATGCGATCGGGCTGAATATTGCGTCTTAAGGCCGATTCTTCATCAAGGGCAAAAACCTTTACTTTGCTGGGAAAAAGCTCCTTAAGACCAAAAATCCTTCCCTCGGTCTCTGAATAAGCGGACCAGCCATATTCATTATGCATATCAAAGACCAGGACCGAGGCAAGCTCTTTGGCAAGAATACCGGCAAGAATAATTCGAGTAATAAAGCTTTTGCCTGTGCCACTTTTGCCAAAGATGCCGTTTGAACGTTCGCAGAAAGTCTTAAGATTAAGCAAGAAGGAAAAAGAAGTATCTTTAAAAGCACCCAAAAGAAAATGCTCCCTGGTAGACCTGCCAAAAACTTTCTGAAAGTCCTCAAGCAGAGCCAGACGCACAGGTGCCAAAAAAGAAGGCGTTGAGCGCGCTTTTATCACCTTGCCATCCTCCTGAAAAACCAGCAAAGGCTCCAGCTTTAAAAGATAGCTGCTCTCCTTAAGCAGTGCCTCTTTTAGGAGATCAGGAATTTTTTCTTCGAAAAATTTTCGAAAATTCTCTGACAAAGAAATATCCGAGATGGCAGAGAAAAAGCTTGTCCCCCTATCCTCAATCACTACAAAGTCAGCAATATTTAGGCTTAAGGTCTGTTTCTTCTGTTCAGAAAACCGCGCCCAGAGACCTTCGGAAAAAGAACCGCTAATAATTTCGCCAAAATAATCTTTCATTCTGCCTCCAAAAGATAGGCAAGTCTTTTTAATTTTTGCCAATCGCAACCAACAAGAAAGAGATTCCTTAAAATCTCTCCTTTTTCTTCTCTGGAAAAGGGTTCTAGTGTTTTCACGGTTAAATCCTCGCTTACTGTCTTGGCAAAGAGTCTAAAAACAAGACTCTCTTTATAAAAAAGCTCTTTGATTTTTTTAAGTGGCAGGCGGTAGGCGGAAAGAAAAAGCTGTAAACCGTTATTAAGAAGAGGCAGCGCGGCAGCTTTATTTACAAGTACCATTCCTAGTTCTGGATGATTTTTAAGAATCTCTCTGCGCGTCTCGCTAGGGTTTCCTAAAGGATAGGCGCTTCTGCCATCTAAGAATTCCTCCCAAACTTCTTCTACCAAAAGAAGGCTTTGGTTTTCTAACTCCAAAAAACTGCCAGGCGAAAGCTCAGCCCTGGAGGCTACCGCCAGAATCACCCTGCCGTTTTCTATTTTGATAACTTCGGCTATTTTTTCTTTTTTCTGCATCAAGAGCCTGATTTAATAATGAATCTGTCAAATTATTAAGATGGCGATAAATATGAATAACTTCGTAATCTACCCCTAAACCCGCAAGCCCCTGTTTGATTTTTTCATAAAGAGGCTTTAGATTAATATCCTTTACTTTGTAAATACCTAAAATCTGATTAACAAGCAACTGCGAATCCGAATAAAACTTGATTTTTTGAAACTTTCTGGTTTTTAAAAAAACTTTTAGGTGCCTTAAAGCCTCCAAAAGGGCTTGGTACTCGGCCAGATTGTTAGTGGCCCAACCAATGGTCTTTGCCTCTTTGAGTAATACCTGATTTTTCTCGTCTAAAAAAACTACGGCAATAGCTGCCGGCCCTGGATTGCCCCGTGCGCCCCCATCGGTAAAAACACTCAGAGAATCTCCTCTATCCATTTCAGAAAGGAAAAGACAAATCTACGGTCTCTTTTGCAGTAATCCCTTTTTCGTAAAATGGCAATTTTTCTGCCGTTCCTTCAAACAAGAAAGGGGTGGAAGCAATCTCCAGCTCCACTCTTAAAAGTGGCGCACCCAAGCTTTTACATTCCGAAAGGATATATTTTGGTTGCGATTGATTTAGATCTATTCGACCTTTTAAATTGCCACTGCTATCAAAAACATTTAAATCAAAATTGGCATTAAACCAGGGTATGGGGTCTCTCATTTCTTCTGAGTTGCTACTCAACTGATATTGAAATTGAAAAATATAATATGGCTGATTATTGTATAAATCTATGTTACCTCCTGCTGACAATTGATAGTATTGAGGATTAAGTGGCGCAAAAAAGCTCAACTCTTTTTTCATGATATCAGTAAACTGACTACCTTCCATAACCTCCTTTATATGCTCAGCCCAGGAAGAAGGTATACTTGTAAGACAGCTGCTAGGCCGGGCATAGAGCCTAAATTTTTTTACATCTATATTATCGCTGGTTAATTGAACCGTTTTTCTGGTATCTGTGAGTGGAAAGGTTTCTTTTGCTCCTGGTAAATTTGCTGGAAAATTACTAGAATAGTTTTCTCTAAAACTATTCTGCTGAAACAGATACTCATCATAAAAAATGGCATTATGTTCTTCAAATCTGTTACTAGTTGCACTTCTACTGACTTTATCTACATAAAAAGTTCTAAGATAAAGATATTCTTTTCCCTCCACTTTCTTAGAAGAGACCAGAAACGCCACAGGAAAAGGGGCTTGGGTATTTTTACAAGGGTCGTCACCGCCTAAGCGCTGAGAATCATCAACGGTAGGATAATGCCGATTATTAGAATTACTCTGGTTAGCAATGTTAGCAAGACCGCTTGACAAACAAACAAGATTATCCTCCGTTAAGGGAAGTTTATTAAGATCATCAACAATAACACTGACATAAAGACCCTTCAATACAGGGTAGACTTCACTACCATTTGAGTCTAAAACCTCTCTTTTAAAACCCTCAATAATGTTTTTTAGGTTTTGATTAAGATTAATATCTCTACTTAGCCTTCTTCTTTCTGTAACCTGTAAAGAGATGCTAGAGATACCTATACCTAACACTCCTATAAAAATTGCCACCGAAACCAAAAGCTCAAGGAGGGTAAAACCTTTCTTCATTTTATTTGAAATCGTGATTAGTTAAAATAACCACTGCCTTTACATAATCCTCGGCTTTACTGTCCGAAGATGAAATCACCTCCTCCTTCTGCCAGGTGACAAAAGCTGTAACGCGAACAACAAAGGGTTTGTCAGAAAGAGCCTTTATCTCATTGCCTTCTTCGTCCAGCGTTTTTTGCACTATTCCATCTTTTATCCCGCCGCTCCCAAGCTTCTCTATTCTCAGATACTCTCTAAAGGTTACTCCTAAGGGGGTTATTTTTCTAGTTCTAAAACAGCCATTACTTAAAGAGTCGCTGCCAAAAGTAACATTAAGATTAAAAGGAAGCTGTGAGAACCCTCCACAATTACCAGATGAACTAGAGGAAGGATAAACTGTGTCTCCCTCAATGACAAATGAGGTAGCATTTGCTAGGCCTTGCAAATCCCCCAGCCAATTTGTATCATTTTGCTCTGTGCTACTTGCGCTGTCTTCTTTTTTCTTTTCGATATAGTTTTTTACCGAAAAAATCGCCTCACTAGCATAACGATGTGCCTGCTCTCTGTAAGAAGATTCTACATTGACTTTTTGGGCAGTAGTCAAAATCATTGTGGTGCCACCTAAAAAAACTGCAAGAATACCTACCACGGCCACAATCTCAATCAGGCTAAATCCCTTTTTTCTTTTTAAAAATTCTGCTTGCATCTTTTTTATTATAACGTATTTAGACTAAAAATTCTTATTGGCAGCCACCGGGTACCAAAAAAGCATTACCCTGCGGCACACTTACCATAATTTGCCTGTTACTACCATTATCATAACCTACACAAAGAGTAAAAAACCCTCTCTCCTCTGTAAGACCATAAGCTTTAAGACTGGTTTCGCCATTTCTGTATCCTAAAAAAACTATATAGGGTTGACTTCTTTTCTCATCGTCTGGCGAGGCACTGGGAAACGGCGAGGAACTAGGAGAATTTTGTTCATTAAAAATAGATAAATTTGATTTATCTTTAAGAATTTTTACATCTTTAGGCAATCTTAAGGTGCTTACAATGGGAAAATAGAGGGGTGTTTTTAAGCAGATTTCTTTATTCTCCGGCTTTGTATAGCCATCACAAGAATCCGCGTGCAGATAATCTTTAATTATCCCTTGAATGCTTTCTTCAATATTGTTAGACTGCGTAGCACCCAAGGGCAGCGGAGGGGGCAGATTAGAAAACTTTTGAGTAAAATCTACTTCTGGATCATCGGTTTTGGGTAAACTCCACTCCCTAATAGAGAGCCAGGTATAGTCATTATCCGGCGGCTCAAAGGTCACCACCGTACCTTTTACCTCTTTGGCTATCCCGCTTTTTATACCTAAAACCTCTTTTTCGGCCAAGCTCTCCTGCCTTTTATAAACTGCTAGATTGTGTGCCTGATTGATAAAATTTACGATATTTTGAGCCGTATAGTCTAAAGTTTCTTCTTTCTGATAAAACCAAATCCTGGGCAAGGTAGCTGCCATAATGCCTCCCAAAATCCCCAGGGTAATCAAAAGCTCAATTAGGGTAAAGGCTAAAAATTTAGGTTTTTTCTTTTGATTTTTTGGCATTTTATTGGCCAAGGGCATCAAAAAAACGATCAGAACAAGGGGTAGGGTCCGACTGAGCAACCTGTTCAGACTTTAAAAGTGGCACGCCCAGCCGGTAGTAAACCGTCCGGCCTTTAAGATAGGAACAGGAATCGCCAGATGTGCCCTCCCAAGCATAGTATTGTTTATTAAACTCGGGGGTGCCTTTACTAAGACCTAAAAAACCAGCCGCGGCGTCTGCTGCGTTTTGCCAGTTAGTATTGGTACAGCTAGAATCACTAGGATCACAGAACTGGTAATTTTTTTGGTAGAAGAAACGAGAATTTGTACCAGGAATATTTAAGGCTGAACTGGGTATAAGGGTCTTAAGAGCATCAAGACTATCAGGATATTCTCTGCTCTGAGAGTAATAGGTATTAAGTGCAGCCACCACCCGGTTTAGAGCATTAATCCTCTGATTATCTATGGCATTCCTCCTTGCCCTGTTGATGGCTGGAATTGAGGCTGCTGTTAAGATGGCAATAATTCCCATTACCACAATAAGCTCCATGAGAGTAAAGCCAGAAAGTGTTTTTTTGCTCTTTAGATTTTCTGAAAAACTGCCCATCTTTATATAATAATTGTAAATTAAACGCTAAAAAATTGTAAACAAAATTTAATATCCCACGATATCAAAAAATCTATCTGTGCAAGGAGTAGCATCTCTAATGGCCTCTACCTCTGAAGCGTAAAGAGCGGCGCCCAAACGATAGCCAACAAGACCTCCTTCTCCCACCTCGGCTTGTTCCGAGCAATGTCCGTTAGCATCTAAATCAATGCCATAAAATTGCCTTTGCCTCTCTAGATAAGATGCAGAATTTTGAGATATACAAGTATTTTTCGTTAAGTCTGAAATAGGACTACCAGAGAGTTTACTTTCTTGACCCGTCCAAGAAGGGTTCTTACCTTTTGTATTTCCTAAGGTTTGCGCACAATTTTCAGTAAATTTGGAAAACTGATACCCTTCTTGGTAAAAAATTGGAAACTTTGGAGTATAATTCGAAGGCAGAAGTTGCTCGTTCTTAAGAGTGCTAATCAAACATGTTCCGCCGTCTATCCCTAAACATACCCCCGAAGAAGAATCTGGATTTGGTGGATAAACACCTTTTCTATTTTTATATGTCTGAATCTGCAGATTGATCTCTTGCAACTCAGCAATAATTTTAGCATCACGCTGATTGAGTCTTAGCCGCGCTGCTCTAGGTAACAAAAAGGCAATCAGTCCTGTAACTATGCCGGAGACAATCAAAATCTCTATAAGTGTAAAAGCTCTCTTTTTGGCAAAATTTCTCATTCCTTCAGTTTAATTATATATCTTTCCTAAAGAAATAAATAGACGAAAAAAGCCGCGGCTGTTAAAAATGGCGAAAAGGCAATCTGACTTTTAGGTTTTGCTTTCTTAAAAAGAATCAAAAAGGAAGCTGTGGCTGCTCCTAAGGTAAAGGCTAGAAAAAACATATTAAGCACAAGATAAAAACCTAAGAAAAATCCTAAAATGGTTCCCAGCCAAATATCGCCATCCCCAATGCCCTGCTTTTTGGTCAGAAAAAAGATGCTTGCAGGCAACAAAAAGCCCAAAAAGGCTCCCAAAAGATGATTAAGGTAAATAGGAAAAGCAAAAACTTCCCAAGGCCCCAAAACTATTGAGGGAGATTTCAAGGAGCTGCCGCCCAAAATAATCTTTAGCAAGATATCAATAATAGCCAAAAAAGCCAAAAAATATACTAACCAGCTGTTAAATTCTCTGCGCAAAAAATCAGAGAAAGCAATCACCAAAAGTAAAGAGAAGAAAAGCCAATCAAGAAAACCAAAAAACGGCGTTCCTGTTGCTTTTGTTTTTATTGCCATAGCAAAAGTAAGGATACCGACTAAAATTTCGATTACTGGATACTTATAAGAAAGCTTTGCACCGCATTGACGACAGCGGCCCCTTTGCAGTAAAAAGGATAAAAGAGGAATAAGCTCAAACCAAGAAAGGATTTTTTGGCAATGTTCGCATCGAGAGCGATCTAAAAGTATGCTTTTGGGACGCTCTGCCCTATCGACCACCACTCCTAAAAAAGAGCCCCAAAAAAGTCCTAGAAAGAAAAAAGGCAAATTTGCGAAAAACATCTTAAATAATATAATATAGAAAAAATGGCGCAAAAGAAACTTTTAATTGCTCTACCCGCCTACAACGAGGAAAAAGCCATCGGCAAAGTCTTAGAAAATCTGCCCAAAAAGGTTAAGGGTATCGATAAGATTGAAGCACTGGTAATCAATGATGGCTCCACAGACAAAACTGAGGAGATTGCCCTGCAAAAGGGCGCACTTGTAATTTCCCATCCTCTAAATTTAGGCTGTGGGTGCGCGGTTCAGACCATATTCAGCTATTTTAGAAAGAGAGATTTCGATTTTCTGGTTCTTCTGGATGCCGATGGTCAGCATGACCCTGCTTATATAGAAAAATTAGTGATGCCACTAATTAATAAAGAAGCAGAAGTAACCATAGGGGTGCGTCAATTTCAGCTGAATAACACGCCTCTATTAAGGATACTAGGTAATTTTCTTTTAAGTAAGCTTACCCATCTCTTTTACGGAGTAAAATTTACTGATAGCCAAAGCGGCTTTCGGGCTTTTTCTAAAGAAGCAGTCAAAAAGATAGACTTAAGAAGTTTTGGTATCGAGATTGCTACCGAGATTAATCTAGAGATTGCTTCTAAAAAAATTCCTTTTCTTGAAATCAAAATCCCCTCAATTTATACTAAATATTCGCAAAAAAAGGGTCAGAGTATCTTTAATGGCCTAAATCAGATTTTTCAGATTTTTATGCTTCCCCATAGAAAAAGATGATAGCATTACTTGGTAGAATTTTTGGGATAGTTTTGGGATTTATTTGTTTGAATCAGATTTTTCACGATTTTAGCAAAAAAAGAATTCCCAGTTTCATCTTTCTCCTCTGGGTGGCTGTCTGGTTGGCGATTATCTGTGTAGGGATTTATCCGGCCATTATAGATATTGTCACTCAAAAGACAGGAGGAAAAACCGGCTTAGGCACGCTTCTTGGGGTAGGATTGACCACTGTGCTTTTCATCTGCTACAGACTCTACCAAAGATTAGATAGGCTAGAAGAGAGATTCAACCTTTTTGCTCAAAAAACCAGCACTATTAGGAAACCAACAGAAAATCTTTTTAAGGATGAATAAGCTGTTTTGTAATTATGATCCTGCTTTTTGCAACCCCTTTTCTCTTCACAAACTCTTTGCTTTAAACAAGCAAGAGTTTTTTAAAGCTAATTTTGGCCGCTTTTTTCCCGCCAAAAGTAAAAGGTGCTTAGATATTGGACCCGGTGAAGGCGATTTGCTTCGTCTCTTAAAGCAGCTTGGCTACAAAAAAATTGAAGCCATAGATATCTCTACAGCTGTCTGCCAAAATCTTTCAAGGCAAGGTTTACCCTGCAAGCTGGTTTCTGATAGTGAAAAATTTCTAGAAAAACATAAAAACTGCTATGACCTTATTGCTGCGCTTGATGTGCTTGAACATCTGCCCTATGTTAAGCTAGAAAATTTTCTCAAGGCGATCTTTGAGGCACTAAAGCCTGGGGGTTGCTTTCTCATCAGCACGCCTAATAGCCAATCGCCTGACGCTCTTGCTCTTATAAGTGTAGATATTACTCATCAAATAATGGTCTTTAGCGAAGCTTCTCTTACCCAGCTTCTTAAATCCATAGGTTTCACTAAAATTAAAGTTTTTGGCCTTAAAATCCCCCCTTCAGCATCCAAAAACCCTCTCATAAAAACTCTGCTTTTTATCTGCCAAAATCTAGCTGCACCTTTTTATTTTAGTCTTGTCAAATTAAGAAGGCTTACCACAAGCGGCCTTTATTCTAGAATTTTAGAAAGAGGCCTAGGGGTAGTTGCTTATAAGGAATAACCCGTGAAAATCTTTAATAAAAATTTTTTTAAAAAACCACTGGTTTTACCCAAAGGCTTAGTAGAAGTTTATGAGATTTTTATAAAAAATTCAGAACTTATTTTTGGGGTTTCTACAATAATTGTCTCTTTGTTTTTGCTTATTTTTACAATCTACTTTGCTCTTCAACTAAAACCGGCAGTGCCTATTGGTAATGATCCCATCACCCATCTAGAGTATGTTGAGTCTCTAAAAAATAATCTAAAAGAAAGCATTTTGCTTTCTGTTTATCCCTTGCTTTTTCACCTTCTACTTCTTTGGGCTTCTAAAATCTCTCATTTTCCACCTATGACAATTTTTACCTACCTGCAATTTTTTATGCCGCTTCTTATAATCTTTATTAGCGCTCTTCTTGCCAAATTCCTTTTTAATAATAAAGTTGCCTACCTTGCGCTCTACTTCTCTCTTTTATTTGCAGATCGCTTCTTTTACACTACAAGCTTAGGTATTCTTCCCGATCTCCTTGCCAACAATCTGCTACTGATAATTCTACTTATGATGACTATCTACTGGATAAACAAAAAGAGCTTCTCACGCCAAAAAACGCTATTTATAGGAGTAGCTCTCCTTTTTCTTAGCTTTTTTCATGGAGCAAGCATTTATTTGGCGGTAATCTATTTCCTCTCACTCTTTTTGGCTTATATAGAGGAGAAAAATTTTGCGAATAAAAAAAACCTTCTCTTTTTAATTACCATACTTATTATTGCCGCCGGAGTTAGTTTTATTGCTTCCTCAAGCCTTCATTACCGAACAATCTTTAAAACCAAGAAAAACACGGATTTATATTCTCCTGATGAAGTTATGGTGAATCTGGTGCCTGCTTTTTTGAAAATTCCTAAGGAAATAGAGAAAATGGATTTGAAAGGATGTCCAATTGATTCACTTCTTTCTTTTGATTTAAGCCTCTTTCTTGCCTTTGCTTTTCTTTTCTTTTTCATTTTGGTTTTTCCTTTAAAAAAGAAGCTTCAAAAAGAAAGGGTGTCGCTTTTCTTTCTTTATTTTCTTGTGATAGGCAGCTTTTTTATTAGCCAGCTACCTTTCAACCTTATCTCCAAAAGAATAATTACTGAATTCTTCCCAATCTATATTATTTTTATTGCCGCTAGTTTTTTCTACTTTCTGCGTGTCCCAAAAAATTATTTCAAGCCCCTGGCGGTTGTGTTTCTCTTAACATTTTTTATTACCAACAAAGATATTTCCTTGTATAATCTTCATACTTTTGCACCAAGTTTTATTGAAAATAAAAACTTCTATCTAAAAGGTGCAGAGCTACTAAAAGAAAACTCAAAAACCCAAGAAAAAATTTTGGTTTTTCCATACAAAAACTATCTCCAGTTTTTAATAAATGATAGAGAAGTCCTAGGAATTTCCCGAAACCCAATTGATACAAAAAAAGAGGAGTTTTTTGACTTTTTTATTTCAAGCTTTACTTCTAGCAAATTCCAAAAAGAGCAAGTTACGGGTTTTAAAGAGGCACTTGAAGCAAAAAAACCAACGCTTTTAGCCTTTATGTTGTTTAACTTAACGGAAGACCACCGATTAGAAAGAGAGCTTATCCAAAATATGGGATTGAAAAATCTTTGCGCAGAAGGTAAGTATTCCCTGTTTTTCGGCAAAGAAAAGGTATTATTTTTCTGTAGATTGAGTGTTTATTAAATTAAGTTATTTGATTTATATTTATAATTTTTAATAAAGAGACCACTTCGAAAAATGGCGATTGAAATCAGTAAACCTGCGCTCTGCCGGCTGCATAGAAAAATTTCCCCCCTCTGTCTGAAGTCTTAGACGATAACCAATCTGGTTTTTTTATAATTAAGTTGCCTTTAGTGCCGTTTGAATCTATCACCACTTCCCCAACCGGCGTATCCCTCTTAAATATGTATACGGCCCTGTACTTCCCGTAGACAAACAATTGGTAGAGTTGTTTCTATCCCAACAACTATTTACACCCTTGCTGGGATCTCCAAGAGCCTTGTCGAAACCCTCCTTAAATAACCAATCATTAACTTGTCCTCCATTCAGCATCCCTCCTTCTGACTCCATATAAGATTTCATCATCTGGCAGGCTTCTAGCCAGGTTCTTAGAAACTTTTGATCCTAGCTATTGGCCCGTGCTCTGTTATACACAGGAATAGCCGCGGCAGTAAGAACGGCAATGATGCCTACTACCACGAGGATTTCTATAATGGTAAAACCTTTTTGCTTCTCCGCTCCTAATATTAAACTAACTATATCATCTTCGCATATTTTCAAAGAAAACCGTAGTTTCCCCCTATCTTACAATGAGCAATTAGTCTTTCTTATTGACTGGTACCCCCGTCTTTATATTGCATGCTATTTGAAGTAGAATCCCACCAACATTTACCATACGAACCTTTATTAATAGTAATATCACCTATCGCCAAATTACCACTCTGTATCTGATTTCTTGTCCTGAGACAGTTAGTAGTAGTCCAGCCACTTGGAACAGTAGTACAAGACTGAGGCAACGTGCCCTGGGTGTCAGTAAAACCTTCATTGCTAAGCCAACCTGGAATTGAAGCACTAGTTAAATCTGTACCTCCCCCTCCTTTATAAGTCCCTAGCCTTTCACAAGCTTCTCTCCATGCATCGAGCACTTTGGTATCTGAGCTTCTCAATCGTGCTCTGTTATACATAGGAATAGCCGCGGCAGTAAGGACGGCAATGATGCCTACTACCACGAGGATTTCTATAATGGTAAAACCTTTTTTGGACATATAAACCTCCTTTTGGTTTGAACTTATTTTTCAATAAACCTATCTTCGACCCCTCTTATTTTAGATTATCTCTATTCTTAATCTACCTTGTCAACACCTTTTTATCTTTACGATTTCTATATTTTATTGGCTTTTTACTCTCCTCCTGCACACCAACCATCACAACTACACACCAGCCGCACCGCCACCTGTAGAAAGATTCTGTGAGGCTTGATAAATAGGCAGCATTACCGCAAAAACTATAAAAGCTACCCCCAAACCCATAATAATAATTACCACCGGCTCAATAATGCTTGAAAGGGTTTTTATGCGAGTGTTGGTTTCCTCATTATAAAATTGGGCAAGGGTAGCCAGGATTGCATCCAGCTTACCTGTCTGCTCGCCCACCATCATCATCTGCGAAACAATGGGTGGAATCTCGGAAGCACGACCAATAGGCGCAGAAAAAGCTACGCCTCTTTCTACCTCAGGAATAGCACCAAGAAGAATTTTGCGATAAACACGATTGGTCATTGCCTCTGCCACCAGTCTAATAGCTTCAATAATTGGTACACCCGATTTTAAAAGCAGCGAAAAATTATCCAAAAAAGTGGTTACATAAACTGCTTTAAGAAGCTCACTTAAGTAAGGAATTTTTAGATAAACCTTGGAACTTACCTCTTTGCCAAGCTCTGAGCGCAAAAAAATTGTCACACCGGCGACAACCAAGATGATTGCCAAAATATAAAGATAAAAATAATGAGCTAAAGAGCTGGAAAAAGCAATCAAAAATCGGGTAGAAAGCGGAAGCTGGGTGTTACTGCCTTCAAAAAGCGGCATTAGTTCAGGAATAACTTTTATACACACATAAAGCGCCATCCCTAGCATTGCTACAATAATTACACTTGGATAAGCCAACGAGCTTTTTATCTTGTTCTCAAAATTGGTAGCGTTTTCCAATCTATCAGCTAAAGATTTTAGAATCTCCTCTATTTTACCCGAGGCCTCTGCTGCTCTTACCAGCGCCACAAAGACACTATCAAAGACATTTTCATGTTTTGCAATTGCCAGAGAGAAAGACTCGCCCGCTTCTAGATCTGCAGCTATCTGCCCTAAAGCTTTCTTTATCACCGGATTATTTGTTTGATCTCGAGTGGTTTTTACTGCCTGCAAGATAGAAACACCTGCATTTACCATAGTAGCAATTTGGCGAGCAAGCATAGCTCGCTCTTTATTAGAAACCCGCGTAAAGATATTAAACTTGGCAAATGGCGATTTCTTCTCCACAACCAGTAAAGGTTTCAAATGATAAGCAAGTAAGCCATTCTGCACCTCTTCCAATGAAGAGGCTTGCACTGTTCCTTTTACTACGCCACCTGTTGGTGTTTGGGCTTGATAAGAATAAGTTGCCATTGACTAATACACCGAAAGCTTAAATTGCTTAGGATTACTACAATAGACCAGGGCATCATCTAGTGTAATCTCTCCCCTTCTAACCAGCTGAGCTAAAACCTTATCTAGTGTAATCATTCCCTCTGATGCCGAAGTAGAAATGATGTTAGCAAGCTGATGGGTTTTACCTTCACGAATCACATTGCGCACTGCGTTATCGGCAATCATAATCTCGCAGGCAAGCATTCTGCCGCCATTGACCCGCGGAATTAACCTTTGGGAAACCACCCCCAAAAGAACCGAAGCAAACTGCTGACGAATCTGGTTTTGTTCATAGGGTGGGAAGACATCAATTATTCTATCAGCGGTTTGAGAAGCAGAATTGGTATGCAGTGTTGAAAAAACGAGATGGCCGGTCTCGGCTACAGTTAGACAAGCCTCAATGGTCTCAAGGTCCCGCATCTCGCCAATCATTGCCACATCTGGATCTTCTCTAAGGGCTGCTCTTAAACCGCGAGCAAAAGAGATAACATCAGCGCCTACCTCTCGTTGAGAGACCGCCCCTTTCTTATGCGAGAAAACATATTCTATGGGATCTTCAAGCGTTATTACATTAACATTTCTTTCGCTAAGAATAAGATCAATTAAAGCAGCCAGCGTGGTAGATTTGCCGTGTCCTGTAGGACCAGTAATCAATACCAACCCCTGACCATAATTTACAAAGCTTTTTACAATAGGCGGCACACCCAGCTCTTCTAAAGAAGGAATCTTCTTGGGAATCAGTCTAAAAGAAGCCGAGAGGCTGCTGCGTTCATAATAAACATTAGCCCTTACCCGCACTGCTGAGAAGCTAAAACTAAAATCAAGATCACGAGTCTCTTTTAAGACAGCAAGCCTCTGGGGGGAAAGGATGGGCAGAACCATCTTCTCAATCATTGCGGGGGTAAGTAGCGGCTGGTTAGCCAAATCCTTCAAATGCCCATCTACTCTTAAAATTGGTGGCTTGGTATTAAGCAGGTGAAGATCCGAAGCTTTGTAAGAGATAGCTAAATTGAGAAGCTCTTCTAATTTGGCTTTGCCGTTAAACTCCATAAACCTCCTTTTTTGCTTTATTTTCTATTTTAATAGAGGCAAGAATTCTTGGCAACATCTTAATCTATCTTAGTCTCTCTTAACACTTCCTCAATGGTGGTGATGCCGGCAATTGCTTTCAAATAGCCGTCTTGTTTCATCGTAATCATTCCTTCTCTTCGCGCCTGTTCGAGAATGCGACTAGCTGGCGCATTCTCTACTGCCAACCTCTCTACCTCATCCGAAGGCACAAGCACTTCATATATCCCAACACGTCCCTTATATCCTCCTTTGCATTTATCACAACCTCTACCCCTATAAAACTTAAAGGGTTTTTTAATGCGAGCATAATCTAGTTTATTTTCTGGCGAAATAGCGGAAAGCTCTCTTTCTACATCTAGATAAAGCCCGTGTTCAATCTCTACTTCTTCCTTGCAATATTTACAAATTTTACGAACGAGTCTCTGGGCGATGATAGCGTTGATGGAAGAAGTGATTAAAAATGGCTCCACACCCATAGCAATCAGACGCGGCAGGGCGCCGGCAGCATCGTTGGTGTGGAGGGTGGAAAGAACCAAATGACCCGTGAGGGCGGCGTGGGTAGCATTGATAGCAGTCTCTAGGTCGCGAATCTCGCCCACCATAATAATATTGGGGTCCTGACGCATCAGACTCCGTAAACCTTCAGCGAAAGTAAAGCCAATCTGGGGCTTTACTTGCGCCTGATTAACACCTGTCATCTCGTATTCTACAGGATCTTCTAATGTGGAGACATTAACTTCAGGTCTAGCGATTTTGCCCAAAATAGTATAAAGCGTGGTAGATTTACCAGAACCTGTAGGACCAGTAGCAAGAATAATGCCATAAGGCTTTCTGACGGCGTCGTTAATATCCTTAAAAGCCCTACCTGCAAAACCGAGCTCCTCTAAGGTCAAAATGCCTTTGTTCTTATCCAAAAGCCTCATCACCACTTTTTCGCCGTAAATAGTAGGAAAAGTGGAGACCCGAATATCTACCTCGCGATTCTGAAAAGAAAAATCAAATCTGCCATCTTGTGGCAGACGCGTCTCATCAATCTTTAGGTTACAAAGAATTTTAATGCGGGAGATAACCGCTGAATGGATAACCACTGGCAGATAGACGATGTCTTGCAGAACACCATCAATGCGATACCGCACCCTCTCTTTCTCTTCATCAGCCTCAATATGAACATCAGAAGCCTCGAGGAATAAGGCATAAGAGAGGATAGCTGCCACAATTACCGGTACATTGCCGGCAATTACTAAATCCTCAAGCTCTTTTAGAGAGGTAACGGTTTTTTTGAGAAGACTAGAAAAAGTTTTAACTTCTTTAAGCTTCGCTTCCTTCTCTTTATCCTTAGTGATAGCGTATCTAACATTAAGAATCTTATGCCCCTTCTTCCCGAGAACATAACGCGAGAGGGTTTCAGTTACTGTGGAGCTCACCGGAGTTTGAGGAGGTAACTGCTCTTTCACTGGCGGTTTTTGACTAGGCTGCACAATAGAGGGTAGCTTTGAGGGTGCCTTAACCGCTTCAACTTTGGGCTGCTGCTCTTTGATTTGTTCCTTTATAGAAAGCGATTTTTGAGGGTGGTGGAAGAGATTCCTCAAAAACTGGATTATCTCTCCTAAAAGATGAAAAGAGGTATCTGGTTTGGTTTTTACAAGCTTCTCTTGAGGAATAACCTCTAACTTGGGAGGTGGTAATGGTTTGGCATATCTTCTTAAAACCTCAGAGAAAGGTAGTGCCTCTACTTCTTTAGGTAGAGAGAGTAAAAGGTCATAATGTTTTAAAACATTGTTAAAATCCTCACTGCTCGTCCGGTAGAGAGAAATAAAAACATTATTCTTTCTTTCTATGTAGCGAATTACTTTTTCAAGACTACGACTTCTTGGCAAATCAGTAGCAACCCTAAAATACTGACGATCACCAAATAGTACCGGCACCTTGTCAAAACAAAGCAAACGAAAATTTTCGGCATCTGCTTTAGAAATGTTTTTGAGAGCCAAAGGATTAATAGGTCTATCGTAAAGTCTCACCCTGCCTATCGGACGCGTCCAATGATACCAATTAAGCGCCTCCCTAAACTCATCTTTAGTGGTGATATAGAGCTTAACTAGCACCCCTTTTTCCTTAGCTAACCCTTCAATCACCCCGCCATGAGATTCTTTCAAGAGCCCCGGGTTAGCAATGGCAAGATGAATTGCCCCTCCTTCGCTATAAAAAGCCACAATACTATAAAGCCGGGCTATTCTCTCCGGGAGAATGGTAATCACCTCTTTGGGGATTTCATATTGAGAGAGCTTAACCAACGGAAGATTAAACAAAATACTATAAGCCTTTGCCAGGTTTTGCTGGCTAATATAATTGCGCGAAAGCAAGAACTCCTCAACCGCCAAATTGGGGTAATCAAGAGAAGGGAGCTTTTTTTCTAACGCCTTACGTGCCTCCAATACATACTGATCAGGAATCAGCTTGTTTAAAGCGATCACATCAAGGATAGTTGGCTTGTATCCTACGACTTTTATCTCCATAAGCTAAAATTCACTTTCTTCAAAAATCTGCCTTAAAAGCGAAACTTCTTAACCAAAGACTAGTACCCTGCCAAATCGCCCTGTCTAATTTGTACAGGCACATCGCCATTTTTATTTTTTGCCAGAATCTCATCCAAAACAGGGTCTTTTAAAAGATTTAAATCTATCTCCTGGTAGGCTGGTTTTTCCGGCAAAAAAGGTTCTGTTTTGGCTCTTGCTGAGACATAAGAATAAAGATGTATGGCGATAGCTATTGTTAAGACCAGGATGCTTATAAAGATATCTTTAGGAAGACTTTCTTTCATCTTTCTCCTTGTATTTTACAAAAATTTTCCTCTTACTTACCAGTAGTAGAGGCGCCTGACTGACTTGCATTTAGGGCTTCCTCTGATAGAAAGTAGGCTGCTTCTATTTGCAGAGAGGCTGTATAAAAATCACTTGTTGGACTTTGCAATTCATTCTCTGTGGATAAAGAGATAGACTTTATCCTAACAAGTCTTAAGTTTTTATAAAGCTCTTCTATAAAACCCTCTATCTGCGAAAGACTACCCTTAATCTTAAAGCTTATAGGCACGGCTCCATAGGTTAAGGTTGTCTCTTCGCCTTCTTTATTGCTGCTTTTTTTCTGAAGGCTTACCTGATTGCCGATTGTGGATTCCTTTACTTCCTGAATTACACCATTCGAAGCTGCAATGTTATCCAACTCAACAAAAAGCTCTGGTAAACCCGGGTTGTCTTTAGGTAAAGCCACCGAAACAAGAGAAAGATTCTCAGATTTCTCTTTTAAGAGCCTACCTAGCTCTTCTAGTGTCTTTAACCGGTTTTCGCCCTCTTCTTTTCTTTTATTAAGACTTCTCTCTTCCTGAAGTAATCTCTGATACTGCGGACGCGCCGATGAGTAACTTAAATAAGCAAACCCTAAAGTAAGCAATGAAAGAATCACAATTATCACTGTCCTTAAATAAACATTAGTAAGCATACCCAGCCTCACTACTTAAAGAGGTTGATTTTGCAGGCGGAACAAGGAGAAGCGGATCAACCTTTACAGAGAAAGTATATTTCTTCGTAATACCAGCAAGAGGGTTAGTCTCTTCCTCAGATTTTTTCTCGCTCTCAAGACTTAATAACTGCAAATCAGAGAAAACCGGCGCCACCCTAGCAATTTCCCAATTCTTGAGGTTTGCCATAATATAAGAATCTTTAAGTGGTTGGAAACTCTGCGGTTCACTTTGGGTAAAAATTACCACTGCCCGATTTTCAGGTAGAAGAAAACCTATCACATCGCCCTTGCTTGCCGAGAAAGCATTCAGGGCCTCGCTTAGATCAGGTGAACCTGCGCCGCTACGCCACTTAAGCTCTACCAAAGCATAATCCCGAATGGCAACATAAGCCTTAGCTACATCCGTAAGACTAAAAGCACTACCTGAAAAATTCACGCTACCATCCTCTCTAAAATCTATGGAGCCAAAAAGACTCTTCTTTGGGTATCTTAAAAGAACAATCTTTATCAGTCTTGCCGGATAAATCCGAGACTCTATCAGCGTCTTATAGGTTTTCAGCTGGGATTTTAGACTGTTATATTTTTCCACTAGGGTTTGATTTTCTTCTGAGTTTGTTCTTTTGTCTAAATCTTCTATTTGACGCTTCAGTTGCTCTATATTGTTATTTACTCCCTTTGCTAAACCCACAAGTACAAGGTAAAAAATCGCCGAAATAACCAAAGCCACCAAAGATAAAACGATGGTTATATTACCTGCACCAGGCACTTTGACACGAGTAGAGGCTGTTGCCAACGATGGTGGCAGCGGCACAGAAGGAACCTTGCCTGCTTCTTTATTTAAACCCTGTCCTTGCGATAAAGGCTGGCTAGGTGTCTGTGCGGCTGGAGCAATCTGGGGCGTGGCACCCGCCGAGGCTCCTGTTGCAGGCTGCTTATTCTGGATGATATTTTTTTCCTCAATATCTAACATTTTGTTTTAGTTTTTCTTCTTTTTATTTTATCTTACCATTACCTGGCTTTCAAATAACTTAGAGATTTCTCTAGGAATAGAGCGTATAGCCTTATCATCATAGGTAAACTTCATCACTCCGTCTCTGCCAAAATGAATTTTTGAAGCCACAATCGCTCCTGTAAAATCTAGCCCCGAACCCCCACCTGTAGAAACATAACCAAAAGGTGCAAACAGAAAAGCATTTACCGGCGAGGTATTATCAGTTATTTCTATAGCTTTTCGAGCTGTTTTAAAAGCAAGATCCTCTTCTCCTGAAAGCTGATCCTTATAAAGACTTATAAGAGTTAGGGAAGCATTTGGGTCGCTGGTATCTTTCTTCAAAGAGCCCGTTATCCTTATTGCACCAGTCACAATGATTGCGCCATTACCTTTATAGGTAACATTATTTAACTCGAGATTACCATCCACAACCCAAATTCGTCCTCCTGGCCGAGTTTTATCTACATCTGCCCCGGTTGCGTCTTGACTTAAGAAACCAGACGACGGACCCGATGGATTTAAGTTAATTTTTTGGTTCTCAAGAACCAAAAAACCCTCTCTGATGGTAGGCCCAGTAAGGACTGAATTATCTGGACGAGCTGAATAGAGATAGAGGCCCTTTTCTTTAAGTTCATAAATCCTTCTTATCAAAATTGAATTAGTAAGAGCCGAAGCAGCAGATTCAGATGAGCTAAATATTTCTTTTGTTTCAAAATTATAGAAAGGCATAGCTTTCAGGTCAGGATTATTGGTAATCTTCTCTACCGTCACACCTGAACCAGAAGGAGAACTGGCAATTGTGACTATACTGCCACCTTCCTCTGAAAGAGGTTTAAAGACAATACCTTCGCTTCGGAAACCCTTTGCAGAGTAAACATCGCCCTTTATAATTACACTCACGCGCCTAAAGCAACCGTTTGGTAAATTATACTCCACCCGTGGGAAATAGGTTTTTAGACTGTTATCCCCTGTTTCTTCGGTCGCAACCAACGATTTAACATTACTGGCGTTGGAAATCAAGCCATTATTAGACAATTCGGGCAAAAGATACCAAACGGCAGCCCATATCGGAGAACCTGGCGGCAACGACTGCCCCACTGTGCTGTTCTTAGGCCAAGTTATTATTTTCGTATATCCAAAACTACTATATGAACAATGACTTCCTCCGCAAAGTCTATCTTCATTTGTTGGCGAAGAAATACTTCCTAAACTAGAAATCATTCGAATAAAATCTTGGCAATTAGATGAAGATGAAGAACAATTTACCCCTGAATTACCTTGAGCGTCTGTAATAGTAATTGTAGAACCCTGGACAATCCTTTCTGGCAGATTTATTGCGTTTGAGAAAAACTCTCCTAGATAGCTGAATACTGTTAGTTTAATTTTATTAACAATGTCATAAAGCCCAGGCACCTGCAAATAGTAGAAAAACAACCCTTTGCTCCCGGCATAAGGAGCATTATTGTTATTGTCACAAGAAGAAGGAAAAGAGGGCTGACTCTGAACATTAAAGTCCCAAACAGCAATTCTATGGGTAAAAGAAGGATTGGGATCGCTACTTTTGGCAACCCCAACCTTTAATCCTTTACCATCAATGCTAGAACATTCGCTGTCAGAACCTCTATCTCTCTGCCCTAGTGGCAGATAGGTACATTTTAATAATTTGAAACCCTTTAACTTGCTCTTATCAAAAACATACTCAAGCCAACCCTTTCCTACTTTAGTACTACCCACTGTATATCCCGATGGAGAAGAAACACCCGAGATGTATGTACCATCTGGGCGCCAAGAAGAAGCCTCGTCAAGAATTCCACTCAGACCATTTGGGAGATTGGGCTCCTTGTCCCCTCTATGGTTATAAATTTCTATATTGTTCTTAAAATTTAGACCAGTGAAAGGCAGGTTCGGCCCTGAACCTGATTTATTTATGCTTATATTTTTGTAATATTTTTGGTTTGTATCATCAAAATAAAAATTAAGTAAACCACTGTCTACCTCTGTAAAAAGTCCGCCACTGTTCGAAGGAATAGAAGGAGTGGGAGGCAAGACAATTCCATAGAGATTAAGGACGTTAATGGAGAAAGAGGTGGTCATTGTGAAAGTGTTAACACTATTAGGCACACAGGTATAATAATCGCCACGATACTTCTGCCCATAAGGAGTCGTTACATCTTTCTGTTCTGAGTCAATCCTCTTTTCAGAATAATAAGCTGTAAAGTAGACAGTGGATTTAGCAAACGGCGCCTCCTTTGAAATTTCAAACTTCAAACCATAGAGATCGCCATATAAGCTGCCAGACGAGGGAGACTGAAAAATACCGTTATCAAGATTTACAACGACTTTATCAAGATCTCTACACGGTGAGGCCCCCCAAATATAGTAGAAGGGCTGCGCTACATCTTTCCATTGACCAGTTTTCTCGTCATAGTATTGTTTTACTAAAAATCCTGCATCTGTTGATGTTCTTTTGCTATTTACTTTTAATGTATTTGAATCCACAGAGAAACTATTTCCGGGATAATATTTAATTTTGTCAAAATATCCGTCCTCATAAGTATTAGTAATCCAGTCACCATCAGAAATAGAAATATCAGTAGAGGTGGAGATTTCTTTATATTGACCTTCAATGCTACCTTTAAACTCCAGCTTCACATTCTGTCCTTGATTTAAGAAAAGAGAGTTACCGGTTCCGATTACACTCCCTGTAATGCCGTTTCGCCATGTAAATGTGCCACCAACCTTATCGGTAATATCCTCTACCACCGGCACGCAAACCTCTTCATATTTACTTTTCTCCTCGTATGCTTTGTAAATTTTTGCATAAAGAGTAACACCGCTACCTGGAGTAGCATAGCGTAGGCCAACAATTTTCAAATTATAAGAGACTGTTGAGCTACAATTTACCGCTTTAGCAGAGGAAGGTGTTAAAAAGATGAGATTTGTCAAAATCAGGGAAAAAATTATAACAAAAGTCAGCCTTCTTCTTATTCTTCTAGGGAAAAATCTTTTTTCTTTAACTCTCTCCATGGAGTTACCTTACCTTAAACGAATAACGGATATAAAGCGCCTTGTTCTCATTATAAAAAGGGATAGTTAAATTTTTGAAAATGAGAAGATTTTTATCCTGCCAAGAAAAATCAATGCAGGGTTTACTTGAATCGGTGTCTGCTATATATTCCAGTTGGGTCTTTATTGGCGTCGGATATCCTTTATAATCTTCATTTCTTTGCCAAGCTTGATAATAATCATTGCAAAGTTTGAAAGCGTTCCAATTTTGCAAATTCATTATTTCTTTATCATCTAAATCTTTTGCTCCAACTATCCATTCGCTCTTATAACTTCCTGACAATTCCACATACTTGGTTTTTCCTGACTCTTTGTCTGTGCTTGGGTATAAATTAGGCAAGAAATCCATAGCCTGCAAATCACCAACCTTAGGTAACGGATCTTCAATGGAGCCAACAAGCGATTGAACTTCATCGTTGACCTGAATTTTGAAATTATCTAGGTAAAAATAATTTGGCGTGTATATTTTTTTATCAAAATAAAAATGCAAACTTCCCACCTCATCATTACCGTTGGCAGGCATCTCAATACTTAAATTAGTCCAATCAGTAAAACCATACCCGCCAAAACTCTTAGTAAATGTTCTCGTTTGACCGGTTGTTAGATTTTTAGAACTAAAATATAGCACACCGGAAACATTATTCAATTTATAATCAAAGCTGACAATCGCCCCCCGAGGACCAATCAGAAATTCCTCTTTTGTGTACAAATCAAAAACATTTGGTACTACAGTGTCTATTCCTATACATCCCCCATTCTTACCGCAATTTTCCTTCCATTTAAACTGATTGCTATTTGATTGGAATGGAGAAATATCACTTTGGTTTGTATTAAAATCATAGGTCTGGGATTTATAACGGCCACTTAGAAGGCTACTTTTAACCTTGATGAGATACCTTACAAAATTGCCGCTCTCAAAGGAATAACTGCCTTGTGAATTTGGCAAAGCCTTTTTTTCAACTTCATAGAGAGGCGTTGTGACCGGAGGAGGCATAGGTACAATTCCCATGTAGAAAAATTTATAAATTGAGCTGCCATAACTTGCCAGCACTTTCTTTGTGCCAACAAAAAAGCCTACCAACAAAAATAGGCTTAAACAAAGAAGAAGCAGATAGTGTTTTTTAAAAAATCTCTTTGACCCCACCTTGATTTTTATTCTACTTCACCAAAAACTGCCTTGTCAAATTTTTTTTCTGGCAGGTCCTGAGCGAATCGAACGCCCGACTGCGGTTTTGGAGACCGCCGTTTTACCACTAAACTAAGGACCCGTTTATATTATCCAATCTAACAATGGTCAAAAAACCGAACCTACCCACGCCTATTTCTCCTTGACTGCGCCGGGTTTTGTAATAGGCATTTTACTAGCTTTGTGTAAAACGGTCTTTTTGCACTGCCGACAGTATTTTTTAAGTAATAATTTGTTTGTTTTAGATTTCGTCACTTGTAAATAATAATTCCATCTACCACAGGAACTACAGACGAATGCCATTAAAATTGCGCTCTTTGTCTTTGCCATTTGAAAACACTCCTTTAGAGCTATTAATTAAAATTTTATTGACTAAAAGATGGAGCCCACTCGCGGACTTGAACCGCGGACCTACTCCTTACCATGGAGTTGCTCTACCAGCTGAGCTAAGTGGGCAAGTTTGGTTTTTATTATAAAGCAAAAACACCTCTTGTGCAAACTAAAAACAGAGATTATTTGAGCTTTTATCGATTTCCAAAGTAGCCAATCTCTAAAATACCCTAAACTCTTCCCAATAAATGGTGGGCAGGGTAGGATTCGAACCTACGCAGCCATAAAGGCGGCAGATTTACAGTCTGCTGCGTTTGACCACTCCGCCACCTGCCCTTTTTAAGCATCACTGGAGCCACCTGTCGGACTCGAACCGACGACCCACTGTTTACAAAACAGTTGCTCTACCAACTGAGCTAAGGTGGCTTTTCCTCTAAGAAAAAGCCCTCTTAAGAAAATTTAGCAAATTTTTATCAATCTTTCCACTGCCTGCATAAAAGAGACCAAAAAGTAAACCCTTTGCCTATAAAGGTTTTGGCAAAACCAAAGACCTATCTATTTATCTATCAATAATTGCTAGCGAAGAAGATTCTTGTGTCTTTCGGCTTTTTTGTTAGCCTCTTCCAGAAGTTCTTTCAGCCGAGGATTATTTTTATCCAACACTAGGGCTTTGCGAAGCGCCGAGACTGCCTTTGTGTATTGTCTTAAAGCCATATAGCAGATACCCAGATTAGCATAACGCGTAGCCACCCTACTGCCACCCTCAACAGACTTTTCAAAATAAACCGCTGCTTCTGAATATTTACCCTGTCGGTAAAGTGTTAAACCAAGATTGTGCAGTAAAAAGCCATTCCTAGACGCAAATTTTAGGGCAGTACGAAAAGCCTGCTCGGCATCTTCAAGTTCACTATTCTGCTCCAGAAAGATGATACCCAGCCGATTAAGCGCATGAATGCATTTGGGGTCTTTGGCGGCAATTTCTAAATATCGGCGCTCGGCGACACGAAACTTGCCCTCCTCAAAATATCTATCTGCCTCCACAAGCTCTGTCTGTACAAGAGGTGAACAGAGATGCGCCAAGGGTTCATCGACTTGATAAGAAGCTTGCTCTTCTTCTGAAACCTCCTCTTTAGCAACTGCCTGCGGAGCCTTCTCCTTTGAAATTGCCTTTGGAGGAGGAGTAGGGGTGGACTCCTCGCGCTTAAACCCAGAAGAGGCAGCTTTTCTAAAGAGACCAAAGCTGAATTTGGGCACTTTCAAAGCTGAGAATTTACCTGAAGGTCTTAGGAAGCTTATCCTCAGTATAGGCAGTCTAAAAATAGGACCAGCCAGATCTTTGTCGGATACATCGGGCAGACGCCTGGCTATTAAAACAAAGATAACCAGTAAACTAAAAACTATCAAAAACTCGGCCACGATTTAAATATAGCAGAATCTAACCCCGAAAAAGAGGCTTGATTTTTACAAAAAAACTTTCTAAAACCAGTCTTTTATTGGCATTTGATTTGAGCTTTCGGTCCAGTTCTAAGAGAGCTTCGGCAAGAAACTGATTCTCTTGGTTGGGACGACTCCTAAGCTCCTCTTTTATGAAGAGAAGCCACCCTGTAATCTCTTCTTCCAAATCGTCTCTTTGCGAGAGACTCTCTGCTAACTTAAACTGCTCAAATAAATCTTTCTTTAAAATCTCTGAAAAATTTAGCGCTTCTTTTTGAGCTGTTATTTTATATCGCCGACAGCGTGAGACAATTGTAGGCAGAATATTCTCTTTTTTGACTGTAAGCACAATAATGGTATGAGAGGGTGGTTCCTCAAGAATTTTTAAAAGAGTATTCTGTGCTTCTAAAGAAAGGGTATCGGTACAGGGAATGTAGCCGACTTTTAAATCACTAAACACTGGTTTCAAATAAAGTTTCTTTAAAAAATCTCTTAAATCTTTGACCGCCAAACTCTCCGGCAAAACCACTTCAAACGGCGAGATGGCAAAAGCGTGCGCAATCTCTTCTTTAGAGGGCAGGTCACCAGAGGGGATATAGATAAGATGGGCGTGAAAATTTTTATCAAGAGAAAGCTTCACTCTTTCTTTTTAGCATATTCTTTGTTAAAATTAAAAAAATGGCTTATGAAGAGAAAAAAATTGATCCTCAAAACCTTGAAGATAAAACCTTAACCTGCAGAGACTGCGGCGCGCGCTTTTTATTTACAGTAGCCGAACAAAAAAGATATCTAGAGAAGGGGCTAAAAAAAGAACCTGGTCGTTGCCCGGACTGCCGCAAGAAGCATCGGGAAGCGATAAACGCTACTATGCTCAAAATCCAGTGCAGGATTTGCGGGAAAACAGGCCTAATTCCTCAAATTCCTGAGGGTACGGTAGATACACTCTGTGAGGATTGTTTTTTGAAAGTCAAAGAGGCTTATCTCTCAAAGAGAAACGAAATTACCTGGCAATCACTCCCAGACCAAGAAGACAAAAAGGAGAATTAAACGATGCCTTTCTTAAGCATTGTTCTTCGGCAACGCGAACAGACAAAAAAGCCGTTTAACTTTTGCAAGTTTGGATAAACCGTCCTTCTACTCCTTTTTAAAGAATGCGGACGATTTAAAATTCTTTTTTTGGCTTTTCCACAAATTTGGCAAATCATCTTTTATCTTTTATTTCCTTTTATTTCCTTAAATTCTTATGTTAGGATAACAAAAAGAAAGGATTTTGCAAAGATGCTTAATCTCATTCAGAGTAATCCCTTTATGCTGGGAGCCATCATTATTGGCTTTTTAATCTCCTTGGCTTTTCATGAGGCTGCCCACGCCTATGTAGCGTTTAGGCTGGGAGATACTACCGCCAAAGAGGCCGGGAGGCTTACGCTCAATCCTCTTGCCCACCTAGACCCCTTCGGCACACTAGCGCTCTTTCTCTTTGGTTTCGGCTGGGGCAAACCCGTACCTTATAACCCAACCAGACTGAAGGGTGTTTTTGACGAACTCAAAATCGCCCTGGCTGGACCTCTAGCCAATCTACTCCTGGCTTTTCTTTTCGGATTTACCTCCCGTTATGCAATCCTTAAGAGTTTCCCCCTTCAAGAAAACACCTGGCTCAGTGTCAGCGATGCTCTCGCCACATTAAATATCTTATTGGTTGCCCTCAATATCCTACCTATTCCACCCTTGGATGGTAGTAAAATCATTATGCTCTTTCTTTCGCCGATTGCCAAACTAAAATTTATGTTCTACGGTCAATGGATTCTGTTTGCTTTAATTATTCTTCAGATAATCAGTAATATTAATATTCTCTCTGTTTTAATGAAACCCATAGTGAGTCTTCTCTCTTTACTTATCAAAGGCACTGGCAGTCTTTAAGTATTTTAAGGATAAAGACTTAAAAGTTTTAGAAAACTGCTTAAATTTAGGCAAGTTTTACGAAATAGCTTCGTATACAAAAACTCTTCTCCTATTTGGTGATAGGAGGTAAGACACCAGGCATTTCAAAAGAATAGCTGGTTGTGCCGCGTAAGAAAGCCTCAGAGACGGCAAGAAAGCGCTTGTAGCGAATAGAAGAAGGTGGAAATTGACTGGCAAGGTTTCGGAAATAAATTGCCTGTCTGATGTTATTTGGGTAGTTTGAGACAGAATACAAAACCAAGAACACACTAAACCAAAGCAGAATTAAACCGATTTTGTAATATTGCTTCTCAGATAATTGCCAATTAAACATCCTTGATCCCACAGACAGAGGGTTTAAGATTGCAAAGAAAACTGACGGGCTTTTTATGGAGTAGGAGTAGAAAGTGGACTGGGGAGTGTAGGAAGAAGATTCTGAAAGCTTCCGAATTCATCATAGAGATCCTCTGTGTTCTTAAGCATGGGACCAACACCAATTCTTCCATAAACAAACCACTCAGTCACAAAACCATTATTCGCCTCTGAACCACCAGCTGATTGATCAGAAAAGTTTAAAGAGCGAGGCTCTTCATTTCCTGCCATATACGTCCATACTGGTTTGACGTAAGTATAGCCAAAAGCTCTAGGAGCTACCATGTTCAAATAAGTGTTCCATGGGGACTTTGCCGTGCCATCGCTATTAAAAAATGTACTGTAAAGAGGATTGGCTTTAGACAATGTTGGTGTCTTAAATTCATCAAAAGCAGGTCCCAGGTCTGGAAGATATTGATAGTTGCCAAGCATTGACCGATACTTCTGCGCGTAGGGATCATAAGTATTTACAGCCCGCCAACGGCAATCCCTTTTGAATCGCTGCCAGATGGCATTATCTCCTGAATTTGTATTATTGGGATATCCTGAAGGATTCACTCCGGCATAAGCCTCACCTGCGCACCAATATTCTTGGTAATAAGTAGGACTGGTGGTTTGAGCGCTAACGCTGCGAGGCATTAACTGAGTAAGCAACATAAAGATTGCTAAAGCATTTACAAAAAAACCCAGCATTAATACAAACACACCGGATTTAAAAGGATTGCTTGGTAAATTTATTTTTTTCATTTTCCCTCCTTATTTTAAAATTCTAAAGAACCATTTTGGAAAATGCAAGGCCTTTTTTAGCATAGAAAACTTTTTGAAAAAGGTCAAATTTTTAAAAATTGAAAAAGATGGTTATTGATTATCTAGAATAAAGCTTGCCTCTTTTAAACAGCTTTCTTACCTTTCCTATAAGAAGCAGTAAAAAAATAAATTAGGAGGAAACTCAAAACAGATCCTTTACCAATCTCTAGCTATCAAAAAATGGTCGGGGTGGGCAGATTTGAACTGCCGATCTCAGGACCCCCAGCCCTGCGCATTAGACCAACTATGCTACACCCCGATAGCCTGCTGTTTCAAGAATTGGCCCCAAAAAGCCAAATTGGGTGTCCGCAGTTTGCAAACCACGGTTTGCAAACAATCTAAGACGACAGCGCAACGAGGCACAGTAAAAACCGCTTGCCTGAGCACTGCCATCTTACCTGTTGAGAAATTGAGGATAAGCATTTTTGTCAACAATGGCAAAAATACTTTAAATCCTATGCTAACAGGCAAGACTCCCATAAAAGATTGTCAAAGCCCAATCTTAAAACAGCAGGTATCTTTATTATGCCATTCTCCTTAGAAGAAGGCAAGTTCTAGAAAAATCAAGGAGAATCAAAAGGGCAGCTCTCAAACAAGGCTCTATTGAGGAAAACTGTTGAGCCCAAGACCAAAAGTGACAAAAATGCTTTTTTAAAAAACTACAATCTTTTTTGAAGCTCCTTTAAAGAAAGCTTCGCATCCCTCGCGGCCAAAGAGCGAGCAAGGCTCAGTATTGCCTCTCTGTCTTTCTGAGAGAGAGAAGCAAGTTTATGGGCTTCTTTTAAGACTGAAGGATAGCCTTTGCCTTTATAAAGAAGAGCTAAAATCATTCCCAAACCCTGTTCTTTTCCCAGCCACTCCAGCCTACAGACTTCATCACCGAAAAGAAAATAGGCGACAGAAATGTCTGTAAGTAGCGGTTCGCCAAATTCAAGATTGAAAATAAAAAAGCTCTCTTTATATTGCGGCTGCTCTTTAAGAAATTTTTTCAAAAGGTATTTATCCAAAACCGCTTCCCTAAAGTCAAAAAAGAGCAATCTCTTTAGAGTATTCACCAGTTCAGAAGCATTGGAGTCCGAAACAAAGCCAAAAACCATTGTCTTTCTTACTAAAGCCTCTACCACCTCTCGCCAACGCGAAAGCTGCAGTCTTCGTTCTTCGCTATTAAGCCGCAAAAGTGGCCAAGGAATAAGACTGCCGTCTAAAAGCAGAAGGTCCGGCTGAAGCTCCTCTGTTTTAAGGAGAGCAGTCTCCAGTTCCAGAAAAAAGCGCCTCAGTGTTAAGGGAGAATCAAGCTCTTTTTCAAAGGGCTTTAAATCCACAAAATCTTGAATTGTTCCGCTCCGGTAATCAATATAGACGCTAGCCACAGAGGCAATCTCAAGAGTCAAGCCCTCATGGTGGGAAAATTGAGCCTCTCCCCCATCTACCCCCAAGACACTGCAAGAGAGAGGCTTGGGAAAAGGCAAAATTTTGGAGGGCAGGGCGAGCGGATTTTTACTGTCAGCTGCAAGATGAGCAGGAGAGAGCCGTTTGCTGAAAAAATCCTCGAAAGCCTCCGAGAGTCTTCTCAACTCCCCTGCTATACGTGATTCTTTCAACGCTCTCTTTCCAAAAAAGTCTTTCAGTCTCTGACTAATAAGAAGAATATCCATCTTTTATTTTCTTTACTTCTGTAATACTATAAATATAAATGCCTCAACAAGGTTTAAATTTGAAGTATTGTAGACTTTTAAGCAGTGGGCCACTTGCAGACCGCGTGGTAGACTGCGGTGTTTATTTTTCTAAAGAGCAACCCCAGAGAAGTTGCTTCTACCTTCTTGAGGTAACTTCACCTTTCTTTCAAACCTCAAAGGCGCCAACAATTATTAAGGAGACGCTCTTTCGCGCTTTCTCCTTGCCCAGCGAAAAAGAATCGCCCATCTATCAGTTTGAAAGTATAATAAAGAAGGTCAACTCAGCACTGGCTAGTCTTGCCAAAAGAGGCGAGACTGAATGGATTGGCGCCCTCTCCGCTATCATTCTAGAGATTAATGGCAATGAAGTCTTTATTACTCAGACAGGCAACGCTTCCATCTATCTTTTTCGACAGCTAAAAATTAGCCACTTAAGTGAAGGCTTGCAAGGCGAGGTTGCACCTCACCCCCTCAAAACCTTCTCTACCCTTATCTCTGGTACACTAAAGTATGGCGACCGTCTAGCAATCGGCAACCAGACACTTTTCGATTATGTCTCGTTAGACCTCTTAAGACAGCTTGTGCTCTCCTCTAGTCCAGCGCGTACCGCTAACCATCTCGCCCGTCAGTTTAGACGAGAGAAAGTGAGAACCGTTTGCGCTCTTCTTTTAGAGATTGAGGAAGCCCAGATAAAACCCGGCAAGGAGTTAGAAAAAGAGCCTGAGGTAATCTACTTAGAACACATAAATAGAGGGGCTCTCTTCCAAATTCTTTCCGCCCTCTTGAAGAGGCTCAAAAAGTATTTGCCTAAACTAAAAACTCTACTTGCTAAGCTACCGCCGCTTCTCCAAAGACTCTATCTTGCCCTGAAACAACTTTTGAAGAGAATAAGAAGAAACCGATTGCAGCCGCCGACCACCAGACGCGGACAGGCGTTTCCGCTGCTTATCAGTAAATTAAAAGAGGGCAAACATCTCTCCAAAAAAACCCCCTTAAATTCCAAAAGACTGCTTCCTTATATCTACATAGGCCTTGCCGTCATCATTGCTTTCTTTGGAGCATTTACTGTCTACAAAACCAACTCTACCAGGGTCTATTCTCAAAAAGAGACACAGACTCTGGAAGAACAGCTTAGTCTAGCTAAGGATTTTATGAAGAATGGCGATCTCGCCTTAATCAATAAAGATGAAAAAAAGGCTAAAGAGGCTTTCCTCTCTGCCCAAAAATCGCTTGAGAACCTCAATCTGCCTGCAAAGCAAAAAGAGATTAACGATCTTAAAACTGAGATTCAACGTAAATTGGATACTATTGATAAAGTCTTCCGTATAAACAATCTGCAGCCCAAATTTAGCCTAGAGGGCATCGCTGCGCAACAGATCCTCTATACAGATAAACTCTATGCCTTTAATCCGACAGAAGGCAGCCTCTATCTGCTAGAGACCGTCAATTCCCAACCGGAGATGGTCATCAAAGACGAAGCTCTTAAAAATGGTAAACTCTTTGTTCTAAGCAGCAATGAAGTAATCGCCCTAAGTCATTCTAAGCTTTATCTCGTGAACCTAGAAACCAAGGAGCTCTCTGAATTTAAATTCCCAGCCAATGTCTCGCTACCTGCAGATATCGCCAAGATAGTAGACTTTAGCGGTAATCTCTATCTTCTAGATCAAAAAGAGAACCAAATCTGGCGGGTCAATCGGCACGAACTAGACCTAGGCATCCCCGTGGACTTTATAAAAGAGACCGAGAAAACGCAAGCTTTCCGATCAATGGATATCGATGGTATGGTCTGGACACTCTCTAGCGAGAGTCTCCAATCTTGGAGTAAGGGCAAATTGAACCTTACCATCCAACTGGAGCAGGTACCACAAGGTGGACCCTTATTTGAAAACCTTATCACCAGTAATGACTTTTCGCTCTATTTAAGCGACAAGACCCAGGCAAGAATTGCGGAATTTAAAAAAGACGGCTCCTACAGCCGAGAGCTCTTTGTGGAAGGGCTTCAAAAACCGGTCAAGGATATCTTCATAAAATTGAAAAATAAGAAAGCCTATTTCCTAACCGACGAGGGAGTATATATAATAGGATTATAAGAAATGGATTTCTGGACCTTTCTCTCTTCTAACTCACTTGCCAACCTTGCCCTCCTTTTTCTAGTGGGTGTAATTTTTGGCATCCTGGGACTCAAATTCTTCAAAAGAATCTTTTGGGTACTCCTTATTTTGGCTTCTCTTTTTGCCTTAAGCAAGACGAGCTATCTAAAAAACCACTGGCCGTTCTCCACAGTTAATCAAGATAAACTCCAAAAAATCCTCAAAGACTCTTCCAAGAGCAGCACAAAAGAGATTTTAGAAGAAGAGCTGAAAAAATAAGGATGAAAAAATACCTCGGCAAAATTCAAAGGATTTACTATCCAAACGATGGCATTAAAATCATCAAAAAGGAGATTCTGGTTGCTGAGAAGGTCACAGGTAGCAAAGAGGAGCCGAAATCCAAGAGAAAAAGGCAACTGGGTTTCCTTCTAGAATTTGCCTTAGCCACACTGACGATTTTCTTTCTCTTCAGCGCACCTGCTTATTTTGCTAAGATCAAAAACCTTCTCTTCAAAAATAGCGGCAGCTACTATTATCTCTATGCCCAAGACGATCCCTTCTCTGAAGGGAATGGAAATTTAGAGACTCTCTCTTCGTTCTTTTCAGAAACAGAGAAGGAGCTCAGACTGAAAATTCCTGACCTTAACTTAGAAATTGCTGTTCAAGAAGCCAAAGACCTAGAGACAGCTAAAAGGCTCTTAAATGAGGGGGCGGTTCTGCTCGTAGAGGAAGACAAAAACCAGAATTTTAAGAATCTCCTGATTGCTGGGCATAGCTCTGTTTATCCTTGGCAAAAGAGCCAACCAGTATTTGCAACCTTAGAAGAGATAAAAGAAGGCGCCTTAATCACGCTCACAATCGGAGGACAAAGCAGCGATTTCAGAGTTGTTACCAAAAGGGTTGTTCCTAAAGAAGAGCTCTCCTTCTTAGCTAAACCCAATACCACCCTACTTACGCTCATGACCTGTGTGCCGGTAGGCACTACCAAAAACCGTCTTTTAGTCATCGCTGAAAAAATTTAGAGAATAAAAGCTTTTATTGACAATAAAAAATATGATTTAATAAAACTAAAGGATTAAGATGAAAAACCTCCAAATCTTCTTCTCTATCATCCTACTCATAGCTTTTTTGAACGCTCCTATAACGAAAGCCCAAAGTTATCCTTATGACATCGGCGACTCCACGCCCACCCCAACTCCCACATTCTCCTCTAGTGTTAATACCGCTCCTTCTCCTACTCCCGCCCTAGAGCAGACAGCCAAAGAGATGAACACAGGTCCAGAGTCGCTGATATTTGTGGCAGCCTTGGCTGGTCTCTTGGCAGTCCTTCTTAGGCGGAAAGTCTTTAAATAATTTTTATCTTGTTAAAAATTCTTAAGACGAAAACCAAAAAGAACCCTCTTTTAAGTCCTGGTAAACAAAGTTCTACTGGTTCTTGCGTTTCTTAAAAAATATGTTTATATTATAAAAGATATGCTTCGTCTTAAGAAAAATCGACTTTTTCCAGCTAAGTTGAAGAATCACCTTTTTGCAAGAAAGACCAGGGAAAAACTGATAAACGTGATAAGTCTCCCCCCTTTAAAGAAACGTCGAAGGGGATGGCTCTGGTTTTATCTTTTAAGAATAACACTCTTTCTAGTTGCCCTCCTCTTTCTTGGTCTCTTCTTTACCTTCGCTTGGTATTCTAAGGACCTGCCCGGCCCCGAAAAAATCCTCTCAAGAGGTATCCCCGAATCTACAAAGATCTACGACCGCAATGGCAATCTCCTTTATGAAGCCTATGGAGAAGAAAAGCGCACGCTCCTCAAACCTGAAGAGGTGCCGGAAATCATTAAAAAGGCTACCATTGCCGCCGAGGACAAAGACTTCTATCACCATCACGGTATCTCTTTTTCAGGAATCTTGAGAGCTCTCTATACCAACATTACCCATCGCAAGGTCACCCAAGGTGGCTCAACTATCACCCAGCAGTATGTCAAAAACAGCATCCCCGAGGTAGGCAGAAAGAGAACACTCTCTCGTAAAATTAAAGAGTTAATTTTAACGTTGGAGCTGGAGTGGCTCTATTCTAAAGATCAGATTCTAACAATGTACTTAAATCAGATTCCTTATGGTAATACTGCCTATGGCATTGAATCTGCCTCAAAAACCTATTTCAATAAATCGGTAAAAGACGGACTTACCCTTGACGAGGCAGCCTTGCTGGTAGCCTTACCCCAAGCGCCTACCTACTACAATCCTTGGGGTTCACATACTAAAGAATTGTTGGAAAGAAGGAATTGGGTAATCGACCGAATGGTGGCTTTAAAGATGGTTAGCAAAGAGGAGGGTGAAAAAGCCAAAGAGACCGACACGCTGGCAAAATTGGGTAAACGGCGAGAGAACATTACGGCTCCCCACTTTGTGATGTATATCAAAGAATATCTTGCTGAAAAATACGGTGAGGAGACAGTCCTTGAGGGTGGTCTTAAGGTAACTACCACACTAGATTTAAATGTTCAGAAAATGGCAGAAGAGGTCATTGCTAATGAATTTCCCAAAATCCAAAAAGCCACCAAAGCCAGAAATGCGGCATTTGTAGCGATCGATCCCAAAACCGGCCAGATTCTCGCTATGATTGGCTCCGTAGACTTTTTTGATCTCAAAAACGATGGTAATGTCAACGTTGCCACCTCCCTAAGACAACCAGGTTCTTCCTTTAAACCGATTGTCTATGCCGCTGCCTTTCAAGATAAATATAATCCTGCTTTTGTCCTTTTTGACCTACCTACTGACTTTGGCGGTGGTTATATTCCTTCTAACTATGATAATATCCCGCGAGGACCGGTAACTATGCGTCAGGCGCTGGCCAATTCTCTGAACATCTCGGCAGTCAAAACCATCTCTTTAGTGGGTGTGGAAAATGCCATAAAATTAGCAAAAGAGTTGGGCATTACCACCCTCAATAGACCGGCAAGCTTCTATGGTCCGCCGCTGGTTCTAGGCTCAGGCGAAGTTAAACTGCTTGACTTGGTAAGTGCTTATGCGGTTTTTGCCAACGAAGGCGTTCGCCAACCAGTCACCGGTATCTTAAAGGTAACCAACCAGAAGGGAGAGGTTCTAGAAGAGTATAAGCCAAAGAGTTTGCCTGTGCTGGATAAGGCTGTTGCTTTCCTAATCTCTGATATCTTATCAGACAACGAAGCGCGTGCAGCGGTTTTTGGCAGAAACTCCAAACTTCACATTCCAGGATATACTGTAGCTGTCAAGACAGGCACCACTTCTGATTATCGCGATGCTTGGACTATCGGTTATACCAAAAGTATTACAGCCGGCGTCTGGGTGGGTAACAATGATAATACCGCACTGGTCCACGGCTCAGCAGGCGCAATGGCAGCCGCCCCTCTCTGGAATGCCTTTATGACACGCTACCTTGCCGGCAAACCTGACGAGCCCTTTACTCCGCCGGATAATGTAGAAAAAATTACGGTGGATAAATTCTCTAACAAACTGCCAAGTAAAAATTCGCCACCTGATGAAAGAGTAACGGATTGGTTTGCGCCTTGGCATAAACCTAAAGATTATGACAATATCCATATAGTTGTCAAGGTCTGCAAAACCGATGGCAAGCTGGCACCGGATGGAGCCCCGCCAGAGTTAGTAGAAGAACGTTATTTCGTTAATATCCACTCTGAAAAACCGGATGATCCAAATTGGGAAAGGCCGGTGCAAGAGTGGGCCAAAGCTCATCTGAACACCTCAGAGCCTCCCAAAGAATATTGCGACCTTTCCGCCAGTGCCACTCCTTCTGTCTCCATCAGCCAACCGAAAGAGGGTGAAGAAATAAGCGGGATTTATCAGTTCTTAGCCTCGGTAAATTCCTCTTTCCCTATCACCAAGGTAGACTTTCTAATTGATGACAAGAATGTCGGCTCGGTCAACGAGCCTCCCTACGGTCTCTATTTTGATCTTAATACCCTTAGCAGCGGCACCCATACGCTAACAGTGATGGCTAACAATCAGCAGGGAGGTAGCGGCAGCGCCAGCGTCCATTTCCTTGTGAAAGCCAGCGCCCCCCCAACCCTAGAGGTTCTCAAAATTGCCAATATCGCTATTGAAACCTCCCCTTCCTCTGCCACCATTAGCTTTACCACTACCCCTGCAGCCTCTGGTTCTGTGGAATACGGAGAGACAAGCGATTTAGGAAAGAGTGTCGCCTATCCCGAAGCGATAGAGCATCGAGTAAATCTTTCTGGCCTGAGCGGCGGCAAAATCTATTATTACCGAATCAACGCTAGCAAAGAGAATATGAAGGCCTCCTCGCCAATTAATAGCTTCTATCTTCCTTAACGGTTAAAACCTCTACCCTGTTTAACCAAAACAATACTGAAAAAGCTCTTTTAAACTCAGAGGAAGATAGGGCTTAAAGCCCAGTCTTTTAATAGCTTCTATTCGCTTCTGGAAAAAGAGAGGCTTGCGCACTTCGGCCAATAGATCTACTTCCCCAAAAACACAAAGTTCTGCTGGTGGCGCCTTGTCCAAAAGGGCTGAGGCAATACTGAGACAAACAGCCGCATCTAACGAGCGATCTTTGGTCGCAAAACCGCCCACGATATTTAAAAAGATATCTTTATCCATCAGTCTCATTCCGCAACGTTCCTCAAGCACAGCCACCAGCGTATAAAGACGACCAAGATCATAACCGGCAGCGGTGCGTCTTGGCAAGCTAAAATTAGTCTTGCTTACTAGGGCTTCCACCTCAATCAGAAATGGTCGCTGCCCTTCAAAAATACAAGAAAGGCTGCGACCAGCAGAGGTTTTTCGACCCTCCAAAAAGATAAACGAAGGATCCTTAGCTACTGCTAAACCCTTCTCTGTCATCTCAAAAACAGCCACCTCGCCTGTGGGTCCGAAGCGATTCTTGCTGGCGCGCAAGAGCCTGGCGTTGCCCTCCTTTTCGCCCTCAAGATACAAAACTACATCCACCAGATGCTCTAAAGTCCGAGGTCCGGCAATCTCCCCTACCTTAGTTACATGACCTATCATTAAAACCGCGATCTGGGTCTTTTTAGCAAACCTTTGAAGAACCAACGCTGATTCCCGAACCTGCACCAAAGAGCCTGGCGTTGAAGGAAATTCAGCGTTGTAAAGGGTCTGGATAGAATCCACCACGAGCAGCTTGGGTGGCTTTTTAGCGAGAGAATCTACCAAAGAGATAACATCAGTGGTCTCGGTAAACAAGATATTAAAGAGCCCTCTCTCAGAAAACCTCTGAGCACGCAGTGCGATTTGGGAGATAGATTCCTCGCCGGCAACATAGACTGTCTCTTTAATTTTCTGAGCAATGCTTAGAGCGAGTGTAGACTTGCCAATGCCAGGGTTGCCACCCAAAACAATGGTGGCTCCTGGCACGATGCCGCCGCCCAAGATCTCATCTACCGCCTCCAATGTACTTAAACGCTTTAGAGGTAAACCCTGACATCCTTTAAGAGATAAAAAAACCGGCTCCTCTTTAAGGGTGGAGGCTGATTTAAGATCAAAACCCCTCACCTCTTTGAGAGTATTCCACTCGCCGCAGACCGGACACTTACCGCTCCATTGAATAAAGTCCTCCCCACAATTTTCACAGATATAGCGCGCTCCTTTAGCCATAGACACTTTTAGATTAACAAAAAAATCTGCTATTTTGAAATCAGACTCTTTGGAGGCCCTCCTCTAAAACTAGAGGGAGGGAGGTGAAATCCAAATGGCTGCTCCGCCCGTCATTGAAGACTATCATCTTTGCAAACGTTGCGGTAGACCCATCCGCAATGCTCCCAAGGCAGTGCCAATCCCAGAGAATATAATGGTCTGCCGCTACTGCTCTCTCCCAGCCTGGAAAACAAGGAAAGACTTTCTAAACCGCAATGAGGTTGGAGCCGATGAGATCGCCTTGAATAACGAACTCACAAGGCTCCCATGACCGGCACGACAAAGGTTGCTTAACGCGATTCCCAGAGCAGAGGGCTATGTGCTCTGGGAATTTTTATTTGGCAGAGGGCTTGCGAACATCTTTAATGATTAACCTTGGCTGAATCCTCCCTAAAAAGGTATCCTTAATAACCTCAAAAGCAAAATCGGCTTTGCCACCCATCTTCAGCCAAGCAAACCTCTGTTCTTCAGAAAAAATAATCCCAGAAAAACTACCAAAATCTATTTGCAGGTGCTTATCGGCGTTTCCAACCCTTCTTAAATTCCTTATCGGCAGCCGAGCAGCAAAAAGGGGTTTAGGATTACCATTGCCAAAAGGCGCCAATTTCTCAAGCAACGAGAGAAGTTCTAAATTAATCTCCTCTTGTGCCAGCCAGGTTTCAATAAACAACTCTTTGCGCACCTCAAGTTTCTCTGAAGCAGCAAGCAGACTTTGCAGAAGGCTCTCTTTCTTTGCTGGAAGAAGACTTAAACCCACAGCATTTTTGTGACCCCCAAAAGTAAGCAGATGTTTTTTGGCATCGGCAAAAAGCTCTAAAAGATTAATTTTAGCAGGGCTACGCGCCGAGCCTTTTAGACGGCCATCTTCCAGGAGAGAAAAAACCACCGCCGGCCTGGCATATTTCTCGGCAAGTTTTTGGGCAACCAAGCCATTAATCCCCTCCGGCCATTCTCCAAAAGCCACCACAATCTTTTTGTTTAAATCAAAAAATTCCTCAGCCAAAGCAAAAGCCTCCTCAAAAAGTCTCTGGCGTGTCCGATTTAACTCCTCCAACCTTTCTGCCAACACCTCTATCTCTTCAGAGTCGCTACTTGAAAGCAAACGAAAAGCCAAATGGCTGCTAGCCACCCTGTTGGCGGCATTAATACGCGGTCCCAAAAGGTAACCAATGGCATAAGGATCAATATTCTCTGCTAAGAGCCCGGCTTTTTTATAAAGGGTAAGAAGCGCCTGACGGCGCGTCTTCTTTAGGACTATCTCTCCATAACGATAAAGAACCCGCGACTCAGAAACAAGCGGTACAATATCCACCACCAGCGAGAGCGCCACCAAATCCAGCGACCATTTCAAGAAGCTCTCGGAAATTTTAAAACCTGCGATAGCCATTGCATAGAGGAGCTTCCAGGCTACTGCAGCGCCCGAGAGACCGCCAAAAGGATAGGGGGCAATCTTAGGATTTAAAACCGCACTTGCTCCCTGCGGATAGAGCGCTTCCTGCACCTCGTGGTGATCGGTGACAATTACCTCTAACCCAAGACTCTTGGCAAAATCCACAAGCTCTCTTCCGGTAATACCAAGATCAACAGTAATCAGCAATTTGGCGCCTTTATTCTTAAGTTCAAGAATACCCTCTCTAGAGAGCCCATAGCCCTGCTGCCTCTCTGGGATAAATACAGAGGGGTCAAAACCTGCCTTTAAAAGCCCCTCTTTCAAGAGGACCGCTCCCAAAATGCCATCAGCATCAAAATCAGCAAAAACACCTATCCTCTCCGAATTCTTCTGAGCCGTCCTTAATCTCTTGATAGCTTGTGCCATATCCGGCATCAAAAAGGGGTCAAAGAGATGGTCGGGAAATTTTGGATTGAGGAAAGCCTCCTTGTCGCAAGAAGTAATACCCCGCAATGCCAAAAGATGCTCAAGCAAATCCTTGCTCTTCCGCTCACAAATGCGCCAAATATAGTCATTCAAAAACATCTTATTTTAGATAAGCAAGCCCCGAAATTCTAACATCTACATAGTCATGAACCAGTCCGCCTTTTTCCGTAATAATTTTCAGAAATGCATTTACCTGCGGCTCTGCTTCCCGTACCGGATCCAAAAAGAGATGAATGTTGCGATCAAGAAGCAGATCTAAATCAAAAGTGTTACCTCGAAGAAAGGCTTGGCTAATCCTTATCTGGCCACCTTCAAAAAGAAGTTTACTAGCAGTAGTCAGGAAATCCACAAAATCAGGGGGAACAACTTTTTGACCAGGCGTAACCGGTAAATCTAAAAGGTCTCTCACAAGAACTAGTCCCGAAAGGTCTGCGGGTGAGATTTTTTTATAACAGACCCCCTCGGCATCCACAAGATAAATATCTGCCCCTGTCTGCCAGGCAATTTTGGGCTCACGTTTTAAAATTAAAACCTTAAGCACCGAGGGCAAACCTTTATAGATCGCCACCTCAGAAATCTCAGGAAAATCTTTTAGAAGTTTCTGCTCCACCAAAGAGAGATTTGTGAGAAATATGTTTTTAGAAAGAGGCAACCTGTTCATAATCTCTGTCTGGTCCAAACCCTCTCCGCCCTCAATCCTTACAGTCTTTACCTGAAAATAGGGAGAGAAGAAAAGGAGATAAAAAACAGCTATACCTAAAGAAAGCCCCAAAAAAGTTTTAAAAGGCAGCTTTCTTCTAGGTTTCGCCTCTTTTAATCTCTCTGCTGGTCGTAGCCTTAGAGGCTCTCTCTGAATAGGCAGCCGCTCTTTTGCAAGCTTTTTTTTACGGAGCAGCCTTTCGGAATAGATTTTAGGATTCTTGAGGCTTTTCCTCTTCCCAAAAGGGACCAACAAACTCCACCTCCTCTTTTAGCTCCATATTAAACATCTCTTTAACTCTTCTTTTAATCATTAGCGCAAGTTGCCAGATATCATTACTACTAGCATTCTTATAGTTGATGATAAAGTTGGCATGCAATTTAGAGACCATCGCCCCTCCTAGCCGCTTGCCTTTAAAACCTGCTTGCTCAATCAGATAACCCGCGGTCTGCTCTTTTGGGAGAGGGGTTTTACCATGACTTTTGCCACCCGGATTCTTAAAAAAGCAACCAGCAGAACGCTCAGCCAGTGGTTGGTAGAGACGGGCGCGACTCTGCCGATAGTCCTTTATCTCTGAAAGAATATCCTCCTTTTTCCGATGGCGCAATTTAAATTTAGCAGAGAGAATTATCGGTTTAAAGTAGCCCTTTAGCCTTTTTAATTTACTATCGCGATAATCATATTCAAACCACTCAGGCTCTACCGCTAAAAGTTTGGGTTCCTGGTAGCGATTATCAAAAATAAGAAGGGTGATTTTACTGACGAATTGGGAAAGCGGTTCACCGAAGCACTCAGCATTACCAAAAAGCGCACCACCTATGGTGCCGGGCAAGGTAACAAAGGGCTCTATTCCGCCCAGCTCGCGAGCGGCGGCTTCGTTAACCAAACGCACCACCGAGACTCCTGACTCAGCAATCACCTCGCTACTATCCGGCAAAAAAATAAGACTAGAGAGACTATTCTTTATCACCAGACCAGGAAAACCTGCATCAGAGATAAGCACATTACTTCCTCCCCCAAGCACAAAATAGGGCACCCCTAACTTATAAGCCTCGCTCACAGCAAAAATAAGCTCTTTGCTGTTTTTGGCTTCAAAAAAAAGCTCGGCAGGACCACCTGTATGAAAAGTGGTAAAATCCCTAAGCATCACATGCGATCTTGCGCCTTTCAGAACTCTGCCAAGCCTCTCTAAATTTTTAGCCAAATCATTCATCTTTATCCCTCAATAATTTCTGGGCAATTTTATAAACTGTGGTTGCTCCCATCGTCAGAATGATATCGCCCGGCCGAGCCAGTTTTCTAAGAAGAGACCCTGCTTCTTCATAGTCAGCAACACTCTGACCACTAGCAAGACTAGCAATTTTTTTTGACAAGCCTAACATTTTCTCTCTACCTATATCTCTACCCGCCACGGCAAAGACTGGAAGAACGAGGAGTTCATCTGCTTCTTTCAAGATCGCAGCAAATTCCTTATAGAGTTTAAGTGTTCTTACGCCCTGATGGGGCTCAAAGACAAGAATAATCCGCCTCTTAGGATATTTGCGCCTAAGCGCTGATAGACTGGCCTTTATTTCGGTAGGATGATGACCATAATCATCATAATATAAAACTGCCCTCTTTTCCCCTAGAAAATCCAGGCGTCTTTTGGGAGGCTTGATTGCAAGAAGCGCCTCTTGCAATCTCTCTCTAGCAAATCCGAGTTCAATCAGGAGCGCCAGTGCACCGGCGCAGTTTAAAATATTCGCCTTGCCCTCAAGTAGGGTCTGAAACGAGTAATCGTTCAAACAGAAAGCCTCGCCCCCTTCTTTTGGTTTCGGTAAAATCTCTATCTGATAATCCGCTAAGCGGGAAAAACCATAACTTTTTGTCAAGGCGCGACTCTCTTTACTTACAAGCAGAGCTTCTTTAGACTCGGCACAGACAATTAATCTCCCTTCTTTAGGGATTTTTCTGACAAACTCTTCAAAGGTTCTAAGCAGCAATGAAAAACTGCTGTAAGTATCAAAGTGTTCGTACTCGATATTGGTAAGTACCGCTGCAAAAGGCTCAAAATGCAAAAACTGTTTTTCATACTCACACGCTTCTACCACAAAATACTTGCCGCTGCCCACCCGACTACCACTGCCCCACTCAGCTACTTCACCGCCGATGTTGGCCAAAGGATCCTCCCCCAACTCCTCAAGCAAGCGAGCAACTAGGGTAGCGGTAGTGGTCTTGCCGTGGGTACCGGCTATGGCAATGGTCAAATGACCCCTGGCAACCATATTAAGCGCCTGGGCACGAGAGACAACAGGGATATTAAGTCTTCGCGCTGCTTCTATCTCTACATAAGCCGGCGCCTGTGGTGAAAGTGCCGCTTGGGTGGCCACCACTAGATCAATATCCGGGGTAATATTGGCGGCACTGTGGCCCTTAAGCTGCAAATCTGAGCCAGAAACCAAAAAACCCTTGCCTTCAAGAAGCTTCTTTAAACCTGACATCGAAGAGCCAGAGATGCCGACCAAAAAATAATGCCTAGGTTGTCTCTTCATGGGAGTGTCTTTGCAATCTCTCTTTTGATTATTTCTACTGCATTTATTAAAGCAAATTTTTGACTACTCTGCCTCATTGCTTCCAACCTCTCCTTATCCTTAAGAAGCTTAAAAACTATTTGAGGAAACTTATCCCCCGATGTCTCCTCCTTCACCACTACCGCCGCACCCAAGTTCTCTAAATAAAGAGCGTTCGCCAACTGGTGATTATTCGCCGAGTTGGGCAGAGGCACTAGTATCATTGGTAATCCCCACTTAGCCTGCTCATAAAGAGTGGTAGCACCTGCCCGCGAGATGGCAAGCAGCGCTTGCCGACGGTATTCCAAAAGCTCTGAGGCAAGAAAGTTCTTTTTAAAAAGATAGTTTTTCTTTAAAGAGGAAGAGAGCCCTTTTGCAAACTCTGCAATTAGGCTGTAGCTTGCCTCGCCAGTCTGATGCACTACCTTATACTTAGCAAGAAGCTCGGGTAGAACCGACAACACCAGCCTGTTTAATCCTAAAGCACCCTGCGACCCTCCGCTAATCAAGATGAGATTTTTCTCTTTGGAGGGTTTTAGTTCCTCTTTCAGATCCTCAAGCACAGGGATACCGCTAACAACCATCTTGCCAGAATAACAGGCAGGATAAAATCGTTTAGGGAAAGCGACGAAGACTTTTTGGGCAAAAAAAGCAGCGATTCGATTGCTCAGTCCCAACGCTGCATCTGACTCGTGAATAAAAATTTTCAAACCAAGCGCCCTGGCAGCTAGAACCACAGGTAACGAGACATAACCACCCTTAGCAAAAACAAGAGCCGGTTTTAGTCTTTTCAGAATAAAAAAAGCCTGCCAAAACCCCCTTAAAAAAGAGAAGAAATCCCAAAAATTCTTCAGACTAAAGTAGCGTCTAAACTTGCCTGAGGCAATCGCCAGAAAGGAGATAGAGGCTGCAGGTACCAAATAAGCCTCCGGTCCCTTGAGAGAGCCGATGTAGAAGATCTCAAACTGGCTCTCCAAAGCCCTTGCCAAAACCAGAAGAGGTAAGACATGTCCACCAGTACCTCCGCCGGTCAAAACCAACCTAGGTTTTACTCTACCTGGTTGAGAATCTTTGCCTGTCTTACTTTGCATGTTTGCTAATATTTAGAATAATACCCACTACCAAAAAGCTAAAGAGCAGATTCGAGCCTCCATAAGAGATGAAGGGCAATGTAATACCAGTTAAAGGTAAAAGCCGCATCATTGCCGAAATATTGATAAAAGCCTCAATCAGAAGCAGTGTAGAGAGTCCGGCAGCCAATAAATAGCCAAAACGATCCTCGCAGCGGAGGGCTACCCGAAAGCCTCGCCAGAATAAGAATAAAAAAGCCAGAATGATGAGCGCTGCCGGCAAAGCTCCCAGCTCTTCTACCAAGATAGCAAAAATAGAGTCAGTGTGAGGTTCAGGCAAATAAAAATGCTTCTGAACGCTCTGACCAAAACCCTTACCAAAAAGCCCACCCGTGCCGATCGCAATTAACGCCTGATTGCTATGATAACCTATGCCCAAAACATCAGCGTTGGGATTTAAAAAAGCCTTTACCCGATTAAGACGATAAGGAGCCGAAAAAGTGAAAACGAGCGCCGCTAGTCCTACCAGTAATCCGGCTAAACTTAAATAGAGAAAATTGGCGCCTGACAAGAGAAACAGAGCTAGGGCTGAGAGAAAAATTACTATTAAGCTACCAAGATCTGGTTCCCTAATGATTAAAAAAGCGCTTATAAGGACAATCAGGAAAAAAGGCAGGGTGCCGGAATAAAAATTCCTCGCCCTCTCTTCCTTCTCAAACAGAGCCGCAAAATAGACAAGAATAGCAATCTTGAGAAATTCAGAAGGCTGAAAAGCAAAAGGGCCTAAATCGTACCAGCGATAGGCTCCACTGATAGGTTTTACAAGGTGAAGAGCCAAAGGTAGCATAAAAAGAAGAGCTAAAATAAGAATATAAAAAGCATTCTTACGCCAAAAGCTAAAATCAATCTGAGCAGCAACAACCATAAGGAGACCGCCAATAACAAAAGCCAAAAGCTGCCTTAGAATAAAGTAATAAGGATTTTTGTAGAACTTCTCGGCAATTACTACCCCTGCCGAATAGATTAAAATAATCCCCAAAATAGCCAAACCCAAGACAAGAAAGGCAATTAAATAGTCTGAACGTTTCCTAAGCCTTCCCATCTCTGACCAATCTTTGAAAGACCTCGCCGCGATCGTAAGCCGAGGCAAACTGATCAAGACTGGCACAAGCCGGCGAAAGTAGTACCACACCCTCTTCAAGATTTTGCCGGCAATAAGCCAGAGCCTTCTCTAACGTTCCTGCTTTATAAAGATTAGCGCTAATGCGGGCTTCTTTAAGAATTTCAAAAAGGCGCTCTGCCTCACTGCCGATCAGGGTAATTATTTTTACCTGACTCTGTTGAATTTCCTGGGCTAACTGGCTAAAATCTGCTCCCTTACTACTGCCGCCCAGGATTAAACAGGTTGGCTGACGGGCAAAAGCTCGGATGGCGGCAATAGTGGCAGAAGGGTTGGTTGCCAAAGAATCATCAATATAAATTCTTTTTCCCTCTACTGCTACTTTTTGTAAACGATGTGGTAAGGCGGCAAAACTCTTTAGACCTCTTCTTATCTCCTTCTCCTTTACCCCCAAGCGCTTGGCAACCGCGATAGCCGCAGCTGCATTTGCCAGATTATGCTCCCCAAAAAGCTTAAAAATACTGATACTTGCTAATCTCTCAATGTTCTTTGTGAGACGAATCACAAAAAAACCATTCTTAACATAGACTGCGGGTCTAAGGTTAATTTTCGAGGCAGAGAAATAGATGACTTCTCCTCTTGCTCTCTTTGCCCAACGCCTTACCACCGGCGAATCGGCAGAAAGGACCGCCAAATCCCCTGGACCTTGAAAAGCCAGGATGCGTCTCTTGGCTTTTCTGTAGGCAATAAGACTGTTGTGAAAATTGGGATTGGTCTTAGAGAGCGGCGCCAGATGGTCAGCAGTCACCGGCAAGACTACACTTACCCTCGGCGAGGTGGTTATTTTTTCAAGCTGAAAAGAGGAGAGTTCAAGCACAATAAAAGCGCCTCTGTTTAAATGAATTAATCTTTCAAACTCAAAACTGCCGATGTTGCCGGCAAGATAAACTTTTTTACCGGCAGTCTTGAACAAATGATAAATTAGCGAAGCAGTGGTGCTTTTTCCCTTCGTGCCGGTAACAGCGATGGTAGTGGCTTTAGTCTTGCTTAAAAGCAGCTCTATGGGTTCTAAAACCAAAGCTCTTTTTTGAAGCCGGCGAAAGATTGCTAAATTGTTTGGCACGCCCGGCGCCACAAAAACAATCTCAACACCCAAGAGTCCCTTCTGCCAATCCTTGCCAAAAAAACCCTTGTAGTTTACCCCCGAAAGCTTTTTTAGTTTCTCCTTAAGCTGACAAGCAGATTGGTGATCAACCAGTCTTAAATGGGCGCCTTTCTTAAAAAGATAAGGAGCAATCATCAAATTCTCCAGGCCCAAACCAAAAAGCGCTACCTCTCTACCGGCAAAATCAAGATTTTTCAAAGCCTCCTTTTGGAACATTTTAGCCTCGCCCAACCAGAGCAATACTTAAAGCAATAATCGCCAAAACACCCCCTAAAACCCAAGCGCGCATCGTGATTTTTGTCTCCGGCCAACCAATGGCTTCAAGATGATGATGAAGCGGCGCCGAGAGAAAAATTTTTTTCTTAAAAACTTTCTTACTAAAAAGTTGTAAGATGACCGAAAATGCTTCCAAAACAAAGAGAAACCCAAATAAAGGTAAAATCACCACACTGTTTGTTAAAAACGAAAGAACTGCCAGCTCCGTACCCAACGCCATTGCACCTACTCCTCCCATAAAAAACCGCGCCGGATAAATATTAAACCACAAAAAGGCAAGAAGGGCGCCCACCAAAGAGCCGGCAAAAACAGCAATACCAAACTGACCATTCACATAAGCAATGGCTGCCAGGACTAGAAAAGCCTCGGCAAGCAGTCCTCCTGCCAAACCATCTAAGCCATCAGTAACATCGACCGCGAAGGTAAAGAAAAGCGTTATCAGAAAGAAAAGAAGCAAGACCAAAGACCCGATGACTAAATCGCCCCAGCCAGGAATATGAATCGGCTTGGCAAACCACTCAAGCTTATAGGTAAACCAGTAGGCAGCAATCGCACTAATAATGGCATACAAAAAGAGCTTATGGCGAAATCTTAATCCACCGCCGTGCAGTCCGATGCCATAGATATTAAGAAGGTCATCTACAAGACCAATCACTCCGGCAGCAATCAGAGTGAACAGCGGCAACAGCGTGGTATGATAGTTATAATTAAAAATAAGCGTAATTAAGCTTACCGCAAGAAGAATAATCACCCCTCCCATAGTAGGAGTGGCCTCTTTTTTCTGATGGTTTTTTAAAAAATAGCTGGCTTTCTCACCGGTAATAGCGGTCTGCCGAATATGCTTGCCTAAACGATACTTATAGAGAATATATGTCCAGAGAGGTGTGATGGCAATCGCCAGTAAAAAAGAGAGTCCTGAAAGGCTAAGCAGTTTTTTGAGCGCCAGAACATCAAAAATTATGATTTCATTCATCTTATTTTTATTTAGTAGCAGGTACTTTGTAATAAGTTAAGAGGAAAGAAGCAATTTCAGAGAAAGTCGGCGCGGCTGAGCTTTCGGCAAACTCCACATTCTTAGGTCGATCCAATTTGACAAGGATAACAAAACGAGGATCGTCAGCGGGTAGAAAACCGGCAAAGGAGCCGATATGAGCATCCTCTTCATAGCCACCACTGGGCAAGGGAATTTGGGCAGTACCGGTTTTGCCCGCTACCTGATATCCGGGTACCGCTGCCTTCTTTCCGTGCCCTCTTTCAACTACTGATATAAGCATATTGGTAATCTTCTTAGCGGTCTCTTCTCTTATAACCCGACGAATCTCCCTGGTTTTCAAAACCTCTTCTCTGCCATCACTAAAGCTTATCTTCTCCACCACTTTTGGCTGAACAAGTCTACCGCCATTGGCAATCGCTAAATAGGCAGAGGCAAGTTGCAGAGGAGTGACAGAGATGCCCTGACCAAAGGAGATGGTGGCCCGATTAATCTCTCGCCATTGCTTCTTTTCAAGTAATTTTCCTGAAGCCTCAGGTGCAATCTCTATACCCAACTTCTCTCCAAAATTAAAGTTCTTCAAATACTCATACATCTTATCTACACCAAGCTTAGAGGAGATATCTACCATTGCTACATTATCGCTATTCTCTAAAATCTGGGAGAGCGTCTCTCTGCCGAAGGCTTTGTTGGTAGCAGTATGAATCTCATGGCCCTGAACAACCACCATATTGCCATAAGTATTCTGATAATCATCAGGTACAGCGCCACTATCTAGGGCTGCCGCCATCACAATCGGCTTCAAAACACTACCCGGCTCCCAGCTAGACTGCAGCGCTTTGTTCAAAAAAACCTCCTGATTCTCCACCGGCACTTTGTTATACTCATTTAAATCAAAAGTGGGTAACTGAGCCATAGCTAAAATATTGCCTGTCTTGACCTCAAGGACTATCACCTGACCTGCCTCTGCTTTGTAGTTCTCCAGCGCCTGTTTTAGCTTCTCCTCCACCATAAACTGCACATTACGATCAATGGTTAAATATATATCTGCGCCATCTCTGCCGTTCTCTTTCTCTAGAACTTCAACAAAACCACCCAAAAGATCCTTACGACCAATCGTCACACCAGAAGAAGGTTTCAAATAACTATCAAATGACCCTTCTATGCCGTATTGACCATTACCATCATAATCTACAAATCCGATGGTCTGGGCGAGCAGACTCTTTTCTGGGTAAAATCGTTTATCCTCTTTCTCAATTAGAATACCGGTCAACCTTAAACCTTCAATCATCTCTGCCTCCTGATGACTTAACCCTTTCTTAAGAGGCGGCATATAATAAGAATCTTTGTAAGAAGTATAACGTGCTTTTATCTCTTCTTTCGAGAGCCCAATAATTTGGGACAGCTCCTCGGCTACCCTATCAATATCACGAACATTCTTGGGCACCAACGAGACAAGAAAGCTCTCTGTGTTGGTCGCAACCACAAAGTGGCTCTCTTTATCTGGCGAATCATAAACATAAATCTGACCCCTTTCACCCTTTACTGTCTTTTTAGCAATATGTTGCTCTTCAGCCGCTCTGACATACTCCTGATGTCTAGCTACCGAATAGAAAAAAAGGGTACCCAAAAGAGCAAGGCCCCAAAGAATAATTGAGGCGAAGATAAAATAAGAACGAATCTTCATCATTCACTTAATTTGACAAAATTAGCGTTGCTATCAATGGCAAAATCCAGTTTGCCCGAAGGAACAAGACCGAGATTATTAATCGAGCCTTCATTCTCTTTCCAAGAATACAGCTTGGTACTCTCGGTCTTCAGTCTCGTCTCTTCTTGTTTTAAGGAGACAAGCTTCTGGTTAAGCTCTTCCAAGTCCTGTTGATTACCTATCTGTAAAACTTTCTGATTGATATAAAAAAGGACAATCATAAAAACAAGAAGTAAAAAGATAAAATTGAGAGCCACAGGTCCAATTCTAAGACCGCTTTTTTTAACTGCTGATTTACGAACACCCAAACTGGGATTACTTGAGAATGTCCAAATGTATGATCTTGCCATTTTGTTTTGATTTTAAATCTGCTTTTTAATAACCCTTAATTTGGCGCTACGCGAAGAGGGATTGAGACGCACCTCTGCCGGAGTAGGTCGTAGCGGTTTCTTGGTAAGTAAAAGAAAACTGCCCTCTCTTTTCTTTGCCAAAAACAAGCGTTTGACGATTCTGTCCTCTAGGGAATGGTAACTAATTACTGCTAATCGACCGCCGACAGCCAAAATCTCAAATGCCGCTTTCAACCCCTCCTCTAAGGCTGAAAGCTCCTCATTAACCTCTATTCTAATTGCTTGGAAGACCCTAGTGGCTGGATGGATCCTTGGATGCAAACCTCCTTTTTTGGCTTTAGAGACAACTGCTGCTAAATCCTCGGTGGAAGAAATGGGTCGCGCCCGGATAATAAAATCAGCAATTCTCCTATAGTCTCTCTCCTCGCCATAATCCCTAATGACCCTCTCTAAATCAGCCCGGTTGTAATGATTAACTACCATATAGGCATCTTTCTCGCCTCTCTCCGAGAGACGCATATCTAAAGGCGCATCCTTGGCAAAAGAGAGCCCTAAAGTCTCATCCCGAAACTGCCAACTGGCTACACCCAGATCAAAAAGAATCATCTCTGTTTTTAGAAAGCCGGTGTTGGCAGCTGCCGTTTTCAGGTTAGCAAAATTCTCCCCCAAAAAGACTATACTTTTTGCAAACTGAGAAAGTCTTAATTTAACCAACTCCAAGCTGCGAGGATTCCTATCCATTGCCAATGCCTTCAGCCGACCATCTACCTTCTCAAACAGCGCCAACAGATGACCTCCTGTTCCTACCGTAGCATCAATCAGGCGCTCACCCGCTTGAGGGCATAAAACAGAAACCACCTCGTTTAATAAAACAGGTTTGTGAAATTCTAAATGTGCTAAACTTACTCTGTTTTCCATACTGTTTTTTAATATTTTGCCAACCTCCTCTTTTGGCAAAATATTTTTACCAAGCGAGCAGTCAACTCAAAACTTCTACTACTGATCTTTTATGTTTTGATTTAAAAAGTACAAATCTCCGTTTTTTGTTTTTATTTTAGTCAAACAAGCGAAACGGCAACTTGTTGACTGCTCGCAGGCAATTTTAAACATTCAGACTCTCAATATTTTTCGCCAAATCATCCGCTTTATCAGTAAAATCCTTCGCTTCCTTCTGCCATTCGCCCACTGACCAAATCTCCACCCTATCAAAAAGGCCGGCAAGGATTACTTCTGAGTGAATGCCGGCATATTCTCGTAAATATTGAGGAAGAATAATTCTCCCCTGGCGATCTAATTCTACCTCCATGGCGCCAGAAAGAATCAACCGCGCAAAACTACGTGCTTCTTTTTGCCCAAGTGGTAGATTCGCCAGTCGTTCAGCAAGACTCTGCCAGATCTTCTTAGGATAAAGGGTTAAACTCCCATCTAAACCACGCGTCACCACTCCGCCATCAGCAAATTCGTTTCTAAATTTTACCGGGATAGCTACCCGACCCTTCTCGTCTAACTTGTTACGATATTCCCCAATAAACATATTTTACATACTTTTTAAATTTTTTTCACTTTTTATGACAATGTATGAAACTTTATAAAATTGTATGATAAACATTACGATTCGTATGACAAAGTATGAAACAAGTATATTTTTTCAGAAACCGTAGCGTGGAAAAGTTATCCACAGAAATTTCCCCACTTTTCCCCACAATTCCCCACTTTTCCCCATATTAATCCACAAGAGAGCTCCTGTCAATACCAATCAAAAAGCAAACATCAAACCTTCTCAAAAGACCCTTTTCTTTTAAAAAGGTATTTTTTTTAAATTTAGAGAGCTATTCTATTTAAATTTAAAAAGATTTTTTTAACTGCTCGCTGAAAAACTCTTCAAGATTCTCAAATTTGAGACGTACCTGTTGCATAGAATCACGCTCACGCACGGTTACGGTCTTATCTTCCAGGCTCTGAAAATCAACTGTGATTGCCCAAGGAGTACCAATCTCATCTTGCCGGCGATAGCGCCGACCAATAGAAGCTACCTCGTCATAGATGACAAAGAATTCTTTTTTGAGACTCTCAATAAGTCTCCTACTAACATCTATAAGGGCCGGTTTTTTCACAAGTGGTAGAATTGCGATCTGATAAGGCGCCAGATTCGGCAAGAGATGCAAAACCACCTCAGGATCTGCGTCTTTTCCCTCTTTCGTCTCTGCATCAATCTTCTCTTTCCGTCCCCCCGGGTACTCTTTGTAAGCCTCCAAAAGGAGGGTAAAAAGCGCTCTTTCAATGCCTAGTGTAGGCTCAATCACCCAAGGCAGGTAATGAGACTTATTTACCTCATCATAAACTTTTAAAGAGACGCCGGAGAATTCCTCGTGGGCCCTTAGATCAAAATCGCCTCTTTTAGCAACACCAGCAAGCTCAGCAATACCAAACGGAAAACGGTAATTAATATCCCGCGTGCCTCGCGAATAATGAGCCAATTTCTCTCGAGGATGCTCATAAGCCAAAAGGTTCTTTTCAGAGATCCCCAAATCCACAAAAAACCGCCACCACTCCTTAAACCAGTCTTCAAAAAATTTCTCTTCATCCGAAGAAGGATGGATAAAGTATTCTATCTCGCACTGTTCGAATTCGCGCACCCTAAAGAGAAAGTCGCCAGGAGTAATCTCGTTGCGAAAAGCCTTTCCTATCTGGGCGATGCCAAAAGGTATCTTCTGACGGGAACTCTGTAAGACATTTTTAAAATTCACAAATATCCCCTGGGCAGTCTCTGGCCGCAGATAACTTCGCGCTGCCGAATCTTTGGCTGGCCCTACATAGGTTTCAAACATCATATTAAAGGGCCGGGGGTCACTAAGCGGAGAGCTGCAGGACGGGCAGAGAAATTTACCTTCCTTCTTTTCTACCCCAGCGTATTTACCCTCTAGTAAAAAATCATAACGAAACCGACTCTGACAAGCAGGACACTCCACTAAAAGATCATTAAAACTCTTCTCATGTCCCGAGGCTTGCCAGACTTCCCTCTTCATAAGAATACCTGCATCTATCAACTCTATATCTGCTCTTTCCTGGACAAACCTTTTCAAGAATAAATTTTTAAATCTAATTTTTAGCAAAGAGCCCAAAGGGCCGAAATCATAAAGATTGCCGGCTCCTCCGTAGATTTCCGAATTGGCAAAAACAAAACCACGTCTCTTAAGAAGTGCTTTAAATCTCTCAAACTCTTCTTTTTGCATCTCTCCTATCTTAGCTAAGAATTAAGCAAAATTAAAGAGGAACCACTCTTATTCTACATAGATCCTAGGAAGCAGGGGGTTGAATCTAGTTACAATTTCGTAGTCAGAGGTACCTGCCCACGAGGCCAGTTCAGCAGCAGTAATCTGGCTTCTAGCCATCGTTCCCAATAAAACTACCTCCTGACCAGGCTTCGGTAAAACTGCAAGATCGGAAACATCTATCATACTCATATTCATACAAACCCTACCGATAACAGGGCACCTCTTACCTGCAACAATCACCTCTCCTTTATTAGATAAAGCCCGTGGATAACCATCGGCATAACCTACAGCAAGTACCGCAAGTGTGGTTCTGCGTTTAGCTTCAAAGGTAGTATCATAACCCACCTTCTCGCCTCTTTTGATGGTTTTTACCTGAACTACCCTGCTTTTCAACTGGAGCACTGGCTGGGTGTCAATAAACTGATCCAACCCATAAAGCGAGTGACCTGCCCGAATGGCATCAAAGCGCGCTCCCGGATAAAGAAAGGTACCGCGAGAATTTAAGAGATGCACCATCGGAAAAAAGATATTCTCTCTCTGGCAACGAAAAAGGATCTCTTTTAAAGTATTAATCTGGCTAAAAGTAAACGACTGATTTTCAGGATAAGCCAAATGGGAGTACAAAGCGCGAATTTTCAGCGCTGGAAAGCTTTTTAAACCCTCCAAAAACTCAAAAAAATTCTCCGGCAGCACCCCCAAACGATGCATACCGGTGTCTAACTTAATATGAACATAGAGTGGCTTGCGCTGACGGAGCGCCTCGGCCTGCAACAGACGGGCAAAATTCAGATCAAAAAGCGCCACATCAAGATTTTCAGAAATTAAATAAGGGATCTCTGCTGGCGGCACATAACCTAAAACAAGAATGGGCGCCTTAATCCCTGCGTGTCTTAGCTCTACGCCCTCGGCGACCGAGTTAACGCACAACCACTGAGCGCCTGCTGACCAAACAGTCAATGCGCTTCTTATCAATCCATGACCATAGGCATTAGACTTCACCACCGCCATAAGCGCTACATCTTCGCCAAGCGCTTCTAAGATAAGACGAGTGTTACGCGCTAGTGCTCTCAGATTGATCTCTAGCCAAGCTGATTTCTCAGTCATCTTAACTATGATAGCATAAAAACTGATCAATAGCACGGTCAATAATCTTCAAAGAAGAAGTAGGAAAGGCCTCTTCCTGTCGGCAGCAATCTGCTAGAGGCTTCCGAAGGAGCTCTAAAAAAAGGGAAGTGGTCTGCAGATCAAAAACCAATGTCTCAGCAGTTTTATTCTCTATAAATCCTCCTTCCTTGCCTGAAAAGAAATATCTCTCTCTGTTAACCTCCTTGGGAAGTTTAGGCAACAAACCCAAAGCCATAAGCAGGTTCAATTTGTACCAACTAATGACTATCGGCAGAAAACCAGCTTGCGCCGCCTCTAAGGCCTCAATGGTCAACTCAAAGGCTCTAAGATTCCTCTCTTCCTCAGGAAGCATCCTTAAGGCGAAACCGCTAATTTTAGCGGCAAACTGCAGTGCTGCTAGAGAAGCTTGCTTTGCAAAGAAATTCTTCACCAAAGAAGCATAAGTCAGATAATAAAATTGTCGACCCGCTACCAGTTCGGCATGAATCAGAGAGAAAGGCTCTATAAGACCGCTAAAACGACTGGTAGGCAGCAGCGAGCCTTTAGCAATCACTTTTATCAGACCCTTTTCTTGAGAAAGCAGATAAAGAAGCTTACTGTTTTTGACAAACGCTTTCCTTCTAAGCACAAGGGCTTGGGTATTAAAAGGTCGAGGCATATTAGCGTTGACACTGAGCACAAAAATGGGCGGTACGACCACCAAGTTTTATCTTACTTATTTTACCACCACAACGAGCACAGACTTGCTGATGATAGGCCTTTGCCACATGTAAAAAATTACCCTTTTCTCCTTCAAGCGTCACATAAGAAAGCAGGGAGGAGCCTCTATGGCGGATACCCTCTTCTATAGCTCTCTGACAGCCTCTATAGAGCGCCTCTATCTCCTCTTTTGAGAGAGAATTTGCCGCTCTTTTGGGATGAACCTTTGCCCACCAGAGTGCTTCGTCAGAATAGATATTGCCCAAACCAGCGATTTTATCCTGCTCCATAAGGAGAGTCTTGATTGGTTTAGCGGTTTTTTCACAAATCTTTGCTAAATAGAGAGGAGTAAAAGCCTTAGAGAGTGGCTCTGGGCCTAAGCTCTTAATAAAAGGCTCTTTGGGCACTGTTGCTGTTTTTAAAACCTTCAACCAACCAAATTGTCTGAGGTCATTAAAATAGAGTTTAGAGCCATCCCTAAAACCGATAACAATGTGGGTAGATTTATTGGGCACCGATGTATTAAGCGGTGGCACCGCATGACCACCAGCAAGCTTTGGGTGACTATCATCAACCAAAACCAACTGACCAGTCAGTTTTAGATGAAAAAGCAAAGAATAACCATTATCTAAAACAATCTCCAATAACTTCGCATAGCGATTTATTCTTACAACCTCTGCTCCCAAAACCCTCTGGGGTTCGCCGAGAAGCATCCGAGGCCTATTGCTACTAATATCTAAAATGCTCCTCCCGGGAAGAAATTTTCTCAGACCCTCCTTCAGCGTCTCTACCTCTGGAAGCTCAGGCATTTACCACCTCTCTTTTTAAATCCTGCAAAACCCTTAAAGAGGGTACCTCTTTTAGATTAAAATCAATATCTGGGGTCTCAATGATGCCAGGCAAACCTGCAAATTGCGGAGAAGCAAGGATTCTTTTGAAAGTCTCTCTGCCTAGCAATCCCTCGCCGATGTTCTCGTGACGATCCTTATGTTCGCCAAGGGCTATCTTGGTATCATTAAGATGCCAAAGCGCCAGTTTATCCAAACCCAAAGAATCCTCAATCTTTTCTATAAGTGCTTTTAGACCCTCGGCTCTATTTAGTGCATAACCTGAGGCAAAAAGGTGGGCGCTGTCTAAAGCCAACTTTAAAGAAGGACTCTTGACCCTATCGAAAATCTCCACTATCTCAGCAATATCGTCACCAATGATATTACCCGCACCCGCTGAAGTCTCAAGAATCAAATCAACCGCACCCTCCCTGGCCTCTAAGACCTCCTTTATACTCGAAGCAGCCTTAGGAATAGCCTCGGTGATATTACCTTCCTTGTAAGAACCGATATGGGTAACCACTCCCTTCGCCTGTAAGTAAAAAGCCTTCTTTAGAGAGTCAACCAGAGAGGTCTTTGAGGCTTCCAAAAAATAGGGGTTATAAGAGCAGAGATTAATAAGATAAATGCTGTGGATATAAATCTCAATCTTTAACCTCTTTGCCTCTTCGGCTACCTCTATAAATTCTTCTTTGGAAAACGCTTGTGGTTTCCAAGCCTTCGGATTATTCACAAAAATCTGCATCACTTCGGCTTGCCACTCCTTAGCTTTATAAAGAGAGGAGAGTATCCCCCTACTAACAGAAAGATGGGCACCCAATTTTAAAGATCCTCTTTTGCTCACCGTGGTGGATAGAAGAAAAATTCTCTAGGAATCTCCGGGCTTTGTTTTTGTTGGTATTGCCAGTAGGAATCGCTCTTTTTAAGAAGATTCTGAAAAAGCTCCTTCTTAAAGGTAGAGAGTACTGCTATGACAATAATGAGAAAGAGGATGATTACCAGGCTCCAGAGCCAATCGGCAATCAAGAGAAAAAGACCAATCAAAATTAGAAGCAGGGGCCAAAATTTAAGCAGTAAAAGAAATGTCTCCCACCTCCATAGATTAAGACTCTCTCCCAAAAAAGCAACCCCCAAAAATAACACTAAAATTCCAAAGAATCTCCTCATATTTTGCTTCCTCCAAAGAATATTGTTAAGCCTTTTATCTTCTGTTGACAAGTAAGATAAAGCCGATAAAAATAAAGAGCAACCCCCAAATAAAAGAAGGATTGACTGTCAGAAAAAGGCGATTTAGCATAAACAACACCCCCAAAAGAACAAGAAAAGCGCCGAGTAACCGTCTTCGATGAAAAGTGTCCTTCTTGGCGGTTTTTAACAAATCCTCTAAAGAAGAACTGACCTTTTGAGCACCTTCTTTCAGTCTCTCGGCAACCTCTTTTTCGTCCTTCTCCTCTTTTTCTTTCTCACCCTCCTCAGGGATGAAAATGATGCCTGCCAAATAGAGCCAAAAACCGACAGCGGGCGGGATAAAAAAGAGCAAAATAAAGACCAACCTTACTAAGATAGGGTCGATACCAAAATATTCTGCTAATCCACCAGCTACACCAGCTACTAGACGATGTTTTTTGGAACGATAGAGATATTTCATCTTAAAAAATCCCTTAATGACTTTTTAAATGGGAAGGTAACTCCCAGAAATTATCTTCAGGGGTTGGGGGAGCCTCTTCTCTCTCCTTCTCTTCCTCCGGCTCCTTTGTCTTCTCTTCTTTCACCTTAGGAATAACTGTAGTTAAGGGCCGCGGCTCCTCTGGTAAATCCTCTAAAAGCGGCGAACCCTTCCCTGTAAGGGTGGAGAGGGGAGGAAGGTTTTCAGGAAGAACATTGGGCAGAGAAGCTGTGATAGTCAGCGGTTGCAGATTGGGTGCCTCCTCTTCTAAAGCCTCGGCTGCTTTCTGCTCTTTTTCTTTTCCAGAAGGGATGACTCGCGGTTGCTCTTTCTCTTCTACATCTTTTTGGGGCTTGGGCTTTTTTACGATTTCTCTCGCCGCGGCTTCTGAATTGAAGGCCTGTTGCTCCCTGCGAATGGGTACAGCCGAGGAATTCTCGCCCAAAACACCCTCCTTTTTCTTAGGAGACTCTTTGCTAACGATAGGTTTCTTTGCAACTGTCTCAGTGCTTATCTCTGTAGGCGGCAGATATTTGGGCATATCCTTAGGAAACCAAACCATAAACTGAGGTGCCCTGCTTTTTGACTCTTTGTGAAATAGTTTGAAATTTAATACCACCATCTCCTCTTTTTATTTTTCTTCATTATAACTAAATCAGAAATAAAATAGCAAATAAGTAGCAAAGATTTATCAAATCAGAGCATGGGGTCAAAATAAGCATCTTTGTGGCTCTCTTCTTAAAAGAGCTCTTCATTTTTTTTTGAGTGAATAAACTGAACAGAACCCTCCAACAAATGCCCTCTCACATTCCTATGACGGCTGACTGGTTTCTAGGGAAGCTGAAAACGAAGGGCTTGTCGACACCTGGCTAGACGAAGAGACTGTTGAATTGTTTTTTGAAGAAAGATTATTCTGATATCTAAAATAGGCAAACACTCCCAAGAAACCAATAAGCAAGAAAAACAACAAAAGAAAAAGGGTCTTTGGCTTTAATAATTGAGACGAACCAACTAAAGTCTCTGTCCTTGGGTGGTCACTACTGGTTCTCCCTTCTTCTTGGTCTTTTTGGAAAAAAGCCATATTCGCCTCCTTTTTTAGTTAGTTTTTTAATCTATTTATATTACAAATTTATATTCCAAAATTTTAAAATTTAAATTAATCATACTAAAAATTTTTGCAACAAAAAACCTCGCGCTGGCCTACTTTCCCAGGGCCTTGCGACCCAAGTATCATCGGCGCTGGTGGGCTTAACTTCCGTGTTCGGAATGGCAACGGGTGTTTCCCCACCGCTCAAAGCACGAGGTTGTCTTTCTAATTCTTAAGCAGATTGAAATTTAAAACTAACAAACCAACGACAATAAGTCAAGCTTTTTGCCTTCTAAAGAAGGCATAGCAACAGAAAATAGTTTTTCGGCTTATTAGTACGGCTCGGCTACTTTCCCAAGTTGCCTTGGGAAACAGCGGTTACCCGCTTTACACCTACCGCCTATCTGCAAAATCCTGCCTGTTTGCACAAACAGAATTTTGCCAGGTCGTCGTCTACGACCAGCCTTAAACGAACTCTCATCTTGGGGTGGGCTTCGCACTTAGATGCTTTCAGCGCTTATCCCATCAGGACATAGCTACCCAGCGCTGCGCCTGGCGGCACAACTGGTACACCAGAGGTCCTGCCCTCTCGGTCCTCTCGTACTGGAGAGAGCTCCCCTCAAAGTTCTGCGCCCACATCAGATTAGGACCGAACTGTCTCGCGACGTTCTGAACCCAGCTCGCGTACCGCTTTAACGGGCGAACAGCCCGACCCTTGGGACCTGCTCCAGCCCCAGGATGCGACGAGCCGACATCG